>Ga0193742_1002534_pt1 | contig 10495 bp, 9 predicted proteins | sample L2c1metaG_FD_165511 | JGI IMG/M metagenome (GOLD analysis project Ga0193742, IMG submission 165511) | Soil microbial communities from a riparian zone of the East river system, Colorado, United States - L2c1 | ecosystem: Environmental > Terrestrial > Soil > Riparian zone | place: USA: East River... | reverse complement strand
TGGGGCAGGACGACCTGGTGACTATCGGGCGCCCGGGGACCGGCGATGCGGATTGCGCCCGACGAGGTGTTCCTGGTGACCGCGCCGCTCTATCACCGGGATCGGCCGCAAGACTGGCTATCGGTGGCGGAGAACGGGGGCCTTCCCCGGCGCGATTGCCAGAGTCGGCGCGATCCAACCGGTTCCTGTCACCGCTGGAAAGGGATTCAGCCCACCTCGACATGCTGATCGCCAGCGCTCTGCGAGCTCAGCTGATGGAGCGCCTCCATCACCGCATCGGTCACCTGGTTCGTGCTCGCGTGGCCACCGACGTCGCGGGTCAGCACTCCGTCATTGGTCACGGCGTGAATCGCGGCATCCAGCAGTTCGGACGCGGCTCGGTGGCCGAGATGATCGAGCATCAGCGCGCCGCTTGCGATCGCGCCGATCGGGTTGCTTACCCCGCGGCCGGCGATGTCGGGAGCCGAGCCGTGTACCGGTTCGAACATGCTGGGAAAGCGGCGCTCGGGGTTCAGATTGGCGCTGCTGGCCAGACCGAGACTGCCGGCGAGTGCTGAGCCCAGGTCGGACAAGATATCTGCGTGCAGGTTGGATGCGACGACGACCGACAGGTCTTCGGGGTGCAGGACGAACTTCGCGCTCATGGCGTCGACGAGCACGCTCTCGGTAATCACGTCCGGGTAGTCCGCCGATACCCGACGGAATACCTGGTCCCAGAGCACCATGCCGTACTGCTGGGCGTTCGACTTCGTCACACTCGAGACCTTCTTGACGTCCCGAGTGCGCGCGAGGTCGAACGCGAATCGCATGATTCGCTCGCAACCTTTTTCCGTGAACAACGAACTCTGGATAGCGACTTCGTTGCCAGGGCCCCGGCCGGAGAGGTTTCGGCCGCCAAGACCTGCGTATTCACCTTCGGAGTTCTCCCGGATAACCACCCAATCCAGGTGCTTCTCTTCGGCCGCGCGCAGCGGACTGACGACTCCCGGCAGGAATTTCACGGGCCGAACATTTGCCCATTGGTCGAAGTTCTGGACGATGTTCAGTCTGAGCCCCCACAGCGAGACGTGGTCTGGCACGCTCGGCCAACCGACTGCGCCGAAGTAGATCGCATCGAACTCCCGCAGCGCCGTGAGTCCGTCGTCGGGCATCATCAGTCCGGTCTCATGATAGTAGTCGCAGCCCCACGGGAACTCCTGCCAGGTGAAGGAGAACGAGTCCGGGGACACCTCGGCCACGCAGTCGAGAACTTGCCTGCCCGCCGCGGTCACTTCCTTGCCGACACCGTCCGCGGGGATGACTGCAATGCGATGAACGTTGCCTGACATGTGCGTCTCCTAATTGTCGGTCGTCATGAGCTTGTTCTCCCACGCCAGGGCGAGGGAGAACGCCACGTCTTCACGCGGACTGGCGATCTGAAGCGGCCCGATTGCCACAGCCGCCCAATCCAGGTAGCTGAACGGACGGGTGAAGGCGCCCACCCGGTCCCTGATGTCGGGTTCGTGAGCGTCGGCGGCGGGCGTATGCATACCCAGAGTCGGCGTGATCAGAGCGTCGACGTCCAACGTCTCACCCACTTCACGCCGCCAGCGCCCCAGTTCCTCGCGCGCATGGACATACTCCACGGCCGAGATTGTGTAGGCGCCACCCAGCTTGGTCCGAGCCTCCGGGCCGTAGCCTTCCAGCTGACTCGGGAACCAGCGCCGGTGAGCCAGCGCAGCCTCCACCTCGTAGATTCGACTGAAGGCCGCGCGCGGCTCGGGCAGCTCACGCTGACCGATGACCTGAGCGCCGAGTTCGGCGAATCGGTCCAGCTCCGGCATGGGGATGAACGAGGCAATACGGATGCCACGGACATCGACTGGGACTACCTGACGTCCACTGAGGACCGAGAACGTCAGCGCGCAGTCCGAGACACTGCGTGCCATCGGCGCGATGGTGTCGAAAGTCGGCGCCAGCGGGAAGCATCCGTCAAGTCCGACCGAGGCTTGTCTGGGTTTGAAACCGACTGTTGCGCAGCACGCCGATGGGATTCGCACTGACCCACCGGTGTCGGTACCGATGCCGATCACACTGAGGCGAGCTGCCAGCGCGGCACCGTTCCCTCCACTCGACCCTCCCGGACTGAGCCGGTGATCCAGCGGATTTCTGACGTCACCCCAATGAGAGTTCTGGCTGGTCACCCCCCAGGCGATCTCGTGCTGGTTAGCCTTGCCGATAACGATCGCGCCGGCTTCCTCCAAACGACGGATCGCCGGAGCTGTCCGCCGAGCGACGTGACTCAGGCCCGGAGCGCTGCCGCGGGTGGTACGAACGCCCTGGACCTCGAGCATGTCCTTGACCGCGACGGGCACGCCGGCGAGCGGTCCAGCGGGGAGGTTGTTCGCGCGGTCGAGCGCGCGGTCGCCGCAGACGGTGATGAACGCATTCAGCTCCGACGCCGCATCAATCGCCTCAAGATGATCCAGGATCACATCGCGCGCCTTTAATCGGCCAGCATTGACCTCCCTCGCCAGCTCGCCAGCCGATAGCGTCCTCGATTGACCGTTGCGTGACATTCACCGACCTGCCTGATATTCACGAAATGGCTGAGTTGGCATGTGTCGTGCGCGAGTCGTTTATGTGCGCTCCGATCGGCTCGCACGCTCCAGTTCAAGTAAAACCGAGGAGTGGTCTAGTTCAGCGAGCCCGCGATCGGCGAGCGCACTTAGGTTGTCGGCAAAGGAGCGGAAACCGTCGACCGGCACGTCCAACTCGTCCGCCATGCCCGTAACGATCCCCGCGTCCTTGAGATGAAGCCGCACGGGTCCGCCCGGTTCGAAGTCGCGCGTGATCATGCGCTGACCATGAGCCTCGAGTACTCGACTCGATGCCAGGCCCCCGAGCAGCGCTGACCTGACCAGGTCGACCTGCACGCCCGCGGCGCTGGCGAGATTGAAGGCCTCAGCGACCGCCTCGATGGTCGAGCCCACCACCAGCTGGTTGCACGCCTTGACGACCTGGCCCGCGCCGGCGTCGCCGCACCGGGTGATGGTCTTGCCCAGCAGGTTCAACACCGGCAATGCTCGTTCGATGGCTTCGGCCGACCCGCCGACCATGATCGATAGGGTGGCGTCCATCGCTCCGCGCTGCCCACCCGAGACCGGAGCATCGATCATCGCTCCGCCGCGCTCGGCGACCAGGGCCGCCAACCCCCGGCTCACCGCGGGTTCGATCGTGCTCATGTCGATCAGGAGGCCGCCGGGCTGCAGCCCATCGAGGATTCCGTTCGGGCCGGAGACCACCGCCTCAACGTCGGGGCCGGCGGGCAGCATCGTGACGACGATCGGGCAGCGGTGCGCGACCTCCTCGGCGGTGCCACACTCGACTGCTCCCAGTTCGGTGAGTTCGCGGACCGGCCCCGGTGAGCGTGAATAGACGTGGACCTCCCACCCACCGCTCACGAGGTGAGCTGCCATCGGCTTGCCCATGCGGCCGAGGCCGATGAAACCGACGACCTGAGCGTCCGTTGCGCCCATCTAGAAGACCGCAATCGGGTTGATCGGCGAGCCGGTTCCGCGAGGCACCCGCAGCGGGGCGACCACGCACTGGAACTCCCACCGGTTCTCCTCCACGCACATGTCGGCGAGGTCGTCGAGTTGCAAGTTGTCGAGCAGGGGCATCCCCATCGCGTTGAGGGTGAGGGCGTGGATGGGTGACAGCATGTCCTCGACCGGTGCCGGTCGGGCGTCGCTGTCGGCGTCCGCGCCGAGCACGGCCACGTCGCGCTCGTGCAGCCACGGCATCGCGGTCGGATGCAGTCCGGCGGCGAAGTAGAACGGCGGCCACGCACCCAAGTCGGTGCGACGCCGGAAGTGTCCGGTACGCACGAGGACGATGTCCCCCTTGCCAACTTCACTGCCCTGGGCAGCCGCCGCGCGTTCGAGTTCGTCGGGCTTGATCGCGGTCCCCGGCTCCAACCACGGGACCTCCCGATACCTCGGGATGTCCAGCAGCACACCGCGGCCGACAATACCGTGCTCGAGTTCGAGAACCGAGCCGAACGACGCTCCCGCCGATCCAAGCGATTCGTCCTGGGGAACTCCGTTATAGAGCTTTCCTCTGAAGTCGCAGTGGCACAGTGCATCGATGTGCGACATCGCCTTGCCGTGAAAGTCGCAACCGAGGTAATCGGCGTTGGTTTGCGGCTCGCCGGGATCACGGTCCCCAAGCTGCGTCATGTAGTGGATGGCGGGCCTGGGGTTGTCGGGTCCCGACTCGGTGTTCCACAGCAGGGAGAGAGAAACCGTGCGGCCGGTCCTGACCAGCTGCGCCGAGCGGACAATTTCTTCGGCGCCCAGGTGGTGCATCGTGCCACGTTCGTCTTTCTCGCCCCACCGCCCCCAGTTGCTCACTCGCTCATAGATTTTCTCGAACTCAGCAAGCGACATCATCTCTGCGGGCAGGTCGCTCGAGGCGTTTTCCGTTTGGCTTGTCTGGCTCATGCTGATTACCTTTCGAGGGTTGGACATGTCGCAGCTCAATGATTGAGTGGGGAAGTTTTGGTGTTACTGGACTCGGGCCGGTGGTTGGTCCTCCTCGAGAGCGGGAGCCGAATCAGCACCGCCCACGCCGGAGTTCGTCTGGCGCACGGCCTCCAGCTTTCCTGCTCGCAGCCGTCGGCGGGCCGTGAATCCGGCCAGTGCGACGGCGATCAGCAGTGTGACGCCGTTGAACAGCGGCTCGATGAAGAACGAGCTACCCAACTGCTCGAGTCCCGAGATACCGACCGACAGAACTACGACGGCAATTACTGTGCCCCACACGTTGACCCGGCCGGGTCGGAATGCCGTTGTCCCGAGCAGTGCACCGACAAAAGATGGTAGCAAATACTCCGAACCGACGCTGGCCTGTCCGGCCTGTAGTTTCGCGGCCAGCACGACGCCGGCAATCGCGGTGATGAGTCCCGACGCGACGAAGGCAATGATGACCAGGCGCTTGCGCTTGATACCGGTAAGCTCGGCAGCGCGCGGATTGGACCCCACCGCGTACAGATACCGGCCGAGCGGCGTGTGCTCGTACACCAACCAGAGGATGACGCAGAGGATAATGAGGTAGAAGGCGACAATCGGGATGCCCAGGATTGTGGCGCTGTTTAGCCCCACGAACGCCGAGGGCAGTGCTCCCACGATCTGCTGGCCGCCGGTATACGCAAACGATATTGCGTAAAGGATCGATCCGGTCCCCAGGGTCGCGATGAACGAGTCTATCTGGGCGGCTTCGACCAGGAATCCGTTCGCAAGACCCCACCCCGCGCCGATCACCACCGTCACGAGCACGGCGACCGGCCATGGAACGCCGGAGTTCACCTGCAACCCAATGGCAAGGATGTGTGCCAATCCCAGGCCGTAGCCCAGGGAGAGATCGAACTTCGTCACTGACAGGGGAATCATCTGGGCGAGCGCGACGAAGGCCACGGTCGACTGGTCACTGAGTATCGCCCTGGCGTTCGCCGCCGTCGCAAATGTTTGTGGCAACAGAACCGTAAAGACGAGAACCAGGATTATCGTGATCAGAAGCAGGCCGTAGGTGCCCACCCACTGCGGGTTAAATATGCGCCGTTTCGACTCGCTCGGGCGGCGTCCCGCATTCGGCACATCAGGAGACTCAGGGGGCATGAATCGTGTCCTTTCCGTCCCGGATATCCGAGGATGGTGATTACATGCGTGCTATACCGGCGACGGTTCACCTGCGGCCAGTTCGATCAACCGCGGTGTCGTAATGGCCCCCCTACGCAGTTCCCCTGCCACCCGTCCACGATTGAAGACAAACGCCCGATGGCAGATCTTGCTGACCTCTTCGAAGTCCGTCGAGACGACGATGATCGATACGCCGCGCTGGAGCGCGGCGTCCATGAGCGCGTAGATCTCCGCCTTGGCGCCGACATCGACACCCATGGTGGGTTCTTCGAGCACAAACAGATCAGCGTCCGTCGCGAACCACCTGGCCAACACCACCTTCTGCTGATTCCCGCCGCTCAGCGTGGCGACGGGGCGCTCGGTTTCTCCGGGACGTACCGCGAACTTCTGAATGAGTTCGCGCGCTCTCGCTCGTTCGGAGCTCTTCCGTGTCAACCGCAACGGAGGGAGGCCATGCAATCCAGGATTGAGGTAGAGGTTCTCGGCCACCGACATCGTCATGGCGAGACTTTCCTCTTGGCGGTTGCTGGTCACGAAGGCGATACCGGAGGCGACACTGGCGGCGGGACCGTTCAACGCGAGTTGCTTTCCGTGCAGACTGATCCCTCCGCCGGCGAGTTCCGCCATCCCGCACAGGGCACGCCCGATCGCCTCGTGCCCAGCGCCGCGCAGCCCTGCGATGCCGATGATTTCCCCAGCGGCCACCGTCAGGTCGATCGGACCGACGTCACCGACCACGACCCGGTCGAGTCGTAGTGACACCGGGGCGTCGGAATCCTGCACGGTCACCGAGAAGTCGACTGGTTTGCGTCCGACGATCATCCGGACGAGCTCGGCCTGGCTCGTGTTCTTCGTCGTCGTCGCGCCGACCAGCTTGCCGTCACGCATCACCGCGATCTCGTCAGAGATCTCGAAAACCTCATCCAGGCGGTGCGTCACGTAAATCATCGCCGTGCCCCTGCTCTTCAGCCGACGAAGGGCCTCGAAGAGTCGACTGACATCGGCACTGGGAAGGCTCGCGGTGGGCTCATCGAGTACGACGACGTCTGCATCGGTCACAAGCGCGCGAGCGATCGCCAGCAACGCCTTCTCGGTCCGGGTGAGGTCCTTGACCAGCGCGGTCGGCTTGATCGAGCCGCCGACAAACTCGAGTGCGTCAGCGGCGGCCCTCGTCACCGCGCGCCAGGAGATCAGCGAGCGACCGGTCCGCTTGGGATACCCGTTTGCCAGCGCGATGTTCTCGGCTGCGGTCATGGAGTCGATCAGCCCGAGATCCTGGTGGATGAAGGCGACACGTGGCGCCGCGCGATCGCCCTGATCACCGAATAGGATCTCGCCCGAATCGAGCGAGTGGACTCCCGCGAGCAACTTGATCAGCGTCGATTTTCCCGCCCCGTTTTCCCCTAGCAGGGCCAAGATCACCCCACGCCGCAGCTCCAGTGAGACGTGGTCGACAGCCAGAGTGCCCCCGAACTGCTTGACCACGTCACGGAACTGCAGAACCCGTTCGGTGGCAGCGGGCGGTGCCCTCATGGTGACCTCCGAGCGACGAGTTGGTGGGGGAGAAGAGATGAGGAGCGACACAAGTGCTCTGGGGCGTGCTGGTACCGGAGCGGGACCCCGAGTCCGGGGCTTGCCCATGTAGCAGGTATACCCGATACTTACTTGGTATCCCGTATACCTAACTCAACCAAGACTCGGTTGGCAAGCGGTCGGTGCCGCAAAGGTCGGGAAGATGTCAGGAAGAAGGTTGGCAATGCTCGGCGTCGTCGTCGCCTCGCTCACAGCCCAGGTCGAAGAGGCCGTAACTCGCATGATCGTCACGCGCGCTCTCGAACCGGGCGAGCGGATCAAGGAGGCGGAGCTCGCCGCGATGTTCGGTACCAGCCGTGTCCCGGTACGCGAGGCGTTGCGCCAGCTCAGCGAGCGCGGCCTGGTGGTGCATGAACGACGCCGCGGCTACCACGTGCGCGCACTTACGCTCAAGGAAGTCGACGACATCTTCGCCACGCGACTCGCCCTTGACCGGCTCGCCGTGGAGCAGGCCTCACGGCGTCCCGACATCGCTATCCACGCAGCAGAGCTGGCGACGCCGCTTGACGACCTCGCCGCAGCCCTCAAAACCGCTGACGTTGGCGGCGTCATAGAAGCCGACCTGGCATTCCACCGCGCCGTCGCGACGCTGTCGAGCAACGACGCCTTGGTGAAGGTCTACTCGCAGGTGACCGACCCGATTCGTCCCGCCCTCGTGCAAATCGTGCCGAGCGAACTGGACGCGAACCTCGTAGAGCAACACCAGAGGATCGCCGATGCGATCTTGGCCGGCGATGCGGCGGCGGCGGAAATCGCTCTGAAAGCCCATAACAACTTTGCGCTCAATCTCGTGCGGGTCGTGATGGCGCGAGAGGTATCGCACACCCCCAACCATCAGCTATCTCCGTTTCAGTCATCCAGTTAGTTACGGCACCAAAACCGCTGCTGGAGCAGTGCAGCCCCACCGGACTGTTCCATCGTTCAACGTCGGCGACCGAACAAAAGGACCGCAACCTTGTTCACGCGATATAGGTGGTCCGGCGCTGCAGACGGTGAGCAATCCTGGTAAAACCTCAGTCCGCGCGACGTCATTTACTTGCCGGTAATGCAAGTCTGCTTTACTCGCCATGCTGCGGCCAATGCGGCGCTCGGTCATATCCCGAAGGCAGGTCGACGATGTTAGGCATTCCCATGAAGCGACCATATTTATGCGGTAAGGGTGCTATTCTCGCAACCACATTGATCGTGGCTGCATTCGTCGCGGGCTGCAGCAGTGGTGGCGGCAGCGACACCAACCAGCCCGACCCCTATCAGAGCCAGAGTGGTCCAGTAAACTGCGGCTCGAATCCGGTGCTCACTCACGCGATGTCCCTTCTCAAGACGGCACAACAGTCCACAATTCCGTGGACCGGCCCGACCTCCGGCCCCAAGACGCAGCCGAACAAGACCATCGTCTACATCGCACAGGACATGAGCAACGGGGGCGTGCTCGGTGTCAGCAAGGGGGTGCAGAACGCGGCCGCGGCGATCGGGTGGAAGGTGACTGTCATCGATGGACGCGGCACCGTTGCCGGCCGCGTCGCCGCGATCGGGCAGGCCGTGGCGTTGCACGCGGACGGCATCATCCTCGGCTCAGTGGACAGCGAGGAGGAGAAGGCCGCGATCAACCAGGCCGCGGCCGCGGGCGTCAAGATCGTCGGCTGGCACTCTGCGCCGGCGGCCGGGCCCGTGCCCGGTACGCCCATCTTCACCAACATCACCACCAACGCGACCGACGTCGCCGCCGTGTCGGCGGCCGATGCCTTGCAGATCACCAACTGCAAGGCAGGCGCGGTGATCTTCTGGCAGTCCGGCGACACGATCGGCATTAGCAAAGCCGAAACGATGCGCTCGATCGTTCAGGCATGCACAACCTGCAAGCTACTCGACTACGTGAACACACCGCTGGCAGACACCGCCACGCGCATGGAGGGAGAAACTAACTCGCTTCGGCAGCAGTTCGGCACGAAGTGGACGATCGGTCTCGGTATCAACGACCTGTACTTCGACTTCGCTTCCCCAGCCTTGACTGCGGCCGGTGTCAGCCCCTCCAGCCCCCCGCAGTTCATCTCGGCCGGCGACGGCAGCATTGCCGCATTCAACCGGATTCGGGCCGGCTATTACCAGATGGCGACCGTGGCCGAACCGCTAAATGAGGCCGGCTGGCAGGCAGTGGACGAGTTGAACCGCGCGTTCGCGGGGGCGGGCCCGAGCGGTTACGTCTCCCCGGTACACATCGTGACCAAGGCGAACATCAACACAAACGGTGGGCCACAGAACGTCTACGACCCGAACAACGACTACAAAACCCACTACGAGCAGATCTGGAAGGGCTGACCGGCTCGCCGCGAAGTAATAACCTCAGCGCATCGCCACTCGGGATGAGGGTGGCTGGCGAGACGTCGAGATCGCGGTTTTGCGTCATCAGCTCGCGGTGCTGAGTCGACAGGTCGCTCGACCGCGATATACCCCGATTGATCGGATGTTGTTGGCGGTGCTGGCCCGGGCTGCGGGCACGCTGGCGACGGATTTCTTCACAGTGGAGACGATCACCCTGGCCCGGTTGTATGTGCTGTTCTTCGTCGAGGTGGACCGGCGTCGGGTGCACCTGGCTGGGATCACCGCGCACCCCACCGGGGTGTGGGTCACTCAGGTAGCGCGGAACCTGCTGATGGAGGTGGGGGAGCGGTCGGACCTGTTCTGGTTCCTTGTCCGTGACCGGGACACCAAGTTCACCGGCTGCTTCGACGCGGTGTTCACTGGTGCCGGGGTAGAGGTTGTGAAGATTCCACCGCGTGCTCCGCGCGCGAATGCCTACGCCGAGCGGTGGGTCCGTACCGTGCGTGCGCGCCGCCTGAGGGGCGCACCTACACCATTGCCGTGTGTCCGACGTGTGGTTGGCGATGACCTGGGTCGAGCGTTTGCCTGCCGCCTCTGTCGATAACGGGCTCACGATGCCACGAACCCGCCTCGATGATCTAGCCGTAAGCCACGAGTTCGCAGTAGGCCAAGGCGTACAGCTTCGGCAGACCCTCAATCGCGAGCGCAATCACCAGATTGCACCCTTCACGCCAGCCAAATAGCGGAGCGGCGTCCGTCACTCTAATCCCGCCAATGAAGGGGAGATTGGTGGACAGACGAGTCTACTGTGGACAATCGGTACCAGTCCTCGCGTGGTCTCCGCTGCACTGGCGCGGTGAAGGGTATCCACGCATACGCGCCGGGCCCAGACGGATCAGCGAACG
>Ga0193742_1002531_pt1 | contig 10506 bp, 10 predicted proteins | sample L2c1metaG_FD_165511 | JGI IMG/M metagenome (GOLD analysis project Ga0193742, IMG submission 165511) | Soil microbial communities from a riparian zone of the East river system, Colorado, United States - L2c1 | ecosystem: Environmental > Terrestrial > Soil > Riparian zone | place: USA: East River... | reverse complement strand
GCATGAAGTAGCCCCACTCGAAGCCGGTGCTGCCGTCGCGCACGACGAACGGGAGGGCGGCACCGCCGGTGGCGGCGACGATCGCCAGGATCCGCAGGGCCCGGGAGCACAGCGCCTTCCAGGTCTTCTCCCGCAGGTACCACTCGATCGCCCGCACCGCCTCGCCCTCCACCCAGCGGTACACCGTGTCGAGCGAACCCTCCAGATCCGCCGGTCCCCAGCTCACCTCCGGAAACGTCACCGGATGCAGATCGTTCTCTTTGCCGCCCACCTTCGTCACCCTAGGCGGCGTGGTCAGCGGTTGATGATGAGCCAGGCGAGGACGGTCATCGGGATCTCGGTGGGGACGTTGTCGACCCGGTAGGCGACTCGGGGGGCCATCACGGAGGCCTCGGGGATGCCCTCGGCGCGGGCTTCGGCGAACAGCTCGCGGATGACGTCGCTCGGCGATTGGGGGTCGGCGCCCGCCCGGGCCCAGCGCGGCGGCGAGTCGGACGTGACGTCGATGCTCGTGGTGATGCCGCCGAGAGTGATGTCGAGGCTCTTCACGGGGGCCGGCCCTCCGACGCATAGGCTCAGGGGCCGATACCACCCCCTGCGTTCGAGAACGAGTATCCCATGCCGATGACCAGCAGTCCGTGGGCAACGGTGATTCCTGGCGAGGAATACCGCTTGTTCGCCCGCGGCGACAAGTGGGACGGGTGGGTGCTGCGACGGCCGGGCGGCGAGGCCGGCGGCAGCTGGTCGCTGGAGGGCCCGGGGTTCGACGGCTTCGGCCTCGGCACCGTGAGCCTCAGCGTGGCGCACTGGCGGGCCTTCGGCATGGTGGTCGAGTTCCTCACCACCCGTGACGCCGACCCGATGAAGACGATCGTCCTCGAGGACGTCGCCCGGGTCGCCGAGGCCACCGGGAGCGACTGAGGCCCTAACCGTCCGAGCCGTCCGACAGCACCGAGCGCTGGTAGTCGACGACGGCCTGGATCTCCTCCTCGGTGAGGGTGCCGTTCCAGCCGGGCATCGCGCCGCGGCCCTCCTCGACGATCTCGAGGTGGTCCTCCAGCGACAGGCGGTCGGCGACGCGCTCCAGCGCCGGGCCGCTGCCCCCGCCGCCGTCGCCGCCGTGGCAGCTGGCGCAGCGCTCCTGGTAGATCTCCTCGCCCGACGCAGCCGACTCGCCCTCGCCATCCGACGGCGTGGGTGAACCGGCCTCGCCGTCGAGGCGGAAGGCGATCAGGCCGCCCTGGGCATCCTCGGGTGGCGACGAGAACCACCAGCCCCAGCCGGCGTACACCGTGCCGTCGACCACCGAGATGCCGCCCGCGGCCTGCGCCGGCACCGGGTGCGACCACAGCACCGCACCGTCGGCGGCGTCGTAGCCGACGACCGCACCCGTGTCGTTGGCCAGGTACACCACGCCGTTGGCCCAGGTCACCGGCCCCGACACGTGCCCCTTCACGTCGATCCGCCAGCGCTCGTCGCCGGTCGCCACGTCGAGCGCCACCAGGTCGGCGTCCTGGCTGGCCCGGTTGGAGGCGACGTAGGCCACGTCCTCGGCCACCGCCGCCGACGCCAGCGCCCCACCCTGCAGCCCGCCCTCGGTGAGCTTCGTCTCCCACAGCACATCACCCGTGTCCCGCGCCAGGGCGTGGTAGACGCCCGCCTTGTCGACGGCCCCCACGGCGTCGACGTCGCCGACCCGGAACAGGTTGGGCGGCGAGCCGACGTCGGCGTCGGTGCCGACCGGGTTGGCGACCGTCCACACGTCGCCCACGGTGAACTGGGTGACCCACAGCTCCTCGCCGGTCGCCAGGTCGAGGGCGACGATGGCGTCGCTGCGGGTCGACGGCTGGGGCCCGTAGCCGTTGCCGGTGGGCACGTAGACCTCGCCCCGCTCGGTGTCGACGGCGACGGTGGCCCACACGGACACGCCGGCGACGTCGACCTCCTCCTCGCCGACGGTCCAGTAGCGCCACACCTCCTCGCCGGTGTCGGCGTCGAGCGCCACCACGTGCCCCCGGAACGTGGGAGCAGGGTTCGAGGTCATCAGCTCGAAGCTGGCGACGCCGACGATCACCCGACCGTCGACCGAGAGCGGCGACCCGAAGATGGCGGCCTGCTCGTGGTCGCCGACCGGCATGGTCCACAGCTCCTCGCCGGTCTCCCGGTCGAGCGCGACGACCCGGGCGTCGAACGTGCCCACGAACACCCGCGAGTCGTCGAGGGCCACGGAGCCGCCGATGTAGAAGGAGTCGACGTCGGTCGCCCACCGCTCCTCGCCCGACTCGGCGTCGAGCGCCCGCACGTGGCCGGTCCAGTCGCCCACGTAGACCACGCCGTCGGCCACCAGCGGCGTGCCGGTGAGGCCCTTGATGTCGTCGCGCTCCCAGCTCGGGGCCAGCTCGGCCACGTCGTCGGCGCCGACCTCGGTCTCCTCGACGGCGGCCCGGGAGTTGCCGAGGTCGAGCCCGAGGTGCACCCAGTCGGCAGCACCGGACGGCGGCTCGGCCCCCACGGATGACGATGAGTCGCCGCCGTCGTCGTCGCTGCACGACGACACCGCCAGCAGCAGCGTGACGAGCATGGCGAAGGCGGCGGCGCGCGGTCTGTCGATCATCGTTACTACCCCCCGCCGTCACTCTTGCACACCGCGTGCAGCCGCGGGCGGAAGGCGGGGCTACCACCCGCCGTCGGACGGCGCCGCCCGGGGATCGAAGGGGTCCAGGGGGTAGGGCTCCCGGTCCTCGGCGGCGGCCCGGGTGACCACCCAGCTGGCCAACGCCGTCGTCAACGGCACCGAGGCGACGAGGCCGATCGAGCCCACCAGGGTCTGCACAACCTCGACGGCCACGGTCTCGGTGGCCAGCACGTCGCCCAGGGCCAGGCCCGACTGGGTGAACAGCAACAGGAGCGGCAGCGCTGCCGCCGTGTACGCCAGCACCAGGGTGTTCACGGTGGAGGCGATGTGGTCGCGGCCGATGCGGATGCCCCGGGCGTAGAGCTGGCGGGCGTTGGCCGAGCGGTCGCTGTGGTGCAGCTCCCACACGGCGGACACCTGCGTGATGGTCACGTCGTCGAGCACGCCCAGGGTGCCGATGATCACCGCCGCCAGCAGCAGGCCCCGGAAGTCGAGGCCCGGGGCGAAGTTGAGCAGCACGACCGACTCCTCGGACGCCAGCCCGCTCAGCTGGGCCATCGAGGCGAAGATCGCCGCCAGCCCGGCGGTGAGCAGCAGGCTCGCCATCGTGCCCAGCAACGCCACCGTCGTGCGCTCGTTGACGCCGTGGGCCAGGTACAGGGTGGCGAAGGCGATGATCGACGCCCCCGTCAGTGCCACCCCCAGCGGCGACACGCCGTGGAGGAGCGCCGGGAAGACGTAGGCCAGCAGCACGCCCAGGCTGACCACGATCCCGAACAGCGCCAGCAGGCCCCTCAACCGGCCGAGAGCCACCACGGCCACGGCGAACAGCGCGGCCAGGATCCACAGGCTGGTGCCGCGCTGGACGTCGGCGAACGCGTAGCGCGACTCGTCGGGGATGTCGGAGCCGGCGTCGTCGAGCACGATGTCGTCGCCCACCTCCAGCTGCGACGCCGGCGTGTTGTCGTCCACCTCGAACTCCAGCGCCGTCGTGGCGCCCTTCTCGTCGCCCTCGGTGATCTCGATGGTGGTGGCGTTGCAGTCGACCGCGGGATCGTGCGTGCACGGGCCGATCCGGGCGTCGACGACCGTGGCGTCGACCCGGTTGGCGAACCCCAGCTGCTCGGGGTTCACCTGCTCCTCGCCCCGGGGCCACCAGATGGCCAGCCCCACCAGCGTGGCGACGGCCAGCACCCCGACGATGCCCATCAGCAGGGTGCGCACGGGTGCCCCGGCCAGCTCCTCCCAACCGTCCGAATCGTCGGGCGGACCGTGGTGATGGTGGTGGACGTGGCTCACAGGTCGACCAGTCTGGTCGAGGGACAGGCCCGGCCTACGGCTTGCGCGCCCGCACCAGGTAGTGGGCGTAGGGCGTGAGCCGGTGGTCCGTGCGCTCGATCCGCTCGGGGACGAGGCCGGCGCCGGCGAACAGCTCGGCCGTCTCGTCGGGGGTGCGGCAGAAGATCGGCTCCGGCCCGGCGACGATCCGGTCGTGCAGCCGGTTCCACTCGTGCTTCCAGCGCGGCCGCACGTCGAGGTCCTTCACGATGCACACGCCGCCCGGCTTGAGGCAGGCGGCGATGGCCTGCGCCAGCGGCTTGTGGCTCTCCGGGTCGAAGTGGTGGAGGGCGTCGCACACCAGCACGGCGTCGTACACCGCCGGCTCGTCGATCCCGGTGGCGTCCCCCTGTCGCAGGGTCACGCGGGGGCTGCGCTCCTGGGTGGAGCGGATCAGCTCGATGCGCCGCGGGTCGAGGTCGACGCCCTCGATCTGCAGGCGGGGGTTGATCTCGGCCAGGTAGCGCTCCACGATCCCGACCCCGCTGCCCAGCGACAGGAGCCGCCCCTCCAGCGGGAGGGCCTCCTCGGTGAGCGGGCCGAGAGGCGCGACCACGAGCCGGGCCGCGACGAAGGCCCTCGTCACCGGCGATGTGCCGCGGTAGGTGGCGAACGCACGCCACACCGACCCCAGATCAGTGCTCATCCACCCTTCCCAGCCGAGAGGATGGCAGGACGGTAGTCGACGGCGTCGTCGTCGGGCGGTGCCGCTGCGGGTTCCGGCGCCGGGTCGGCCGAGCGCCACAGCAGCCGCGCCAGCAGCGTCACCGCGGCGGTGAACGCCACCAGCAGCAGGGCCGGCGGCAGCGGGGGCGACCAGACGGGGTCGAACAGGAAGCTCACCGGGTTGGCGGGACCGTCGTGGCCCACCGTGTAGTGGCGCAGGGCGTAGGCGAAGGCCCACACGTGGCCGATCACGAACACCCCCAGCACCACCGCCGTCGCCGGCCGCAGGAGCGACGATCGCCGCGCGCCGTCACCCCCGTCACCCTCACCGTCGTCGCCCGACCGGATGCCGGCCGGGGCCAGCAGCAGGGCGCCGACGATGCAGGGCAGCACGTAGCGGCCCTGCCACCAGAAGCCGGTCTGCGGCACCCCGAAGCCCTCGCCGGCGATCGGGATGGCAAGTCCGGCGACCACCAGGCCGACCGCCAGCCGCGCGTGGCGGCGGCTGCCCAGCGCCACGGCGACGGCCAGCACCACCGCGGCCGCCGCGCCCCAGGCCCAGTGCAGCGCCATGGGTGGGATCACGTCGGTGGAACCGAGCTCGGCGATCATCCCCTGCACCCACACCGGCACGCGCCCCCACGCGGTCGCGAGCCCCGTGGGCTCGGTGGGCGGCAGCGGGAACGCCTCGTGGATGTGCACCAGCCAGGCGCCGGTGACCGCGGTGGCGGCGGCGACACCCCCGAGCCACGCCCGCACGTCGGTCCGCCCCAGCAGCTCCGGCACCCGACCCGGCCGGGCCACCAGCAGCAGCACCAGCAACGTCAGCGCCGCGAACCCGGGCGAGAGGCCCCGCGTGAGCACCAGCACCGTGGCGGCGGCGCCCACGCGGTGCACCAGCCGGCCGTCCGGGACCCCGGGACCGGCGACGAGGGCGAGGCCGGCGGCCCACAGGCACAGCGACGCGGCGATCTCGAGGCCGGCGGCGTTCTGGGTGCTCGCCAGGTGCAGGACCATCGGCGACAGCGCCACGAGCCCGCCCAGCAGCACCGGCAACCGGGTGCGCGCCGCCAGCCGCAGCGGCGACACGAAGGCCGACGCCAGCAGCGCCGCGCACAGCCCCAGCCCCACCAACCGCATGCCCAGCAGGCCGACCTCGTTCACCGCCAGGAGCGTCGGCAGCCCCGTGAGCAGGTAGAGGAACGGCTGGCCCCGGTACTCGTAGGTGGTGGCGGTGACCTCCTCGCTCGCGGAGGTCAGCTCGGGGCAGTCGTTCGTGCGGGGTCGGGGTTCGACGTCGACGAGCTGCTCCCGGGGCACGCCCTTGTAACAGGCGGCGATCTGCTCGGCCACGGCGAACGACGCCGGCACCTCCACCTCGACCATCACGTTGCCCCACCAGGCCTCGCCGTCGACGGTCTCCGGCAGGGCCTCGCCGGTCCACTGGCCGCGGGCCACGGCGGCGGCGCGGATGGCGTTGGCGGCCTCGTCCGGCCCGGTCATCGCCGGGAGCGCGAGCGCCCAGGCGCTGCCGGCCAGCACCAGCAGCCCGACGATGCGCCACCACAGCCGGCGTTCGACGGTCGGCCCCACCCCCATCGGGGCGGCAGTCTTGCAGACGACTGGTCGGAGCGCCCGGTCCGCTCGGCCGGCGCAGCCGGCTTCTCAGCCCGCGACGGGCAGGCGGTCGGCGGCCTCGCGCTCGGCCTCGGCGATCGATCCGTTGCTGACGATCGGTGCCATCAGCAGCGCCGCCAACAGCAGGCCGACGCCACCCACCAGGAACGGCGCCCGCAGGCCGAACTGGTCGGCGAGCAGGCCGCCGGCCAGCGCCCCGAGCGGGATCGCGCCCCAGCCGATGAACCGGTAGGTGCTGTTGACCCGGCCGAGGATCTCGTCGGGGATGATCGCCTGGCGCAGCGACACGGTGATCACGTTCCACACGATGGTGGCGAAGCCGACGGCCACGCCGATCGCGCCCACCACCCAGGGCGACGACGACAGCCCGGTGGCGATCTGGCCGAGGCCGAACACCACCAGCGCCGCGGTGAGCGCCCCGCCGGGGCCGTAGCGGTCGATCAGCCGCTCGCTGACCATGCTGGCGATCACGCTGCCCACCGCGAAGCTGGTGAGCAGCAGGCCGTAGCCGGTCTCGCCCAGGCCCAGCACGTCCTGCGCGAACAGCACCATCACCGCCATGGCGGCCTCGTACAGCAGGTTGGTGGCGCCGAGCGCCAGCGCCAGCGTGCGCAGCAACCGGTGCTGCCACAGCCAGCGGAGGCCCTCGGCGATGTCGCTGCAGATCTGCCGGATGGTGGAGGGACCGTCGGCCGAGCGGTCCGGGCCCGCGTCGACGACAGCCTGGGCCCGCTCGGTGCGGTACATCCCGGGGATGAGCGCCACCAGCACGGCGGCCGCCACGAACGACCCGGCGTCGAACAGGAACGGCGCCGCCGCCAACGCCGCGAACAGGAACCCGCCGAGGGGCGGGCCGGCGAACTGGTTGGTGACGATCTGGGCGCCGAACAGCCGCCCGTTGGCCTTGGCCAGGTCCCTGCGCTCCACCAGCGACGGCAGGATCGCCTGGGAGGCGTTGTCGAACAGGGTCTCGGCGGTGCCGAGCAGGAACGCGGCGACGAACAGGAGCGGCAGGCCGGCCCGGTCGGTGGCCACCAGCAGGGCGAGGGCGCCGACGACGCCGGCGCGGAACAGGTCGACGCGCCACATCACGTGCCGCCGGTCCCAGCGGTCGACCAGGGCGCCCGACACCAGCGAGAACAGCAGCCAGGGCGCGAACTGGGCGAAGTGGAGCAGCGCGACGAGGAACGGGTCGCGGGTGAGGGTGGTGGCGAGCAGCGGCAGCGCCGTCACGGCGACGCCGTCGCCGAGGTTGGAGATGGTGCTGGCGGTCCACAAACGCTGATAGCGGCCGCCCAACCGTGAACCCGCCACGCCGGCGCCGCTGCCGCCGGACCTGTCGTCGGGCTGCATCACGGCGGGCCACACCCTAGAGGCCGTGGCGCCGCGGCCACCGATGGTAAGCAGAGCCGGATGAACACGACGACCGACCCGACCGCTCCGGTCGAGGTGGTGGAGGCGCTGTGGTCGGCGGTCTACGACCGCGACTGGGCCCGGCTGGCCGCCTTCCTCACCGACGACTCCGTCTACTACGACGTCCCCACCGGTCCGACGACGGCGGCCCGGGGCCCCGACGGCATCGTCGCCCGGCTGCGGCTCGGCCTCGACGAGCTGGTGGGCTACACGCACCAGCCGGGGTCGGTCGCGGCGACGGGCGACACGGTGATGGTCGAGCACGCCGAGACGTGGACGTGGGCGACGGGGGAGACGGTGACGTTGCCGTTCGTCACCGTGCACCGCGTGGCCGAGGGCAAGGTCCTCCTCTGGAAGGACTACTGGGACTACGAGACCCTCCGCCGGGGTGCGCCGGCCGACTGGGAGGAGCGGCTGCTGGCAGCCGACGTGTCAGGCTGGCTCTACGACGCCACCGGCATCGCATGACCCGCGGAGGCCGGAAACCCGCCAGTATGCGCACGATTTCAGCGGCGGGCCACGCGATTCGCCTACGTTTGCTGCCGATGGCTGGGGCTAGCGGCAGGCACCAAGAGGATTGGGGTTCTAGATGACCAAACATCGCACGTTCTACGCGTCCGCGCTCGTCGTCGCAGCGCTGGCGGCGTCCACCTTCGTCGCGAGCTCGGCACCGGCGTCGCCGGCCGCGCCCGCGACGCCACGTCAGCCATCGGGCGCGACGCAGGAGTACGTGGTGGCGTTCGCCGACGGGGCCGACGCCGCCACCGCGGCGGTCGAGGCCGCCGGCGGCACGGTCGTCGACGTGAACGAGGACATCGGTGTCGCCCTGGTGGAGACCCGAGCGGCCGACTTCGCCGGCGACGTGAACGCCTCCGGCGGCGTGGTGGGCGTGGCCCGCAACCACTCGGTGGGCACCAGCCGACCGGGCATGCCGCACCGCTACGTCGAGGAGCGGCCCAGCGCGGCCGAGCGCTCGTCCCGCCACTCCCGCGGCCAGACGCGCCACGAGCGGGGCGGACGCGGCGGCAGCGACGAGCCGCTGGCCGACCTCCAGTGGAACATGGACCAGATCGGCGCCGATGCGGCCCACCAGAAGGCCACCGGCAAGGGCGTCGACGTCGGCATCATCGACACCGGCATCGATGCGTCGCACCCGGACATCGCCCCGAACTTCGACTCGCGGCGGTCGCGCAACTTCACCATGGACATCCCGGCGGCCGACGGTCCGTGTGAGGTGCCCACGTGCATCGACCCGGCCAACGTCGACGACGGCGGGCACGGCACGCACGTGGCCGGCATCGTCGGTGCCGACGACAACCGCTTCGGTGTCGGCGGCGTCGCCCCGGACGTGAACCTGGTGAACCTGCGCGCCGGCCAGGACTCGGGCTTCTTCTTCCTGTACGAGACGGTGGCGGCGCTCACCGAGGCCGGGAACCTGGGCCTCGACGTCGTGAACATGAGCTTCTACACCGACCCGTGGCTGTGGAACTGCGCCTCCCGCGACGACTACATCTCGGGCGACGTGACCGACGCGGAGATCGCCGAGCAGGCGCTCACCCGCCAGCTGGTCTTCGCCGCCACGGAGTACGCCCACGACAAGGGCGTCACGCTCATCGCCGCCGCCGGCAACTCGCACTTCGACCTGTCGGCCGCCGAGCGTCCCGACGCCACCAGCCCCGACTTCCCGATCGACGAGAACGGCGACCCGACCAACGCCCGCGAGCGCGTCGTGACGAACAACTGCCTCGACCTGCCCAGCGAGGCACCGCACGTGATCAGCGTGTCGGCCACGGGCCCGTCGACCACCAAGGCCGACTTCTCGAACTACGGCTCGCCCGAGACCGAGGTCGCGGCGCCGGGTGGTTGGTTCCGTGACTTCGTCGGTACGCCGAACTTCTCGGTGTCCGCGAACGAGGTGCTGTCGTCGTACCCGCTGCACGTCGCGATCGCGGAGGGTCTGGCCGACGAGAACGGCGTCCCGACCGACGACCTCTCGGTGCAGTACTGCAACCGCCGCGGGACGTGCGGCTTCTACACCTACCTGCAGGGCACGTCGATGGCGTCGCCCCATGCCGTGGGCGTGGCGGCGCTGATCGTCGACGAGTTCGGCCGCTCGGGTCGCAACGGCAAGTCGCTGAACCCCGACACGGTGCGGAACATCCTCCTGCGCACGGCCACGGACCACGCGTGCCCGGCCGGCGGTGTGGAGATCTACACCGACGAGGGCCGTCCCGCCGAGTTCAACGCCCCCTGCTCGGGCACCACGGCCAACAACGGCCTCTACGGCGAGGGCATCGTCAACGCCGCCCGGGCGGTCCGGCGGTAGTCGCGAGGTAGTCGCGAGGTCATCGATTAACCCTGAGTTTCCAGGGTTTTCTCTTACATCCGGACGGGACGGACGCTACGTTCGTCCCGTTTGGATGTTTGGGAGAACCTTTCACATGCCTGAGAACGATCCGGACTCGACCTGGCACATCGAGCCGTACGACCCGGACACGGACGATCCGCCGACGCCGCAGGAGCACGACTGCATCGGCGAGCACGACGGAGCCACCGACGATGGCACATAGCAGCTGGGGCCAGGGCTGGCCGAACTGCAACCGGACCAACATCATCACGGTGGTCCGCCGCGACGGCCTCCGCCTCCCGATCCACCGCGAGCTGGCCCCCCTCGCCACGCTCCTGATGGACATCACCGAGGCCCTCGGCTACGACATCCGCCCCGACTGGACATGGGGTTACAGCTGTCGAGCCGTGGCGGGGACGAACGTCCCGAGCGCGCACAGCTGGGGGACGGCGGTCGACATCAACGCGCC
>Ga0193742_1002530_pt1 | contig 10509 bp, 10 predicted proteins | sample L2c1metaG_FD_165511 | JGI IMG/M metagenome (GOLD analysis project Ga0193742, IMG submission 165511) | Soil microbial communities from a riparian zone of the East river system, Colorado, United States - L2c1 | ecosystem: Environmental > Terrestrial > Soil > Riparian zone | place: USA: East River... | reverse complement strand
TAGTTGTTGTGGTAACTACTAGTCTACAAGACAAGGAACAGGGGTGCTTTTTAGCTAGCTCAGGGTAGCCGCTGACGCGGCCACCCTTTGTTTGTGGTTATGTTGCGTTTCGGGATGGAATGCAAGAATCCCAGTTTCCAAAATGCAAATGTTTATGGTATAATTTAGGTAAAGTTAAGGAGCGCTTATCAGAGTTCAATAAATAAGCGCATTTTTTATGTCACAAACAATCCAAGACCCCACTAAAATCCGCAATATTGCGATTATTGCCCATGTTGACCATGGTAAAACTACTTTGGTTGATGGACTGTTAAAGCAATCTCATACCTTCCGGGACAACCAGGCGGAAATGGGCCAGGATCTGATCATGGACAGCGGCGACCAAGAGCGCGAGCGCGGCATCACTATTACGGCCAAGGTCACGGCGGTGCAGCATGGTAACTACCGGATAAACATCATTGACACCCCCGGCCACGCCGACTTTTCCGGTGAGGTAGAGCGCACCCTGAACATGGCCGACGGCTGCATATTGATCGTCGACGCCCAGGAAGGCCCTATGCCGCAGACCAAGTTTGTGCTGGGCAAGGCCTTGGCCGCGGAGTTGAAGCCGATTGTGATCATTAACAAAATAGACAAACAAGGTTCCCGGATCAAAGAGGTAGAGGACGAACTGGCCGACCTGTTCCTGGAACTGGCCGTGCACGAAGATCAACTGCACTACCCGGTGTACTTTGCCATTGGCCGCGCCGGCAAATCCTGGAAGACCACCCCGGATGACGCCGATGCCGACGCAGATCTGGAGCCCATCTTTGACGCAGTGATCGAATACGTTCCAGCCCCGGCCATTGAATTGCACAAGCCGTACCAGATGCTGGTCACGGCGCTGGCCTGGGATACCTACAAGGGCAAGTACGCCATTGGCCGCATTACCCGTGGCCAGGTCAAGGCTGGCGACCAAATTACTTTATGCAAAAAGGACGGTACTTTTGCCAAGGCAAAGGTAGACAACGTTTTTATGAGCCACGGGGTCAGCAAGTTTGAAGTCCCCGGCGGTGTGGCCGGCGACATTGTCCAACTGACCGGCATTGCCGACGCTCAGATTGGTGAAACAATTGCCGATGCCGATGAACCAGAGGCCCTGCCGGTGTTGGAGATCGAGGCGCCGACACTGAAGATTTATCTGGGGCCAAACACTTCGCCGTTCAAGGGCACTGAAGGTGAATTTTCTACCAGCCGTCAGATTGGCGAACGCCTGAAAAAAGAGCTGGAAGTTAACGTCGGTCTGCGGGTAGAAGACCAGGGCATCGGCTTCTTAGTTTCCGGCCGCGGCGAACTGCACCTGAGTGTGCTGATAGAAACCATACGCCGCGAAGGCTATGAGTTTGAGGTTGGCCGCCCGCAGGTGGTCACCCGGGAAAAAGACGGAGTGACTGAGGAGCCGCTGGAGGAACTTATCATAGAAGTCCCGGCAGATCACGTCGGCACCGTCCAAATGGAACTGGGTGCCCGCAAGGCCGAGCTGACCGAGCAGTTTGCCAGCCCCAAAGGCGTCACAAAGTTAGTCTATAAACTGCCTACCCGTGCTCTGCTGGGCCTGCGCAATATCCTCATCACCAAAACCAAAGGCACAATCATCATGAACTCCCTTGCTATAGGGTACGACCCTATAGCAGAGCCGTTGCAACAACTTCGCAATGGCGTATTGATTGCCTTTGAAGCGGGGGTGACAACACCTTACGCTTTGCAGATGGCCGAAGACCGGGGTGAAGTGTTCGTCGGTCCGGCAGAAAAGGTCTACGCCGGCCAGATAGTGGGCCTGAACAAGCGCCAGGAAGACATGGAAATGAACGTCTGCCGGGCCAAGCACCTGACCAATATGCGTAGCTCATCCAGCGATGGTGTTGTCCAACTGACCCCGCCAACCATCCTGAGCCTGGAACAATGCCTGGACTTTATAGAAAACGACGAAGTGCTGGAGGTCACCCCCAGAAGCCTCCGCCTCCGCAAAAAAGAACTCGACCCTCGTCAACGTAAACGCCAGAAATAGCTCACCCAATACATTTGTTTTGCCCAAAAAAGGGTGTACACTACGGCACCTACGCCATGCAATCGTATGCGCGTGCAGGCAAGTTGAACCAACGGATTCACATCCGTTGGTCTTAATTTTTGATTTTAGAAAGGGGTTGATACGTGGCAATTGAATGGACGCAAATAGAAGGCGGTTTCCCCTTTGAACGCCGGGAAGATCCTATGGATCTACAAGCTACGGCGACGATACTTGAGCGTTATCTTAGACAGCAGCGTGCAGGAGCACCGGAACAAAGGGGGATGGTAACAAGGCTGGCACCTGAAATGATTCATGACGTTACCCCATTGGCCCTGGTGCCGATAGAGACGCATCTTTGTCACTGTACATCCAAATGGGACCGGTAAGTATAATCTTTTGTCTATGGACGATTCCCGGAGCGAAGTGCATGATCTGCCCGGCGAAAGGCTCTTTGTCCCTATAGTAAGTCGGCCGCCAGAAAGGCTGCTGTACGGGGTTATCTGCTACGTATAGCAGCAGATAGCTGGCAAGCAGCTCGGCCAAAGCTGATTTTGACAAATTCCACACGCTGCTTATAATGTGAATCTAAAAGTTAAAGGAGTATACATGGCCCTTGAATCAGGAGGCGAACAGCTTCACCTACAACTGGCGGCGGATGAGACTTGGGAAAGCGCGCAGCCTTACCCGGAAGTTCCCGGAGGCATCGTCGGTAGGGCCATGACTGCTGAAACGGCAGCTTTAGGCGCGAATCAGATCAGAGAGCTGGTGACGGCAGATAATTCGGTCGCATACCAAATTGCTCCTGACCAAGAACTTCGTCTGGGCCCCGGGCATGCTGGAGTAGCACTGGCAGTGATGCTGGACGGTCGAAGAGAATTCGGACTGGAGCGTCTGCTTCCTACAGATGAAACTGATCCGGCTGTATTCAACCGACAGGCGGCAGACATGGCTCGGAACCCTGCTGCGCACCAGGGTCTTCCCGCCCGTCTGATAGTAGATGCTGAATCCGGAACAGTTGTAAGCAGAGAAATCGCCTACGTGCATGGCGCACACGAACAACTGTTAGTAGGGATCGACAGCGCCAACGTTACTACAGATGAAGCTGACGCTGGATATACGGTCACGTTGCCCCAGGGTCTGGTTGTTGGCCAAGCTTATCAATTTGGGCGGGCAACACTTGGTGACGTGGTGAAAATTTCTGATGCCCATGTGCTGATAGGCGATCAGCCGACACCGCATGTGCCGTAAGGCTGCAAGATCCAAGCAGAAGGGATTTTTGCCTGACCCACCCTCACTTTTTGCCCCAAAGGAGGCGTTCCTCGTAGCCCCGCATAGCGGGGGGCTACCCGTCGCAGCTTCGCAAGCCTCTTTGGTTCAAAAAGTGAGGGTGGGTCATGATTTTTGAAATGGGTTCCAGAACTTGTGGCATACTTGTAGCGTATGGCGAATTTTAAAGGACACATTGCCGGCGGGCTAGGTGTAGGCGTGGCCTACGTGACGGCGCTGAATTATCTACCGGGCGAACTGTTGGAAAAAACCGGCGGCATTTTGGGCGACTGGCAGATGGTCGCCGGGCTGCTGGTGCTGAGTATGCTGTTTGGTCTGTGGCCGGATATTGATACAAATTCCAAGGGGCAGGACATCTTCTTTAGTGCAGCCTTTGTGCTGGATGTGCTGCTGATTGCCTATGGCTACATAGAAGCAGCGGCCTACTTTGGCCTGATCTGTATGTTCCCGGTGCTGGGCAAACACCGGGGCTGGACGCACAGCAAGCTGGCAATGATTTTGGTCCCTGCCCCCATCGTACTGGTGCCGTATCTGAACAAGTCTACATTACTGGCGACCTATCTGGTTTTTTATGGCGCTACTGTAGCAGGTTACTTCAGCCATCTGCTCCTAGATGGACTCATAGTGAAATGGATTCGAGTCAAAGGCGGGCGTAGCTGGTAGACTCCTCATACCGGGAGTAAGCATAAGATACTTGACAAAGTATCAAGAAGATGGTAAAATCCTTATGAATCTGGAGTGGGTTGATAATCACCCCTGTTGACCAGAGGAGGAGTTTTATGAAAAAGGTTTATATAGTTGGTGCTTCTGTGCTGTCCGGTGCTGTTTTGGCCGTTGCCGTTGCAGCCCCTGCGTTTGCATGGCACCCCAAGGGTCAGATTAACAAATCTGTCCAGAATGTTACTCAGAACGGTGTCCTGTCTGACGCTAACACCGCAGCTCATGCGGTTGAGGCCAAGACCGGCGACGTGCTGAAGTACGTTATAGAAATCAAGAATGTCGGTTCTGCTGCCAGCAATGGCTACAACGACATGCACTATACGGTCCTGAAAGACACCCTGCCTGAAGGCGTGGAGTTGGTCAGCGATCCTGCCAAGCGTGAAATCGTTGAAAGCTTGGGTGTGCTAAAGCCCGGCCAGAAGGTTACTAAGTCTTACGATGTTCGTGTTACGAGCGATCAGGACAAAGCCGTGGTTACTAACAAAGCCTGCTATACAGGTGACAGTGAAGTCCGCGACAACAAGCAGGCTGGTTGTGATGATGCCGTGATTAAGGTATCCGTGCCTCAGCCTCCTACAACTCCCGAACTTCCTAAAACCCCTGAGACTCCCGAAAAGCCCCAGGTTTTAGGCAAGGGTGTAACTACTCTGCCTGCAACAGGTGCTGGCGGAATCATCGGTGCGTTCGTCTGCGTAACCGGCCTGGGCTCAATTGTCCACGCAGTCACTGCCCGCAAGCGTAAATAAGCAACCTTGGTTTGACTGAGATAAAGCCCCCGGGAAGCCGGGGGCTTTTAATTGAACATTCAACTTCCAGTTTTATCCGGGCAAGGGAGGAAGTTTGACGGAGTACCGGTAGCTAACGTATGATTTTCGGGTTGGCAAATAAAATTGAGCGAAAAGGACAAACAATGGGTATACGCAGATCAGTAGAAGCAGTCGGGCTTACGGCAGCTCTTGTGTTTGGCGGCGTGGCGGCTTGCGGAGATGATGACAAAGATAGCAGCGCAATACGGTCTGGAGACACCGTAGAAGTTCTGAGGGAAGTGAGCATTCATGCTTTTCCTAATGGAATCCACGACCCTACAGTCGGCACTTTGGCAATAGGGGATACGGTAAAGGTTGAATGTTACTTCAGGTCGGCGTCATTAGCTATGGATTCAGTTAAAGTAGAGCGTGATGACAAAGAAGGATTTGCCTTTATTGGCCAACCCGACATTGGCACCGGGGACTATACGCCAAACTTTGGTCCGGATTTATTGGGTGTTACAAGCCTGAGAGCTTGTGTGCAGGGCAAAGATTTTACTGTGCAGGGGTGAGCATTACATTTGCTTTCCAAAATGATCCTGGATCCTATTGGATAAAAGGTGCTCTTTGTATTACGCTGACTACAGATGCGTTTTAGAAAAACCAAATTGCCCACATTATCATCTGTGCCGCCAGCCCTCACTAACCTGGCGGCGATGCCTATTACTGTGCTGAATCCTAAGGTCCTGACGGACATTTTGTTTAAGAAAGACAAGCGGACAGAACTGTTTCTGGAACTGTCGCCGCAGAAGCGTTTGCTGCTGCTGAGGTCGCTGACGCCCAGTGTGCGGCGGGACATCCTGGTCCATGTACCGGATAAAGATCTCTTAGACCTGCTGCATATGGTGGACCCGGACGAGGCCACGGACTTGTTGCAGCTGCTGACACCCCACCGGCGGGAGAAAATCCTGCAGCAGGTGAGTGCGGAGCTGAAACATTCCCTCAGTACCCTGCTGGAGTTTGATGCAGAGACGGCCGCCGGGCTCATGACCCTGGACTACGTGCAGGTAGAGGAGGGCGATACTATCGCCGAAGTCGCCCGCAAGTTCAAAACTCATGAAAAGTCCACCGGGCGGCCGCCGGTGATTGTGGTGATGAAAGAGGATGGCAAGCTGGCCGGGTTTTTGCCGGGGCACGAACTGGGTTTTGGCCGCGCCAGTGAACTGATTGGCAAATATGTCAAACGTCTGCCGTCCATCAGCTACGCGGCTACGCATGACGAGGTGATCCATATGTTCCATGCCCACCCCCATGCCAAAGTGGCTGTCAAGAACGATGCCGGGGATGTCATCGGCATCATCTACTCAGACGACATCCTGAACCTGATGCAGGAGAAAGAAGCCTCCAGCCTGTACGACTTTGCCGGTATCCGTCAGGAAGAAAGCATCGCCGACAGTACTCACCGCAAGGTCAAAAACCGCTACCAGTGGCTGATCATCAACCTGGGCACGGCCTTTTTGGCTGCCTTTACCATTGGGCAGTTTGAGGAGATATTGAACCAGTTTGTACTGCTGGCGGTGTACATGCCAATCGTGGCCGGTATGGGCGGTAATGCTGCCACCCAGACGCTAGCCGTGCTGGTGCGCGGTATTTCCCTGGGGCAGATTGACCTCAAAACAGCCGGCCGGACGCTGCGGAACGAACTGGGTGCCGGGTTTATAAACGGCATGATCAACGCAGTACTGGTTGCTTTGGTGGTGATTGTGGTCAACCACGATTTCAAGATTGCCATTGTGCTGGCCATGGCTATGATCATCAACCTGGTGGTGGCAGCGTTCTTTGGTACGCTGGTACCGCTGATTATGACAAGGCTTGGCAAAGACCCGGCGGCCTCGGCCACCATTTTCATCACCACTGCCACAGATGTCCTTGGCTTCCTGGCTTTCCTGGGCCTGGCTACGCTGATTCTGGCCTAGGACCTGATTCCAAAAATTACTTAGATTGGGGCTTCCTGGCCTTCTTTTCTCCCTCTGGCTTTTTGAAGGTCGAATATATAACGCTGATAATTGGTGCAAGGCCGGCAAAAGCTGCCTCCACAGGTTTATCCTGCATAACAAGATAAACAGCAGAGCCTAAAAGTGCATATAGAAAAAGTCGGCTGAGCAGCATGGAGCTAAATTCGGTGACTTTATCGGCTCGCACGGCAAAAATCTCAGCGCCGAGAGCTTTTTCCGCCATCCTTATTATTCGATGAGCCGCACCCTTGTGAATTCTTTCGTAGGCCGCAAACTCAGAGGCTTTGGGCAATGGCCCTTCATATCTTTCAGCGATTGCCAGTAAACGAGTAAGTTCTTGCTGAGGAATCTCTGCTTTATCGTTGTTTTGGACGACTTCGCCCGTTTGTACTTTCTTGGGCCCCCGAGTTTTCTTGGGCATACTCTTTAAGTGCCTTCCTGAGTTGCTTGCCGGTAGTTAACCAGGCTCCGAACAGCAGATCTTCTTTCTTTACAGGACGATTCTTGGGACTCTCCCAAAAGTTGAGGTACGAAGACATGGCACCCATAAGGTTTTTGGGTGCTGAGCCGTCAGTTAATGCGTAAGTTTTCATACAACGTACCCCTATTTAAGTTTGCTTTTCTGGATAATGCAAGCATGTGCAGTATCTACTTTAGTTTAACATGTGATTATTACCTTTTTTGTGAATTTTTATCCGGTGCGGTGATGAGTCCTATCTCGTCAAAGCCAATATCGCTTTCTGGCAACCTCATCATTAAGGTCGAGTCCGCTTGTCCCTAGGTGTACACTAAGGAGTATGAGATAAGCGGAGGGGTTTTATGAGATTAATGAAAAAAAGTAAACTGGTAGGAGCACTGCTCCTATTTTTAGTACCACTCATGGCTTGGGTGGGGTTGGCCCGGGCGCAGGTTATTAGGTCAGGCGACAATACCACGGTGGCGGCCAACGAAGTGATAGACAGTAGCCTGTATGCCTTTGGCAAGACTATTGATATCGCCGGAGAGGTCAAGGGTGATGTTATCTGTGGCGGCCAGAATGTGTCCATCAGCGGGCGGGTCAGCGGCGACGTCATCTGCGCCGGCCAAACGGTCCGTATTTCCGGCCGGGTGGCTGGTGATGTGCGGGCTGCGGGCCAGACTGTTGCGGTGGGCGGAGAGGTCAAGGGCAATCTGTCTGTCACTGCTCAGAGTTTTTCTTTGGAAGGTTCGGGTAAAGTAGGCGGGGACGCTGCGGCAGCTGGTGACGACATCGTGCTTAACGGCACAGTTGGCAGGGATGCGGCCGTAGCCGGCGCTACTGCTACGCTGGCCAACAGAGTTGGCCGGAATGTGAAGGCCAGCGGAGACCGTTTGACGCTGAGTGATCAGGCCAGTGTAGGCGGCGAACTTTCCTACACCAGTAAAAACGAAGCTGCGATTGCCAGCGGTGCAAAAATCGCCGGCCGGACCACCCGGTACGAGCCAGAGCCGGAAAATCGGGCGAATTACGGCAAGGTCTTCAGCTTTGGTTTTGGCATGGGGTTATATGCCGTGCTGTCGCTCCTTATTGTAGCCTTGGCGCTGGTACTGCTGTTCCCCCACGCCTTTGACGGTGTAACCGGGTTGGCGCTGAATGATCCGCTCAAGTCGTTTCTGGTGGGCCTGGTTGCCAGCTTTGCGGTGCCGGTGTTCATAGTGGGTCTGATGGTGTCGGTGGTTGGTATACCGCTGGCGCTCCTGACCTTACTGGGCTGGCTGCTTGTACTGTTTCTGGCGGGGCCGTTCTTTGCCTACTTTGTTGGCCGGCTGGTTTGGCGAGAGCAAAAACACGCAGTGCTTATCATGCTGGTCGGTTCGTTGCTGGTTTTGGTCGCTTACCTCATCCCTGTCCTGGGAGCCGTGACGTTCCTGGCTGCTATATGGCTGGGCACAGGTATGATCCTGCGCGCGCTGTTTCACCGCACCCCCAAACCGGCCTACAACCTGGCCAAAGCCAAAAGAAAATAGCTTGCACCAAACCGCCCCAGTTCAAGGTGAGATCTTATACTTCTTATACTCGAACCCATGGGTTTACAAACCCTTTTGCCTAAAAGTGCACCAAATACTCCCTGTTAAGGGACGGACCCTAGAAAGCTAGAAAGACTGGAAAAGTGGGATTACTTCCGGGGCATGTGGGCAAAGAGTCGGCGGCATGCGTCTGGCATAAGGAGCCCGCCTAGCGTAAAGATGTTTTGGGTACCGCTTGCTTCTATGGCGTCAGGCATAGATATGCCCAAGGAACGGAATTTCACGCCGGGATTGTCCTGTGCATACTGTTCGGCCTCGGTCATAAACGTTCCAAAAGCCACACTGATCCCTGCATGAATACACGCGCCGGCGCACATACCGCAAGGTTCTAGTGTGGAGTGCAGAGTGCAGTCGGGCAGGGAACGTCTGCCAAGTGCTCTGGCGGCTTGCCGTATGGCAACTATTTCAGCGTGGGCAGTCGGGTCGTTGTCCCGGTGTACCCGATTGCCGGACTGGCCGACTATTCTGTCGCCGCCCTGCACTACCACCGCCCCAATGGGATGTTCGCCAAACTCCACAGCAGCGAGTGCTTCATCTATGGCAATTTGCATGAACTCCCGCCTGGCGACAATATGAAGGTCAAATCCGCAGTCTGCGTACACTGCCTGAATTATACCAAGGCTCACCCTACCGTGAATTTTGTCAAAAAGTGATACAAGTTCACGTCAAAGTGCGCTATGGCGTGAATTTGTTGTGGGATGGTAAGTTGAGGGCATGACAAAGCTCATGAATATTGCAGCTATAGATCAGCTTGCCCGACCGTAGGTTGGCTGTCGCCTGGAAGGGGGATATCAAGCTTGTCGGAGAGAGCCGTATAACTACAGACATCCTGTTTAGCGCCCTCTTGTGCGCCTATGAGGAAGGCCCTCTTTCGTGTGGAGCCGGTGGAATGGGTATCGTCCCCATGGTCCCCTGTGAACTCTGCGGCAGCCTGTTTGTCATCGGGATACCGGTCAGCCACTAACATGCCGGCGTAGCAGTCGGCCCCTGCTTCCTTCAAGATTTTGAGGTCCCGGCGTTCATTGTCATCTTTAGGATGATAGGTCTGACCTTTGCGGGCTTGCACCGCATGGCCCACCTCGTGAGCTATGACAACTTGCGTCTCCACCGGTTTTTTGTGAGTGACTTTTGAAGTTTTTCGGATAGATATTTGGCCCAAATGCCTGTTGAAAAATGACGTTCCGCGTAGTATTTCGCTGCCAGAGAGTCTACATGGACTGTCTGACTTTTGGAAATAACGGGGATGATCGAGGGTAAGTGTCACGCCTTTTGTTTCCCAGAAGTCCACCCCGTTTTCTATCACATCGGTGACGGTCGGCTCCAGGTCTGCTGGGGGAGTGATTTCTATGCAGGGTGGTGTAGGCGGATTGTTTTCTCCGCAGCTTGTAGCCCCGGCCAGCATAAGGCCGGCCAGTCCAGCGCCAAGTGTCTGTAGAAGCTTTGAAGGAGCGGGCGCTGGAAGCAGGATGTCCATAAGATGTATATCATATACTAAACTATTACTATTGTAAATTATGCTTCCTTGCATTCCATCCCGAAACGCAACATAACCACAAACAAAGGGTGGCCGCGTCAGCGGCTACCCTGAGCTAGCTAAAAAGCACCCCTGTTCCTTGTCTTGTAGACTAGTAGTTACCACAACAACTAA
>Ga0193742_1002529_pt1 | contig 10513 bp, 8 predicted proteins | sample L2c1metaG_FD_165511 | JGI IMG/M metagenome (GOLD analysis project Ga0193742, IMG submission 165511) | Soil microbial communities from a riparian zone of the East river system, Colorado, United States - L2c1 | ecosystem: Environmental > Terrestrial > Soil > Riparian zone | place: USA: East River... | reverse complement strand
ACCGTTACGCCCGACGTCAGCGGTGACTACGCCTTCGAGGAGACGGCGACCCCCACCCCGGACCGTCGTGCCTGGGTATTCGACGTGGTGGACGGCCCGACCTTGGAGCGCTTCTACGTGCCCCTGGGCGAGGTCACCGACCGCGACGACGTCGCGTTCAAGTCCGACGAGATCGCCGGCTACAACCTGACGATCACGGCCTACGCGGACTCCGACGGCGTCACCGTCTACCACCTCGGCCACGTCCAGCTGTCCGCTTCCTAGTCCAAAGGAACACCGTCTCTGATGACTGACACCTACGCACACGCAATTGACGGCGCGACCCCCGACGTTATCGACGCGACTCCGGTCGATGTCGACGCCGAGGTTAGCGACAGTGCCTCGGCCGCTGAGCGCGAGGTGAAAGGCGAATACATCAAGGGCGAACTCGGCGGACGGGAAATTCACGTCCCGCCGGTTAAGAAGTGGCGATCCTCGGCCCTGTCCGCATTGCGCGATGGCGACATGCAGGGCTGGGCCGAGGCCACGCTTGACGATGAGGACTGGGATATCTGGGAGCAGGTCGACCCGAACCTCGAAGAGATCGAGGCGTTCTTCGGCTCGGTCAACGCCGGCCTCGGGACCAACCCGGGAAACTCGCGCGCCTCCAGGCGACAGTTGCGGAGTACGGGCCGGCGCTAGAGGCCGACCTGCATCGCTTCTTCGGGGTCGACCTGTGCGACCTCTGGCGGCCGGGCGGCCGGCTCACCTGGCGCAAGCTCGGAGTCCTCGTCGAGCAGCTGCCGCCCGAGTCGGCCACCGCCACCGCGATGCGCCTGGAGCGGTCCAACGATCCCGCGCCGACGTTCGGCCCACCGCCAAACCCGGAGGCCGAACAGTGGTCCCGGGTGGAACACCTGCTCGCCGCTGTGCGCGACGAGCTGCACTACATGCGCCACGCCTACAGCCAGGCGCATAGCAGACAACGTCTGAAGTGGCGCCCCGAGCAACTTCCTCGGCCGGGGATCTCCTCACGCAAGCCCAAGCGCGCGGCCATCACGGCTGAACAGACCGCGCTGCTCGAACGGCACCTGCACGCAGTCCAGGGATAACGAGGGGGGTCACAGGTGTCTTCGCCGCTGGTCGGATCTGTCCATGTCGACGTCAAGCCCTCGGCCCGTGACTTCGTCAAGGACATCCGCCAGCAGATCCTCGGCCAGATCGACGAGCTGGGCAAGGAGATCGGCGAGCGGGTCTCCAAGGGGATCACCAAGCCGATCGCCGACGCGGTCAGTGAGGGCCTGGAGGACGGCGTCGACAACGCCGACACCAAGGGCAAGGCCGCGAAGAAGGGCAAGGAGACCGGCGGCGCGTTCGCCAAGGGACTCAAGGCCGAGCTCGAAGCGGCGCTGCAGAACCTGCCGGACATCGACCTCAACCTCAACGACGACGAGATCTTCGTTGAGATCGAGGCCATCCGGAAGCGGATCCAGTCGCTGAAGGACGCCACCATCGGCGTCGACGTCTCCGGTGAGCACGCGGTCGCCGAGATCGAGGCCATCCGCGAGGAGCTGCGCCGCCTCGGCAAGGACGCCGACGTCGAGGTTCGGTTCGACCTCAACAGCGCGGCGGCCGGACTCGCCGGCTTCGAGGCGAAGGTCCGCGAGACCGCCGCCCGATCTAGCGGCGCGTTCGCGGACACCTTCCGCACCAACCTCAGCGCGGCTCTAAAGAACCTGCCCGAGGTCGAGATCACGGTCGACTCGGCCGGCACGTTCATCGAGATCGAAGCCATCCGGCAGCGGATCACCTCGCTGCAGGATGCCCGGATCGGCGTCGACATCACCGGCGAAGAGGCTCTCGTCGAGATCGCGGCCATCCGCGAGGCGCTGCTGCTGCTCAACGACGACGCCAACATCGACCTGCGGTTCGATGTGAATTCCGTGCTGTCCAGCCTGGAAGGCCTGGATCAGAACATCCGCGACACCGCCAACCGGTCGAGCAGCGCGTTCGCCCAGGCCTTCCGCTCCAACCTGCAGTCGGCCCTGAAGAACCTGCCGGAGATCACCATCCCGGCCTCGCTCGGCGAGGCTCAGCTCTCCACGATCCGCAAGCAGATCGCCGACCTGGGCAACCAGCGGATCGGGGTGGACCTCAGCGCGGCCGAGGCGCTGGCCAAGATCGCCGCGTTGCGGGCCGCACTGCTCGTACTGCGCGACGAGTCGTCCAACGTCGACCTCAAGTTCGACATCCAGAGCGCGATCAGCTCCCTCGACGCGCTGCCCCAGGCGTTGGAGCAGGCGCTCGCGCGCAACCAGGGCGTGTTCGCCGACCAGTTCAAGTCGAGCCTTGAGAGCGCGCTGACGTCGCTGCCGGACATCCAGCTCGGCCTCGATCCCACACGGGTGAACGCCGACCTGGCGATCATCCGCGCGGAGATCGAGCGGCTGTCCGGACAGAAGATCGGCGTCGACCTCGACAACGCGAGTGCCCTGGCGCAGATCGAGTTCCTGCGCGGGGACCTGCTCGCGCTGCGCAAGGACGCCTCGCTCGACCTGCAGTTCAACATCGACAAGGCGCTGACCAGCCTGCGGGGCTTCACCGACGAAGCACGTCAGGTCGCCGACCAGGCCTCCGGTGTGTTTGCCCAGACCTTCCGCGACAAGATCAAGGGCCTGGTCGACACCTTCCCCGAGATCAAGCTCAAGGCCGACGCGACCGAGGCCGAGAAGACCATCGCCGAGGTCCAGGTCCGGCTGCTCACCCTGTCGGACAAGACCATCGGCGTGCACATCACCGCCGAGGACGCGATCGCTGAGGCGAGCGCACTGGAGGCCGTCCTCCGCTCGCTGCCCAACGACATCCCGATCGACTTCCGGTCCAACGCGGTCAAGGTCATCACCGAGCTCGCCGCGCTGCGAGCGGCAGCCGCCGGGGTCGAGGGCGACTTCAACAACATCGGCGCCGCGATCGACTCCACGGTGGCGACCTCGGCGAACGCCGGCACTCAGATCGCCGGCCACATGTCGCACATCCAGATGATCGCGCTGGCGGTCGCCGCGGCCTTCCCGTTCATCGCCGCCGCGATCTTGGGTGTCGTCGGCGCGGTCTCGCTGATCGCCACCCCGATCGCCGCCGTCGTCGTCGGTCTCGACGGAATCAAGAAGGCAGCGGCCCCACTGGCGCCGCTGTTCACCCAGCTCAAGACGCAGGTCTCGGCGGTCTTCGAGCAGACCCTCGGCACCGCGATCAGCAACGTCGCCAAGCTGTTCCCGGTGATCACCGCCGGGCTGACCGGCATGGCCCGGCAGCTCAGCCTGTTCGCCGGTTCGGTCACCGCCGTCCTGTCCTCGACGCAGAACCTCTCCACCATCGCCGGCACCTTCACCGGCGTGCAGGCGCTGTTCGCCACCCTCGCACCCTCGGCCGAGCTGCTCACCCAGAACCTGGTCGACCTGGCGAACATCGGCGTGCAGGGCCTGGCCCAGCTCGCGCCGATCATGACCCAGGTTGGCCAGGTCTGGAAGACGACGATCGCCAGCCTCGCCTCGACCGGCATCGCCCAGCAGGCCATCGGCGCGCTGTTCCAGGTCCTCGGCTCGCTGCTGACGTTGATCGCCCCACTGACCAGCCTCGGCGCGATCCTGCTGACTACCTTCGGCCCGCCGATCGCGGCGGCGATCAACCTGCTGTCCACCATCCTCGGCGCCCTGGCCGCCGTGCTGACCGGACTGCCGGCGCCGGTGACCGCGTTGGTTACCGCCTTCCTGGGGATGAAGGCAATCGGCGCTGTGATCAGTGCCGTGAAGGGCAACACCGACCAGCTGAAGACCGCGACCGACGGCGCGTCGGCATCGGGCACCCGACTCGGCACCGCGTTCAACGCCGGCAAGACCGCACTCGGCGCGCTCGGCACGGCGTACGCCACCGGGGCCACGGCCGCCCAGAACTTCGGCACGAAGGTGACCGCGTCCGCGACCACCGCCGCCGCCTCGCTGTCGGGTCCGCTCAGTAAGGCAGTCAGCGGCGCCGGCAAGACCCTGACTGGGCTGGGCGCCGTCGCCACCGGCGTGGGCGCCACGATCACCAAGGGCATCGGCGGCGCGGTCAGCGGGCTGGTCGGCGCCCTCGGTGGGCCGTGGGGCCTGGCCATCACCGGCGCCATCGCTGTGCTGAGCCTGCTCGGGCAGAAGCAGCAGGAGGCGGCGGCTGCCGCTCAGGCACACCAGACCGCGATCAGCTCACTGGCCGAGGCGTTGCGCGCATCGAACGGTCAGGTCACCGCCGCGATCGCGGAGCAGAAGGCGCTGGAGTTCGCGCACAGCGCTGGCGCGGCGGCGGCCGACAAGATGGGGATCTCCAGCGCCAACGTCCTCGACGCGATCACTCAGGGCGGCCCCGCCTACGACCAGCTCGTGGCCCAGCTGAAGGCCTCGGCCGACGAGTACGCCAACAACAGCGCAGCGCAGATCCAGTACAACCGCGACGGCACGGCGGTCGCCTCCACTCTCCAGACGCAGGACAACTCCGCCCGAACGCTGCTGGACACGCTCACAGGCATGCGGGGGGAGTTCACCGCCGCCGCCGACGAGAACGCGAAGCTCGCCGCCGCGCTGCGCCAGGCCGGCACCAGCATGGTCTCCGGCGTCGGCGCGGCCAAGGCGATCGCCGACGGCATCAAGGTCCTCGGCGACAACTCCGCGACTACGTCCGAGCGGGTCAAGGCCTTGCAGGACGTGATGGCCAACCTGTTCACCGGCCTCGGCGCGGAGCAGGCAGCGGCAGCCCTCAACAAGTCGATCAGCGACATCGGCCCCGCCTTCGCCAAGGCCAAGGAGGAGGCCAACGGCCTGAAGATCGGCCTGCTCAACGCCGACGGGACGATCAGGACCACGACCGAGTCCGGCCGCGCGCTGTTGTCCACCGCCCTGGAGATGGGTCAGAACATGCAGGCCTCGGCCCTGCAGGCGTTCGACGCGGCCGGCGGCTACAGCAACCTCGGCGTGGCCACCGCCGCCGCGCACACGGCGGCCCAGGGCGCCCGCGACGCGTTCATCAAGGCAGCCGGCGCGGTCGGCATCAACGCCACAGCGGCGGGCCAGCTGGCCGATCACTACGGCCTGATCCCCTCGGTCGTCGAGACCCTCATCGCCACCCGAGGCATGCCGCAGGTCCAGCAGGAACTGATCCAGATCCAGGGCCTGCTCGACCGGACCAAGGTCGGCACCACGATCAACGTCGGGGTGATCTCGCAGCCGGCGATCGCGGCCCTGCAGGCGGTCGGGCTCAAGGTCACCACCCTGCCCAACGGCACGGTCGACGTCACCGTGACGGACGCGGCGGGCCGGACGAAGCTCGACAAGTTCATCGCCGACGCGACCGCCAAGACCGCGACGCCGAACGTCGTACCCAAGACTGAGCAGGCCCTCACCGACGCCCAGAAGTTGGCGCAGACGATCACCGGCATTCCGATCATCCCGTCGATGAACGTCAACCCGCAGCCGGCCAAGGACACGGCGCAGACCGCCATCGACGGGATCGTCAAGACTCCGGCGACCTTGCCGGTGGAGGGCAACCCGGCGCCGGTCGACGCCACCGTCGACGGGGTCCGCCAGAACGCCGCCGGCACGCCGGCCGTGGTGAACCTGACGGTCAACGTCGTGCAGGCCAACGCCGACATCAACGGCTTCATCAGCGGCCTAGGCCTCAAGCCGGCCGTCATTACGGTCACGGTCGCCTTCGCCACCGCCGACCAGGGGGTGACCGCGTGGATCACCGCCCTCGGCCTGAAGCCGGCGGTCATCAACATCACGGTCGCCTTCGTGAACGCCGATTTGGCGGTCACGGCCTGGATCGCGGCACTGGGACTCAACGTGGGCGCGATCCTCAACATCACGCTCAGCTTCCTGCTGACCGACGCGGCGCTGCTGGCATGGATCACCGCGCTGGGGCTCAACCGACTGGCGATCCTCAACATCACCCTCAGCTTCCTGCTGACCGACGCGGCGCTGCTCGCATGGATCACCGCGCTCGCTCTGCGACGAGACGCGATCCTCAACATCACGATCTCGTTCATCCTCGCCGACCAGACGATCACGACCTGGATTACGGCACTCGGGCTCAAGCCGGCCGTACTGAACGTGACAACGGTCTTCACTGCGGCCGATACCGCGCTGACCGCGTTCATCACCAAGGTCACCACCACGACGACGGCGATCCTCAAGATCAACGCGGACCCGAAGCCGGCGACCGACGTGGTCAACAAGCTGGTCTCCGACATCCAGGCGCTCAAGCCGCTCATGCCGGTCGACGCCAACACCCAGCCGGCCATCGACACGATCAACGCGCTGATCCAACAGATCGAGAGCACCACGGTCACGCTGAACGTCCAGGTCGCCGTCTCCGGCGGTGTCGGCGGGGCCGTCGCGGTAGCCCAAGGCGCCTACTTCATGGCCAACGGCGGCGCCCTCAACGCACCACGGCCGCTGCGGCCGATGGCGGCGAACAAGGCGACCGTCGTGCAGCCGAACGCCTGGCGGGTGATCGGCGACCGGGCGCACGGCGCCGAGGCGTTCATCCCGATGAACGGTTCGGCTCGGTCTCTGGCGATCCTGGCGCAGGCCGCCCAGGGGATGGGCCGCCAGGTCGTCCCGATGGCCAGCGGTGGGGTCGCAACCCAGCAGACCGGCAGCTTCCAGCAGGCCTTGTCCTCGGTGTTCGGCAAGGACGCCTCGGCCACCAACGGTGACCAGGCCCAGAACGTGCCGGCCAAGGACGCCCCGATGATCGGGACGCTCAACCTCACCCCGCCGCCTGGCGCATCCGCCGTGGAGTACAGCGACGAGATCATGTTCGCCCTTCGGCACTACCGGCATGGAGGCCTTCACGATGCCCGCGTTGGCTGAGCTGGCGGACCTGCCGGAGAACTCCGTGGAGATGGCCGGGCTGCTGCTCGGGCCGACCACGCTGGTCATGGTCCAGGACGTCGTATTTGACGCCCCCGAGATCATCAAGGTGGACAAGCAGCAACCGCGCGCCGACGGCATCCGCTTCGGCCGCGACCAACGCGGCGGCCGGCTGATCACCCTGACCATGCACGTGTTCGCCGACGGCGGCGGCGCCCAGGCGGTGGCGATGCTCGGGCGGATGGAGACGGCCTGGCTGGCCGACGACGTCCGGTCGGTGCCCGGCGCGGTCTGCTCGCTGCGGTTCCGCACCGGTGGCCGGACGCTACGCGTGTACGGGCGGCCTCGCCGGTTCGCGGCCATCTCGCTGCGCGCCAACGCCAACGGCTGGGCACCGGTCACCGCCGACTTCCAGGCCTCGGATCACCTGTACTACTCCGACCAGGAGCACTCCAACACCGTCTCCATCGTGCCGCCGGCCGCCGGTGGGTTCTTCACGCCGTTCGTCTTCCCGCTGACCAGCCTCGGGGTCAGCTACTCGCCCGGTGTGATCACCATCGGCGGCGATGCGCCGACCTGGCCGGTGTTCCTGATCCGTGGGCCGATCACCGACCCGGTCGTCCGGGTGGTCGACAACTGGAGCCTGTCCTTCACCGGCATCACGTTGGCCAAGGACGAGACCCTGGCGATCGACTCCCGCCCCTGGAGCCGCGGCGTGCGCCGCAACGTGATCAGCAGCGTGGCCGGCGCGCTGACCGCCGGCAGCCCTCGACTGTCACAGGTCGCGCTGCCGCCCTCGACCTACGAGATCGTCCTGGCCGGCACCGACCCGACCGGCACCTCATCCATGACCGTCGCCTGGCGCGAGGTCTTCCACAACTTCTAGCGGTTGCTCGAAGTCCGCCGCGTCGAGGTTGCCAGCCATTCGCAGCACCTCGGCCCAGGCGTGCCTCCAGGCCCGCAGCCGCGCCTCGAAGTCCATCGCACAAGCCTAAAGGAGCTGGTCTGACGTGGTTTGGGATGGTGTCCCTTGGGCGGTAGGTGGCGGTGCACGCAACTCCTCAGAGACCGCGCGGTTGCTGGTCTACCTGGCCAGCGGTGGGCAGGAAGGCATCGTCGAGTCCGCCGACCTGTCGGTCAAGGCCCTGGAGACGCCAGGCACCCAGGTCCGGGTGCTGTCCGGCGCCTGCGTCATCCGCAACCGCGCCCTCGGCGGGGCTGGTCAGTCCTACGCCGCACGGAACGCCAGCGAAGACGTCATCGACGTCGCGCCCACTAGCTCGTCCGGCCCGCGCAGCGACCTGGTGATCGCCCGGGTGGAGAACAACACGATCTCCGGTGAGCCGTGGCCAGTGCCGCCCAGCGTCGAGGACGGCCCGTACGTCTACAGCCGGATCATCTCCGGCGTCCCGATCACGACTAAGAGCGTGGCCGAGCTCAACCTCAACTACTCGGCGATCACCCTGGCGCGGATCGACATTCCCTCGCTGACCGGCACCATCACCCAGGCCATGATCAAGGATCTGCGGTCGGTGATGAACGTGGTCACCGGCCCGCAGCCGCCGGCCGGAGGCGGCGGCGACGGCTGCGACGAGCAGGACCCGGTCGTCGACTGCCCCGGCGGCGATGGCGACGACGGCGACAACGACGACGGTGACGCCTGCGGGAACACCCAGACGACCTACCTCAACTGGCCGTTTACCGCCGCCTGGGATTTGGCGATTCCGTCGTGGGCCAACTTCGCCGATCTCGTCATCGAGATCCAGAACGTGCAGGTTCGCGGCGGCAGCCTCGGTGGGTTCTTGCGCCTGATCCTCGGCGGCATCGCCCAGGCCGAGCGGTCCTGGCGGGTGGACTGGCCCGGCGCGACCACCCGGCAGAACCTGCCGCTGACCTACACCAACCTGCCGATCCCGGCGAACATCCGGGGCACCACCGTGCACTGGAACCTGCAGAGTCGGGTGCTGTCCGGGTTCGGCGCCGGCAAGCTGCTGTCGACCCGCTCAACCAGGATCAAGGCGACGATCAAGTTCAAGCGTCGGCCTGAGATCGAGGCGTAGTCCGCAGCTCGTCGATCCGACGCAGCAGCGCCACGATGTCCGGCCCTACATCCCCGGACTCGCCGGTGAAGATGTCGCGCGGGTAGCAGCGGTTCAGCTGGTCCATCAGTTCATACCAGCTGTCGCGGGTGCCGTAGATCAGGCCCCGCTCGATCAGTCGGTCCGCGATCTCGTCCGCGACCGTCGCCACGTAGTCCTCCAGCGCCACGTCGGCGCCTTGTTCGTCGACGGCCATCAGCGCGTCCTCGATCGCCGCGACCACGCGCGCTCGCTCAGTCATGCCCCGCATCTCACCACAAAGGCAGGTGGCCCATGGCGTTCTCCACGACCGCCCGCAACAAGATCGTGGACAGTATCGGGCTCAACGGGGGGGCGGACTGGTTCTCCCTGCATACGGCTGACCCGGGCACCACCGGCGCGAGCGAGGCCAGCGTCAGTCCGTACTCCCGCAAGTCCGGCCCGTTCCCGGCGGCGGCAGCCGGCGAGTCGACCAACCCCGGGGTCACCTTCGACGTGGCGCCCGGCACCTATACCCACTGGGGCCGGTGGTCGGCCGCGAGTGGCGGCACGTGGCTGCTGGGCGGGCCGTTGCCAGCCCCCGAGGTCTTCGGTGTCGCGGGGCAATATCAGCTGGCCAACAAGATCGCCCAGGCTGCGTAGTCGATGACGGTCCGCCTGTACCTGACCAACAGCGCGGCCTCGTACGTTCCGCCCACGATTCGCGGCACCTGGGGCAACGCGACAAATACCGCCGCCAGCAAGATGTCCCAGGTCAAGGCCGGCGCCAGCGTCACCGTCGCCAAGGCCGAGACGGTCAGCACCAACAACTACAAGGTGCTGCTGCGGCGATGGGTGTCCGAGCCGATCAACAACCCGGGGACCTTCACCGGCGGCTGCAGCATCGTGCAGATGGTGCTCGAATCGTCGCTGTCGGCGAACATGAGCCAGACCTTCCACATGTTCGTGACGGTCGGCAGCACCGACGTTGTGCGTGGCGTGCTGGCCTCCAACATTGTCTCCGGTACCGAGTGGCCCACGGCGCCGGTGGCGATGAGCGGCTCGCTGACGGTCACCAACGTGCCAGGCTGCCTACCCGGCGACCGGGTGGTCATCGAGATCGGCTACAACGCCGCCAACACCAGCACGAGCAGCTTTACCGGCACCGCCTACTACGGCGGCACGGGCACCGACCTGGTCGCCGGCAACTCCTCGCTCTCCATGGTCACCCGGCCGCCGTGGATCGAGTTCAGCGGCGTCGACGCACTGTTCGCTCAGCCGCTGCGCAACGGCGGCACGGTCACCACCACGACCGGCCCGACCACGGCAACCCCGTCGTCGTTCAAGCGGTCCAGCGGGATGATCACCACGTCGACCGGCGTGGTCAACAGCCTGACCAAGGCCGTCCGCAAGTTCCTGGCCGTCACCGCGACCTCGGTCGCCAACACCCTCACCGCCGCCCGGCACTCGTCGACGCTGATCACCACCGACCTCAACCCGCCGATGCCGACCACGGCGGTGCACATCTCCGGCGGCGCCGACGTCGAGACCCTGCCCGACCCGCAGTCGATC
>Ga0193742_1002528_pt1 | contig 10516 bp, 9 predicted proteins | sample L2c1metaG_FD_165511 | JGI IMG/M metagenome (GOLD analysis project Ga0193742, IMG submission 165511) | Soil microbial communities from a riparian zone of the East river system, Colorado, United States - L2c1 | ecosystem: Environmental > Terrestrial > Soil > Riparian zone | place: USA: East River... | reverse complement strand
CATGATTTTGGAAAAGGTCATGCGACAAATTCTCATCCGACCATTGGCTACTACTTAAGAACCCAGGTCCTGTCCTCAACATACGCTTTCCCATCTTTGGTTTAATTAAATGGTCAGGCTAGCCAGGTGTGGTCGAGATTAACACATCGAGATCTACGCCAGTCCCCTCGCTGGACATATGTATCATTCTATCTCAACGATGCTGCTGCACCCAGTAGTGATCTTCCCTCAGTCAAATTGTACGGTACATATTCAGAACCGAGAAGATCGTACAAACACGTCATTCTCGTCCTTTTAGCCTTGGGACCCATTGGAGACGATGAAGATTTCACCCTAGTGCTGAGGTATAGTAATGACTTGTCCATCGTTGAAGGCCTTCATTTTTCGGATCTCAGTGACTAAAGAGCTCTTCAATGTCCAACGCCTTGTGAACCACTGCACAATCAGGGTTATCTTTCAAGGGCTAATTTGGATTGGACGCTTGTGAATTCACGATCCCAGTCCACGAAACAGTTCAGAGCTACTGGTGTATCTCGAGGAAACAGCTCACATTTAAGCCCAAGATGGATGGGTGGGATGGAATGAAAACTTGCAATAAGCCTTGTGAATGAGCGTTATTGCTATAATTATAATGACACTTTCGAGTCAGTAGAATTTCGGCAGCATGCAGTATTGTGTAACCGATCTCTCTCGCACCCATTCCGAACGTCCTCCAAACACTGCGGTACCATAGACTTGATTCGAAAAATATAAGAAGACACTACATAGGCAGAAGGACAGTGAGATGGAGGTATCTTTTGAAAGCAAGGTAATAACGTACCACTTCTTACTTAGTTACTAACGACACAACTAGTTTCATCTACAGCCGGTTGACCCCAGAGCCAACGGGCGAATTATACAATTGTTCGGCCTCGTATTCGTGCACCCGCACTATCTGGGGTATGTTTCGTAGCTTCTCAGCCATCTCCTTCGACAGTTGGTGCACGTATAACTTGGAAATCCAGCCTACTTCGGATCCTCCTGTCCTCATCGCTGCCCACCATCCTGAATCATCTTGACGTTGGACGATATCCAGAATTTCTCCCTTCTGAAAAGACAGCATTGCATCACTGCTTGAATTGAAGTCATGCATGCAAAGGACAGAGAATAGGATGGTATCGGCTTGACATGCCGCTCTTTCTGTTTGGGAAACCTTTTGTGTATTATCTATGAAAAAGTCTCGACTGATTTAAGTGAAGCAATTGACGTACCTGCAACACTATCTGTTGGGGATTATACATAGATACACACTCTGCGCGGGATGCTAGTAGTAGTCCTTTTGGAGTGGGCGTGCAGTGCAAGACCTTAAAAAGTAGAGGTCAGGATGTGTTTCCTATTATTACGGACCGTGGAGATTCGCGGCGATGTCGACCAGGATTACTTATCGCGTAGATAATACTAGTATGTGTAGCGTGGACCGTTGCTCATGGTCGATGGCAAAATTAGATAGACCATTGAACCCATCATGATCGTTACATATATCCGGACCATGGCGTTGGGGCTACGAGCCACATGCAATATAAAATCGGATGTAGATAGCGGGCGCTTGTTTAAGAGTCAATATTTTACCGGCTGGTTTCGAGCCGGATATCATCACGTGAGCGGATTATAATTCGGAGCGGAGTTCCATTGTTCAACGTTGCACTCTCTCCGATAGCCCTTACAACATTCGAAGTACGGGTTGAATATTTTCCGCGTGGCCGTACTCTTTAAGCATAATGATGTCGACTAGAGCGCTTGGACTCGGTTCTGCCCTCAGAAAAACGGTTTTCAGCCCCAGCTTTGGTCAGTCAGTGTGGATCATCAAGCAATTTGATATTTCTCATCGTTTCCAGTACGCAACCAAGTCGTTCTGCGGAACATAGTCGGGAAACGGTATGATTTGTTCCGCTGAAATATATGAATGTCGCTTATAGAGCCTCGCTTCTAGCTCCATCCAAATCCAATCATTACCACCATCTGCGAACATAGAGATCCTGAACAAGCAGCGCCTCAACCGCCCCAATAGTCCCCATTTTACCATCTACCAACCTCAGCTTACGTGGATAGGGTCTATTGCCAACCGTGTGACCGGTGCTGGATTGAGCGTTTGTGAGTTGCTGCTCTGTTCTTTTTCAAGGTGGTCGAACACTGAAGCTCACAATGTCAATGCTTCTTATTTTCTTAGTGCTCTACGGGTTCTCCATTGCGTACCTTATCGCTCCAGGAACCTTTGACAGTGTACACGTCGTCGAATTCATTGCTGGTCTTCCGGAAGGTGTAAAATATGCTGGCAAGGCCGTGCTCGCGGCACCTTTTGCATTCCATTCTCTTAACGGTCTGCGACATTTAAGCTGGGATATGGTCAAGTGTCAGTCAATCATAATCTTTTAATGGTATCAGATCTCATACTAAGGATTGTTATTTTGTCTCCAGTTGTTAGTGTCAAGGGGGCGTATGTCACAGGCTATGTCGTTCTTGCAGCTACTGCTGTCTCAACGGTCGCATTGACCTTGATAAAATAATTCAACACCGTTGTACTTGCCAACCAATGCACCTTATTATGTTCAGATCTCAAATTTTCTCTTCTTGCTGGCGCTTGGATTTGCGATTATACAGTTGGTAGGTTGAAAATTGCTCATTATTTGAGATAGACAGAAGCTTGGATATGGTTGCCTATCATGGATCGCCAAGTTTATTCGGAGCCTAAGGCCGGGGATAAAAAGGTACGTTTTGTATTTAAGATAAATTTCACTCCTGCAATTAAAGATTTAGGCCACTACTGGGCCATTTCCGAGTCGAGGAATTGCATCACAGACCATGGGCCTTAGGACAATGGGCGCGAGGCCAATGCAAAGACACAGGCAAAGCGTTGTATGAGCCAAGTCTTGATCAAAAAGGAAATATCATTTGTCATACAAAGATCATCGTACGGGTTGGTGGCAAGATCCCTTTGTGTAACAGGCCAGAGTCTATCCATGGCCACAATTGCGACCGCGTGGCCTGATCAAATTTTCCCGACTTCCCCGATTAATGTGAGCCGTCACAATGATTTGCCGCCTGACAATGGACTGACCAAATAGCCATGGACACGCGTCTCATGGATTCCGAACCTATATAAGAAGGCGCTTTCACTCGAGATAAAATCATCGAAATATCGCCCCACCCGCCCCACCAATTGTCGTCTCTTTTCAAACTTTTTTCTGCATAACACAAATCGACATGCAGCACAACTCGGAATCACATGAATCGCCCGCACCACCCCAAAACATGTTTATTGATTTGAACGATCACTCTTTCATGCCTTTCGAAGAATTCAAAGTGTATGTGGATACCTTGCTTGCGGACATGATGGAACATCCCGAAAGGGATCAGCTATTATCAGATTTTCGCCAAATGCTACATGAAATGGGCATTTTCAATGAAGACCTTGTCAACCCCACCGACGTCAACTTGGAGGCCAGTTCTCAGGCTGGTGCTAATTGACCTTAGGTTCGGCTATTGACTTCGATTCTGGCCAGATGGCTATCTCTTCCCCTACACATGCGATGCACGGAGAACCAGCAACGAAGGGCTTTTAATGATCCGGCAGTGGCTGCTTGTAAATTTATTTCTGCATAAGATATTTCCAATTTGTAATTGCTAGTTACCCCTCAAATTCATCAACTTTCGGTTGGAAATGATTGAGTCGAAATGACTATTGTATTCAAGTCAGGTTAGTACTTACATACCTCCTGTTTTGTGGCAATCAAGTTCCATTATTAGACCGCGGGACCTCTGGGATCAGCGTGCTCGACATCTAAGGACGGCACGAGGCAAACCGTACCGTACACAACTTGGACTTATGTTGTAAACTCCCAAGTTCGTTATTCACAAAGGACTATGGCATCCTCTCATAACAAGACCCCTGTCCATTCACATCCACTTTCTCCAGAAGAAATACCTTCGAGAGGTCGAAGAAATCGTGGTACACATACAAATGACACAAAACCGACGATAGTACCAGGAAATTACTTTAGTTTAAAGGCTCAACTTGAACAAGACCTACAAGATGCCCCGAATTGGGACGGAAGTGTACGCGGATATGGAAAATCAGAGAACAGGAAGTCCGTTGAGTTGCATTCAGGTCGTGGAGGGTCGTCAACCTCGCTCGCGGTCATGTGGGACAGAGCACCGCTATTCGTGGTTGAACCACCGCAAGACCGTTCTCTAAGTCAGCCCAACACAGACTACGTCGTCACAGGTGAACCGGACGCGGAGGGTGTGGCACCTGCTATCAACAGCCAGGTCCTTGCTACGAAATGGCATACTTATTCCGACGAGGCAATCCAGACCACTATATCAAAACTCAGCGCGTCTGAACCACCTGCAGATACTCCCAACCACCCATATCATACAACTCTGCGCATTCTATCATCGGCAGTGCACAATCTGTCACGCGTTAGACTGGAATTGGAAGATGCAAGGAGGATTTTGTACGAGAAGGAGCTTGCCAGGAGAAAGAGAGCAGATGAACTATTGAAGGAACTTGAACCTTCAGAACAAGAAGTCGCTAGACGCGTTATACAGTGTTTGTTTACCGATGATGACGAGCATGAGCATAACGTTCACAGAAAGCAAAGTGTTCTGGTGCGTCCGGCGGTTCATTTAGTCGTCATATCTGAATACTCATGTTTCTACAGTCACTCACGGACTCTCTTGCTGAAGCTGTTGCAGACGAGGTCCTACTATCACGAAATCAGCCTGAACACGTACTTACGCCGATGCCTGAAGAAACTCCAACAATGCTCGAACCCACTCCAGACCTTGAACTACCCCAAGATGAAGTAACGCAATCACTTGACAATCCTGCGCATAATGATGACTCTGCTGGGGAACCAACATTGATACCACACAACTCACGTCAAGAACGACCTTCAATAGGTGATTGGATGGGTACATGGTGGACTAAAGGACGATCACGAGAACGACCAGTACGCGACCACGACAAAGGTCCTCCGGCCGATCCATCGCCCAATGAATCAACACACAAACCTCACAGACGAAGAGCTGCCAAGAGTGTCTTTGGTTCCCTAGGCATATCGATATTGAACCCTGGTACTCCTGTATCATCCTCCAAAAGACAACCCATTATCGCGACCGATGCTTCTGACGTTACCAACGCCTCTGATACTGCTTCTATCAAATCAGGACGCACTGACATTCCTTCCTCCATGTCGACTACCGTGTCCATTGTATCCCCTCCCGTTCCACCCTCATTTTTTCCTTCAATTGCTGCCCCTCTCGTCACCATGTCTGAAGGCTTCACTTCACCTCAAACGACATATGCTGCTACCAGAGCATCGTCTATGAATGAGGATCCGCACCCTGTTCTTATGCAAGGGGCTACGCTTCGAGCGATTGCAAACGCAACACGCGTCATGACGTCAGACCCCAGTAGCGTCCTGGCAGATCAAGGTCGTGATACAGGGCCTCTCGTGGCAAAGCTAGCGATGGAACTCATCAAGAACGCTCGCGACGAAGCAATCATGTTCCGCGAACGCCCCAAGGACCGTAATGACACGAAAAACGATCGTTCATCAGATTTTACTGAGAGATTGAGTCCTGTTGTCACTTTGAGTCCGGGAACTGGATCAGCAGACGCTACAACAAGTCTCAATCGAGCTTTAGCAGGACAAGCTGAAAGTATGCGGAAGTCAAAGAAATCAAGAGCGGCGTCTATTATGCAGTCCAAGAAATCTCCTCCCTTTCCTTCGCCTTTTGGGTCCTTTATGGGTCAACATCAGCAGCAGAGGAAACCTTTGAATATGGGTGACAATAATCCTGGTGGGCAAGGACATGACACTGTAGCCTCCTCAGTACCCAATACCACGGCAACGATTACCACCACTCCCAACCGGAAATTTGCATTTGTTCCTTTGGAGTCTATAATACCCGCCAAAGCAAAACCCCCAACCCAGTATCTGTCGCGAACCTATACTCCTCTCACCTCTCGCGACTTTCGTTTCACTATACCCTTACCTCAATCTGCATCCAAATACACGATCTATCATGATGATAAAAACCAACGACCATTGACGGACCGATATGGGTTCATGTATGATGTCTCTCAATACGATGTCCTCTTGCTTATTCGAGCGAAAGAATGTGGAAACACAGCTCCAGCGTGTTTGACAGGCGTGAAGATTGCGGACCGGGAGGAAGATAATAGTTGGCCTGATGATGAGGATGTAGATGGAGCGCTTGTGAAGGATACAATTTCCATTGTCAAGGACAGTTGTACCTGTAATGGAGAACAGGAAGTACGGAGTATGAAGAGTCCTACGGTTCCTGTTGCTATTGGAGCTCCTGTTGATGCCAACAGCATTGGCGATTCTCATTCTGTCAGTATCAAGTCTCGGTCGTCCTCCAAGAGTCGGAAAAGATCTTCCACAATTACTTCTGCTGCTATCCCTCCTTCAATGGCTGCCTCTACCACTTCCATCCTCTCCGTCAACTCCGACACTCCGCGCCATGCTTGTGCCAGCACTGTTCGTCGACTGCTCAACCAGTTAACAGAGATCCACGATCAACAACAGGCATCCCAACGGAAAGAATGGGACTCTTTTGTTAAACAGAGAAGTAAGGTCAAGTCATTGAAAGGAACTTCAGCAGGTGGACTTCTTTCCTCTGTTGCAACCGGTACAGGCGCGGGTGGCGCTGCTGCTGCCATTCTTGGATTAGGCACTGCATGTGAGGAGGACGAACTGTCGCACAGTGAAGGCTTGATCGGATTTGCTCAGCTTGGACTTTCCTCAAATAGGGATGAGAGGCGGGAGTTTGATAGATTGGTGAGGAACGGGATTCCCCTGGTTTATCGCTCGAAGGTTTGGATGGAATGTAGTGGGGCATTGGATCTGAAGGAACCAGGTTTATTTCAGGATTTACTAGCTCAGAGGGATGGACCTGAGAGCGTGGTTGGTGAGATTGAGAAAGACGTTGGGAGAACAATGCCCCTGAATATCTTTTTTGGAGGAGATGGTGCTGGAGTGGATAAGTTGCGTAGAGTGCTGATCGCATATAGTCGGTGAGCTGGAATGCTTTTTTGTTCGCTTTTCTTATCAGGGTTTAACTCATCTCCCTCTTTAAAGTCGGAACACGGCAGTTGGTTATTGCCAAGGCATGAACCTCATCACGTCTACCCTTCTGCTCGTACATGCAGATGAAGAAGAGGCCTTTTGGATGCTAGCCGCCATCGTTGAAAGGATCCTTCCTGAAAATTTCTTTTCGCCTTCTCTTTTACCTTCTCGAGCATGTCCACTCGTTCTCCTCGACTATGTGCAGGAATATACGCCAAAACTACATGCTCATTTGACAGAACTTGATGTGGACCTAGCTGCTATCTGTTTTTCTTGGTTCCTCTCTCTTTTTACCGATTGTTTACCTGTTGAGGTCAGTTCTTACTCTTTTTTCCCTGGTTCGTTCTGACTTGGACATTAATATTACCTTCATTTCAGACTTTATTCAGAGTCTGGGACGTTTTCCTCATGGATGGACTTGATGTTCTTTTCCGGATCGCCCTTGGCATCTTACGCAGTAACGAAGCTGAACTCTTACGCTGTGAATCTGTCCCAGCTGTCTACGTTTCATTAGAGAACTTGCCCACGAGGATGTGGGAAGCTGATAAACTTCTTCAAGTATGCGTCTCCCTATCGTCAATTAAAACTTGCCTAATTCACTCATTTTATATTGCTTCAGTTGGAAGCAGACCTTCGAGGCTCGCTTGTTCATTCACAGATTGTTGGTAAACGAAAAGCACATGTCGCATCGCTCAGTCAGCTCATTTCTTAAGAAGCATCCAAAAATGTTTCTGCTTTTTGTATTTTGGTCTTTTTTTTTCTTGTGTGACAGTCAGTTATTCATCATCTTCTAATTCCTAGAGAAAAAGCATTTTTTCCCCCTATGAACCACATAGCATACTTACTATGCTCATACTCTTGGACTGATTTACATTAATTCCTTAAAATTATAATATGAGAGAGGGTGTCCTTTTCACCCATGAAATAGATTTGCCTTGTCTATATTGCTGATTATTTAAAATAATGGCCCTGCCAAATGTATCAACTAGTTATTATCAATCTAAATAAAAAATTTAATACACTAAGTGACCTTTGAAGTGCATATAATGAACTGGAAAAGGATTCAAACATACTTACTACTTGAGCCATTTCAAAAAATCTTGTATGGACATGCCTGGTGCATACAAAACCCAGAGTCAACTGCAACTGATGATGTCAGGTTGTCAGCTCATAGAGCCATGTTGTTGAAATTGATTGATCCAATTGCAACAGAATGGCATGCTATTGCACCATAGATAAGCCAGGAATATTGACCAATAGTGGAAACTGCTCAATGCACTCATAGATAAGCATAGCCAGTATATACTGTAAATCTTTGAGGCAGAACTCTCATCAGGATTCAGTTTACACCAATATACCAGATATCTGTTGAATCTAGATAGTTGAGTTTGAAGTAAACAAGCCTTGCAAGAGAGCTTAACACAGGATGTCCTAAGATAGGTGGGATGCAATGTTTATTGGTTCTGTTAGGGGACATTCCGCTTTGTCCAATGTTTCTTCTGATAGTCGCTCCGTCCCATCCAACAACACTCCATCGCCTCTGTACATTCCTCCTCATCGTCGCTAACTCATGATGGACTACACTCGTGGCTCCGATAGCGGAGTCCAATGGACACATGACATAGATATTTATGCATTCTTATCATTCTTTTTATCATTCCTCATTTTTTCCATCATTCTATTATTTCAACTCTGATTTTTGTATATAGACACACAGCCCACCTTAGCAAGACTCCATCCTTTTCTTTTAGGATCCCCTGCTAGGTGCGCTTTCCTGTCATATTTTATGTTTATATATATTTAGGATCCCCAGCTAGATCTCGACTAAGTTGCAGCTGCAGTTGCCTTAACAGGTTCAAACTGATGAGGAGATCCCCTTCTCAAAGGTTCTCACTATATACTACAGAATGAGGCAGTACTTTTCTACATGACAAACTTGTATCTATGAGCTGTTACCACTATTGGTCAGTATCCAACTACACTTACTAAAAAAATATTATGTGATGAGCTCAAAAGCTCCACCAAATATTCTAAAAATATCCCCCATATACCTAGACTAGGGCTATGCACCATACTTTACTGTAATTACACCTGTAAAGAAAACAAACACTGTGATTTGTGAGCCAGAATTTTATGCTTTTGGCAAGATCTGACCTGTATTCACTACTGGTGCTTGGTGGTGTTTCCCCCAGAAAAACCCATTTCTAGACATGTTTTGTGATTTCCAAAGGGTTTTTCCTATGGAAACACAAAGTGTTTCTGAAAGAAAAAGTCAAGAAACACATTATGTGTTTCTTATGTGTTTCCAATAGATAAAAATTATGTTTTTTAAAGGTTTATCCTTTAGAAACAATCAAGAAACACCTATTTCACTCAAACCTTTATAAAAACATAATATTTATCTACAGGAAACACACAAGAAACACATAATGTGTTTCTTGGATTTTTCCTTTAGAAACCTTTTGTGTATCCATAGGAAAACCCTTTTGAAATCACAAAATCTGTACAGATATCAGTTTTTCTGGGGGAAACACCACCTGGTGCTAGCACTGATTGGGATCAGATTGATCACCTTTTTTTTATGTTTTGCCACAATATTTACCTGTATTTGTTACCCTGTATCACTGTTTTTGCTCACTGCTTGCCAACACCAGCTTGCACCAACCAGCCATTTGCACACATTCATCTAAAATTTATTGCTTTGATTTAATCAAAAAAATTGACGATAGTGGGAGCCAATTGCTGGTTCCTGAAAACACCTGTATTTATGCTGCATAGGGCTGCATGCCATCACTGTAGGCTACAGTATACTGCTGCACTGTTATGGTATGGGTACTATACTGTGAGACCTTTGGAATGTCAAAAAACAGCTGTAAATTTACGGCTGCTATACTGCTCATCTAAATACTAATGGGATTAGCTTATTAATGTCATGATTGGGGTCTGATTAGCCTAAATAAGCTAAATCCGACCTCAAATTAAATTTTTGACCTTTTTTTGGTACTCAGCATCAACAACAACTACCTGCTGAACCATATTTTTACAGTATACGGCCGAACCGAGACAGGCTCAAACACCAAAAAGTACAGTGCACAGCCCTAATCTAGACTCCTTTTTTGACAAAGAGTCCTTGTAAAGTTTGTATACTGTACCATCTTGAATTATTCAGCACTCACATCACTGCTGGCGCCAGGTGGTGTTTCCCCCGGAAAAACCCATTAAGAGACACATTTTGTGATTTCCAAAGGGTTTTTCCATGGAAACACAAAAAGTGTTTCTGAAAGAAAAATCCGAGAAACACATTATGTGTTTCTTTCAGGTTTCCCATAGATAAATTTTTTGTTTTTCTCAAAATTTATCTTTTTGAAACATGATAAGTG
>Ga0193742_1002526_pt1 | contig 10520 bp, 10 predicted proteins | sample L2c1metaG_FD_165511 | JGI IMG/M metagenome (GOLD analysis project Ga0193742, IMG submission 165511) | Soil microbial communities from a riparian zone of the East river system, Colorado, United States - L2c1 | ecosystem: Environmental > Terrestrial > Soil > Riparian zone | place: USA: East River... | reverse complement strand
CACCTCGGCGGAACTGTGCCGTGGTCCGGGCAATCTGACCCGCGCCCTCGGGATCTCGCTGCGGCAGAACCTCTACGACCTGACGACCGGGCCGCTGCGAATCGAGAGCCGCGGGCTTCCGCAGCGTACGATAGCCTGGACGCCCCGGATCGGAATCACGGTCGGGATGGGCGCATTGTGGCGGTGCATCGCCGTGGGCAGCGAGGCCGTTTCAGGGCCAAGGCGCAGAGTCGCCACACCGAGCTAACAATCAACTACCGGCCGCGGCGCTGAGGGGTGGCCTTGACCACGGGGACGTTCACGGTCAGCTGCTTGCGATCGCGCATCAGCGTCAGCGTGACGGTCGAGCCAATCTTTGCATCTGACAACAGCCGGGCGAAATGGGACGCGTCGTCGAGGGTCGTCCCATTGAAGCTGATGATGACGTCTCCGGGCCGGACGCCGGCGGTATAGGCGTCTGATTGCTGCTGCATGCGGACGACCACCGCGCCGTGGGTGTTCGGTGCGCCAAGCTGTTCGGCGATCAACGTCGTGAGCGACTGCACCGTGACGCCGGGGATGGTGCCGCGCTGCACGATGCCGAACTTGATCAGGTCGTCCATCACGTGCCGCGCCAGGTTGCTTGGGACGGCGAACCCGATTCCCTGATAGCCGCCTGTCTCGCTGAAGATCGCCGTGTTGATGCCCACGAGCTCACCGCGCGCGTTGATGAGCGCCCCACCCGAGTTGCCGGGGTTGATGGCGGCGTCGGTCTGGATGAAATCTTCGTACGTCGCCAGCCGGCCCTCGAGGCTTCGTCCCGTCGCGCTGACAATCCCGAGCGTGACGGTCTGATTCAACTGAAAGGGGTTGCCAATCGCCAGCACCCATTCGGCCACCTTCAGCTTCGACGAGTCTCCCCAGGGCAGGACCGGCAGGTTCGTCCCGTTCACTTTGAGCACCGCGATATCGGTGGCCTCGTCGACGCCGACGACCTTCGCACGCAACTCCCGCTTGTCCGGCATCGTCACGGACACCTCCACGCCCTCTGCGACGACGTGGTTGTTGGTGAGGACGTAACCGTCGGAGGAGACGACCACGCCGGACCCCAGGCTCTGGGCGCGGCTTTCCCGATAGCCGAAGGCGTCGTCGTTCCGATTGTCGAAGAAGAAGCGGAAGAAGGGATCGTTCGCGAAGGGCGAGTTGGGAGTCCGGACGACCTGCGTGGATGAAATGTTGGTGACGCTTCCGATGGCGCGCTGCGCGACGACGGTCAGGTCCGGCATCCCGCCGACGATGGGTGGCGCGGCCTGCGCGTGTGGGGCCGCCGCGGGCGGGCCTGCCTGCGCCGGACTTGCGGCGGACGTCTCTTCTGCGGTCCGCATCCGGCCGGTCAGAACGAGACCGGCCGTGAGACCGAGCGAGACGAAGAAGGACAGCACCGCGACGCGTCGAAACATTTACTGAACCTCGATTGTGCGAGGGGGCACGACGGGCGCCTTCGGCAGCGTGACCGTGAGGACGCCGTTGGCCAGATCCGCCGTCACGGCGTCGACATCGATCTTCGCGGCGAACTCGAAGGTCCGCGCGAACTGTCCGTGGCCGCGTTCGACCTGATGGAAATGGATCACGTCGCCCGCGCCGGCGGGCCGGTCCGCGCGCTTCCCCCGGATGGTCAGCCGCGACGCTTCGAAAGCCAGCTCGATCTGGTCCCGCGCGAGCCCCGGAAGCTCCGCGGCAACGACGTAGCGGTCCCCCGTTTCGTACACGTCGATCGGCGGAGCCCAGGCGTCGGCGTGATGGTTCGACAGACGTTCCAGCCGTTCCTGCCAGGCACGCAGTTCGCGCAGAGGTTCCCAGGCCATCCGTCGATCGTAGCACCGGTCCCGGCGCCTGTGCTACGATCCGCAGGTTCTGGGCGGAGATTCATGGCTTCCATCAACGCGACACGACTGAAAAAGGGGATGCTCGTCAAGATCGGGGCGGATCTGTTCCGCGTCCTCGAGCTGCAGCACGTTACCCCGGGCAACCTGCGCGGCTTCGTCCGCATCAAGTTCCGCAACATCCGCAGCGGCTCTCTCTCGGATCAGAAGCTGCGGTCGGAAGATACGCTGGACCGCGCCGTCCTCGACGAACGCGAGATGCAGTATCTCTACAAGGATGGCGAATCGTTCCATTTCATGGATACGGCGTCGTTCGAGCAGCTGCACATCGATGCCGAAGCGCTCGGCGAGTCGGTCGACTATCTGATTCCGGACGCGCTCATCAAAGTGGAGTTCTACGGCGAGGAGCCCGTGGGCATCGAGCTGCCACCGACGGTGGACCTGGTCGTCGAGGACACGGCGCCTGGGATCAAAGGGGCTACCGCGAGTAACCAGATCAAGCCCGCCCGCCTCGAGACGGGGCTGGTCGTGAACGTGCCGCCGTTCGTGAACACCGGCGACAAGGTGCGCGTGAGCACCGAGACCGGGGAGTACCTCTCGAGGGCATGAGCCCGCGCCGGACCCGCGAGCCAAAATCCTCGGATGGACACCCAACACCAACGCTCCGGCTGGATCGAGGTGATCACCGGCAGCATGTTCAGCGGCAAGAGTGAAGAGCTCATTCGCCGCCTCCGCCGCGCTCAGATCGCCAGGCGCAAGGTCCAGATTTTCAAGCCGAAGATAGACAACCGCTTCGGCGACGACCACATCATCTCGCACAGCGAGATGCGAATCCCGTCGGTCAACCTGTCATCGTCTCGCGACCTGCTCGAGCAGGTCCTCCCGGACACGGAAGTCGTCGGGATCGATGAAGGCCAGTTCTTCGATGCGGAGCTGCCCGCGGTCTGCAGCGCCCTCGGGAAGCGCGTCATCGTCGCCGGGCTCGATCAGGACTATCTCGGCAAGCCGTTCGAGCCCATGCCGCAGCTGCTCGCGATCGCCGAGTACATCACGAAGACGCTGGCCATCTGCATGGTGTGCGGTTCTCCTGCGAACCACACACAGCGGCTCGTGGCGAGCAACGAGCGCGTGCTCGTCGGCGCCCAGGGCACGTACGAGGCACGGTGCCGGCACTGTTTCGATCCGCGGCTGGGGCAGTAGTCACTATCGGCCGTCTCGAATCTCCATGGACCTGCTGCCGCGCGTGCTGTTCGTCCTGGGCCTGGGCTTCTTCGTCGCGGACCTCCGCCTGCTCCTGCAGTTCATCCACTTCCGCCGCCTGCGCCGAACGGCGCTGCTCGTCTGGCCGGGACGCAAACCCCCGTTCTACCGCCTGCTCCTCATCCTCGGTGCGACGCTGAGCGTCCTCATCGTCTACAAGCTCGCGGTACTCCGGCTGCATCCGTCGCAGGTGTTCGGCGAGACCATGATGCTCGTCTACTACGGCTACGCGGTGCCGCTCAGTCTCAAGATCGGCCACGGATTTTACGAGGATGGCATCTGGGCGGACGCCGGCTTCATTCCCTACGCGCGCATCGGCGGGCTCTCATGGCGTGAAGGGCAGGGGGAGCAGGTCACGCTCGTCCTGATTTACCGGATGCGGGCGTTCGCGCTGCGGCTCACCGTCCCGCAGGTGCACTACGGCGCCGCCCGCCGCCTGCTCCGTGACAAAATTGGCTCGCACGACATCCACTTTACGGGGAAGCCGCTGGATCTTGGCATGCACGACGAGCGGGATGATGTGTGAGGCAGAGTCGCCAGTAACCAGTTCCCAGTTTCCAGTTGTTCTGGCTACTGCTGGCTACTGGCTACTGGGAACCATCTAGAGGAAAGGTGCGCATGGGAAGCAGGAGTGTCGGCGTCGCATTGCTCGGTCTGCTGCTGGTCGTCGGGGCGCGTGCGCAGGAGCAGCCTGACAGGCGCACCCTGGTGAGTGCCGACAAGATGGCGGCCATCGCCTCGGAGGTTTCCGGCTCGCAGATCTTCGACCACGTGATGGAGATGGCGGGTTACGAAAGGGACAGGCCCCGCGAGGAGTACGGCGCGGGCACGTATCGCGAGGCGGCGTACCTTGTCGAGAAGGCGAAGGAGTACGGCTTCGACGAAGTCAAGATTGAGCGCTTCCCGCAGACGCAGCCGCAGTGGGACGGCGAGATGGCGGAGCTCTGGATCGAACAGCCCGTCAGGAGGCTCGTCACCAGGTACCGCGACGTCCCGGCCACGCTGGCGCCCGGTTCGCTTACTGCGGACGTCACCAGCGAGCTGATTTACGTCGGCCGCGGGGATCGCGAGGCGGACTACGCGGGAAAGGACGTGAAAGGCAAGATCGTCCTGGCGTCCGCCGCCACAGGTACGGTGCACAACATGGCGGTTCGCCGCTTTGGCGCAGCGGGTGTCGCAAGCTTCAACAATCCCGTCGGGAAGCCGATCGATCGCCCCGATCAGATCGCCTGGAACAATCTGGCCGGCGGCGGCGGACGCGGCGCCGTCCCCGCCGCGACTCCCGCCGTCACGACATTCGGGTTCAATCTCTCGCATCGGATGGGGATGGACCTGATCGATCTGCTCGACCGGAACCCCAAGGTTGTCGTGCACGCGAAAGTGCAGGCGGCAGCGTATCCGTCGGAGATGCAGGTGGTGATTGCCCTCATCAAGGGTGACGGGTCGATCAAGAGCCCGGAGAAGGACGAGGTCGTGTTCTCCGCCCACCTCTTCGAAGGCATCGCCAAGCAGGGGGCAAACGACGATGCGGGGGGACCGGCGACGCAGCTGGAGCAGGGGCGTGCCTGGATCAAGTTGATCAAGGAAGGCGTGCTGCCGCGGCCGAAGCGGACCGTGCGGTTCATGTGGGTGCCGGAAATCGAAGGTACCCGCGCGTACATCGCGCGCTACCCGGACTTCACCAGCCGCGTGCTGGCGGCCGTGAACATGGACATGGTCGGCGCGGATCAGACGAAGAACAGGAACAGCCTGCACCTGAACACCACGCCGTACAGCCTGCCGACTTTTTTGAACGACGTGTGTGAGCAGTTCCTTGTCTTCGTGGGAGATACGAACCGCGAGAAGCTGCACAACCGCCGCATCGCGTACGCGTTCCAGAACCCGATCTTCGATCCGAAAGGATCGCGCGATCCGTTCTGGTATCACGTGGAGAAGTTCTACGGCGCGAGCGATCACCAGGTCTTCATCGACGCCACACCGCGCGTACCGTCGGTCCAGTTCGGCAACTGGCCGGATGCCGTGTATCACACGAGCGAAGACACGCCCCTCTTCCAGGATCCGACGCAGCTCAAACGCGCCGCTTTCATCGCGTTGACCATCGGTCAGGTGCTGGCGAACGCGACCTCTGCCGAGGCGCTGGAGATGGGCAGCCTCACATCTGCCTATGGGCAGCAGCGTCTGGGCGAGGAGCTCGCCGCCGCCGTGATGTCGCTGGCGCAGGCGCCGGACGCCGCTGGCTTGCAGGCGGCCTACAGGGAAGCCGTGAACGTCGTGCGACTGGGATACGCGCGCGAGCGCGCCGCCATCCGGTCGGTCTCATCGATGATGGTGTCGGATAAAGCCGCGCAGCAGCAGCTCGCGGCCGTAGAGTCCGCGTTCGCCGCCGGGCTGCCGGCTGTCGAGCGGCAGGTTCAGACGGCGTATGCGGGACGCGCCGCGGTTTTCGGTATGAAGCCTGTGTTCGTGATCGCGCCGACTCCTGAGGATCAGGCGGCGGCGCGGCTGTTCCCGCGGGCCAAGCCCGGCCAGCCTCCACCGCCGCCGGCTCCCGCGGCGGGATCGACGGCGCCGCAGCCCGCGCTCCCCGGCTACTACGCGATCGAAGCACGCAACTTCGCGGACGGGACGCACTCCGTGCTCGACGTCCGGAACGCCATCAGCGCGGAGTTCGGGCCGGTGCCGCTGGCCAAGGTGCTGGAGTATTTTCGCGAGCTCGAAACCGCGGGGAGCTGGACTGTGGAGAGCCGTTGAGATCGGGACTCGGGACTCGGGGTTCGACCCGAGTCCCAGGGACTCCGAATGGAGATCTAGCGAATCCCGAAGCCCGAATCCCGACTGCTAGTCGATCATCGACAGCAGCCACCCGACGGGCCCCTGCCCCGACGCCATCGGGTCGTTGAGCCAGTCAGGGGGCGTGAGCCAGACGAAGGCAAGAATGGCAATGACCATCAGGTCGTACTGCCAGGTCGCGCGTTCGTACGTCCAGAAGAACGCGTTCCACAGAATCCGGACCGGCAGCGTGGCGGCCCTGTTCATGCGACCACCTTGTCCGGGACGGCTCGCAGCTCGCGGTATGTGTAGATGATGCGATCGGCGACGGTGAACACGGACAGCACGCCGATCACCCACATCACCGCGGCCATCCGGTTCGTGAAGGCGCCGATCAGGAACAGCACGATCCGCTCCGGCCGTTCCATGAACCCCACCTTGCACTTCGTGATGAGCGATTCCGCGCGCGCCCGCGTGTAGCTCGTCATGATCGCGAACATCATGGCAAGCGCCGTAATCATCACGTAGTCGGTGCGGCCCAGTCGCGAATACAGGTAGATGAGTCCGACGAAAAGGGCGATGTCCGAAAACCGATCGATCACCGAGTCCCAGAAGCCGCCGAAGACGCTCACCGCGTTCAGCTCGTGCGCAACCTTGCCGTCGATGAAGTCGAAAATATTCGCGACCCCCATGATGAACCCGGCGAGGATGAATCGCCCGGCACCCAGCGCGCACGCAGCCGCCACGTTGATGAGCAGCCCGACGAACGTGAGGATGTTCGGATGGATCTTCAGCGCCACGCAGGTGCTGATGATCAGCTGGAGAGGGAACATGCAGATGCGGCCGATGAGCCCGGTAAGCGTCATAAGTCAGAGTGCTTCACACCGTGTTCTGCCAGAGCGGGTGGCAGCGGTATAATCAGAGGTTCCAGAAATGCGGAAACGCGCAGTGTAATCCATGCCAATCGGTGATCTCAAGAGCCAGATCGCCCGCCTGCCCGAACAGCCGGGTGTCTACCTGTACTACAACGGGCATGGCGACACGTTGTATGTCGGCAAAGCCAGCGTACTGCGAGACCGCGTTCGAAGCTATCTCGGCGCGCACGGCACCAGTCCGCGCATCGACGCGCTCCTGGACGAAGCGCAGCGGCTGGAAGTCATCGTCACCGACTCCGTGGTCGAGGCGCTGGCGCTCGAGAACAATCTCATCAAGCAGCGCGCCCCCAAGTACAACATCCTCCTCCGCGACGACAAGACGTATCCGTACCTGCAGCTGACGACAGGGGAAGCCTTCCCGCGTGTCCTGGTCGCCCGGCGCGTCGAACGGGACGATCACTTCTACGCGGGCCCCTTCATGCCTGCGTCGCTGGCGCGCCGGACCATGTCGCTGACGCACAAGCTGTTCGGGCTGAGGTCGTGCAACGAGACGATCACCGGAGATCGCGCGCGCCCCTGCCTCGAGTTCGACATCAAGCGCTGCGTCGCCCCCTGCGTCCACGAACTGTGCTCGGAAGACGAATACCAGGTGGCCGTCGGGCACACGAAGATGTTCCTCGAAGGGCGGAACGACGAGCTGTTGATCACGCTTCGCGATCGGATGGCGGAGGCGGCACGGTCCGAGCAGTTCGAGCGCGCGGCGCAGGTCCGCGACGCGATCAAAACGATCGAGACGCTCCAGGCTCGCCAGCAGAAAATGGCCAGTCCGGAGCTCGGCGATCGCGACGCGTTCGGCCTGAAGGTCGGACCCGCGGGCGCCGTGGTCCAGATTTTTCAGATGCGCCGCGGGCGGGTGGTCGAGCGCATCGAGCTGGTCACGGACGCCAATGCCGCGGACGATGGCCCGCAGGCGTCTGTACCGGTCGAGGTCGCTGACGCGGATGCGTGTGCTCCGGCTGCGGCGCCGGCAGGCCTGACGGAATGCGATGTCCTGCAGGCGGCACTCCAGCAGTTCTACGCTGAGCGGACTGCCGCGTCGGAAGTGCACATCCCGCTGCCGCTCGTACCGGCCGACGCCGACGTCATCGAGCGCTGGCTGTCGGGTGAAGCCGGACGCCGCGTGCGCCTGGTCGTCCCGAAGCGGGGTGAGAAGCGCGGGCTGCTCGAACTGGCGTCGCGCAATGCCGAAGTCGCATACCAGGCGCGGTTCAATGGCAACGTCGCGGCCAACTACGACGCGCTCGAGACCCTGCGTGTCGTGCTCGGGCTGCGCTCCGCCCCGCGGCGAATCGAATGCTTCGATATCTCCACGATCCAGGGCAGCGAGACGGTGGCGTCCATGGTCGTCTGCGAGGACGGCCGGATGAAGCGGTCGGAGTATCGGAAGTTCCGCATCCGCGGCAACGCGCTGGGCCGCGTCGCCGGCGCAGTCCGCAGGAGCAGGCCCGACGCCGATGCGCACAGCCCCGCGGAGCTTCAGCAGCTGGCCGCTGACACGCCGGACGCGAGGACGCCGGACCGCGGTTCCCGCTTCCTCAACGACTTCGCAGCCATGCACGAGGTCGTGCTTCGGCGCTATCGCAAGCTTCTGGAGAATGGCGGCCCGTTCCCGGACCTGATCCTGATTGACGGCGGAAAGGGACAGCTCTCTTCGGCGTACGCGGCGCTGCAGGAGCTGGGCCTCGGCAATCTGGTGGCCGCCGGCATCGCGAAGAAGGAAGAACTGCTATTCACGCGTGACGTCGAGGAAGCGATTGCGCTGCCCAGAGACAGCCCGTCCCTGCTGCTCATTCAACGAATTCGCGATGAGGCGCACCGCTTCGCCGTCACGTTCCATCGGCTGTCGCGGACGAAACGCGACCTTCAGTCGGAGCTCGACGTGATTGGCGGGATTGGTCCTCGCCGCCGCAAGGCGCTGCTGACGGCCTTCGGAAGCCTCGCCGGTGTCCGCCGCGCCACCCGCGAAGAGCTCATGACGATCGTCGGCGCGAAGAGCGCCGATGCCGTGCTGGCGCATTTCGCCTCGCGGGGCTGAGTAGCTTAAATGCTTGATAAGGCGGCAGTTTTGCCGTATTCTTGAGCGCTTTCTCAGGTCACCAGAATCGTCTGGCTTCAACTTGATTTTCGAACGTCAGCCTTCAACCTTCAGACTCTTTTGATGAATCCTCGTGTCGTATCGGGCATGCGTCCGACCGGGAAGCTCCATCTCGGCCATCTGGTTGGAGCGCTCGAAAACTGGGCCGCGCTGCAGGACAAATACGACTGCTTCTATTTCGTCGCGGACTGGCATGCGCTGACGAGCGACTATGCCAACACGTCCGAGATCGTCGCAAGCGCGTACGACATGGCCGCGGACTGGATCGCGGCGGGGCTGGATCCGGAGCGCAGCACGCTGTTCATCCAGTCTCTCGTGCCGGAACATGCCGAGTTGTTCCTGCTGCTCTCGATGACGGTGCCGATCCCGTGGCTGGAGCGCGTGCCGACGTACAAGGAACAGATGGATCAGATGTCCGAGAAGGACCTGTCCACGGTCGGGTTTCTATCGTACCCGCTGCTCCAGACGGCCGACATCATCATGTACGACGCCGAGTTCGTGCCGGTCGGTGAGGATCAGGTTCCGCATCTCGAGCTGAGTCGCGAGATCGTCCGTCGCTACCACAAGTTCTTCGGCGAGCTGTTTACGGAACCCAGGCCGCTGCTGACGACGTTTCCCCGGCTGCCGGGCCTCGACAACAGGAAGATGTCGAAGAGCTACGGCAACACGATCAACCTGTCAGACGATGCGGAGACGGTGCGGAAGAAGGTCATGCAGATGTACACGGATCCGAAGCGCGTGCGCGCCGACATTCCGGGCACCGTGGAAGGCAACCCCGTGTTCATGTATCACGACGCGTTCAACCCGGACCGCGCGGAAGTTGACGACCTCAAGGAGCGCTATCGGGCCGGAAAGGTGGGCGACGTCGAGGTGAAGAACAAGCTGGCGAAGGCGCTGAACGCGCGCCTCGAGCCGATGCGCAGCCGGCGCGCGGCGCTCGTCGCGAATCCATCGGCGCTTCGCGAGATCCTGCACGAAGGGTCGCGCAAGGCGCGCGCAATCGCGCAGGAAACGATGGCGCGTGTGCGCACCGCGACAAAGCTGGATTACCAATGATGGAATCTCAGGACTTCGAGTCCATCCTGGAGGCCTATCCCGTCCACCTCGACAACTTCGAGGGGCCTCTCGATCTGCTCCTGCACCTCATCAAGCGGCACGAGCTGAACATCTACGACATCCCGATCGCGAAGGTCACCGCGCAGTATCTCGAGTACATCGACCTGATGCAGGATCTCAACCTGGATGTCGCAGGGGAGTTCCTGGTGATGGCGGCGACGCTCATTCACATCAAGTCGCGGATGCTGCTGCCGCGGATCGATCCGGCGCAGGAAGACCCTGACGAGGATCCGCGCGAAGCCCTCGTGCGGCGCCTGCTCGAGCACCAGAAGTTCAAGGCCGCGGCGGAGCTCCTCCACGAGCGCGAGACGCTGCGCAGCGCCCAGTGGACGCGTCCGGACGGACCCATCGCCGAGATTGCCGGAGAGGCGCCGGAGCCGGAGATCGAGGTTGATCTCTTCAGCCTCATCTCGGCGTTCCGCGCCGTAGTCGAGCGCGCGAAGCAGCGCCCGAAGCTCTATCTGCCTGGCGAGCAGATGCCGA
>Ga0193742_1002525_pt1 | contig 10521 bp, 16 predicted proteins | sample L2c1metaG_FD_165511 | JGI IMG/M metagenome (GOLD analysis project Ga0193742, IMG submission 165511) | Soil microbial communities from a riparian zone of the East river system, Colorado, United States - L2c1 | ecosystem: Environmental > Terrestrial > Soil > Riparian zone | place: USA: East River... | reverse complement strand
CGTCTCGTACAACCATCTTGTTTCCGTTAGCATCGAGTGTTGAGATAACAACTGCCTCAGTCCAATCTTTGTTCCACGTGTAGTGGGCTCGCACGAAAGGAGCAAATGTAGGCTGTGGGACAGTTGTTAGCCCAAAGATATTGAAAGTAAATCCCGTCGCACTTCCATCGGCTGTTGCAACCGTTGCCAAAGTCTTTTCGGGGTTTGTATAGTTTATCCACTGAGATACCGATTGTATCCAAGCTTGAGTAAGCCCATCCACAGTTAAGGGGGCATTGTAAAACTGGAATTCGTGGACGGGAACATTGTACTTATCTACAAAAGGGGTTGTTTCGAACGAATAGTAGCTCTTAAGATCAAGCAACTCAATCTCGGCTGGCATATCATACCTAACAAATTGATCGAGATACCCAATGATTTGATCATCAGTTAAATCCTGATCGTTAGATGTCTTAACAATCTGCCGAACTAACGGAATTACTACCTGAGCTAACGTTGACATTGCAACCTTTACATAGATTTTGCGTCTAAAATATTAAAGTCTGTATGAATTGAATCAACCACGATATTTGTGCTTAAGGATAGGTCGGGAAGGTTGTTTTTTTCGGCTTGGGTCTTCTCTCTATGATCAATCTTCACCCACACGCAGTTGTTTTTTAAGTGTAAAGCAACGCCTCTTGGGATAGAAATAACTTCACATACAGGGATCTCCCAAAAATAGCATGGATCTCCAGGCAACAAGGCCAGAGGAAAGTCAATAGATTGCAAGAGTCCATTCGCCCGGGTAATCATTACCTCAACTCTTTCGTTTAAGTGGGCTCGTAATTGCATTTGCTTAGGATCGGTAGAGGGTACACTTCGAGTATCGACCTTTGTGACTGGCATCACCATACGCGGATTCTTTTTCTGATCGTCGATCTTTTTCTTTGCCATCTCAAGTTGATTTACCCCTTTAGAGGAGAAAAGAACATCATCAAGTGCTCTTTTGTGAGAAATATCTGTCTCAATAGCACGAATATCAGATTCGAATTTCTGAATACCCTGATCTTGTGATTTCTCAGCCTGTGTCTTAGTAATTGCCACTCTAGGTGATCGCCCTGGTTTCTTCTTTGGCTTTTCAATCTTCTCAACTTGCTCAAAATTAGTCATGTAATTCCTTAGGTTAAAAAAAGGGGGAAGCTTTTCCTCCCCCTATAATGGTTATGCGTTTAAAAGGTCTTTGTATGCCTTCCAAAGCACAAGCGCTCCACTTGGACCTGCAACAGCCGAACCTAAAGAGAATCCTCTAAAGGCTGTACTTGTATATGCAGCACCAATTGCCTGAGGCCATAGCGAGCTTCCAGTGATGGAATCTGGTATGATCTGAGGCTGTGTGTAGCCCGACGCAACTGCTCCGCTTGTAGGGAATGCAAATGCAGTGAATGCACTTGAATTGATATCAAGGGTTACAGTTGTTGTCGTAATAGCTGTTACTTCGCCAGCTACTCCGTCAATTTGCGACATGCCGAAAAAGTCTGGGACAATGAGCCTTACTCTTTCACCGACAAGGAAATTGTGGGCTGAAGTCGTAGTAACAACTGCACTCGTTGCCGAGGTAATTGCACTTACAAACTTAGCGCTTGGCTTATAAAGATCAGGATAAATTACCTTTCTTGCGACAACTGCTGTTGCAGCTGCAGCAAATCCTGAAGTATTTAACGGAATTGTAAATGTGTTAGCGCCAGTTCTTGTGATCTGAAAAACAAATCCCACAACTTGGAGCATTCCTGTCGTGCCTTCGAGCAAAACAGAGTCACCTGTTGACAATCCGTGGTTAGTGATAGTAACAACGGCTGGGTTAGCCATGCTAATTCCAGAGCCCGTTAATGGAGGGCCTAAAGTAGTTTCACCAACTTCAACAGCTGAAATACCACCCGTTGCCAAAAAGACCGATTGGTCTGTCGCAGCACCGTTAGTATTCTGTACAGCTAGTGCAGTGCCCGCAGCCATTCCATTAAACCACCACGCCCGCTTAACAACACCTGGATTCGCAACAGAATTCCAGTTATCGCCCGCGCCGCTACCCTGAATGAACACCTCAACTGAGGAGGGCAAAAATGGTAGCACGATATTTGTCGCAGCTCCCGTCGCAGTATAGAAGCCTTCATAGCTATCTGTATAATTTGACATGTTTTTTCTCCTAGTATTTTGATGTACAGTTTACTTTAATAAGCCAGTTAGACTGCGCAACAGCTTGAGCTTGGAAAAAGCTTAGGCCGAGAGAACAGTTCAAACCGATTGGGCCTGAAAACTCAGGTGGTAAATATTGGATCTTCATACCCCAACCATCCTGTGAAATTTGGAAGAAGGCATTTCTACCTGTCGTCAAGTTCACAAAGACATCTCTACCGTTTGCAGAAGAGCCATTAATCATGGCAGCTTGTGATGAACCGTAAAGACGTAGGTTGGCAAGAGAACCCATCTCAGCATAACCCGCTTGTCGAGCTTCTGAGTAGTTGAGGGCATCTTTCCACTCAGGGATTGTATCCAATGATGATTGCAAAAGTGTGTTAGCAAACATCAGGTACGACTCTCTCACAGGATTTGTTCCTATGCGGAGCTCTCCAGGGATACCAGCAAAAATTCGCTGAGCATTCGCAGTTCTTAGAATAGTAGAAACTACAGATGCATCAACGTAAGTGATTTCCGTTGGAATATCTCCATTACTGCCGTTTTGACAGTTATAGAAACCAGTGGTAGAAAGTAAAAATTGTCTTAAGATTAAGTCCTCACTCTGTCTCATGCAAACCCCCAAAGATTCCATGCCCATTGCAAGCATAGGTTGTTGGTTATGAATGATTACCTGAGTGTTGAAAATGATGGATGTACCATACATCTTCATCTCCGCATCGATAAAAACATCACGCTGGACCTGCGGATTTGGTTCCGTTAGGCCGAGGGGAACAGTAGTCGGCAAAAGGTTTTCCCTTTTTACAAATCTACGAATGTTACCATCACCAGCTGGAAGCGCGTCATGGGCAGCTCCCATATGATAGTTAAAATCAGGAGTTGGAGGCTCTAACAAAATTGGCGACAGTGAGTGCAAGACCGCTGCTGCCGTAGTATTTGGCGATGTAATTATAGCCATAATTTAAAGCTCCGATTAGTTAAATCCGCTTTTGTACTGCTCTAAAAGCTTTCTAGCTTCCATTCGGGACTGGGGATCTTTCATCCTCTCTTGTGTGGAAATGGTTGGTGCATTTGATACACTACCCACTCCAAAAGGAGAGGCTGCGATGTAAGGATGAGGTGTTGCCGACTTCCGCGTGGATGCCTGCTGCTCTCTTTCCTGCATCTCTTTGACCTTCCCATAAACCGAAGTAAGCTGCGTCAGCTTATCTGGCGCTATCTTTAAAACAGCTGCAAAGTGAGGATCATATTTTTCTAGTTTGCTCACATTTTCATCGGTTACTACAGAGTTGAAATCGGGGTGGGCCTGGAAAAACATATCGTTTCTTCGTTGAAACGCCTCTTTTTCTAGCTCCTCACGGATGGATTTTTTCATATCCTCTTTCTCTTGTGCTAGGGTCGACTTAAAATCTTTCCGAGAAATGTAGGAATAGTCCTCTTCTTCCTCTTTTTCGTTAACGCCCGACAGCGATTTAAGTTTGCCCTCAAGATTCTCCCGATACTTTCTCTCTTCCTCGACATCCTTTATAGCCTTGGCATTTGCAGCCTCTAGCTTTTCAAGTTTCTTGCGAAGAACTTCGAAATTCTCCTTAGCAGTATCCGCTTTGACGGCTTCGGGTGTTTGTTGCTCCATACTTTCTCCTTTAATGGCCTTAACGCTGGCTTGCGACGAGTAAGATGAGCTTATGCTCCTTATACCATCACGTCTTAACGCCGACTCGCGCTTCAAATTAATTGTTGGCTATAACGCAGCCATTGCGCTTTTATCAGATTATTGTTTAAAGTTTTAATTGTATCAATAAAAATTTAAAATACGAGGTTTATGTCTGTATTAAAAGTCCCGATGGGAATGTTCATAGAAAAAAGCAAGGAAGAATCCGCCAAGGTGTGGGATGGTATAAAGAAAAGTTTAGATGCTTTGACCTACTGCGACCCATATAATGGGAGGAGCTTCTTCGCCTTTGTCTACCTCAAACAGGAAATGGACGGGGTACAAAATAGACATGCTTACATACAGATACGGACAATAAGACCTCAGGCAGTGCCAGATTCGGGGCTGTTTAGGATTGTCCCTAAAGAAAAGAGATACGAGCTTCTCTATTATCTACCAGCCGTTGAGCACTTCAGCGCATTTAAGCATGGCGGGGCTCTTCAGGATAAGACTACAGCGTCCTGGATTGAGGCCTTTGAAAAAGACTTGTTATCTGATCCAACCGACCACGACTTCAAAGAGACCGATCTACAAGCTATGATATCAGGATGTACATTTGCCAAGAGCAAGCAAGAGATGGATGACGCCCTCAGAAAGTATGACGAAAGATACGCCAAGCTAAAAGAAAATAGTTGATTTTGCGTAAAGGCTTAAGATTCTAGGTGTGGGTACGGTGGAGAAAGTTCATTCATTGGCCTGTTTTCCCTGTATAATTGGAGGTGCTGCGTTTATTTCTTTCAGATACACATCTATTGCATTGCAGCATTCTTCAAAGAACGGGTATTTTTTTTTGTGATCAATAAAACGAATCGTAGAAACCGATGAGGTGCGCGCCTCTCGATTTTTGGGCATTAAAATATACCCCTTCCCTTGCAGACTATTATGATACTGAATATCGACAATCTCTATATTCCATTCGGGTATTTGAATTGTAGCGTACCCAATAAGGGTGTTTTTGGGTCGCCAGATAAAGTTGATACATTTAATTTTATATTCCATATAACCCTCTGTTTTAAATGAGTATACTATTTCCTTTTGTTTGTTGAAAAGAGGTTAGTATGGTAATATATGACAATACCTTGGAGGTGAATATGATACTATACTTAATGTGGATACCAATAGCTGGAGTGCTGTATTTTGCTTTAGGCTTTATGGGGTTTTGGGACTAAGCTCTTCTTGGGCTTCTCAGGCTTCTTCTCCCCAAATAAGTCCTTCACACCACACTTCAGGAGCCTTTCCTTAAGCTTTCTGTTCTCATCGATCAAGTCGGTAAGCTGTAAAATAGACTGAGCATTAGGGTGAGTGTTCATGGCAACACTGTCGGACTTCCTCTTTTCCCACTCGTAGTCGATCTTATCTCTCATGATCTGTCTTTCTTCTTGACGGACCTCTTCACTATAGACCCCTAAAAACCGACTTCCATAGGCCGTTGCTAAGTGCTTGTTTTTCATGGTTCTCTTAGCCATCCAGTCCATCGCACGTTTGTAGTAGGGGGAAAAGTAGTCACGAATGACTATAGACTCTTTCCAGGTGTCTCGGTCAAACCCCTCAATCTCGGAGTAAAACTCGCTTAGGTGCACAACATCGCACTTGGGATTAGCATCGCATTCTTTCATCCAAGCGTCCATTCTCTCGCCTAGTTCGATGACCTCTTCTTTGGTGTAATCGGAGGGTGGCCGTCCCATGATCTTTCGGGTGAACTTTTCGCGCTTAGCTTCTGCCATAAACTTAATATAGTATGGGGACGTATTGTAAACAAATTCTTTTTTTCTTATATGCTTGCTTTGTGTGGGGTGTATATGGTAATATATGACCATTCTTATCAATTCAGAGTCTTTAAAATGAGTGGGTTTACCGTAGAGCAAATAGAAGAGTTCGTAGGTGGCTACGTACAGGCGGATTTTTTTCTGAATAGCTGTAGATAGTGTTAAAGGAAAATAGGTTAAAAAGTCGTTTAACACTATCTACAGGAGGAAAAAATGAGCTTACAATTATTGAATTATTGGGACCAAGTATCCGACGTAACTGAAGTTTGGTTTGCGGATTCTATCTTTAAAGAGCTGGCTGATAGCCGACTAATCACCTAACCAAATGAGGTATAAAATGAATATTTTAGAAGCTGTTGAAGAGATGAAGAAAGGAAAAATAGTAAGGTGCGTGGAGGGACGTTATCCTACCGTAAAATTTAAACTTTCCCCTACAGCCCAGTATAATGATAGAGGGGGGGTGACTATTGTGGGTATAGAATGGTATCAAAAATGGGATCATGAGACTAAGTGGGATGTCGCTGTGATGATATATGCTTCCGACATTAGTTCCCTCCTTTGGGAAGTTGTTGAGTAAAAACATTTCTTTGTAAATAATGGGGTAAATCAACTTAGGACACTCATGTCTAATTATTCAGGGTTTACCCCCTTCAATACTGGCATACCAAAGACTCAAGGATATGCAGCTTCGAACTTCGATCCTCAGCAACAAAGTCTGTATAATCAGATCTATAGCGGTATAGGAGTTAACCCTACGCAAGAGTATAGCCGTATGGCCTCTGGGGATGAGTCCTACTATGCCCCTCAAGAGCAGCAAGCCCTAAGACAATTTCGTGAGCAGGTTATGCCAACGATTGCTTCTCGCTTTGTAGGTCGCCTTGGTGGAAGTGCAGCTCAGGGTGCTTTTGCTCATGCTGGCGCGAATCTTAGTCAAGACCTGTATGCCGAGCGGCAAAATATCCGTCAAAAAGCTCTCGAGAATCTGGCCTCCATCGAAGATAGCCTACTGAATAAAAAGACCTTTGAGCGTCATGTGGTGGATAAGCCCGATCTTTGGGATAAGTTACAGCCCTTGTTGGGTACTTTAGGAAGATCTGCTGGTGCTGGGCTAGGCGCCTCATCAGGTGGATTTACTAAGGGTGTCTCCGCAGCTTTTGGAGCATTTTAACTATGAATCACTTTCATAATACGTGGGGAACGTCGGAGAAGGGGGGCGCTGAAAAAGCTAATGATCTTCTTGGCGCTTTGAGGCAGGGTGGCGAAGCTTATTTTCAAGCTAAGCAAAAGGCTAAGCTAATGGAGTACCTCGAAAAAGACGCGGCTCCATTAAATAATACTCCCTCTAACAAATCACAGCCTTCTAATTCCAAACCCATCCGCCCTACGGACCGCTCCCCACAACCTCAATCTGAAAATGCTCAAAAGCCTGAAGAAGATCCTAATAAAATAAAAATTCCATGGCAGGAGGGAGACCTTCTCGTAGATCCTAGGAAGTCATTCCACCTCGCTCAGCTTTATCAAAATGCGGGTGATCATGAGAATGCTAAATTTCAAAAAACTCAGGGGGAACGAGCTTCCATAGATTCTCGGGAGTTTCGTAAGGAAAATATTAAAGTGGGGTCTGCAAGCGCGGATACTTTAAACGGAGCTAAAAAGTTAGGCACGACTTATAATACTATTGAAAATATTACAGATAAGATGCGCGATACCCGTAAGGGGAATGAGTTTTGGAATAGGATATCTAAGAATCTTAAAATCAATGAAGACGGCACCTTTTCAGATATTGGTAAGTTGTTCTCCACCCCCGATGAAGAGCTGATGGTAAAGTCTATTCAGTCTCTGGTAAAGGGTGCTAAGGAACAGTACGGCTCTCGAGTCACTAACTTTGATGTCATTAACTTCCTTTCACAACATCCAACGCTTTGGCAAAGTGAGGGAGGGCGTAAGAAAGTTATCCAGGCGCTTCAGGTACAAAATAATTTGACTATAGAAAGAGAAAAACTTCTTCAACAGGGACTCGCTGAAACAAATTATCTTATCAGTCCAGCTACGCTACAACTTCGCGTTGATGAAGCCATGGCTCCTTTGGTGGAACAGGCTGATATGGAGTTGGCAGAGATAGTAGCGTCGGTCGATCCGTATCAGCAAAAAGAAGAAGGGAATCTTCCTGAAAACGAAGGGGTGCGCACTGTTAATGGTCAAACCGAAATTATGGTAAATGGTAAATGGCTTCGCAAGAAAAAAAGATAGACCTGTCCGATTGGGAGCCTGTTGAAGATTCTGCACAAGATTCTTCGAACCCCTATTCTGAATGGGAACCTTCTAAGTCCATTGATACTGAAAATGAATCTGGTCTCGACAAATTCCGTCGAGGTTATCGCCGAACAGCCGCAGATATCGGAGAGGGTGTGCTTCAGGGGATTGAAGGTTTAGGTAACCTAGTTTTGCCTGAAATGGCTAAGCCTAGAAATTTAGCAAAAGCCCTTAAGTTTGAAGAAGGGGAGATTGCTGGTGGTTTAAGAAACATATTAGACGAGAAAACCGAAGGCTACACGGCCCCGCAAAGCGAAGGAGAGCAGGAGGCAGGGGAGTGGGCTAAAGTTATTGGAAGATCGCTGCCAGGTGGATGGCAGAGGGCCCTTGGTCGAATTGCCTATGGAGTACTTGGAGAAGGCGCTAAAAAACTTACTACTTCCCTAACGGACTCCGAGACCGCGGGCAATGTCGCTTCTATTGTTTTACCTGTCGTTACCGCTCTAGCTACTAAAAATGCTAAAGGGGTGGCGCGGGAATATTACGCCAAAGCTGCAAAAGAAATCCCTAAAAATCACGCCTTTAGGTCAAAAGATATAGTCAGCCATCTCAATAGAGAACTTAGTGAGATTAAGAATATGCCTAAAACTGCCGAAAGAGATCTGGCCATTCGTCACATTAAAGATGTTATCGATAGATACAAGAAAAATCCTGGCGTTTCCATACACACTCTGTTAGCTGATAAAAGAAATATCTCTAAAGAAGTTACCAAAGAATTGGGATGGAAAGGAGACCGTAGCTCGCCTGCTCTCTTAAAGACCTATAAAGCCTTAGATGCTCCCGTTCATCATTATGGGGACAATGTAAACCCTAAATTTGGCGTACCGTTTCAACAGGCAGAAGAAGCCTTTCGTGTCGGCTCTAAATATGACTCCCACTTGCGCAGATTGGTTAGATCCATAAGCGAAACGGGTCTCGGCTCTGGAGAGAGCAGGAAGTTGGCTGGCGCCCTAATGGGTGATTTTTTCCTTAATAAGACCACAGCGGGTATTTTTAAAATGCTCTATCGACGGGGAAGAGAATCTATTGAGAGCCCTGTATTAAGAGAGGCTTATTTAAAACGAGCTACCGAGGCTGTTCTTCCAAATTTATACAATATCGACGCTTCTCAAGAAGAACAATAGTCCCTAATTCTTCCTATCGATCTAGGTATAAACCCCCATCTTTCCTTTATTAGAGCATTTCTTTTAATCTTCCACTCTACCAAGATTCCATCAAATTCTTCTCTAGTGCAATGTCTCCAGACTGTATCTCTCAATTCAGCCTTCTCACATCCGCATCTGTAGATGATATCTAGCCCTACTAACCATCCGGCCGCTAAGTGCACAGTTATGTAGATTGTTAATATAAAGACTTCTTCCCAATAGTTGATTGCTGTAAATATCAAAAATAGAGGTCCTCCGATATAGATCCAAAAAAGCCAACCTTTTATCCTACGCATAGCCACTCCTTGTTTATATAGTCATATATTCCCATAACGGGATATATATCTCAAGGAAAAGGAAAGACTATGTGTTTACAAAATGATAGTTTTTAGTTCTTTAGGAGCCGCTTCAGTCTAGATGCAAAACCCGCTTCCGCATTCTCTTTTAAGACATACCTACTCTTAAATAATTTGTTCACATAAGAATAGGTTACCTTTAATTCCTTTGCTAAACGGACCTGGCTCCATTTGCGATATTCAAGTACTTGGGCTATTAAGGAGGGTAGATCGTTCATATAGTAATATCTTACCATCTTCTCCTTTAAATGGTCTAGGAAAATACATAAAATAGGAAAATTTGCAGTGCATTTTTATTTTACTTTAGGGGGAAAACAGGGTGCATATAAGAAATGCGTTACGGTTTGTCCTATGACTATTTAAGAAATCCTTTTTTAACAATTTTTAAAATGCATAAGCATAACACGTTAGAAATAAATATTCCACCCCATAGGCCATTTGGGTTACGGCCAGATATAAGCATAAGGAAAAAGGTTAAACCAGTAGAACCCACTGACATCCACATCCAAGTGTACTGTGTCATAATCTAATCCTTATATAACTTAAGAGTTAATATTTCCCTACATTTTAAACATTTTTTTATTACTTTTTTTATATTTAGAGCAGGATGCAGAAAAATTTCATCTAAGAAAAAAGAAGCTGCCGTTTCCCATGAGTGGATTATGCCGCATGAGCAAGCTTTTTTTTCATATTTAGCTGGAAGCGGTACCTCTACCTGATGGTTTATGCCTAAGTCGTCTAACACTACTTCGGGAGGATTTTCTTCATAATATCTATTTATTTTTTCAAACTCGTCTTCATTAAAATTATACATATATCTCTCTAGTGGGTTGATACTCATGGCCCGTATTCGGTCTATTTCTTCCAGAGTGGGTGTGTATTTAGGGATTCTAAAGTTCATAGGGTTTTTTTCAAGCTCCAACTTTTAGTAGGGGGTTTGCGGTACTTCTCTAAATCCACCCCTTCTAATTCAGGAATGGACCCATAAGCTACAGCTCCCTTCCTATTTACTCATTATCAATCCTTTTCTTTAAGCCGATTAATCATAGGCAATAATAATC
>Ga0193742_1002524_pt1 | contig 10522 bp, 11 predicted proteins | sample L2c1metaG_FD_165511 | JGI IMG/M metagenome (GOLD analysis project Ga0193742, IMG submission 165511) | Soil microbial communities from a riparian zone of the East river system, Colorado, United States - L2c1 | ecosystem: Environmental > Terrestrial > Soil > Riparian zone | place: USA: East River... | reverse complement strand
CATGACTTTAGATTCGACGGCCTCCTTAAAAGAAGGTTGGGTCTCGCCAACGTCCCATGGGGTGACACCTTGAACCCTGAATGTAATCAAGCATATTTAATGAAACACCACTGTGATGATTCCAGTGGGCAAAACAATCTACCATGCTACATCCCATGTAGTAATGTCCGCTGCATTCACAATCTCATGGACTTGAAGTTTCGGTGAGACCACTTGATCCGCCATTGGATATCAATCCAGTAGGTACGCAGGGGTGATGATATAAACGCAAATGCCGGCTCAGCGGTCACAAACTTTGCTGCTAACTTGTTTATATAGTACATCGGTTATGACACATATATAACAGCACGAAGGCTTCCAAAAACAGTGTCGAAAAGCCTTACCATCAAGCTCCGACTAGCATATGCCGACAACCAGCAGTCTTCTTATTAACAAAGGACAATCGGTTTAGAGAAATTGTACAGATGTTAAAATGTTCATATGTAATCACTAGCATGTGTTAGAAAATCCGCGTGAATTATTCACGGAACCCTAAATCGATTACCCGACTTTTGGCGACTTACGCAACGTTCAAGTTCACTGGATTAACTACAGGCGAAGAACAAGGATGGGCAATTTGGTATCACGGAAGCCTACGTTTAATCTTTCAACGGACTTGGTAGATCTGAAGGGAAAAGTGATCATTGTGACGGGTGGAAAGTGGGTTCTTGTCTATTTGTCTTCTTACAAGGATGACATGAAATTGGACACAGTACGGGAATTGGATTTTCAACGGTTCAACACCTTGCACGCGCTGGAGCAAAGGTTTACCTTGCAGCGAGAAATGAATCTCGTGCTACTGGAGCTCTTGCAAGACTGGAGCATGAGGGGGTTGAACCGGGTAATGGAGAAGTTATCTGGTTGAAGTTGGACCTGAGTGATCCAAGGGACGCCAAGCAGGCTGCTGAGGAGTTTCTGAAACGAGAGAAGAGGCTGGACGTACTGGGTGAGCTCCATTTGCAGTCGATCATTGTTCGATCATTTTTTTTGACATCAGCGATTGTATAGTGAACAACGCTGCACTGTGAGTTTTGCTAGGATATTCAATTGTGATGGTTTTCCCTCATCATCTGAAGGCTTCAAGCGCCTCATAAAATTGGTAACGATGGTGAAAATTGTTTTCATTTCTTTTTTTACTTTTTCATCTCATTCGCTCCTGCAGGCGTTGCGGACATGACCGTGGTGAAGTCAGTATACCTAAAACACGATGCAAATGATTGTTTTTAACCAAGACGACTATCAGCTACGTCAGCCCATATGTTTTTACTCGAACTCTATTGCCACTCCTTCAACAAACGGCAAAGGAATCGCACTCGGATGTCCGAATTGTTAATGTACGTGATGATTCGACCTTCAATTATTCGTCGCGTTCTCGTCTGATAAAACGCACAATAGGTTTCCAGCATTGTTCACAAGTTCATTCCCTCATCGGTCAAGTTTAGCGACATCTCAGATTTCAATGTTGCTTATCAAGGTCGGCTTCTTCCAGGTCTCATGCGTTATGGTAAAATTTAGGCTCCAGCACCTTTTCAACTTTCCAAATTTGATTCGTCGATTCCTCCAGCGCACACCAAACTTATGATGATGTTATGGAGTAAAACACTCCAAAGTCATCTTGACTCTGATCCAAACGCGCCGATCACGGTGATATCTGTACATCCTGGAGGTGTGAACACGTTCACCGACAATTGGCCTTTCTCTCGTTTCTTCAAGTGGCTTGTGGGTCTAGCCGTTTCTACACCCACTGTCGGTGCCTACACTCCCGTCTTTGCTGCTGCGGGCAAAGCGGTACTTGAAAATAAGGAAATGTATCAGGGTGCCTACCTTGAAAGCAAACCAACGGGAAGGATTGCACAGCCCGGCAAGGCAGCACTTGATACAGACCTCGCAAATCAGTTGTCGGCGACTACTGAGTCGCTTTTGAAGCAGATTGGGATATAACTGGTCAAGTAGGTCGTCGGCGAAAAGAACCACCCATCACTGATTGATTGGATGTATAAGGATTCATTGTTTTTACAAATGCTTCTAGCGCGGTGGCACTCCTAGTCTCTTTTTGTTTTTTTGATTTATGCACCTATCTTTCATACCCATACAACGATATTATATTGGAAAGTTTCATTTGCCTTCTTTTCTCTTCGGTATCCTGCTCCAAGCCATGTACTGTAACGGGTTTTTCTATCATACCTCTATTGTGTCTCTTTTGGTTCTAGGATGCCTCGTCGAGACAGCGGCTTTATAAGTTTATATCGGAGTCTTTCGAAGTTGACAATCTAGCGTACAATGTTGCACAAGCCACAACCCTTATTATTCCTCGAGCGTGCATCCGGATCCTCCCGGTATGACTCTCACTGTCCGCATATTATTGGCTGTTTGACAGGTTTATACGGAGGTGTTGGACGCGAGAGATCTCGTCAATTCTCCAGCAATTTGTCTACAAAAGATTCAAATCACACCGGGGAATTGATCAATAGATATTGGTATCAGTACAATATATTATGGCTTTCATAAAGTTTTCGAAGTGAAATGCGGTTAGCAGGAAACAAAAACACAATCAATTGAAAGCGACTATTAATATTATTCACATTAGAGTTCACAAAGAATCCGCGAACTAAAAATAAATATCATGTGATCGCGTGGGAAAGTTCATTATTGAAATGGCACTGAACCAGAAAACGCGACGCGACTCTCTTTCTCTGTTCGTCCTACTACATCTCTTCCTCATCATGGCTGATATTAGCCCGACTGCTCTAGCAAATCGTGCAAAAAAACATTTGAGCTTACCCTTGTCTATTCCAGTGAGTTGATTTTTGTACTCTCGACGCGTCTTTTTATATGATACAGTGGCTCTAATGAATTTCACAGGACGAGCGTGTTCCGCGTTTCTATCTCGAAGAATTGCGTAGATATATGAGTCTATACCCTCTTGAGGACGACGTAAGTTCTCCTTCGACGAATTCCATCAAAGGAAGGTTCAATAATGCTTTTCACCCACAGTTTAGTGTTACGTTACAACCTAAATTTGGATGTGAGTTCCATATATGCGCGTTTTTTTCCCTCGCCAAATATGGTATTGACATGTTTTACGCGTCAATTTAGTCGGTACTATTACGTGCCACAAGGAAGGATGCAACGAAGTCATCCCTCTGAAACGACGCGTCAGGGCTGCCGATGGAGGGAAAAAGGATGGATTAGGGTCATTGTCTGCGTATCTGGTAAGATACTGTTATTTTCTGCCAGTGCCGGTTCATTTAATTCAGTCCTGTTTAGACCCATCTTCAGTCACATAAGAGAAAACTTCCTTATAAGCCTGCAGTGGTAATCGAATCGACGCGGGGGTCGTCTAATAAAACGGTGCGTGATACTGCAAGATTCTATCACAAGCGTGTTTCTTATACCTTACAGTCGTCTTCAAATGGTATTTCCCTCACAGGGGGCTCAGCCACGGCATCCCGCGTTCAAGTTGCTCGTCGGGCCACCTCATCTAGCCTTGTTCGCATTAAACCAGAGGCCTCTGAACCTACGATCCCTCGCAAACGGTTATCGGATACTGCTTTCGGTTCCACCAAATTTGAGCGAGACCAACCTCATGAAACATCTCTATCCAAGAGAGTCAAAGTAGAAACGGCTATCTCGAAGACCCCTCTCGCGCAGGTAACCAATACAGCGAACTCTTCGAAAGTCAATTCCAGTATCATACCATCGGTCGAGTATTTTGATGCCGAAAATAACAAACTGGTTGCCATCAACCTCGCTATAGTTGACCAACAGTCTCGGCTCGATAGCATCGAACAGAAACGAGTCAAGTCCACCGAAGATTGGAAGAACGCCGAGAAATACAATCGCGAAATTGCTCGTCTCAACACGTTGAAACATGCGGATACCATTGCGGCGAGTGAAATTTTGTCCTTGAACGTGAAGAACGAAAGGGTTGTCAAACAAGAGAGTGGGTGCCTGGAGCTCTCAGTCATCATGCCAACTCCTTTCAACCCCATGGTCGATCGCAAACCTCAGCCTTTCCCGCTAGCGATGGACGTGGACTATAAATCACGCATCGAACCAGGGGAACCTTCAGGATCGAGTTCCACCATCCCTCAGCGCCAGGAGAGTGCCTCTGCCAAAGCGGCTCCATTCACTCCACCACAGTTACAGCCTCCATTTCCTGCTTTCACCCAGCCCATTGCTTCCGGATCAAAACCCTCCATGCACGAGCCCTATGGTCATGAGCTAATGGACGTTGATGGCGACAGCGATGGCCACGATAGTGACTTTTATGGATATGCAGACGTTGCAAACGAAGTTATTGACAAAATAGGCATCAAGGTGCCTCCTCCAATTATTGCAGATGCCCATGATTCGAATGGGGATTATTACGGTCGTGATCATGATATATTCGTTGGGCCTCGAGCTCAAGCTGGCGAGTGCGTACTTTCGTGATGCCCTAACATAACTATAGATTTGAAAATGTTCTTTTCACAGTATCGACAAGTTTCTGGTTGAAGCTGGAAACGCCGAGTCGTTCGACGGTAACGTGAGCGTCGACAAGGCCCTGAAGTTCTTGGGCCTTCAAACCCAGCAGGAACATTTGCCTGGAATGGATATCTCATTGATGGCCCACCAGATTTTGGGTGTCGCTTGGATGATCGAAAAAGAACAGAGTTTTTTGAAGGGTGGCTGTTTGGCAGATGAGATGGGTCTTGGGAAGGTCAGTACATTTAACATTGTAGATGTCCCATTATCTCTTAACGATTCGTTTTATCATTAATAGACCGTTCAAATGTGCAATTTTTCGTTCCTATTTCTCCACGGTTTATTGACCTGCATGTTTAGGATGTCGCTCATTGTCAAGAATCAATCTACTGATCCTTTGTGCAAAACGACTCTGATTCTCGCGCCGCTGGCCCTTCTTGACCAGTGGAAAATAGAAATCGAAACAAAGACTAACTGCGGGTTGAAATGCTTGATATATCATGGTACAATGCTATCGTTTTTTTTTTGTTGATTTTAACTTATCATTATAATTGATTTAGGTAACTCTAAAACAAGCAGGAAAACGGAACTACTCAAATATGATGTAGTTCTGACCACTTTCATGGTATTCTGTTCAATCATCGATTTCCAAAGTACCCCGTTAACATTTATTGACTTAGACCATGGCTCGAGAGTGGCCTGACTATGAGTCGGAAATGAAGAAAAAAGCTAAGGCGAAGAAAAACGGGGATGACTTCATAGTTTCCGATGACGAGGACGAGGATATGAAAAACTCCCACTATCGAGCGAAGAAACGAAAGCAAACAGGTACGGGTGGTTGCGATTACTTGATTTTTAGATTCTTGGGTTGCTTATTTGTTTTCTTCAGCTGGTTTATTGTTCCAGGTTGATGTGAATACTTCATTACCCGATCATGTATTATAAGATGCTGACATGGACTCTAGTGGTATCGCGTTATCCTGGATGAAGGCCAAAACATCCGAAACAGGCGTACGCGTAAGTGTACATGTATTTTGACCCTCGCAATATAATAATAGGATAACCTCTAGGAGTTTCGAGGGCTTGCATAGATCTCCGCTCCATCTACCGCTGGTTGTTGACTGGGTAGGTCCCTTTTATATCTTTCTCTAGTTAAATTCACATCGTTTGTAGTACCCCGATCATCAACTCGCTTGGTGATATCTATGGCTATCTCAGATTTTTGAAAATAAGGCCTTGGTACGATTGGGCCGAGTTCCAATCGCACATTGGAATATTAGAAAAGAAGAATCGTGAGTTACTTTTTTTTTAGGTTGACTTTATATTTTGTTAAACATCGCATCCATTTCTTTAGCGGGACTGGCTGTCGCCCGCCTCCAAGCAATCATGGCGACTTTTCTCCTTCGTCGCAAGAAAGACACAGAACTCGACGGGCGACGCCTTATTGAGCTTCCGGAGAAGAAGATTGATTTGATTAAATTGGAGTTCTCTGAGGAAGAGAGAGAGGTTTATAAAATGGTTGGTGTAGTTGCCTCTATGGTGTTCTCGAAGTCTGAAAGCGATTATTTACAGGTTGAGGCTCGTAGTCAAGCCAAATTCAACCGTTACCTCAGGGCAGGGACAGTATTGAAGTGAGTCAACTACGTATGTCCTTGACAGAATGTTGCTGAATGTATGTTGCAGGAACTATCATCAAGTTCTTGTCCTCCTCCTGCGCCTACGACAAGTTTGCTCGCATCCTTCTCTGATCCAGGAAGATGGCGTGGCTTATATTGACCCTGGTGAACTCTTCGAAGATATCAAACCACAGTTTGCTACCGAACTGACGAGAGCCAGACGTCTTGTTTCTGCTGAATTTGTGATAAAATTGAGAGAGAAATTCAAGAATCAAGTTTTGGATCGGATGGAAGCCGAGAAACTGGTGAGTGTTTCCAGTTTGTGGGTTGGAATTGTAATCTCATCCGACTCATTTATCCTCAGTCTGCAGATGCGACTGTTGAGGATGAAGATTGTCCTATTTGCTTTGATACCATGACTGACCCGGTAATCACGGCCTGCGCTCATATCTTTTGCCGCGAATGCATCGGTATGTTTGAGTTCAGAAAACACTCTTCAAACCAACTTAACTACATCCTAGAGGACACCCTTAATCAAGCTCCACCTGGTGATGGGGTCGCAAAAGGCGATCCCATCGCGCGCCCTTGTACGTCCTTGCGAATGTTTTTAATAGCCACTGATCTTTGCCCACAGGCCCAGTCTGCCGAGGTGAAATATGTCGCGAGAAGCTCTTCTCGCGATCAGCCTTCGAGCCTTCCGATGAAGATCTTAACCCAGTAGCCGAAGACGATGTAGTAGAGGAAGATAATGAAGATGCTCCGCCGACCCGTGCTCAAAAGGGAAAAGACAAGGCCAAGAAAACAAGAAAAACTTTCAGAGCACGCCGTCCTTCTATTGAATCTGACGATGAGATGGATGGTACCGAGTCCGACGACGACTATGCTGAAGACGACGACGACGATGATGATAGTGATTTCATTGTCCACAGTGATGAGGACGAGGAGGAGAAGGACACTCGTCGTGCTCTCAAGAAGCGTTTGGGAAAGAAGAGGATGCACATTGTCGTCGATTCCGATGATGAGATTGAGACACCGGAAGAGAAGGAGGTTATCTTTGGTGTACGCAAGAAGGTTCGGTTATCGGAAGAGGCTATCAAACTTTTACCTCGTTTCTTGCCGTCGACCAAGATGAAGGTATGGTCTTTAAATTTATCTCCTGGATTGTGCTCAGATACTTCCGTATAGTTTATGATGGATCAACTTGAGCGATTGGTCAAGACTCGCCCCGACGAAAAGGTTTGCATCCACAAAGAGATGACCTTCAATAAACGTAACTCATGATATCGTAGACCCTCATCGTCTCTCAGTGGACGGGCTGCCTGTCCTTAGTGTCCAACTACTTGACTGAGAAAGGAATCCCCCATGTCAAGTATGTTCTATGTTTATTTTGTTTTGAACCTTGTTAACTTTGTTGGTATCTAGGTATCAAGGTGATATGAGCCGAGTTAAGCGTGACCAGGCCGTTCAAGTCTTTATGTCTCGCGAGAAAGCTCGTGTTATGTTAATGTCTCTTAAGTGCGGAGGTACTACCATTCAATCCCTGCTCGAACGCCCGCTGATGGATGGTCATAGGTGTCGGTCTCAACCTTGTTCGTGCAAATAACGTCATTTCTCTTGACCTTGGTTGGTCCCAAGCTATCGAATCTCAGGCCTTTGACCGAGTTCATCGTCTGGGCCAAACGAGAGACGTCCATGTCCAGCGTGTGGTTATTGCTGACACAGTTGAAGACCGTATCTTGACGATGCAGGAACGCAAGGTTTGTAACTTGTGTTGTACTATCTCCACCGTTTGCTCATTCCACCTATTTTTTATCAGCAAACGCTTGCTGATGGAAGCCTGGGAGAAGGTTCCGGAAAGAAAATTGGCAGTAAGTGTTGTCCGGCGTTGGTTCTATCTAACAATGCTAAATTGTGGGCTTGTTCTATAGAACTCACTGTTGAACAACTGGGTACGTTTATATCTAAATCTGTTATAAATGACTATCGACTCACTCTTTCCTTAGCCAATCTCTTTGGCCTCGACCGCCGAGGCCGTGTGCTCAGGGACAGCTAGACTGGCCTGAGTTTGAAGCGAGAACTGCTCGCCCTGCTATACTTTCTATGCTTGCTTAATTCCTAGTTCTACGTGCTTTATACTCTTACTGTTCTATAATTGCTGACCATTGTAATCCTAAGCTTTGTTTGTATATTTGGACTAGGATACCCTTTCAATAATCTATCAAGGAGGTTGAAAAAAGCAACGCAGGCCGTTGAATTATCTCGACGAGGTAGCCTTTTGCAGATCGGAGAGAATCTTGTCCACTCCAGCGATGTATTTATCATTCAACTTCTGGAACTGTAATATAAGACTGTCAGATATCGAGGCCAAGGTTAGAGAAAAGGGATGAATAGATATGTATACGTACCTCTTCCAACTCGATGGAGTGTTTCTCATACTTTCCACGTTTCAAGCTAGCTGAATGCTTGTTACGGATTTGTACACGAATTTCTTCACCTTTCCGCTTGGCACTTGCATACAACTTTGTTCTTGCTTCTACAGTTGGTCTGGAAAATTAAAATTAAAAAAAATAATCCCTTCTCAAATATGAATGAAAAAAATTGCGTACTTTGGGATGGGGACTTTAATTGTTCGGTTATCTACTCTATGCGGTACCACACCTGGGATACCAGACTCGTATAGAGCGGCCTCGACATGTTTGATGTTCTACTAGATAATCAACGGTGAGTCCTTTTCATAACCAACAAAACACACAAAAAAAAAAACAAAAACAAAAAACAAAAAAACCTCACATGTTCATCAAACAGCGTAATCAACAAAGTAGTACCTTCTCGAACACCAACCGTCGTCAGTTCTTCCAATTGAAAAGGTTTTGCTGTGCCAGGGACTTTCACCCGTACAGGAGAGAGTAGAGCCGGCGTGACACGTCCAAGTGCTTGTGCTTCTGAAGCAGCACATTCTTTCCTGAACCAATCGACGGCGACGCGCATAGCTTCTTCGGTTTTTGCATATTCCTCTCGTGCGGTTTCGTTGGTGATAGGTTGTTGAGAACCAGGTATGAACGTTGCTGTTGATTTGGCTTTGTTTTTGGAGGCGTAGGTGCGTCGATGGTGTGGGTTAGAGAGGATGGCAGAAGGACGAGGAAGAGATGTAGTAGATGCTAGGAGGTGTCGATAGCATGGACGTGCTGATTGCCAACGAGGGATTACTCGGAGAGTTAGACTGAGAGACATGCGATAGTATTTAGTAGGTATAAGTAGTAAGTACCCTTTGGAGAAACAATAAATTTTTGCAGTTCCGTTTAGGGGGCAACTTGATTTGTTTTGACATATGTGATCCAAATAAACCACTTGTTGACCGTCAGCTGGTAAACATCCCACAAGTCGCCATGAATGGAACCCTCTCAGCGCTATACTTACCTGGCTGCACCTGTCTGGCCACCTCAGCTTGCCTGCTTCATTGAATTTGTATAAAGATCCCCCCTCCCACTACTACTCTGGGTTCTTATAGACATTCTTTCTCTCTCTCTCTCCCTCTCTGTGTGTGTGCGCAATATCCACCTTGGGGACTCGAATAATTTAGAGGGGGATAGATAGAGCTAGATTCTAGAAGATGACGATTAGAACGGTTCAGAGAAGAGTTTTTATATTCCTACTCGAAGGAAGGGTACTAGATCATTAGATCATTAGATCATAGACGATTACAGTGAGTACTTTGATCTACCGCTCTCTTCTTATTTCTCTGAGGACTGAAAAATATATAGCTGCATCACCATCACCATCATCATCACCACCATCACCATCATCATCACCACCATCATCACCACATTCAGTGTCTTTCATTTCCCATTTGTTAGCCATATCAACGGGTCACGGTGTACCCCACTCTGCCCTCGAATTTTCAACTCGATATAATTTCATGCTCGAGTTTTTGGACTTGACATCGATACAAACGAAAGGGGTTCATCGAACGAAAAACACTAAAGAAAGAAAGGAGAGGGCCGTAACTGCCCCAGTGGATCCTCCCAGCGCGTCTATTAGTAGTAGGATAAGAGAAAAACGCTTTCACATACTCTTACCACCAAACGTCAGCTGCTGGTCCCTCGTCTTCCTTCCTTCCAACCGAAGAGAATTACCATCTGAAAACAATACTTGGACGATGATTAATTGGTGCATCATCGTTGACATGAAACCTTAACCGTGTCAACTTTTGTTCTCTCCCGTGTGTGTTAGAGAATATGGGGAGCCGTAGAATACAGTATTCTTCCAACTCAGTGAACACATCCGAGTGGGTGGTTCAGACCTGAATAACACATTACCCTGGTAGATCAGTAATTAAACTTACGAAGGCAATGGTAATAAGTACTGAGAGAAAGCCTGTAAAGTTCACCACCTCAGTGTGA
>Ga0193742_1002523_pt1 | contig 10522 bp, 9 predicted proteins | sample L2c1metaG_FD_165511 | JGI IMG/M metagenome (GOLD analysis project Ga0193742, IMG submission 165511) | Soil microbial communities from a riparian zone of the East river system, Colorado, United States - L2c1 | ecosystem: Environmental > Terrestrial > Soil > Riparian zone | place: USA: East River... | reverse complement strand
GAGCTCGATATCGATTCGCTCGACAAGATCAACATCTCTTTCGAGGTCGAAGAGGCCTTCGATATCGCGATTCCCGACGATGCCCTGGGATCGCTTAAAACCGTCGGCGACATCGTGCGCGGCGTCGACCGGCTGATTGCAGCCAAGGCCTCCGGTTCGACCCCCTCGGCTCCGGCCGTCACGTCCTGAGGAGCCCGTTCTCGAAGTGAATCGTGTCGTCATCACCGGCCTCGGCTGCATCACCCCCATTGGATCCACCCTCTCCGCCTTCCGCGAGTCGCTCTTTTCAGGAGCGTCCGGAATTGCGCCCATCGCCGCCGTCCCGGACGCTCCCGAAGGCAATCCCGGAGTCCGCTATACCCAGGCCGCGCAGGTCTTCGACTTCGACCCCGCCGAGTACCTTGACTCCGGCATCATCACCGCGACCAACCGCAACACCCACTTCGCCATCGTCGCCGCGCGCCAGGCCGCGCAACAGGCGGCCCTGCTCCAGCATCATCAGCCCGGCGACATCGCCATCATCATGGGCTGCGCCTGCGGAGGGCGTTCGTCGGAGGAGAGCGAGGTCAAAAATCTCTACCTTCGCAACGCCCGGGCTCACCCGCTGACCATCGTCCGCACCATGTCCTCGGCGGGAGCCAGCAACATCTCCATCGATCTCCGCATCACCGGTCCGACGCTCGATATCTCCACCGCCTGCGCCTCCGGAACCCACGCCATCGGACTCGCCTTTCACATGGTGCGTTCGGGAATGACGACCGCCGCGCTCGCGGGAGGCCACGAGGCTCCGCTGAGCTGGGGCTTCTACCGCGCCTGGGACTCCATGCGCGTCGTCTCGCCTACACGCTGCCGGCCGTTTGCCGCCGACCGCGACGGCATGACGCTCGGCGAAGGAGCTGCCATGCTTGTTCTCGAGACGCTCGAGTCCGCCCTGGCCCGCAAGGCTCCCATCTTGGGTGAGATCGTCGGCTTCGGAATGTCCGCCGACGCCAACCACATCACCCAGCCACAGGCCGAAGGCGCGGCAATGGCGATGCGCAAGGCGCTGGCCGACGCCAAGGCCTCGCCCGAAGAGGTCGGCTACATCAACGCGCACGGCACGGGAACCCAGGCCAACGACTCCACCGAGGCCAGCGCCATTCAGCAGGTCTTCGGCGCGCGAGCCGCGCAGATTCCCCTCAGCTCCACCAAGGCCCTCCACGGCCACTCCATCGGGGCCAGCGGAGCTCTCGAGGCCCTCGCCACCACGCTCGCTCTCCGCGAAGGTCTCCTTCCGCAGAACGGCGATGTCACCAACCCCGATCCCTCGCTCAACATTGATCTCATCGTCAACGAACCCCGGCCCACAGGCCCCACGCTCGCGCTCTCCAACTCACTCGCCTTCGGCGGACTCAACGCCGTCATCGCTCTTCGTTCGTGGCGTCAGTAAACTCTCTTCGTTGTCATTCCGAGCGAAGCCGAGGAATCTGCTTCTTCCAGCCACAGAGATCCGGGGGTCCCAGATGAACCCCAGACCGCCGCACAGATCCTACGAACCCGTCAGCATCTTCTCCAGCCGGTCGTAGCTCGCCACCACGCCACGCTCCATCGGAGAACGCAATACGCCATCGCGGGTCTCCTTCGAGTCGTACATCACCGTCGTCTCTGCAGTCGTGACCCCGTCCGTCTCCGTAAGCACCGTCGTTGTGATCGCGCCTCCCGAATACCACGCCTCGTCAAACTTCTCCGTCACCTCCAGCCGTTCGACGGGAACAACCTCGCGGTAGACGCCTCGCATCCCCATCTGCTGGCCGTTCTCATGCTGCCACTCATAGCGGTACGACCCTCCCACTCGCAGGTCGATCTCGCACACCGTCATCGTCCACCCCTCAGGGCCAGCCAGCCAGCGCCTCAGCAACTCGGGCCGCGTCCATGCCTCAAACACCAGTCTGCGAGGCGAGTTGAACTCCCGCGTCATCACGATTCCACGATCGCCCGACTCGGCGATCTTCAGTCCTCTCTCTTTCGTCAGCATCTTGTACTCCTATGAGTTGAATAGTTTGGTTGAGGCCTGGATCAGGCGGTTGGAACGAGAATTTCAGTCATCAATTCGTCTTCTGGCGTTGTCTTCGGATCGTTCTTGTAGTTCTCGATAGCGAAGTCATCGCGCAGAGGAATCTGCTTTTCGGAGACGATCGACCACACGCGGCCGGAGGCCTCCGGCAGGTTGGAATAAGGGCCGGTCAGAACGAAGCGGCTGTACTTTCCGCCGCCGACTTGAAGGTATTGAACATCGGGCGGCAACTGTTGCGGAGCAGCTGCAAGCAGGAAGCCGGCACGATAGATCTTCGGCCCGATCCTGTAGAGGGCCATGGCTCCGTTGATCCGATTGTGTTTTGAAATCGCGGGCTCAAGCTGGTGGAGGTCCTGCCAGGCCTGGCCTGCAGTGCTGGAGAACGGCCCAACTCTTTCGAGAAAGACGTAATGGGTTTGGGGTTGGGTGACGATCTCAGGTTCTGTTGTGAGGTTCATGCCATCTCCTTTTGTTCAGGCTTCCTTCTCAGTTCCCTTTATGACTTTTTCTCTTCTGTCGTGTCTTTACACTTCTCGTTCGTCCTTCTTCGGCTTTCAACTCTTCCAGTAAAAGATCAAGCCGCGCAAAGTTCTGCTCCCACGCCTCGCGATAACGCTCCAGCCATTCGTTGGCCTGTGCCAGCGGCTTCGCTTCCAGCCTGCATGGCCTCCGCTGCGCATCGCGTCCGCGCGAGATCAGCCCCGCCCGCTCGAGCACCTTCAGGTGTTTCGAGATCGCCGGCTGGCTCATCACGAAGGGCTCCGCCAGCTCTGCCACCGTCGCCTCCCCGGTAACGAGCTGCGCCAGGATCGCCCGCCGCGTCGGATCGGCGAGCGCTGCAAAGGTCGTATCCAGGTGATCCAGGTGCTGTGCCATATTTTGCCGCTCCGCTTACGCTTTGCGCTATATAACCAATTAGCTATATAACGTGGTAGTTATATATCCCAGTCACTCCAATGCAGTCAAGGGTTTTTGAAAAAATCTTCAATCCACTCGACGCCCTTTGTCGCTCACCGGCCTGCCGGTATAGGGTGGGAAGAATGAAGGCGTTGAAGAGACTCTCTATCGCTGTACCGGCCCTCCTGCTCCTCGCTGCTCTCCTCGGCCTCTTCCTCACGCGAGGATCCATGGCCAACCTTCCATCCCTCCGGAACCGGAGCGGCGCAAGAAACTCCATCGACAGCCTCGTCGATCAGAGTCCCTGGCAGACCGTCGAAGCCCTCGCTCCCCTGGCCGTCTCCGCGGATGAAAAGCGGCTCGCTCGCCAGGCCGAGCGGCTCGCCGACCACGAGGTCGACCAGGCCTTCGCCCAGTCCCTCCGGCAGGCCTCCGTCGATACCCACGCCCTCACCGGCAACGCTCTCGTCATTCAGCAGAAGGTCACCGCTCTCCAGACAGTCGTCAAAGACGATCAGGCTAAAGTCAACGAGCTCACCGCCACCCTCAAAACCGCAAGCCCTGCTGCCTCCTCCACCACCAGCGACGATCTCGACGCAGCCAAAGCGCAGCTTCAGCTCGACTCCGATGAGCTGGCCGATGCCAATCAGGAGCTCGCCCATCTCAGCGGCGATCACCGCGACGAGATCCAGCGTGAGCTGACCGAGCGGCAGGCCACGATGAAGAAGTTTGAGGAGCAGGCGGACGCCTCCGGTCCCTCGAGCCTGCAGACAGCGAAAGGCTACGCCACCCTCTCCCGCCGCACCACCGCCTGGTTCGATCAGCGCAGCCGCATGGACTCCATCGCTCAGGCGCAGTCGAAGGCGGATGCGGATGCAAAATCCCTTACGACGCAGCAGGCTGCCATCGCGGCCAGGCTGAATGGGGCCGACACGGCTGACGCTCAGAACACCCCGGTCAAATCCCGCACGGCGCACCTTGCGCAGCTCCACACCCTCTCGCAGATTCACTCCATCCTCGATGACCGTATCCAGACCCAGGCGCAGCTCTCCGCCATCTACGGGCGTTGGCATGACCAGGTCCAGCGGCAGCGGCAGATCGTCATCCACCTCATCCTTCAATCCATCGCCGCCATCGCCTTCCTTCTTCTCTGCTCGGCGCTCATCAATGCCATCGTCAATAAGTTGATCGATCGCATTAAAACCGATCGCCGCACGCTGCATACGCTCCACACCATCACCAGCCTCACCATCCAGATCGTCACCGTTCTGCTGGTCATCCTCGCCGTCTTCGGCGTCCCCAGCCAGATGCCCACTATCCTCGGTCTCGTCACCGCCGGTCTCACCGTTGTCTTTCAGGACTTCATCCTCGCCTTCTTCGGATGGTTCGTCCTGATGGGCAAGGGCGGCGTTCGCGTCGGCGACTGGGTCGAGATCAACGGTATCGGCGGCGAGATTGTCGAGGTCGGTCTCTTCCGCACCACCCTGCTCGAAACCGGTAACTGGACCGACAACGGTCACCCCACCGGACGGCACACCAACTTCATGAACGGCTTCGCCATCCGCGGCCAGTACTTCAACTTCTCCACCTCCGGCCAGTGGCTCTGGGATGAGATTCAGGTCAACATCCCCTCTGGCCCCCACACCTACAAAATCATCGACGCCATCCACGACGCCGTGCAGAGCGAGACCGAAAAGAGCACCCAGCTCGCCATCGCCGAATGGAAGCGCGGCTCCCGAACCCACGACCTCAGTCAGTTCAGCGCCGAGCCCGCCGTCGACCTGCGGCCCGCCTCCTCCGGCATCGACCTCATCGTCCGCTACGTCGTTCGCGCCTCCGACCGCTTCAGCATGCGGAACCGTCTTTATCAGACTGTCATCGAGCTCATGCAAAAGAGTGAAGAGCAAGCCGCTCTCGAAACAACGGGGAAGGCGCAATAAAAAACTAAACGGAGGCAAGCACCTTGAACCTGCTCGTCATCAACAGCGGATCGTCCTCCATCAAGTTCTCCATCTTCGACGCCGGAAGAGGTTCGCCTCGCTCTTTGCATGAGGGCGAGGTCCTGGGCATCGGTTCCGGCCACGCCACCTTCAGCTTCCACCCCACCGGGGAGAAATCTCCTCCCACCGATATCGATGCTCCCGATCCCGGCAACGCCATCGATGAGGTCGTCGCTGCCGTCACGAGATCCGGAATGCCTTCGATCGACGCAGTAGGCTATCGCGTCGTCCATCCCGGCCCGAAGATCGACCGGCACCTCCGCATCACCGGCGAGGTGCTTCACGATCTCGAGGAAGCTGTCCTCTTCGCTCCTCTCCACGAACCCTCCGCCATCCGGATCATCCACGACACCATGGCGCGTTTCCCCAATCTGCCGCACTTCGCCTGCTTCGACACCATCTTCCACCAGACCATGCCCGAGGTCGCCACCGCCTACGCGATTCCCTCCGAATACCGCGACCAGGGCGTACGCCGTTACGGAGCCCACGGCCTCAGCTGCGAGTCCATCATCGAGCAGATGCGGGCCTCCAGCTACACCATCCCGCACCGCATGGCCATCGCTCACCTCGGCAGCGGATGCAGCGTCACCGCCCTCCTCGACGGACGCTCCCTCGACACCACCATGGGACTCACTCCCACCGGAGGCGTCGTCATGGGAACCCGCCCCGGCGACCTCGACCCCGGCCTCGTCCTCTATCTCCTCCGCCAGCAACCGGGCGACCGCAATCAGGCCTTCGACGCCGTCGAGCAGCTCCTCAACCACGACTCCGGAATCGCCGCCCTCTCCGGGCTCCCCAACGACATGCGATCCACCCGCAAGGCGGCTGCCGAAGGCAATGCGCGCGCGCAGCTGGCCATCGACGTCTTCACCCGAAGCGTCCGCAAGGCCCTCGGCAGCTTCTGCTGGCTCCTGGGCAAACTCGATGCCGTCGTCTTCACCGGAGGCATCGGAGAGCACGACGCACTGTCCCGCTCCGAGATCCTGGCCGGGCTCCAGCCTCTGGGCATTCATATGGACGCCGAGTTAAATGTTGCTGAAAAGAAAGGTGGAGATAGCTCCATCCAGCGAATCTCCGCATCTGAATCCGAGACAAAGGTTTTGTTGATTCCGGCCAAAGAAGACTGGATGATCGCCGTGCATCTTCAACAGATGCTGGCAAAACCCTGAAAGTCTGTGTCACTTCTACCTGCCGGGTCATCGAAGCTGGGCCACTCAACCGCCCTATTCAAAGGAGATCGTTCATGCCGGCCGCAACTCAAAGTGAAAAATCGAAGAAGGCAAACAGCACCGAAGCCCTCAACAAGAATGGAGTCCTCACCAAGGACGAGCTGCGCAAGATCGACGCCTACTGGCGCGCCTGCAACTATCTCTGCGCCGGCATGCTCTACCTCCTGGAAAATCCCCTTCTCCGCCAGCCCCTCAAGCCCGAGCACATCAAGAATCGCCTGCTCGGCCACTGGGGCTCTGATCCCGGCCAGAGCTTTACCTGGGTGCATCTCAACCGGCTCATCAAAAAATACGACCTCGACCTGATCTATCTCTCCGGCCCGGGCCATGGAGCTCCCGCCACACTGTCGAACTCCTACCTCGAAGGCGTCTACTCCGAGGTCTATCCCGACAAGAGCCAGGATGAAGCCGGGATGCTGAAGTTCTTCAAGCAGTTCTCCTTCCCCGGCGGAATCGGAAGCCACTGCACCCCCGAGACTCCCGGCTCCATCCACGAGGGCGGCGAGCTCGGCTACTCGCTCTCGCACGGCTTCGGCGCAGCCTTCGACAATCCCGACCTCATCGTCACCGTCGTCGTCGGCGATGGCGAGGCCGAGACCGGCCCCCTCGCCACCAGCTGGCACTCCAACAAATTCCTTGACCCCGTGCGCGACGGAGCCGTCCTTCCTGTCCTGCACCTGAATGGCTACAAGATCGCGAACCCCACCATCCTCGCCCGCATCTCGCACGAAGAGCTCGAAGCCCTCTTCCGCGGCTACGGCTGGACCCCCTACTTCGTAGAAGGCGATGATCCCAAAGTCATGCATCAGCTCATGGCCGAGGTCACCGAGCGTTGCATCACCGAGATCCGCGACATCCAGTCCAAAGCCCGCAGCAGTAAGTCGAAATCGCCCGAGCGCCCGCGCTGGCCCATGATCATCCTTCGCACCCCCAAGGGCTGGACCGGCCCCAAGGAGGTCGACGGCCACAAGGTCGAAGGCTTCTGGCGCGCCCACCAGATTCCCATCCTCGATCCCAAGACCAGCCCCAAGCATCTCAAGCAGCTCGAAGCCTGGATGAAGAGCTACAAACCCGAAGAGCTCTTCGACAAAAACGGCCGCCTCATCGAAGAGCTTCGCGAACTCGCGCCCAAAGGCACTCGGCGTATCACCGGAAATCCGCACGCCAACGGCGGCCTTCTACGCAAGCCGCTCGAGATGCCGGACTTCCGCAAATACGCCGTCGAGGTTACGAGACCCGGACAGGATGAGGTCTCCTCCACCTACACCCTCGGCGGATTCCTGCGCGATGTCATGCGCGGCAACATGACCAGCTTCCGTGTCTTCGGCCCTGATGAGACCGCCTCCAACCGTCTGCAGGTCATCTACGAAGCCACCCCTAAGACCTGGATGGCCAAGATCCTTCCCGAAGACTCCGACGGAACCGACATCGCGCCCGACGGCCGCGTCATGGAGATGCTCTCCGAGCACACCCTCGAAGGCTGGTTCGAAGGCTACGTCCTCACCGGACGCCACGGCTTCCTCTCCAGCTACGAGGCCTTCGTCCACATCATCGACTCCATGTTCAACCAACACGCCAAATGGCTCGAGAAGTCCAAACTCGAACTCCGCTGGCGCGCTCCCATCTCCTCCATCAATCTGCTGATCACCTCGCTCGTCTGGCGGCAGGACCACAACGGCTTCACCCACCAGGACCCTGGCTTCATCGACGTCGTCTCTAACAAGAGCCCCCACGTCACCCGCATCTATCTTCCGCCCGATGCCAACTGCCTTCTCTCCGTGGCCGACCACTGCCTGCGCAGCGAAAACTACGTCAACGTCATCGTCGCCGACAAGGCTCCGCATCTGCAGTACCTCAACATGGACGACGCCATCAAGCACTGCACCAAGGGCATCGGCATCTGGGACTGGGCCTCGACCGACGCAGGTTCCGAACCCGACGTCGTCATCGCGTGTGCCGGCGACATCCCCACCGCCGAGGCCCTCGCCGCAACCGCCATCCTGCGCGATCGCTGCCCAGACTTGAAGATCCGTTTCGTCAACGTCGTCGATCTCTTCCGTCTCATGCCCGAGACTGAGCATCCCCATGGCCTCTCCGAGCGCGAGTTCGACTCACTCTTCACCCTCGACAGGCCGGTCATCTTCAACTTCCACGCCTACGCCTCGCTCATCCACAAGTTCACCTACAAGCGAAAGAACCACAACAACATCCACGTCCGCGGCTACAAGGAGCAGGGCAACATCAACACGCCGCTCGAGCTTGCGATCCTAAACCAGATCGATCGATTCGATCTCGCCATCGACGTCATCGACCGCGTCCCCAAGCTGCAGGCCTCTGCCTCTCATCTCAAGGAGTGGCTCAAGGACCAGATCATCGAGAGCGTCAACTACGCCCACGAAAACGGCATCGATCGCAAGGAGATCACCGACTGGAAGTGGCCCTTCTAGGGACAGGGCAGTCTCTCGACCTCTGCGGAATCAGCCCTCCGCAGAGGTTACTTTGACCCGCATCACCCTGGAAGTGAAGCCGGAAAGTCCCTGAACAGCGAACGCAGTTCCGTACCTAGGATCGACTGCCTTCAATGGCAGCAGGGATACTGCATCTGCTCCTCCCATTTTTCGGGGCGTCCTTCGGGAGTTAAATCGAAGAGGTTCCAAAGAGGTTCGAGCGTACCGACCTGACGCGGGTCCTGCCCTGAATCGGCGGGCTCGTAGAGCAACTCCGAACTCCAGGTGTGGCGAATCTCGCCGTTGGATTCACGATGGAAGACCGACATATTGGGCATTTGCGAGCCATTGGCGTCTTCACCGTGGTAGTCGCGTTTGAAGGTGTTGTTCGCAGCGGAGAGTAGTCGCATATGCTTCCATCCGCGATCGCGAGCAAACGCGGTGACACGAGCGATTGGGGACTTCGCTACAACGACGAAGTTAATCGTCGGTTCGACATGGGGTACGGCGCCATCGAGCTGATCGAGCAGGCTGTACAGGAAGGGCAGGGGCCATCCTGCAAGGGCAGCTCCGCAGCGGATCCCACTTCTGGACCGGGACGGTTGTCCTCGGGATGGCGCGGAAACATGAAGTGGTAGGCGACGAGAGTGTTTTTGCCAGGGGCGAAGAGCTCAGAGAACTTTACCTTGATGAGAGTGTGGTCGGAAGTAGTCGCGTCGAAGAGATAGTCTTCGGGAACAAGGCCTCCCGACGGCAACGCTCGCCGGGCGGCGGCAACGGATTCCATGGCGCGACGAAGAGTTTTCTCTTCTTCAAGCAGCCGATCTCTCGCTACGCGATACTCGGGAGACTCGTTCGGGAAGGTCACACTCATTTGCTCCCATCCTTTCCAGACTCAGGACGATTCTAACGCTCCGGGGACGGATGAGAGCGCCCGATAAGAGCGACGCGAGCCTTAATCCTGGGCTGAAATTGAACGCGATGGTCGGCTCGGAAGCCGATCCGATCGGCCTTGATCTGATTCGCCTTGTAGACCAGTAGAGACAACCGTCCCTGGGATTCTCAACAGGAACAACCTTGCCTCACCGACCGTCTGCTTTCCAGGCCCCGCCCCGCCGCAGCTCCTTCGTCTTCAGCACAATCAGATACTCATAGATGCTGGCGATGGTCGCATAGGTAAACCCCGCGCTCCCGTCCAGAAATCCGCGCTTCAGAAAATACAGCACGCAGAACTTCACCAGGGGACGCAGCGGCATCCTGTAAAACAGCTCCTTCTGGTGGAACCGGCGTGAGTTGAAATCCTTCTCGAAGAACGCCGCCTGCAGGCTGAACGGCCGTCCGCCCGCATCTGCATGCGCGCGCCGGTTCTCCACAATCTGCATCGCCTCAAACGTCGAGTACTTGTTATGCCGCTCGAACCACTGGCTCATCCCCTTGCTGAATGGAAAATGATCCAGGAATCCCGTCACCTGCCCCACCGGGCCGTCCGGAATCGAGATCGGATTCACCAGCCGCTCATACCTCATCTTCTCCGGACGGAACAGCCGCATATAAAAAGGCGAAGTCTGCACATGCTTCAGCCACGTCCCGTAGAGAAAGTCTCTCCGCTGCACCCGGAACGCGACGTTCTCTCCGGCAGTTTCCACCGCTCTTCGCAGCCCCTGTACCAGCTCCGGCGTCACCCGTTCATCGGCATCCAGATAGAACACCCAGGGATGCTTGAACGGCACGTTCGCAAGTCCCCAGTTCTGATGCGCCGCCCAGTTGTCGAAGACCCTCTGCGTCACCCGGGCTCCCGCAGCCTCCGCAATCGCCAGCGTCTCGTCGGTTGAGTACGAATCGAAGACATGCACATCATCCGACCACGCCACGGAGTCCAGACACCCCGGCAGGTCG
>Ga0193742_1002522_pt1 | contig 10523 bp, 7 predicted proteins | sample L2c1metaG_FD_165511 | JGI IMG/M metagenome (GOLD analysis project Ga0193742, IMG submission 165511) | Soil microbial communities from a riparian zone of the East river system, Colorado, United States - L2c1 | ecosystem: Environmental > Terrestrial > Soil > Riparian zone | place: USA: East River... | reverse complement strand
ACTTCATCAGCGCGCTGCCCAACGGCTACAACACCGTCGTCGGCGAGCGCGGCCTCACCCTGTCCGGCGGTCAGCGGCAGCGGGTGGCGCTGGCCCGTGCGCTGCTGTCCGATCCTCGGGTACTCGTGCTCGACGACGCCACCTCCGCCGTGGACACCGCGACCGAGGCCACCATTCACGACACGCTGCGCGCCGTCACCGCGACCAGGACCACGCTGCTGATCGCGCACCGCCGCTCCACCCTCGCGCTGGCCGACCGCATCGCCGTGCTCGACCGCGGCCGGGTCGTGGACACCGGCACGCACGCCGAGCTGACCGCGCGCTGCGAGCTGTACCGGGCGCTGCTCGCCGGGCCGGGCGAGGTCATCGAGGACCCGACCCGCCGGGATAGCGCCGAGTTGGCGCCGGGCCCGGACGGCACCACGCCGGCGCTCTGGCCGGCCGAGTCGGCCGAGCCGGCTCAGTCGACGCCGGAAATCCCGCCGCGAGTGGCGCCTGCCGGGCGCGGCCGGGCCGTGGCCGACGGCGTGCTCAGCGGGATGCCGGCCACCCCGGAGCTGCTCGCCAGCGTCGAGGCGCTGCCCGCCGCCGACGAGGAGCCCCGGCTCGGCGGCGTCGACCCGACCGCGCCCGACCCCGGCTTCCGGCTGCGCCGGATGCTGCGGCTGGTGCGCGGGATGCTGTTCATCGTCGGTGGACTGGTGATCGCCGACGCGCTGATCACCATGGCCCTGCCGACGCTGATCCGGCACGGCGTCGACAACGGCGTGGTCAGCGGCGAGGGCAGCGCGCTGGCCGTGGCCACGGTCATCGCCGCGGTCCTGGTGGCGCTCGGCTTCGTCGACACGGCCCTCACCACCGTGCTCACCGCGCGGGTCGGCGAGCGGCTGCTGTACCTGCTGCGCGTGCGCAGCTACGCCCACCTGCAGCGGCTCGGCCTCGACTACTACGAGCGCGAGCTGGCCGGCCGGATCATGACCAGGATGACCACCGACGTCGACGCGCTGTCCGCGTTCCTGCAGACCGGGCTGACCAGCGCGCTGGCGAGCGTGCTGACCGTCGTCGCGATCACCGGGGCGCTGCTGGTCACCGACCCGTCGCTGGCGCTGGTCGGGCTGACCGTGCTGCCGGTGCTCGTCGTCGCCACGGTGATCTTCCAGCGACTGTCCACTGTGGCCTACACGCAAGCACGCGAGCAGGTCAGCGCGGTGAACGCGGACATGCAGGAGAACGTGTCCGGGCTGCGGGTCGCGCAGGCGTTCACCCGCGAGGAACACTCGGCGGCCGAGTTCGCCAGGCGCAGCGACACCTACCGGCGCACCCGGCTGCGCGCCCAGCGCTACGTGGCCACCTACTTCCCGTTCGTTGCGCTGCTCGCCGGCGTGGCCCAGGCGGCCGTGCTGGTCGTCGGCGCGCACCGCGTCGCCGCCGACGACATCACCCCCGGGGTGCTGCTGGCGTTCATGCTGTACCTGAACCTGTTCTTCTCCCCGGTGCAGCAGCTGTCCGGAGTGTTCGACGGCTACCAGCAGGCACGGGTGGGGCTGCGCCGGATCGGCGACCTGCTGCGCACGCCGACGTCCGTCGAACCACCGGCCGACCCGATCCCGGTGCCGACGCGGCTCGCCGGTGCGGTGGAACTGCGCGACGTGTCGTTCCGCTACCCGGGCACCGAGACGCCGGCCGTCGAGCACGTGTCGCTGACCGTCGCGCCCGGCGAGACCGTGGCGTTCGTCGGCGCGACGGGCGCCGGCAAGTCCACGCTCGTCAAGCTGATCGCCCGCTTCTACGACCCGACAGCGGGCGCCGTCCTTGTCGACGGGGTCGACCTGCGCGACTACGACCCGTCGGCGTTCCGCCGCCGGCTCGGCGTCGTGCCACAGGAGGCGCACCTGTTCACCGGCGATGTGGCGAGCAATGTCGGGTATGGCTCAGATGGTGCGGCCCAGACCGACATCGAGGCCGCGGTGCGCTCAGTCGGCGCGCTGCCCATGGTGGCCACGCTGCCCGCCGGGTTCCGCCAGCAGGTCGGCGAACGTGGCCAGGGCCTGTCCGCCGGGCAGCGCCAGCTGATCGCGTTGGCCAGGGCCGAGTTGGTGGCACCGGACGTGCTGCTGCTCGACGAGGCCACCGCCGCGCTCGATCCGTCGACCGAGGCGCTGGTGCTGGCCGCGAGCGAGCGGCTCGCCGCGCCGAGGACCACGTTCGTCGTCGCGCACCGGCTGGCGACGGCCGCTCGCGCGGACCGGATCGTGGTACTCGACGGCGGCCGAATCGTCGAGCAGGGCAGCCACGCCGAGTTGCTGACCACCGGCGGCCACTACGCGAAGCTGTGGCACCACGGCCTGGCGGAGGTGCCATGAAGGCTCCCTTCAGGACGTTCACCGTCTTGAAGGGAGCCGTCATGGCAGTTGGTGTTCCGAGGTTTGACTCGGCCACACTCGACCCAGGCGGGGGACTAGCCTGGTGGTGTAGACCGCGTCAACAACGGATCGAGTACAGATAGAGGCGAGTGACTGCCGTGTCCAGCAGCAGCCCTGCGTCGCAGTTCGGCCAAAACGAGTGGCTCGTCGAGGAGATGTACGAACAGTTCCTCGACGACCCGGCGTCGGTAGACCCGGCGTGGCACGACTTCTTCGCCGACTACAAGCCGGCGGACCGAACCGCGAACAAGGCGGAAAGCGCAGGTTCCGACAAGTCGGACAACACCGTGGCGAAGAGCACACGCACCACCGTGAGCTCGCCGCCGCCGCGCCGTGCGGCGCCGGAGACGAGCGCCGGCAACGGTAGGGCGCCCGACACGGCCAAGCAGTCCAGTCCGCCGACGAAGCAACCCCCGGCGACGGCGGCCCCGGCGAAGCCCGCCGCGAAGGCCGCTGCCAAGGACGAGGTGCGCAGCGGCGAGGAGACCAAGGTGCTCCGCGGCGCGGCCGCGCTCATCGCGAAGAACATGGACCTCTCGCTGACGCTGCCGACGGCGACGAGCGTCCGCGCGGTGCCCGCGAAGCTGCTGTTCGACAACCGCATCGTGATCAACAACCACCTGCGAAGGACCCGTGGCGGGAAGGTCTCCTTCACGCACGTGATCGGGTACGCGCTGGTGCGGGCACTTGCCGACTACCCGAACATGAACCGGCACTACGCCGAGATCGACGGCAAGCCGAACCTGGTCACCCCGGAGCACGTGAACCTCGGCCTGGCGATCGACCTGCCGGCCAAGGACGGCGGCCGCACGCTGGTGGTCGCGTCGATCAAGGGCTGCGAGGGGATGACCTTCACGCGGTTCTGGCAGGCGTACGAGGACATCATCCGCAAGGCCCGCTCCGGCGGCCTGACCGCGGACGACTTCGCCGGCACCACGATCTCGCTGACCAACCCCGGCACCATCGGCACGAACCACTCGATGCCACGGCTCACCAAGGGCCAGGGCGCGATCATCGGCGTCGGCGCGATGGAGTACCCGGCGCAGTACCAGGGCACCAGCGAGCGCGCGCTGGTCGACCTCGGGGTCAGCAAGATCATGACGCTGACGTCGACCTACGACCACCGGATCATCCAGGGCGCCGAGTCCGGCGAGTTCCTTCGTAGAGTGCACCAGCTGCTGCTCGGCGGGGACGGGTTCTTCGACGACATCTTCACGTCGCTGCGGATCCCGTACGAGCCGGTGCGCTGGGTAGAGGACATCCCAGAGGGCGAGATCGACAAGACCGCCCGGCTCCTCGGCCTGATCGACACCTACCGCACCCGCGGCCACCTGATGGCCGACGTCGACCCGCTGAACTACCGCCAGCGCAAGCACGAGGACCTCGACATCCTGTCGCACGGGCTGACCCTGTGGGACCTGGACCGCGAGTTCCCGGTCGGTGGGTTCGCCGGCAAGCAGCGGATGAAGCTGCGCGACGTGCTCGGCGTGCTGCGCGACTCGTACTGCCGCACGGTCGGCGTGGAGTACACCTACATCCTCGACCCGACGGAGCGCCGCTGGATCCAGGAGCGCGTCGAGGTCCGGCACGAGAAGCCGGCCCAGGCCGTGCAGAAGTACATCCTGTCGAAGCTGAACGCGGCCGAGGCGTTCGAGACGTTCCTGCAGACCAAGTACGTCGGGCAGAAGCGGTTCTCGCTGGAGGGCGGCGAGTCGGTCATCGCGCTGCTCGACACGGTCCTCGACAAGGCGGCCGAGCAGGAGCTGGACGAGGTCGTCATCGGCATGCCGCACCGCGGCCGGCTCAACGTGCTCGCCAACATCGTCGGCAAGCCGATCTCGCAGATCTTCCAGGAGTTCGAGGGCAACCTCGATCCCGGCCAGGCGCACGGCTCCGGTGACGTGAAGTACCACCTGGGTGCCGAGGGCAAGTACTTCCGGATGTTCGGCGACGGCGAGACGCGGGTGACCCTGACGGCGAACCCGTCGCACCTGGAGACCGTCGACCCGGTGCTGGAGGGCATCGTCCGCGCCAAGCAGGACCTGCTCGACAAGGGTGGTCTCGAGGGCGGCTTCTCCGTGCTGCCAGTCGCGCTGCACGGCGACGCGGCGTTCGCCGGTCAGGGCGTGGTCGCCGAGACGCTGAACCTGGCGCTGCTGCGTGGCTACCGCACGGGCGGCACCGTGCACGTGATCATCAACAACCAGGTCGGCTTCACCACGGCGCCGGAGAACTCCCGCTCGTCGCAGTACGCCACCGACGTGGCGAAGATGATCCAGGCGCCGGTGTTCCACGTGAACGGCGACGACCCGGAGGCCTGCTACTGGGTCGCGGCGCTGGCGATGGACTACCGCCTGGCGTTCAACAAGGACGTCGTGATCGACATGGTCTGCTACCGCCGCCGAGGGCACAACGAGGGCGACGATCCCTCGATGACCCAGCCGGCGATGTACGACATCATCGACACGAAGCGCAGCGTGCGAAAGACCTACACCGAGGCGCTGATCGGCCGCGGCGACATCTCCGTCGACGAGGCGGAGAAGGCGCTGCGGGACTTCTCCTCGCAGCTGGAGCACGTCTTCAACGAGGTGCGCGAGCTGGAGAAGCACCCCGTGCGGGCGAGCCCGTCGGTGGAGGCCGAGCAGCAGATCCCGACGAAGCTGTCGACGAACATCTCCCACGAAATGCTGGAGAAGATCGCCGACGCGCACGTGGACCTGCCGGCGGGCTTCAGCCCGCACCCGAGGGTCAAGCCGGTGCTGGAGCGGCGCGCCAAGATGGCCCGCGACGGCGACATCGACTGGGCGTTCGCCGAGTTGGTGGCGTTCGGCTCACTGGCCATGGAGGGTCACCTGATCCGGCTCTCCGGCCAGGACACCCGACGCGGCACGTTCGTCCAGCGGCACGCGGTGCTCGTCGACCGCAAGACCGGCAAGGAGTACGTGCCGCTGCAGAACCTGTCAGAGGAGCAGGGCCGGTTCCTCGCCTACGACTCCGCGCTGTCGGAGTACGCGGCGGTCGGCTTCGAGTACGGCTACTCGGTGGCGAACCCGGACGCGCTGGTGTTGTGGGAGGCGCAGTTCGGCGACTTCGTCAACGGCGCCCAGTCGGTGATCGACGAGTACATCTCCTCCAGTGAGGCCAAGTGGGGCCAGCGCTCCGACGTGGTGATGCTGCTGCCGCACGGCCACGAGGGCCAGGGCCCGGACCACACGTCCGGCCGGATCGAGCGCTGGCTGCAGCTGTGCGCGGAGGGCTCGATGACCGTGGCCGTCCCGTCGACCCCGGCGAACTACTTCCACCTGCTGCGCCGGCACGCGCTGGACGGCGTGCAGCGTCCGCTGGTGGTGTTCACGCCGAAGTCGATGCTGCGCAACAAGGCGGCGGTCAGCCCGGTCAGGGACTTCACCGATGAGGCCCGGTTCGCCTCGATCCTGGACGACCCGGCCAAGCCGGACCCGGAGAAGGTGCGCAAGCTGCTGCTGGTGTCCGGCAAGCTCTACTACGAGCTGGCCGCGGAGCAGGCGAAGCGGGAAGCCACCGACTTCGCGGTCGTGCGCGTCGAGCAGCTGTACCCGGTGCCGGTTAAGCGGCTGGCGGGAATCCTGGAGAAGTACTCGGGTCTCGAGGAGGTCCGCTGGGTGCAGGAGGAGCCGGCCAACCAGGGCGCGTGGCCGCTGTACGGCCTGCACCTGCGCGAGCTGTTCCCCGGCCTGCCAATGCTGACCAGGGTGTCGCGCCGCGCGATGTCCGCCCCGTCCGCCGGCTCCGGCAAGGTGCACGAGGTGGAGCAGCGCGAGATCATCGACAAGGCGTTCTCCTAACAAGGCGTTCTCCTAATGCCGTGAGGGGTCCCTTCGGGACGCTAAGCGCCCGGAAGGGACCCTTCACAGCCTTCCCGAAACCCAAGGCACAAGCAGATGTACTTCACCGACCGGGGCCTCGAGGAACTCGAGGAGCGCCGAGGCGACGACGAGGTCACCCTGTCCTGGCTGGCCGCCAAGATGCGCGAGTTCGTCGACGCCAACCCGGAGTTCGAAACAGCCGTCGAACGCCTGGCCACCTACCTCGCCCGCGACGACGCCGACGACTAGGAACCGACACATGATTTCCCTCCTGCTCCTGCTCGTCGTCGTCGGCGGCCTCGTCGCCGGGATCACGTTCGTCGTGGTGAACTCCAACAAGAAGAAGACACCGCCGTACCCGCCCGGCTACCCACCACAGGGCGGCTATCCGCCACCGGGCGGTTATCCGCCACCGGGATATCCGCCGTCAGGCCCACCGCCGGGGCAGTACCCGCCGCCGCAGTGAGGTTCGCGGGGACCAGTCCCTGTGCGACGTCCGCACCGTTCGTGCAGCTTCTCGCCAGCGTCAACGGACAGCCATTCACGCAGAGCAGCGGCGGCAGCAGCAGCACCGGACAGGTGAGCATCGAAGGGCACCACCACGGCCACGTAGTCCGTCGGCGCGCCGGCCGGAGTTGCTGGCTACCCTGGGCCGATGCACTTCTTTGGCATCCTCGAGATCGTGATCATCCTCGCGGTGATCGGCGGCATCATCACCCTGGTCGTGGTGCTGAACAAGCCAAAGAACCAACCGCCGCCCGGCTACGGCCAGTACCCCCAGCAGCCGCCCTACCCGCCGGGCCAGTACCCGCAGCAGCCCGGCTATCAGTACCCGCCCCAGCCACCCGGCTACCCCCAGCAGCCTGGCTATCAGTACCCGCCCCAGCCACCCGGCTACCCCCAACAGCCGGGTAACCAGTACCCGCCGGGGTACCCGCCTCAGCAGTGAGTCAGCTGAGCTTGTAGACGCGGATGATCGTCTGCCGCACCGTGCTGCCGGCCGAGTCGGTCGCCGCCGCGCGCAGGGACACCGACGTCGCCTCCGCCGGATGCCGCATAGGTTCGGCGCCGTCATCAACTCCGTCGGCTGCCCCGTCTGCCCCTCGTCGTAGGACACGTCCACGGTCAGCGCGGCCGGCTGCTCGTCGGTAAGCGCACCGATGGATCAGATTTGTTTAGACCTCTTCCCGGATTTCCCAATTCGACGGGCTGTCCCGCTACCAGGCGTAGGCCTCCGGGGCGGGCTTGGCGCCGTTGGGGCCGGGCGGCGGGAACAGCTCGTCGAGCCTGGCGAGCGCGTCGGCGTCCAGCTTGATCTCCAGGGCGCGCAGCGAGCCGTCGAGCTGGGCTGTGGTGCGCGGGCCGATGATCGGCGCGGTGACGCCCTCCTGGTGCAGCAGCCAGGCGATGCCCAGGTCGGCCGGGTCCGCGCCGAGGTCGGCGGCGAGCTTCTCGTAGGCCTCGATGGTGTCGCGGTGCTGCTCGAGCGCGTCGGCCGACCGGCCGGTGGTGCCGCGGGACGCGCCGCCCTCGCGCTGCTTGCGCAGCACGCCGCCGAGCAGGCCGCCGTGCAGCGGCGACCACGGGATCACGCCGATGCCGTAGTGCCGCGCGGCTGGCAGCACCTCGAGCTCGATCCACCTGGTCAGCAGGTTGTAGATCGACTGCTCGCTCACCAGGCCGAGGAAGTGCCGGGACCTGGCCGCCTCCTGCGCCTGGGCGAGGTGCCAGCCGGCGAAGTTCGACGAGCCGAAGTAGAGCACCTTGCCCTGCTGGCGCAGGACGGTGAACGCCTCCCAGATCTCCTCCCACGGCGTGGACCGGTCCACGTGGTGCATCTGGTACAGGTCGAGGTAGTCGGTCTGCAGCCGGCGCAGCGAGGCGTCGGCCGCGCGGCGGATGTTGAGTGCGGACAGGAAGGTCTCGTTCTGCCAGTCGCCCATGCTGCCGTAGAGCTTCGTGGCCAGCACGGTGCGCTCCCGCCGGCCGTCGCCCTTGGCGAACCACCGTCCGACGATCTGTTCGGTGAGCCCTTCCCCCTTCTGCCAGCCGTAGACATTGGCGGTGTCGAAGAAGTTGATGCCGTGCTCGTGGGCGCGGTCCATGATCGTGTGACTGTCCTCTTCGGACGTCTGCGGCCCGAAGTTCATGGTGCCGAGCACCAGTCGGGACACGGAAAGACCACTGCGGCCGAGGTGCGTGTACTCCATGACCCCAAACTACGCCCGGAGTTACTCCAGCTCAGTGCGCGCGGCGACCGGCCAGCCAGACGGCGTGGGTGAGCGGCACACCCGGCCGGTAGGCCAGGTGCGTCACCGACGGCGCGTCCAGCACGTGCAGGTCCGCCCTGGCGCCGGGGCGCAGCACGCCGACGGCACCGTCGCCGGCCTCGCGGCGCAGCGCGCGAGCGCCACCCAAGGTCGCCGCGCGCACCGCCTCGGCGACCGTCATGCGCATCTGCAGCACGGCCGTCGTCACGCAGTAGGCCATCGACGACGTGTAGGACGAGCCGGGATTGCAGTTGGACGCGAGCGCCACCGTGACGCCGGCGTCCAACAGGGCCCGCGCGTCCGGAAGTGGTTGGCGCGTCGAGAGATCGCACGCCGGCAGCAGCGTCGCCACGGTCTCCGAGCCGGCCAGAGCGTCCACATCGGACGGAGCGAGGTACGTGCAGTGGTCGACGCTGGCCGCGCCAAGCTCGACCGCGAGCGCCACCCCCGGCCCGGCGCCGAGCTGGTTGCCGTGCACCCGCAGCCCGAGCCCGCGCGCGGCGGCCGAGGTGAGCACGGCGCGGGACTGGTCGACGTCGAACGCGCCGGTCTCGCAGAACACGTCCGCCCACCGCACGTACGGGGCGACCGCGGCGAGCATCTCGCCGCACACCAGCGCGACGTAGTCGTCGGCGTCGGTGCCCGGCGGGACGAGGTGCGCGCCGAGGAAGGTCACCTCGTCGACGACCTCGCCGGCGATCCGCGCCGAGCGCACCTCGTCGGCGACCGTCAGCCCGTAGCCGGTCTTGGTCTCCAGACAGGTGGTCCCCTGGGCGGCAGCCTCCGCGACGTGCCGGCGCAGGTTCGCCGCGAGCTCGTCGTCGGACGCGGCCCGCGTCGCACCAACGGTGACGGCGATTCCCCCTGCGGTGTAAGGCTTCCCGGCCATCCTGGCGCCGAACTCCGCGGTCCGGTCCCCGGCGAACACCAGGTGCGTGTGGCTGTCCACCCAGCCCGGCAGCACGGCACGCCCGCTGACGTCGACCCGCTCGTCCGCGGCCGGCACGTCGGCCTCGGCGCCGACCCACGCGACCCGCGCCCCGTCGAGCACGAGCGCCGCCCCGGTCAGCTCCCCGAGTTCGTCGTCGTTGGTCGTCAGCTCCCCGATCCCGGTAACGGCGACGCTCAACCCATTCCTCCGAACCACGCGCGCGTACCCCCGGGCAGCCCCCCACCCTCACCGGGGGGCGACCCCGAGGCCAGTCTACCGGCCGGCACCGACGGAAACGGGCGCTCAGTGGGGGTGTGGACAACTGTCGCCGCGAACGGATCCGTTCGCCGGGATGCGTTGCCTTGGCACATGTCAGACCTCGTCTCGCAGGGCGGCGATGGCGTCGGCCAACGCCGGGCCGACGTCGCCGAGCGTTTCGTGTCGGCCGTCGCGGGCGATCACCCTGCCGTTGGCGACGACCGTGTGCACGTCGGCCGCGGTGGCGGCGAGCAGTACCTGCTCCGGCAGGCAGCCGGCGGTGCGCGGGCTGTCGAGGCGGATGGCGACCAGGTCGGCCGGGGCGCCACGGGTGAGCGAGCCGCCCGTCGGCCAGCCGAGGGCGCGGTGGCCGGCGGTGGTGAGCGCGGCCAGCAGTTCGTGCGGGTTCAGCCGGCCGCGCTGGCCGCTGCGCAGCCGTTCGCCGTGCTCCAGCGCCCTGGCCTCCAGCAGCGGGTCGACGACGGCGTGCTGGTCGCTGCCAAGGCTCAGCGGGACGCCGGCGTCGCGCAGTTCGCGAGCCGGGCCGATGCCGTCACCGAGGTCGGCCTCCGTCGTCGGGCAGAAGCACACGCCGGTGCCGGTCTCCGCGAGCAGCCTGATGTCCTGTGTGGACAGATGGGTGGCGTGCACGGCCGTGGTCCGCTCGCCGAGCACACCGGCCTCGGCGAGCAGTTCGGTCGGGGTGGCGCCGTAGGCGGCGAGGCACGCCTCGTTCTCCGCCGGCTGCTCGGACAGGTGCACGTGCAGCGGCCGGTCGGGGAAGGCCGCGGCGACG
>Ga0193742_1002521_pt1 | contig 10525 bp, 8 predicted proteins | sample L2c1metaG_FD_165511 | JGI IMG/M metagenome (GOLD analysis project Ga0193742, IMG submission 165511) | Soil microbial communities from a riparian zone of the East river system, Colorado, United States - L2c1 | ecosystem: Environmental > Terrestrial > Soil > Riparian zone | place: USA: East River... | reverse complement strand
CAAGGCAGGAGCGCAACGCTCTCAGTCACCTGGAAAAAAAATACCAAGGACGGGCGGTGATCGTTTCACTGTGCGCTTTCGCACAGCGGAACACGAGTCAAATGAGAAAACTGCAGGACATCAAAAAGGGTCAGGCGACCTTGCCCATTTCGGGCTGTCGCTTCCCATGCCGTAGGGGCTGCGGTGACGAGAGCCCACGGAAGTCAGCATTGGGTCAATCGCGTCGCTCTAATTGTGTGCCAATCACTTCCGTTTCACCCCGATAAGCGGACATTTTCAGCGTCCGTCGGCATGTCTCAAAGGTGCCAATAGCTCCGATTCCGAAAGACTTGAGTTGGATGAATCGGTTGCGGTTCAGGGTTAGTTGTTCTCGTTGAAGGAGGGGCGTACAGTGGGATCGTCAACGGCGTGATCGGGAGGCAGCCCGTGCGTCCTAGGAGAATCGCGTTCGCAATCGTAACGGCTTTGATAGTATTTCTGGCAGGCGGCTCGCCCGAGGCGCAGCAGGCCACCAAAGTCCCGCGGGTTGGGTTTCTCAATCCTGTGGACCGGTCAGCGCCCCACTTCGAGGCATTCCGGCAAGGACTTGCCGACCTCGGTTATGTCGAAGGCCGCAACATCGCAATCGAGCCACGATTCGCGGAAGGGCAGTACGAGCGATTTCCCGATCTTCTTGCCGAACTGGTCCGTCTCAACGTGGACATCATCGCCGTGACCGGTGCGGTGACGGCGCGGGCCGCAAAGAAGGCGGTCAAGGATATCCCGATTGTCTTCGCCGTCGTAGTCGATCCGGTGGCAGACAATGTTGTCCCGAATCTGGAGCGGCCTGGCGGAAACCTCACAGGCACGACGAGCTTTGACCCGCAGCAAGCCAAGAAGCAGCTCGAACTCCTCAAGGAGGCGATTCCTGGGATCAGGCGTGTGGCTCTGCTGGGCGATCAAGGCGTCTCCGAAGCCTTGATTAAGGCCAGCGAGGCAGAGGCACAAGCAATGGGCCTCCAGACTCTACGGCTCAGAGTGGCAGCGCCGAATCCGGACCTGGAAGGAGCGTTCGCTGTATTCAGGCAAGAGCACGCCGATGCTCTGCTGATACTGGAAGAACCGGTAGTAGGGGTTCATGCAAAGAGGATCGCCGAGTTGGCAGCCAGGGATCGGCTTCCCACCATCTTTGCACCGTCTCGGGTCGGCGCTGGGGGCCTCCTCGCCTATGGAACGAGCCAAGTCGAGTCAATCCGCCGCATGGCAGTGTACGTCGACAAAGTTTTGAAGGGCGCCAACCCGGGCGAGCTTTCGGTGGAAAGGGTTACGCCCTACGAGCTCATCGTGAACCTCAATACGGCGCGGGACATCGGCGTCACGATGCCGTCCGAGGTGCTCAAGCGGGCGGACCGCGTGATCCAGTAATCGGTGAGGGCCCGTAAGGACGGGACGGAATCGAAGTGCAGCAAAAGCAACAGATCCGCCGCGGAACTTTCACGCCGCCGATTTCTGCAATCGACAGCAGGCGCTGCCACTCTCCCTGCGGTCTTTCGATACGCGCGAGCTCAGCGAACTGAGAGACACCACAACAGACTGTAACTCCGTCAGTCCCCAATTGCTCGCCTGCGCCGATGAGACGAGTGCGGCGTTTCGCTGCATGTCTCTTATGGGCAGTCAAAAACGGAAGTCGCGGCCTTGCGGCGGGATGTCTGCTTTGCCTCGGTGAGCGGACATCGTCAGGCTGTCTCGGCATGTCCGAAAAGTGCCAAGAACGGAAGCCAGTGAGCTTGATTTGATCAATTCATCGACGCGGGCGGGCGCTACGCGCCGACCGGTATTGCAAGCTCAAAAATGCAGCCGTCGGAGTCCGACTTGACCAGCCTCAATTTGCCTCCGTGGTTTGCGACCAGGGTAGAAGAGATGGCAAGCCCCAATCCCATACCACCGGATTTTGTTGTAAAGAACGGATCGAATATGCGCTCTCGATTCTCGGCAGGAATCCCAGGTCCGGAGTCCTGGACTGAGAGCAATACGGTTGAGTGACCGTCGAAACTCGTTTTAAGCCGCAGCCGTCGTGCCGCAGGGGGCGAGGAGTTCATTGCGTCGATAGCGTTTCTGATGAGGTTCAAGAGTATTTGCTGGAGCTCCATGCCATCCAGCTGCACGTCGGGGAGATTGCCTTGAAACTCCGTAGTGACCGACACTTCGTTGATTTGAAGATCGTGTTGTAGCAATCTTAATGCGAGCTGCCCCACATCCGCAGCGCTTGTCAGCGTTTTTCGATCAGTCGTCTTGGTTGTCATTTCACGAATGCTCGAAATCATTGCGCCGGCGCGATGGCTGTCGGCCTCTATATCACGAAGGATGTCCTCAAGGTCTTCCAGCTCGCGCGGGGTCGATTGCAACTGGCTGAGGGCTGTACTGGCATTAAGCGCGATGGCTCCCAGGGGCGATTTCAACTCATGGGCGATGGCGCCCGTGACAGCTTCCACGCTCAAGAGCCGGTTGGTGCGCTCGCGTCGCTGCAACGTGATAGCGCTGGCAAGGCGTGAATAAAGAAGCATTGTTTCGATGATCAGCACGGTCAGCAACATGCAACTGGCGACCAGAACAAAGCAACGAGCAGCGTACCAGCCGACGGTAAATCGCACCGAACTGCCTATGATCGCCACCAGGAAGTTTGGCATGTAGGCAAGCAAAGTCACCATCAACCATAAATCGAGGATTGTGCGTCTGCGAAATAGCAGCACCGCGAACGTGGCAGAGCCCCATAGCAAAAGCGCCACGTTGATCTGATTGCCGAGGGGCGTCTGAAACCTGACGTCGGTGGTGTAGAAGCTCGGGAGATATTCCGTTTTCGTCGTCACGATCCAGGTCAGTCCTGCTATCACCGCAATTACGCAGGCAATAGTGATTGCAATAGCTGGCATTACCGGTCTGCCCGGTCTGGCGGCTCCGGTGGCATCCTTGGAGAGCGCATAGACGAGGATCGCCGCCGGAAACGTAGAGTGCCAAAGCACGTAAATCCAAGCTGGACTGTTAGGCCCGTCACCGATCAGACCAGCGGGGGCATACCCGCCCGGGAAGGCCAGCGTCTGCAAAAACGCGAACGAGCCGCTGAATAGGTAACCACTCGCAAGCGCGAGAAGGGCGCGCTGAGGCTGGATCGAATATTGACCAAACAGAAGGGTTGCCGTGACAAGATCGACAAGGCTCACGACCGTCTGCAACACCGGAATGAAGGCATCAATCCGGCCCAGCTGGATGCTCGCAAACGGTGCGATAGCCGCCGCCGCGACGATCAGGAGGACGGCGACGCCGACGGCCATCGCCCGTTGCTGCCCGGTTGCGGGCATGGTTGCGATAACTAGCGGAAAATCTTGCTCTTCTTTTTGAACAGAGTCTCCGGCTGCGCCGTCCGGTAACGGGGCCACGCGCAGTACGAGCGGCCCCGCTGCTGCCGCGCCGTCGATAAGCCCCATAGACTGGCGCTGCCTCATGCCCTCCCCAAGCATCATGATGCGGCATTGTAACCCTCCAAATGCTACATTTGGAAGGCATCAGGAGCGGTCAGAGGATATTTGGAGGATTGCCGATGTCCGTTCCGGGTCAAAAGACGACATCGGCCGGCGACCGGACTACGTCTGCTTTACCCCAACAACGGACATCAGCGGTGGCGGATGCGATGTCCGTTTCGTGCCATAACCGGACTCACGCACCGCAGCAAATTTGAATGCCCTGCAGCAGCGTCGGGGCCGTCCAAAGAATTCGGGCTGGTGGCAACCGTCAACCCGAACTATTCGTAGGCTTCCCTTACAGTGCCGGGGGACACCTTTATCGATCCGGGTTCGTTGCCTGACCGTTCAGCCCGATGCGGCGCCGACTGATCAATTAAAACGACGCGGGTTCATACGGGGGGCTGGTGTAAGGGTCGACGTAAATGCGCCGTCGTTCAAATTGGAACAAGGTCAGGAAACACGGGCACTCCTATGAGACGACTCCCGTGCCGTCAACGCGCGGCGTTGTAGACATCACGTAGGACGTTCGTCTCAAGCTCCAGATCCTCCAGCCGATGCCTGACTACATCGCCGATGCTGACGATACCGGCTAGCTTGCCGTCGCGTAGTACCGGCATGTGGCGCACGCGATGGTGCGTCATCAGGTTCATCACGCGATTGACACTCTCGTCCGGGGACACGGTGGTCACACCGTATTGCATGATTTCCTTCACAGGCATCGACCCGGCTGTCTCGCCATAGCGAGAAAATGCATGAACGATTTCACGTTCGGATATGAGACCAAGAACTTCGTTCCCACTCGTCACCACGAGAGCGCCAATATTCTTTGCGCAGAGCCAGTCCGCCGCTCTCTTGATGCTGGCTTCCGGAGCTATTGTTGTGACGTCGGTGCCCTTCCGCCTCAGAATGCTTTCGATGGACATAGCCTCCTCCCATCGTGTGGCCTAGCCGCCTATCTCATTGATTTGCGTGGCAGTGCCGGTCTCGCCCGCGCAATTGGGGAGCAAGCCTTGGAAGCCGTTCTCCTCTACGAGGTGCATTAACATATCATATCGGCAGGAAGCAGTCAGCAAGCATCGGGGGACCGCGCAACCGGTCAGTCGTTGGCAAACTGGTGCGTGACCGGTTCGGGTCAAACGCTACAGGCCGTCTGTGACCAGGCCTGATGCTAAGTCCGCTTGGGCCCGAAACCGACCTGGTTCCACGGCCTGATCCGGTGGCACACCATGCCGCGGTCAGGCGTGCACCGATGATGCAGCGGGCGGCGAAGCCAGTTGGTGGAGAATGGCGACGAGCTCGGTGTGCACAGGCGATGTCCGATCACTGAACGCCTCGATTGGGTTAGCTTCAGTGAGTCGGTTGAGACGTGTGAGCAGGCGAATGCGCTGACGGCGGGTGAGTTTGGCCTCGGACGAGCGCCAGCGGAAGAACAGGCGATACAGTTCACCGTCTCCGAAGAGCTCGTTAAGCTCGTGTATCGTGACGTAGACGAGAAACAGGACCATCAACCATATCTGAATTGACAAAAAGCGCGCCAACGGAAATTGACCAGCGAAGTGGTTTCCGAAATCTGCGATTGCGCCGCCTGCAGCGACGAAATGGACGAGTTCCTCGGCGAGCCGCACAATCAGCACGCACACCCAGTAGATCGCGCTCTTGAACAAAATCGGCTGGATCATTGGCGCGCCGTCGAAGCGGCGCATGAACGGGAGGTTGTCGGTTACCAAAACCGCTTTTCCGATCAGTAGCGCCGCCACAAGTGCGGTGAAGAAGCCGCTGAACTCGATGCCGTGCTCCTGCAGGATCAGGCGTTTGGTCCACAGGATCAGGTTGAAGCCGACGAAGAAGAAGATCGTCGGCGGAAGCGCATGCTTCACCTGTGCCAGCCACCAGGTGACGACCCGCCGCACAAGCGCTCTCGGCACGGAGGCGGTAATAGCGGGCTCGCTCATGTACTACCCTCCAGTGCTCGTTCTTGGAAAGACTATCGCTCCGCCCGAGCGTTATTCGGTTTGGGCGCGGTTTGTTGACCTACCTCAATGATGGTTGGAAAACTGGCTTCGTCCGCTAATGGGATGGTCCGGCCGTGCTCCTGCCCCGCCAGCGCGTGCGAGGAGCGTTGCTGGAACGCTGAGGCCCAGATCTTTCTCCGCGCTGGAGGCCTACGACGCTGGCTCCGTTCGCAGCGCGCGCACCGCAGCTCTGATCATCGCGACGTTTTCGGCCGTGGCGTCGCTGTCGTGAGGCTGACGCCACGCGCTCTGAAGTGCAACGACCACCTGCTCGGTCGGATTGACGACGATAATCTGGCCATAGTCGCCATTCGCCGAAAAGGCACCGTTGTTGACGACGCCACCCGGCAACGGCGGCACCACCCACCAGTGGTAGCCGTATCCCACCGGCGAACCGGGCATCAGCCGACCGAAGCCAGTGGGCGCGCTGTCGGGCTGTCCGGCGAGATCGCGCCAGCCGGGCGGTAGCACCCGTCGGCCACTGAACGCTTCGCCGTCCTCCAGCACCAGCTGGCCGAAGCGGCCAAAGTCGCGCAGGCGTGCGCTGACGCCAAACCCGCCCAGCTCCATGCCGCCTTCGGAATCGAGTTGCCAATACCCGTCGGCTTCCATGCCGGCAGGGCCCCAGATCGTCTCGGCGCAGTAGTCGGCCAAGGGCCGGCCCGTCGCGGCCGCGACCAGCGCGCCAATCAGGTAACTCTCGCCGGTCGAATAGTTGAAGACGGTACCCTGCGGCTGAGCGCGCGGCAGTTTGCACAGGAGGTCGAGCACGGAGCCTGGCCGCCGGCTCTCCATGGCCTTGCCGAAGCGATAGGACTCTGAGCGTCCGTCTGCATCGTTTTGCTCGCGCCAGGCCACACCGGAGCACATCCGCAGGAGATTACGAATCGTGACGCCCTCATAGGCCGAGCCGCGCAGCCGCGGCAGGTATTGCTCGCAGCGATCGTCAAGGCTGCCGATCGCGCCATCATGGAGCGCAGCCCCGACGAGCGTCGCGGTGATCGACTTCGCGGTCGACATGCTGGTCCACCGGCTCTCCGCGCTGTTGCCCATGCCGTAGCGCTCCAGTGCAATCTCGCCGTGCTTCAGGATCAGCAGCCCGGCCGTGCGTCGGCGGGCCATGTAATCGCTAAGGTCGAGTCGGACCCCGCCCATCTCAAAGGTCAGGTCCGCGAGCGAACGGGCGTGCGGCGGGAGCGGCCGCACCGCGTCGCCGCGCCGGATAGCGCGCACTGGCCAGACCTGGTTCTGGTTGCGGAAGGTCGGCGCCTGGTTTTCGGGTGTCGTGTCCAAGATGTTCGGAGCCGCCCGCTCCGGATCGGCGTCATCAGCGGCATTCGTCGGTGTCGGACAGGTCATCAATACCCCCTCGCTTCGTTGAGATGACGCCAGATCGCCCGGGAATGGCGCGTTTGCAAAACAAATCAAGTTGGCTTGCCATGGTCCGGTCCCGCTGGCATGCTTACGGCCGACCCTATCCAGGACATGGCACTGGCAGACGTTTGCGAATGTCCGTTCCGGGTCAAATTCGGAAGTCGAACCGGCCGAGGCTGACTTCCGCTTTACCCTTCAAAGCAGACATCCGGCGGGCGGGCTGGGGTGTCCGTTTCGTGCCAACATCGGAAGTGCCAATGTAATTGATGACATGCAATCCGGAGACTGGATGGACAACATCTGACGCCCGATGACAGCAGTTGCGGCCCGCGTGCAGCTCATGACCCTTGAGGCCGCGTCTTGCCCGCCATGGATTTCGCGAACTCGCGAACGCACTTCACAAATATCTCGGCAGCCGGGCTCAGCGTGCGGTTTTTCAGCGTTACAATAGCCACCGACACAGCCGACGTTCGTGGGAGCTCGACTGGGAGCACCTTCAGCGACAAATCGCGACCGCTGAACTGCACAACCGAGCTTGGAAGCAGGGTGACAAAGTGCCCAGTCGCGGCCAGCCTGCAGCAGAGGTGAATCGACAGCGTCGTGATAGGCGTGCGAGGCATGCTCAATCCGGTTTCGCGAAACAGATCGGCGGTGGCGGAGCCAGGAAAAGTATCCGGCGGGGGCAAAACCCAATCTTCATCGGCTAGATCGGCCAGCTTTAGCTTGGAGGACCTTGCCAACTTGCTTTCCCGCCCCGCGACCACGACCCGCGGATCGCTTAACACGGGCTCCACTACCAGATCTTCCTCAGCGAACGGAGTCGGAATCCACCCCAGCAACAGGTCGACACTCCGTTCGCGGAGTTCGCGGTAGTGCCCGGTGCCGAGCACGGTTTGCTCGACATTCAAGCGAATGCCCGGATGCCGCTGCGCGAATCGATCAATCACGGCCGGGAGCAGACCGGCCGCAACGCTCTCGGAGCTGCCGATCCGCAGCTGTCCAACGGCCGGATCGGAAAGAAATTCGAGCTCTTGCAGGCCCTGCGCCAGCTCGTCGAAAACTGTCACGCCGCGCTTGACGAGCGCGCGGCCATAGGGCGTGGGTTCGATGCCATTGCGCCCGCGGTCGAGAAGCCGAAGCCCAAGCGCACGTTCCATGTCAGCGATCGCCCTCGACACTGCCGGCTGAGAAATCGCAAGCTCAACCGCGGCTTTCGCCATGCTGCCCCGCCGCGCGACGACGAGCAGGATATGCAGATCGCGCAGTTTGATGTGGCGTCGGGCTCGCTCGATGTATTGCATGTCCGATCCTTATCAAAATGGTTATGGAACCCTCATATACTAGCATTGGACGTATAGTCCTGCCTCAAGCATCCTCCAGCAGGACGATCTGGTCTAAGCGCTTTTTTGCGGCCGAGCGGGTGCTGAATCGAGGGAAACAGGAGACAGCTCATGATGACACGTCGTCATTTGTTGAAGGTGTCAGCGGCCAGTGTCGCGGTCTCCGCCGCTGGTCTCGTGTCGCAGGGCATCGCACAGCCGAGCATGAAGACCGCGCATATACTAACGGGCTTCACGCCAGGGCTGCCGGACGCAGTGGCGAGGCTCATTGCGGGCCAGCTAAGAAATTATGCAGATTCGATCGTCATTGAGCCCCGACCAGGTGCGGGCGGTCGTGTCGCAGCGGAAGCCGTGAAGACCGCTGCTGCCGACGGATCGGTCATGCTGTTCGCGCCGCTCGGTTTCGTCATGCTCTTTCCGCATGTCTACAAGACGCTCAGATACGAGCCGCAGGATTTCACGCCCGTATCGACGGCCGTCTCGTTCCCAACATTGCTGACGGTGGGTCCCAAGGTGCCGAGTGAAGTAAGGACCCTCGCCGGCTTCATCGCATGGTGCCGTGCCAACCCAAAGCACGCCACCTACGGCACGGCGGGTGTTGGAACCACGCTGCATTTTATCGGTGCGATGCTGGGTCGCACGGCAGGCTTCGAGTTTCTTCACGTGCCCTATCAAGGCAGGGCCGCAATTCAAGACCTCCTCAAAGGAGAGATCGCATCAGCCATTATGCCAATCGGCAGTTCCTTGAGCCTTGTCCAATCCGGAGATATCCGTGCGCTGGCGACCACTGGTCCGCGCCGCAGCTCATTTCTTCCCGATGTGCCGACAATGGCGGAAACCGGTTATTCCTCGCTTGCGGACCTCACGTGGTTTGGGTTTTTCGTTCCCGCGAAGACACCGGCGGATAAAGTCGAAGGGCTCAATAGCGCCATACAGGAAGCCCTGCGGACCCACGAGGTAAAGTCCGGCATGGCGAAATTATTCGTTGAGATCGACGCGATCCCCATGGGCGACTTTGCCCGGCTGATTGCATCCGAATCCGAACGATGGAAAGCGATCGTCCGTGAAACGGGGTTCACCCCGACTGATTGAAGATTGTGACAACGGAGACGGCGAGCACGTCGAGGCCGAGTGGGATATGGCAAAAGGTGGGTTTAGAATCTTACTGAAGAATCCGTAGAGGCCAAACGAACCGGGGCAATGGTTTGATGTGCCATACTCCGCCCTGGATCGACCGACCGAACATCACCGGCGTCGTTTGGTGGTGGCCGTCCTACGACATGGATAAAGATGACTCCTAAGTGGTGCTGCTTCATTCCGGGAGCGGGCGGATAATCCTCATTGTCATGCCGGAGCAGCGATTGGGCTGTGACGGTCGTTTCTTAGCGATGCAAGGTCCGAGTTGGGTCAAAAGCAGACTTGAGGGAAATGACCGCTTCTGGCGCAAAGCAGACACTCGGCCAGATGCCGATGTCAGTTAAGTGCACAAACGGACTCATGCACCGCAGTATCGCCTTGTCGTCCTTCAAATCGAGTTCGCCGGGATGGATCGCTCATCGCTACAGTCTTCTTCGGCCTTGCGCTTTGCGGCCCCGGTCATTTCGACGGCCTCCGCTCGACGTCGTGGTTGCTATGAGCCGTTCGATCTCGCCGTAATCGCGGATCAGCCGCAGACTCGCACTCGGCGAACCCGCCAGCCACGGCCGTCATAGAAACGCTGTTGCACCCATTCGCAACTGCCAAAATTGTCGTATGGCCCGCGACCTGCTCCGTAAGGGGCGGGCTCATAATAGCGGCCCGGAGCCGCGACGCCTGCGGCGACGCCACGCTGTGCGCTTGCGGGCGTCGCGGCGAGCGAACCGGCAATCATTGCGACCGCGACAAAGGCAGCAAATGTCTTCTTCATTCTAGGCCCTCCTTTGCTTGCTTTGGCATGCGGCCACGCGACCGCCGCTCCTCCCAAGACACCAAGAAATTCCCGCCGCTAGCCACGGTGACCCTGTCACAAAAGCAATGATGCAAAGAACCGGGAAGATGATGTAAATGGAAAGCCATGACGGTGGCAATGAGCAGGGCTCACCGGGGAGACCATGTATGATCCGTAAAGCCACTGCGCAGGGAAAGTCGGATTGCCTCCGCTGGACCTGTATGCTCGTGTGCGCTTCTACCACTTCATTGCACATGAAACCGCGGGTGCAGCGCGCATCCGGCTTTCCCTGCGCCCTCTGATTGGAGAGGGCGTGACCTTGATGGCAAACCTCGGGCGAATGGGCGCCGCGAGATCGCGAAGTCTTGTCATGGC
>Ga0193742_1002520_pt1 | contig 10527 bp, 9 predicted proteins | sample L2c1metaG_FD_165511 | JGI IMG/M metagenome (GOLD analysis project Ga0193742, IMG submission 165511) | Soil microbial communities from a riparian zone of the East river system, Colorado, United States - L2c1 | ecosystem: Environmental > Terrestrial > Soil > Riparian zone | place: USA: East River... | reverse complement strand
GCGGGCTCGCCGCGGCCGGGGGCGGGCGGGACGCGCTGCGCGTCGCGGTGCCGCTCGCGGCGATGGTCTGGGCCTACGACACGATCCTCAAGCCCACGGTGCTCGGTCCGGTGGCGATGGCCGGCTGCCGGGCGCTCGACGTGCTGCTGGGTGCCGGTGCGGACCGGGCGCGCGACGCGCTGCCGGCGGCCGCGGCGGTCGGCGGGCACACCCTCGGCGTCACCGCGCTCTCCCGCGGAGAGGTGCACGGCGCGTCCCCGATGACCGCCGGGGTGGCGCTGGCCGGCACCGCGACCGCCGGGCTCGCCGCCGTCGGCGGGCCGGCCCGCTCGTGGCGGCACCGGCTCAGCGCGGTCGCACTGTCCGGTGTGTACACCCAGCTGGTCGGCGGCGCGCAGCTGTCGGCGCGGCGCGATCCCAGCGCCGCCACGGTCCGCAGGGCAACCGGGGCCGGGATCCTCGGCATGGTGCCGCTGCAGGCCGCCCTCGCCGCCCGCCGCGGCTCACTGCTGGCCGCCGGTGCCGTCGCGGGCGTGCTCCCCCTAGCCCGCAAGCTCGCCAAGAAGGTGAGCCCGACATGACGCCCCGCGTGCCTGGTGCGATGAATGACGCCTTCATCTCGCTGGGCGGGATGAATGACGCATTCATCGCTTCTGGGAGCCTGGCATGAGCTACCACCTTGGGTATGGCACCAACGGGTTCGCCAACCATCGGCTCGACGACGCGCTCGAGCTGATCGCGGACCTCGGCTACACCTCGGTGGCGCTCACCCTCGACCACGACCACCTCGACCCCTACGCCGACGATCTGGCCGCCAGGGTGGACAAGGTCGCGGCGACGCTGTCGCGGCTGGGGCTGCGCAGCGTGGTGGAGACCGGCGCGCGCTACCTGCTCGACCCGCGCCGCAAGCACTACCCGACGCTGGTGTGCGACGAGCCGGAGCGGCGGATCGACTTCCTCAACCGGGCGCTGCGCATCGCTGCCGACCTCGGTGCCGACTGCGTGTCGTTCTGGTCCGGTATTCGTCCGTCCACAGTGGATCCGCTGACGGCGTGGCGGCGGATGCGTGACGGCGTCACCGAGGTGCTCGCCGAGGCCGAGCGGTTGTCCGTCCCCCTGGGACTGGAGCCCGAGCCCGGCATGTTCGTGGAGCGGCTGTCCGACGCACTGCGGCTGCGCGAGGAACTTGGCGCGCCGGAGCTGTTGGGCATCACACTCGACGTCGGCCACTGCGTCGCCGTCGAGCCGCAGGACGCGGCGACCTGCATCCGGCAGGCGGCCGACCTGCTGGTGAACATCCAACTGGACGACATGCGCACCGGGGTGCACGAGCATCTTGAGTTCAGCGAGGGCGAGCTCAATCTGCCCGCCACCCTGGCTGCGCTTACCGAGGTCGGCTACACCGGCGTCGCGGCGGTTGAGCTGCCGCGGCACAGCCACGCGGCGCCGGTCGTAGCCGCCCGCGCCATCGCGGCGCTGCGTGCGGCCGCGGTGCATCCGACCTTTCCCACTACGGACTTCCCTGGAGTGACCGTGGACCACCCTTGGCTGGTGACCGCCGAACAACAGGTCCGAACCGACCCGACGGCGATCCGCACCCTCTTCCCGGCGGTCGGCCGCAAGGTCGGCCGCGACCCGCTGCGACCGGACGACGACCCGAAGGGCCTCGTGCACGGCACGGTGGACGACGCGGCCCGCACGACGCTGCTCGGTGTGCTGGCCGACGTGCTCGACCCGGCGCTGCTGGCCGGCGAGGTCGCCCAGCTCTACCGCTACGGCGACGACGCTGAGCGCCGCGGTGTGCTGCGGAGCCTGACCACGCTGCCGGCCTCCGCCGTGCCGGCGGGGCTGGACATCATCAAGGACGCCTTGCGCGCCAACGACATCCGGCTCGTCGCGGCGGCGATGGGCGAGTTCACCGCCCGGCACCTCGACGACCACTCGTGGCGGCACGGGGTGCTCAAGTGCCTGTTCGTCGGCGTGCCGCTGGCCGCGGTCGCCGACCTCGACCGGCGCACCGACGACGAACTGCGCCGCATGGTGTCCGACTACGCCGCCGAGCGCCGCGCCGCCGGCCGCGAGGTGCCCGCCGACGCAACAACACTCTTGGAAGGGGCGAACTCGTGAGGATTTTCGACCCGCACATCCACATGACTTCGCGTACTACCGACGACTACGAGGCGATGTTCGCCCACGGGGTCCGGGCGCTCGTCGAGCCGGCGTTCTGGCTCGGCCAGCCGCGTACCAGCGTCGCGTCGTTCACCGACTACTTCGACGGCCTGATCGGCTGGGAGCGGTTCCGCGCCGCGCAGTTCGGTATCCGCCACCACTGCACGATCGCGCTGAACCCCAAGGAGGCCAACGATCCCCGCTGCGTCGACGTGCTCGACGTGCTGCCCCGCTACCTCGCCAAGGACGGCGTGGTCGCGGTCGGCGAGATCGGCTACGACTCCATGACGCCGGAGGAGGACGAGGTCTTCGCCCGCCAGCTGCGGCTCGCGATCGCCCACGAGCTGCCGGCGCTGGTGCACACCCCGCACCGCGACAAGCTGTCCGGCACGAAGCGCACGCTCGACGTGGTACGGGAGTCCGGCATCGGCAACGAGCGGGTGCTGGTGGACCACCTCAACGAGCCGACCGTCGCCGTCGTCAAGGAAGCCGGCTGCTGGATGGGCTTCTCCATCTACCCGGACACCAAGATGGACGAGCACCGCATGGTGACGATCCTCAAGGAGTACGGCCTGGAGCGGATGATCGTCAACTCCGCCGCCGACTGGGGCCGTTCCGACCCGCTGAAGACGTACAAGACCGGCAAGGCCATGCTGGCGGCCGGGTTCTCCGAGTCCGATGTGGACAAGGTGCTCTGGCAGAACCCGGTGGAGTTCTACGGCCAGTCCGACCGCCTGCTGCTCGACGAGCTGCCCGGTTTCGTGGCCAACACGGACACCTTCCTCGGCAACTCCGTGCTGCGGGGAGGCGGCAACCAGTGACGCCGCTGTCCTACTGCACCAACGTGCACCCGGCCGAAGACCTGGCCGGGGTGCTCGCGCAGCTGGACCGCTACGCCGAACCGGTGCGTCGGCTCGTCGGCGGCGACGTGCTCGGGCTCGGGCTGTGGCTGCCCGCCGCCGTCGCCGGCGGGCTCGCCGAGGATGCCGAGCAGCGCGCGAAGCTGCGCGCCGAGCTGGACGCACGTGGGCTTTCCGTCTACACCCTCAACGCCTTCCCGTACGGCGGTTTCCACGACGAGGTCGTCAAGCACTCCGTCTATGTGCCGACGTGGATGGACCCTCGGCGCCTCGAGTACACAGTGGACTGCGCAACCGTGCTCGCCGACCTGCTCGGCGATGACGCCGACTACGGCAGCATCTCGACGCTGCCGTTGGCCTGGCGGGCACCGTGGGGCCCGGCGGACGACGCCGCCGCGGCGGCCGCGCTCACCGACCTGACCGCGATCCTGGCCGGCATGGCGGACGCGCACGGGCGGCCGATCCGGATCGCCGTCGAGCCGGAGCCAGGTTGCGTGCTGGACAACGTCACCGACGCGGTGCGCTGGCTCGCACCGCGCGTCGACCCGCGGTTCGTCGGGCTGTGCCTGGACACCTGTCACCTTGCGGTGTCCTTCGCCGACCCGGCCGACGCGGTCGCCGAGATCCACGCCGCTGGGCTCGACGTGGTGAAGGTGCAGGCCTCCGCGGCGCTGCAGGTCGACGAGCCGGCGAGCGAGGCGGCCCGTACCGCGCTGGCGGACTTCACCGAGCCGCGTTACCTGCACCAGGTCCGGGAGCGGACGGAGAGCGGCACCGTGCTCGGCGCCGACGACTTGCCGAACGCGCATACCGAGCTGCCGGGCACCAGCCCGTGGCGGGTGCACTTCCACGTGCCGCTGCACGCTCGGCCGGCCGCGCCGCTGTCGGCGACCACCGACGTGCTGCGCTCCGCGATCAGTGCTCTACGGTCCACTGTGGACGACAAACTTCCGCACATCGAGGTGGAGACCTACACCTGGAGCGTGCTGCCGGAGACCGCGGGCAACGGTGGCGACACCGCCCTGATCCGCGGCATCGCGGCCGAGCTGCGCTGGGCCGCTGCCCAGCTGCTGGGAGGAATTTCATGACCAAGCTTGTGGTGCTCGACATCGTCGGCATGACCCCGAAGCTGTTGCCACACATGCCGAACGTGGCGGCGCTCGGGGAGCAGGGGTTCCGTGCGGAGCTCGGCACCGTGCTGCCGGCGGTGACCTGCAGCGCCCAGTCGACGTTCCTGACCGGCGCGCTGCCGAGCGAGCACGGGGTCGTCGGCAACGGCTGGTACTTCCGCGAGCTTGGCGAGGTCTTCCTGTGGCGCCAGCACAACAAGCTCGTCACCGGGGAGAAGGTGTGGGAGACCGCGCGCACCGCGCGACCGGACTACACCGCGGCCAACGTGTGCTGGTGGTACGCGATGGGCGCGTCCACCGACATCACGATCACCCCGCGGCCGATCTACCACGCCGACGGCCGCAAGTCGCCGGACGCCTACGTGCGCCCGGTGGAGCTGCACGACGAGCTGGTCGGCGCGCACGGTGAGTTCCCGCTGTTCCAGTACTGGGGCCCGACCGCGTCGCTTGCCTCCAGCAACTGGATCATCAACGCGTCCCGGAGCATCTTCGCCAAGCAGAGCCCCGACCTGTTGCTGGCCTACGTGCCGCACCTGGACTACGACCTGCAGCGGTTCGGTCCGGACTCGCCGCAGGCGATCCGCGCCGCGCGCGAGGTGGACGCCGCGCTCGCCCCGCTGCTGGCCGACGCGAAGGAGGCCGGCGCCACCGTCGTCGCGCTGTCCGAGTACGGCATCACCTCGGTGCGCCGCCCGGTCGACATCAACCGGCTGCTGCGCCGCGAGGGTCTGCTGGAGGTCTACACCCAGGCTGGCATGGAGTACCTGGATCCGTGGACGTCGCGCGCGTTCGCCGTGGCGGACCACCAGGTGGCGCACGTGTACGTGGCCGACGACGCCGACCGGCAGAAGGTGCGGCAGATGCTGGCCAGGCTGCCCGGCGTGGACGAGGTGCTCGGCCGGGAGGAGCAGGCGCGCTACGGCATCGACCACCCGAGGGCCGGCGACCTGGTGGTGGTCGCCGAGCCGGACGCGTGGTTCACCTACTACTACTGGCTCGACGACGCGCGCGCACCGGACTACGCGCGTGGCGTGGAGATCCACCGCAAGCCCGGCTACGACCCCGCGGAGCTGTTCTTCGACCCGGCGGACAAGCTGGCGAAGGCCAAGGCGGGGCTGAACCTGGTGCGCAAGAAGGTGGGGCTGCGGTACGCGATGAGCGTCGTGCCGCTCGACCCGACCTGCGTGCTCGGCTCGCACGGGCGGCTGCCGGACGATCCCGACGACGGCCCGGTCCTGCTGTGCTCCACATCGGACGGTGCGCGCGACAAGCTCGCGGCGACCGATGTGCGAGACCTTCTCCTGCAGTTGCAAGGAATCGATGTTGGAAAGGGAGCTCGCCGATGAGCCGACCTGTCACCCTGTTCACCGGCCAGTGGGCCGACCTGCCGTTCGAGGAGGTATGCAAGCTCGCCGCGCGGTGGGGCTACGACGGGCTGGAGATCGCCTGTTCTGGTGACCACTTCGAGGTGGACCGGGCGCTGGCGGAGGACGACTACGTCAGCAACAAGCTGGCGCAGCTGGAATCGCACGGGCTCAAGGTCTGGGCGATCTCCAACCACCTCGTGGGCCAGGCCGTGTGCGACGACCCGATCGACGAGCGTCACCGCAACATCGTGCCGGCCCGGATCTGGGGCGACGGCGAGGCGGAGGCCGTGCGGCAGCGGGCCGCCGAGGAGCTGAAGGACACCGCGCGGGCCGCGCGCAAACTCGGTGTGTCCACTGTGGTCGGTTTCACCGGCTCGAAGATCTGGAAGTACGTCGCCATGTTCCCGCCGGTGTCGCAGGCGGTCATCGACGACGGTTACGAGGACTTCGCCAACCGGTGGAACCCGATTCTCGACGTGTTCGACGCCGAGGGCGTGCGGTTCGCGCACGAGGTGCACCCGTCGGAGATCGCGTACGACTTCTGGACGACCAAGCGGTCTCTCGACGCCGTCGGCAACCGGCCGGCGTTCGGGTTGAACTGGGACCCGTCGCACTTCGTGTGGCAGGACCTCGACCCGGTCGGGTTCATTCTCGACTTCGCCGACCGGATCTACCACGTCGACTGCAAGGACACGAAGAAGCGGTTCGACGGCCGCAACGGTCGGATGGGCAGTCACCTGCCGTGGGCGGATCCACGCCGCGGCTGGGACTTCGTCTCCACCGGGCACGGCGACGTGCCGTGGGAGGAGTCGTTCCGCGCACTCAACGCGATCGGTTACCAGGGGCCGATCTCGGTGGAGTGGGAGGACGCGGGCATGGATCGGTTGCGCGGTGCCGAGGAGGCTGTCGGCTTCATCCGCGGGCTGCTGTGGGACAAGCCGGAGGCGGCTTTCGACGCAGCTTTCTCCACAAAGGACTAAACGCTTTATCGGGGGCACAACGGATTTGTGAAGGGAACCGTTATGTCTGTATCTCGAAGGACCATGCTGCGCGGCGCCGCGACGGCGGCCGTCGCGGCCGGCGCCATCGCCGCCTCTGCTGGGACCGCGGGAGCCGCACCCGGCCGGTGCTGGCGGGTGCCGAAGAAGAAGATCAGCATTCAGCTGTACACCCTGCGGAACCTGTTCGAGGCCGATCTCGAGACCACCATGTCGGCGCTCGCGGACATCGGCTTCCGCCAGGTGGAGACGGCCGGCACCTACGGCCGTACCCCTGCGGAGTTCCGCGCGGTCCTCGACGCGAACCACATCCGGGCGACGTCGGCGCACAACGGCATCGACGGCGACCTGAACGAGGCCATCGCGACCGCGAAGGCGCTGGGCAACAACCGGGTCAACGTGGCGTACGCGGCGTACGCGGCGTACGAGACGATCGACGAGTGGACGGAGTTCGCCGGCCGGCTCGAGGCGGCGGGCAAGGCGTACCGCAAGGCGGGCATCGAGTTCGGCTACCACAACCACGCCCACGAGTTCGCCGCGATCGACGGCGTGCGGCCCTACGACGTGCTCACCCGAGGGACCTCGCGCCGCAACGTCCAGTTCGAGGCCGACCTGTACTGGGTGATCACCGGGGAGGTCGATCCGGTGCAGCTGTTCTGGAGCGTGCCGGGGCGGATCACGCAGTACCACGTCAAGGACATGGCCGAGGACGGCGGTTTCGCGGACCTCGGCGAGGGCGTGATCGACTTCGCGCGGATCTTCCGGGCCAACCACGCGTTGGAGGTCAAGGAGTACATCATCGAGAACGACGAGCCCGTCGACGCGCTGAAGTGCGCCAAGACAGGTTACGACTACCTGGCTAGCCTGGAGTTCTGAGTCATGCCATGAAGGGCACCATCAGGGCACTGAACGTCCTGATGGTGCCCTTCATGGCATCGCGTCGGAAGGTGGCGACATGGGGCTGGTGGCCGGGGTCGATTCGTCGACGCAGTCGTGCAAGGTCGTGGTGCGCGACGCCGAGACCGGGGCGCTGGTGCGGTCCGGGTCGGCGCGGCATCCGGACGGCACGGAGGTCGACCCCACCGCGTGGTGGTCCGCGCTGCGCGAGGCGTTCGAGTCGGCCGGCGGAGTGTCCGATGTGGACGCGATCGCGGTCGCCGGCCAGCAGCACGGCATGGTCTGTCTCGACGAGAGCGGCGACGTGACGCGGCCGGCGCTGCTGTGGAACGACACCCGTTCGGCCGCGGCGGCGGCCGAGCTGGTGGCCGAGCTTGGCGGCGGCGAGGCGTGGGCGCGGCGGGTCGGCGTGGTGCCGGTGGCGGCGGTGACGGTCAGCAAGCTGCGCTGGCTGGCCGGTGCCGAGCCGGCGGCGGTGGCGCGCACGGCCGCGGTGTGCCTGCCGCACGACTATCTGACCTGGCGCCTGCGGGAGACCCGAGACCTGGCGGAGCTGGTGACCGACCGCGGCGACGCGTCCGGCACCGGCTACTACTCGGCAGCGTCCGGCCGCTATGACGACGACCTGCTGACCACCGCGCTCGGTGCTCGTCCCGTACTGCCAACGGTTCTCGGCCCGGCGGACCGCGCGGGCAGCGCGCCGTGGGGTGCGGTGGTCGGTGCGGGCACCGGCGACAACATGGCCGCCGCGCTCGGCGTCGGCGCGGAGCCGGGTGACGTGGTGGTGTCGATCGGCACGTCGGGCACGGCGTTCGCGGTCGCGGAGCATCCGACGGCCGACGCGTCCGGCCAGGTCGCCGGCTTCGCTGACGCGACGGGCCGGTTCCTGCCGCTGGTGTGCACGCTGAACGCGGCCAGGGTGCTGGACGCGGTGGCACTGATGCTCGGCGTGGACCACACCCGGTTCGCGGAGCTGGCGCTGTCGGCCCCGCCGGGTGCGGATGGCCTGACCCTGGTCCCGTACCTGGAGGGCGAACGGACCCCGAACCTGCCGGACGCGACGGGCGCGCTGCACGGCCTCCGGCTGGCGAACGCGACCCCGGCGCACCAGGCCCGCGCGGCGGTGGAGGGCATGCTCTGCGGCCTGGCCGACGCCGTGGACGCGTTGGTGGCACAGGGAGTCCGGGTGAACCGGATCCTGCTGGTCGGCGGCGGCGCCCGCTCCGCCGCGGTTCGCCAGCTCGCCCCGACGGTGCTGGGCCGCCCGGTCCTGGTGCCGGCACCCGGCGAGTACGTTGCCGACGGCGCCGCCCGTCAAGCCGCCTGGGCGCTGTCCGAAAAGGACTCTCCGCCGGCATGGCAGCTGAGCGCGCGGGAACTGGTCGACGGCGATCCCACGCCGGGCCTGCGCGACCGCTACGCCGAGGCCCGCGACAAGTTCCTCACCCGCTGACCCTGCGGCCCACGAGGTGGAAGACGCGGCTGAGCTGGCGGTAGGGGTCTCGTCGGCTGGCTTCGAGCTCGACCTCGGCCGTCGCCGCCACTCGCGCTGAGTCGTTGGGATCCAACTCGGTGCCGCCGAACTCGAGCCAGTCGACGAACAGCCACACCCCGTACCAGCGCAGCGGCACCACACCCCGGTCCTGGATGAGCTCGCTGAGCTCCTCGACGGTGTCGGCTCGGCTGCGCGCACCCAGCACCCCGATGCCGGTTCTGGTGTCGAAGGCCGCCAGGGCGTCGTCCCAGCGCTGTTCCATGGCCGGTTGCACGGCCGTCGCCCTGGCGTTGCCCGTCATGATCGACACGATGCCGTCGTCGGCGACGCACCGGCACAGCTGCTCGACCATTGGTTCCGCTTGGTCGAGATACCCGAGTACGCCGTGGCACAGCACGGCCTGGAAGCGTCGACCCGCCACGGCCTCGACGGTGTTCTCGCCGTCGGCCTGCACGAACGTCACCCGCCGCTGGGCCTCGGCGGGCAGCAGCTGGAGCCGCTCGCGAGCCCGGTCCAGCATCGCCGGCGACGAGTCGAGCAGCGTCACGTCGTAACCGGCCATGGCCAGCGGAAACGACTGATGACCCGCGCCGCCGCCGACGTCGAGGATCGCGGCCGGTGGTGGCGGCAGATGCGCCAGCAGCTGCCGGTGCATGACGTAGGTGCGTACGCGGCCCTTCACCGTGGCGTAGGCCCCATCGACGAACTGCTCGGCCAGTCCGGCCCAGACGTCATCAACCACGCCGCCACCGTAGTTCGGGACCTAAGAGGCGCTGTTCCCGGAGCTGGTCGGTGCGGCGTTCGACACCTTCAGCGACGGCATGTCCCACGCCGCCGGGGATACCCGGGGGCTGGACGCGCTGGCGCGGATGGGGGCGCGGTACAACGAGCTGCTGGCGGACCGCACCACGCTCCTGCTGCAGCTGCAGCTGTTCGCCGCCTGCGGTGACGGCGAAGTCGTTCCTCGCCTTCGGCATGCTGCTGGACGAGCCGCGGGCCACCGGCGTACGCAGCCACACACACAGGCCTATTCGAGCACATCACCGCGGAGACCAACCGCTGAACCACGGTTTCTCGCTGGCATGATCAGAATGGTGGGGGTGGTTCTGGTTCTGGGTCGGCGATGGGTTCTGGTTGTGTGGTGAAGCGGAAGCCGCGTGGGCTGGTCCAGGTGATCTCCTCGCGGGTTTTGGTGACTTTCCAGTTGCCGTGTGTTTTGGCGCGATGATGCGTGCGGCAGGACGGATGGATGTTCTCTTCGTTGGTTGGCCCGGCGGGGAATGGTTCTGCGTGTTCCATGTCGCAGAGGTGGGCTGGTCGGGTGCAGCCTGGTCCGGTGCAGGTGGGGATGTTGGCGATGGTGTGGTCTTTCAACGCTGCGGGTGGTTGGTAGCGGCGTCGTCCGACGTCGAGTACGCGGCCGGTGGCGGGTTCGGTGAGGACTCGTTGCCAGGTGGCGTCTTCGCGGCCGGCGAGTTCCAACGCTTGCTGTGCGGTGATGTCGCCGTAGCCGGCGAGGTAGCCGGGTTTGTCGTCTACTCCGAGTGCGGTGGTGGCGGGCAGTGTCAGCCACACGTGGACCTTGACCTGGTCGAAGTTCACGTGTGGCTG
>Ga0193742_1002519_pt1 | contig 10528 bp, 8 predicted proteins | sample L2c1metaG_FD_165511 | JGI IMG/M metagenome (GOLD analysis project Ga0193742, IMG submission 165511) | Soil microbial communities from a riparian zone of the East river system, Colorado, United States - L2c1 | ecosystem: Environmental > Terrestrial > Soil > Riparian zone | place: USA: East River... | reverse complement strand
CGATTCGCACAACATTCAACGCGTTGCCATGCCGGACGGCAGCGTAAGGAATGAAGGAGATGTCCAGGTCTCGGTGAAGCCCTACGAGATCGCCTTCGGCACCATCCTGCCGATGAAGTCGCAGACGGAGAATCTGCTGGTACCGGTCTGCCTTTCGGCCTCCCATGTGGCCTATTCTTCGGTGCGCATGGAGCCGCAGTACATGATGATGGGCCAGGCAGCAGGAGTGACGGCTGCGCTCGCGATCCAGAACAAAACTGCAGTGCAGGATGTGAGCGTTGCGGCACTCCAGGAGAGACTGCGCAGCCAGAAGGCGATCCTGCATATCGAGCAAGAAGCGACTGGAACAGGCATTGAATAAGAGTTAAATGGATGAAAACAATCATGCTGTTACGTAACGTAACAGCATGGTACTTCCCAACATCACTCCACAAAACGAATAGTGGCGAGCCATAGCAAATAAAGGCGTCCAGCCTGAAGATGCCCGTTACGTTTCAGCACCCAGTTCTCATCAGATGAGGCCATCATGAAGCATTTTTTAAAGGCAGTTGTTCATGTCCTTGCTCTCGGTCTGTTCTTCCTCACCCCGGCTCTTCTGCAGGGGCAGGTTGCAAACGGAGTTATCACCGGGCGCCTGACCGACACGACGGGAGCCGTCGTGCGCGATTCTCAGGTTACTATTACTAAAACCGATACCAAACTCACCGTCTCTACCCGGAGTAACGGGGACGGCATCTACTCGTTCCCATCGCTCCAGACGGGCCCCTACAAGATCCAGGTCTCGCAGAGCGGCTTCAAGAATGCAGAGACAACTCTCACCCTGACGGTCGGACAGACGGCCAACATCGACCTGAGCCTCGAGGTCGGCTCCAGCACCGAGACCGTCAACGTTGAGTCGGCCGGCATGGCCGATCTCGAAACCAGCGATTCCACCGTGAGCTATACAGTAGGTACGCGGCAGGTGAGCGATCTTCCTCTCAATGGGCGCAATCCTTATGGACTGGCAGCTCTCTCTCCGGGTATCAATCCAGGAGGCGGTTTTGGTCAGGGCGTCAGCCAGGTTCGTGGCGCGGTGGTCGCAGCAGGAACCAATAACTTCGAGTCGAACGGCGGACAGTCCGGATCGAATGAGATCTTCTTCGATGGCGTACCCGTAACGGTATGCTGCCAGGGACAACCGGCCCTTACTCCCTCAGTAGAGGTGGTCGATCAGTTCAAGGTCATCACCTCGACTCCTCCGGCACAATTCGGGCGTTCCTCGGGCGGCATTCTCAATATCGTTTCGAAGACCGGCACCAATAGCCTGCACGGCACCGTCTATGAGTACCTGCGAAATGAGAAGCTCGATGCGGCACCCTACTTTCTGAAGTACAACAACACGCCACCCATCCGTGGCCGCAACGACTTCCGCGCGCCGCACAAGTTCAACCAGTATGGCTTCTTCGCCAACGGCCCGGTATTCCTACCCAAGATCTACAACGGCCGTGACAAGACCTTCTTCACCTTGGGTTGGGAGGCATCGCGCAACGTTCTCTATGCACCGACCACCGTCACCGTGCCCACGGCACTTCAGCGCCAGGGCATTTTCACCGAAGCTCCCGGCCAGATCTATGACCCCTACAGCACGAGCGGCAATACGCGTCAGCCCCTTCCCGCGGGTTGCAACTCTGCCGGCTGCTTCGGCGCAGGCAAGATCGTCCAAAACATCAATCCGGTATCGCAGAAGCTGCTGCAGTTCTTCCCCCAGCCCAACGTCGCCGGACTTACCAATAACTACGTCTACGCAAATCGCACCAGCGATCAGGTAGACCAGTTCAACTTCCGCGTCGATCACAACTTCTCGTCAAAACAGCGTGTCTTCGCACGTGGCACCCGTGATACCAACACACATCACGAGAACGACCTCTTCAACCAGGCTGGCGGCCCCAGCGGCATCAACCAGACGCTGCGCGCCTACCTCTTCGCTTTGGGCGATACATGGACGATTACTCCGCGGCTGATCCTGCAGACGAACTACGGCTTCGCCTACCAGAAGAACTTCCAGATCCCTCAGAACTACGGATATATGGCGTCTGACTATGGCTTCACTAACCTGGACAGCCAACAACAACTGTCTGGTCTTCCATACTTCACCATCAACGGTACCCCTGCCAATGGCGGCTATGCCGGGATCTCCTACGCGGCCAACACCAACCGATGGGAGCATTACAGCCACTTTCTGGAATCGACTGCGCTATGGCAGCTCGGCACGCACAGCCTCACCTTTGGCTATGATGGCCGCCTGATCCTCGAACACCAGCAGAGCGCAGGCAACGGCCCGGGAACACTGACGTTCGATACGACGCTGACCAACGGCCCCAACGTTACCAGCTCCGCAGCCTCCAACCAGGCGCAGTTCGACTCCTTCGCCGCATTCCTGATGGGAACTTTTACCAACGCCACGCTTACGCGCCAGGTTCAGCCCGCATACGACTCCTGGTATCACGCGATGTATCTCCAGGACGACTGGCGTGTGAATCCACGGCTAACTCTGAACGTCGGCCTGCGCTATGATATCGAGACCGGATACGCTGAACGCTACAACCGTTGGGCCGATCTCGATCTCAATGTGGCAAATCCTCTCTCTTCCGCCACACTGCCATTCACTGGTGGAGCGCGCTATCTCGGAAGCAACTTCCCCAACCGCACCTGGAAGACTGCCTACAACAAGTTCGGGCCACGCATCGGACTCGCGTTCCAGGCCTCCGACCGCGTAGTGCTGCGCGGAGGATATGCATTGATGTACCTTCCCACCTCTCAACGCTTCTATGGCACGTCAACACTCGGCTATTCCCAGCAGACACAGACCACTTATCCGAATACGAGCATCCCCACGACGACGATCGCAAACCCCTTCCCCAACGGCGTGATTCTGCCGGCTGGTCCTGCTGCAGGCGTCACTGCAGGTACGGGAACCTCGGTGGCTGGCGCAGTCTATGACAACCCGCTGCCTTACTTCCAGCAGATCAATGCCGGAGTCGAGACACAGATCACACAAGGCGTCGTGCTTCACCTTAATTATGTCGGAAGCCACGGCGTGCATCTGCCGATCAACTATCGCCCCAACGATCTCCGCGACCAGTACTGGGGAGCGCCAGGCAGCCAATCACAGATCGACTACCTCAACGCACGGGTCGCCAATCCCTTCTATGGCAACGCCACAGCAGGACCGCTGGCCATCCCAACCACCGTGCAGCGTGTACAGCTTCTCTCGCTCAATCCGCAATACACGCCGAACACCGGTATGGCGAACACCTCGCTTATTGTCAACCAGCTCGGCATCGGAGCATCGATCTTCAACGCCGCTCAGGCCTTCATCACCATTCAGAGATCGAAGAGCCTCTCGGCGACGGTGAGCTATACCTTCTCAAAGCTGATGGGCAATACCTCTCCCTTGCTCACCGGCTTTCTTAACGTCAACGGAACGCCGGACTTCCAGAACAGCTACCACATCCGTAACAAGGAATGGTCCATCATGGCAACAGATATTCCCCACCGCTTCGTCGCGAATGCCAACTTCAGTCTGCCCTTCGGGCGCGGACAGCGCTTCGGCGGCAACGTCAAACCATGGGTGAACCAATTCGTCGGCGGCTGGTCACTCAATACCATCGTCGCGATTCAGTCCGGCTACGCTCTCGGAATCACACAGACGGGAGGCCAAGCATACTCCGGCTCGCGTCCTTTCTTTGTACCGGGAGGCAAACCACTCACGTCGGGAGACGTGCACCAGCGGCTTGGCGGCAACGGACAACCGAGCGCCTACCTTGATGTCAATGCCTTCCGCAAGGCAAATGCCTTTGAGTTGGGCGATGTCCCAAGATCGTCTGGAAAACTCCGCAGCCCCGTAGGTTTTCAGAACGATCTCTCGCTGCTGAAGCAGTTTCCCATCCACGACACCATCGGCCTGCAGCTCAGACTTGAGGCATTCAACCTGATAAACAAAGTACAGTTCGGTGTCCCAAACACAACTTTTGGTTCATCGGCCTTCGGCAACATCACCACGCAGGCAAACTCACCACGAAATATCCAGGCTGCCCTCAAACTGTTCTTCTGAGTAACAGCCTCCTCTAAACGAAGGATCAGGTAGCTTTTAACACCAAAAGTTTCCAGACTTTATCGTTTATCACTATCGAGGGCCAACCTCAAAAATCTATGCAATTTGTTGGTTTTATTTGGCGTTTCCGGCGGGTGATGCTCGCTATTGGGTGGAATACCAAATCTATGAGCCGGATGAACTTGCTGTCCGGTTTCATCATCATCTCGTCTGGTCATCCATTCGCCAATGGGAACGGCCGTCATGCCCGGCTCATGGCGGATGTCGTCGCGCGGAGACAGGGCTTGGCAGTGTTCACAGTTGAGATGAGAACGCTGCAACGTGATTTCGTCGAAACATTCAAAAGAGCATGCGCGAATGCCAGGTGGAAGCCCACTATGATATTCGAACACCATGCTGATAAATGGACCCACCGAAGAAGATCAGCGTTATTGCAGCTAGCTTGGGGTATAGCGCCGCAAGCGATCTCAATCGATTTTTTTCGCAATCATATTCACATAAGCCCGTCTGAGTGGGAAGTGAGGAGCGGGAGAGAATTGCGCTTCATGAAGGACCTCCCCGACACTTATAGAAGCCGCTACTGCCTATCCTCGCTGACTGACGTCCCGTTTGCTCCGTGGTCGAACCCTCCACCTGGGGTTTCGAACACCGAGGAGCGCATGGTCGATGAGTTGATTCCCGTATTGCTCTGTCACGCCGGGGTGGCGGAGCAGGAGCCGAAGATACATTGGCGCGACGATCGCATCGAGTAAGAGTTCCGGGGCTGTCGTGGCCAAGAATTCGCCCGACGCGATTCCACGCTTGATGTCTTCCACGGCGGAAGCCCGTCGCGGGCGAATGTGGCTCTCGTAAAGTTCCTTCAGGATAGATGGATCGCCTTGTCCCTCGGCGATCAAGTCGGCAACGACTTTTCCGAACAAACTGTTGCATTGGATGGCAAGATGCTTGACCCTTGTCCGCAATGCCTCTTCCGCCGTCGTTGCGCCCGGCGTTTCGAGGATGGTGTTGAACCGCTCATGGAACATGGCCATGATGAGGGCGGCCTTGGATGGCCACCACTTATATAGCGTCGGCTTTCCAACCCCCGCACGTCTTGCGACGGAATCCATGGTCAGGTCGCGAGCGGGCTTTTCTTGCAGCAGTTCAGATACGGCGTCCATGATCGCGGCGTGGGATACCGCCGCTTCGCTGCGTGGCCTTCCCAAGGAAGGCGATTCGGACCTTGAGTTCGGCACAAGTTTCAACTTACCTGAACGGAGCGTAAAAGGAAATGAATCTAGATACGTTTCCGTTACGTCTAGTAAAGTGTAAGAACATCAAGGAGCACCACGAAGAGGAAGGAACGCCAATGCATACGGTTCAAGAAAATCAAGGTACAGCGTCATGGTTGGTGCAGCATCCATTGAGCGCGAAGGATCAAGCTGCGATGGTCGCTATGCGCGCTATCGTCGAGCCCAATAAAGGCAAGCTTCAGGGAGTTGCGGCCCGAGTTCCGTTCGACGCCATAATGGAGCGCGTCTCTGCGCCGGTGGGCGTAGCCTACGAGGCTGACAATATAGGGGATGTTTCGGGATGGTGGTGCCGGCCCGATGGCGCGCGGCCCAGCCAGGCCGTTATGCACCTCCACGGCGGGTGGTTCAACTGGGGCTCCGCACAGGCGTTTCGCCATCTGGCAGGCCATATCGCGGTGAGCGCCGGGGTAGCAGCTTTCGTGCCTGACTATCGGCTTGCTCCGGAACATCCATTTCCTGCCGCCGCACAAGATGTGCGGGCCTGCTACCTAGGTTTGATCGAGCGAGGCTTCACGAGGATCGCTGTGACTGGGGACTCCGCTGGCGGCAATCTGGCTCTTGGCTTGCTTATTTATGCCGCAGCGAGCAGCGAGGCGGGGAGTGGAGCTGTCGTTGGTGGAGTGGCTCTTTCGCCCGTGACCGATCTCGCGCTGTCGGGAGGCAGTTGGTCCACGCGGGCTGTTGCCGATCCGTACTTCACCCGGCCGCAAGCGGAGGAACTGGTGCGGGCTTATTTGGATGGACATCGTCCGGAAGATGCACTGGCGTCACCTCTCTATGCTGATCTCAAGGGTCTGCCACCGCTCCGTGTGCATGTTGGCAACGATGAGGTTCTGCTGGACGATTCGATTCGCTTGGCTGAGCGGGCGGCGGCGGCGGGAGTTGACGTCCGGCTCGACTCATGGCAAGGGATGGTTCACGGATATCTTGGGGGTTTGGGAAAACTGGCGGATTCTACAGAGACTCTTCAGCTGATCGGAGACTTCCTTATCGAACGCTTTGCCAACGCGAAAGGGTAAGAGGAACCATTAATAGTAACGACCTAGAGCAGGGCGCCTGCCGAACAGTGCACAACATAAAATGAGCTAATGCCTGAAGATCGAGTGATCGAACTAATCGAGGGAATGACCATCTGACTGGTCCGATCGGCTGATGCCGAAGCGGTTGCAGCTTTGAGCGCATCGTTTGGATACCCAGCAAGCGCAAGTGAAATGCGGTCGAGGATTGAAGAACTCGCTGATAACAACGAGCGAGTGGTTCTTGCGGCAGTTTTGCGAGATGTGGTGGTCGGTTGGATCGATGCGGCGGTAGAGCGGCATCTCCAGTCACCACCTGTCGTGGTGATAGGCGGGCTCGTGGTGAAAGACGATATTCGCGGCAAACGTATCGGCCAGCACTTGTGTCACGCCGTTGAACGGTGGGCGGTCCGGATCGGAATAGCCGCAGTTCGCGTGAGATCACAGCTGAAGCGTACCGCTAGACCGCTTTGAACACTATTCTCCTTCGTCAGTTTTTGTCGCGTTCTGGCTACCGCTTTGTCTTGCCTGTCCAATTGCGCGGTGGCAGACTCATCTCCACATCATCTTCAGATTTCGATTCGGATCGCGGGAGGACGCACCAAAATGTTTTCGACTCTGCCACATATCCGCGCGACCGTAGATCAAGACGGCGCTGTCATCCTCGATATACAGTGCGACGCGATGGTAACTCTCAATTCGACCGGCGGCTACATCTGGAACAAGCTGGCGGAGGGGAGGACGACGGATGAGATCATCCGTGAACTCGCTAATGACACAGGCGAAGATTCACTCTCCATCGAAAAGGACGTTCGCCAGTTCCTCGAGCAGCTTGCCGAGAATCACCTAATGACTAGGTGCTGAATTCTAGTGTATTCCTGATGATTCCATCGAACCCGCAAGGCGATTCGTTCAGGTTGGTCCTGGCGTGGCCAACGCCAGGAAAGCTGATGCGGCACGCTCAGGTTTCGACCACGATGAATGTGTACTGAAACGCCTTGATGGGCGCCAAGCGAGAGGCGAACAGCAAGGTGGTGAGGATGGCACTGAGGAGCGCATAGCCATGAAAAGGACCCTGCAGACACACAGAAACCCACTGGGCGTTTTCGAGGTCGCTCACTGGGTGGGTTGTTCTGGGTTGGCCTTAGGCCTAAATGGTTGCGGGGGTAGGATTTGAACCTACGACCTTTGGGTTATGAGTGACTTGAATGACACGTAAGTTGTTGACTCTAAGGCACTAATGGCGACCCAAAAGTACGGAAAAGTACCCTTCGGACAGGCTATTGGGAGCGCATCGGGAGTGAATTTCGGCCGTTGCATTTCGTGACCAACAGTCACTGAATCGGCGGTTGCTGGACGCGCTCCGTCGATACCATCACACCTCCAAGATGTCAGAAGTAGGAGTATACTTCTGACATGGGTGAGCTATGGAACGCCTGACCGAAGCTATTCTTCAGAGAACGAACGAACTGCCCGAGGGCTCTCCCGTGAGCGCCAAGATGCTTTTGCACCTTGGGAGTCGCGCTGCCGTCGATCAGTCACTCTCGCGACTCGCTCGCAGCGGCAAACTGTTGCGAGCCGGGCGAGGCATGTATGTGTCCCCCGTGAGAAGCCGTTTTGGGAGTCATCCCCCATCCGCAGCAAAGCTTGTCGAGGAGTTTGCTACGCAGCGTGGAGAAACGGTCGTTCCTTCCGGCGCTACCTCTGCAAACGCTCTCGGTCTCACGACGCAGGTTCCCGTACGCATTGTCTATTGGACATCGGGCCGAAGCCGGAAGCTGAATCTGGGTAAGCAGAGCGTCCAGTTGGAGCATGTCCCTTCCTGGCAGCTCGCATTCGCCAAGGAGCCGGCTGGGGAAATCGTTCGATCACTCGCATGGGCTGGGCCTGAAAAGGTTCGAGGTGCTCTGAACGAAATCAAGGCCAAGGTTCCCGCGTCTGCTATCCAACAGGTAGCTCAACAGATTTCCCGCTTTCCCGGGTGGATGGCGAGCGCCTTGAGCCGGGAGTCCATTGGTGCCTGAGAGCTATTTTCAACTGAGTGCGACGGACCAAGCCGATGCCTTGGCTGCGGGAGCATCAGCTTCTGGCCGCCCGCCGCATCTTTTGGAAAAGGACATTTGGGTGGTCTGGGCACTTTCGACACTCTTTGAGTCCGAACTGGGAGCTCATCTGGTTTTCAAAGGAGGTACCGCCCTATCCAAGGCTTACAAGGTGATCCGGCGGTTCTCCGAAGACGTTGATTTGACCTACGACATTCGGGCGCTTGCGCCCGAGCTCGTGGCGGACTCACCCGAAGGGATCGACGCCATTCCTCCGAGTCGTAGCCAAACAAAGCGCTGGTCGGACCAGATTCGAAATGAACTCCTGCCCGCGTGGATCAGAGATCGAGCCCAACCAATCATTCAGGGCGGCCTTCAACAACTAGGTCTTGGAACATCCCGCGTCACCGAAGATTGCATTTTCATCGACTACCCTCCGGTGGCAACGGCTTCGGATTACGCTCTTCCTAGAGTCAAACTCGAATTTGGAGCGCGATCGAGCGGTGAACCGAGCAGCGTGCTTCCTGTCCGCTGTGATCTTGAAGATGTTCTTCCTGAACTGGTATTTCCGAGCGCGAATCCTCGGGTTATGAACATCGAGCGGATCTTCTGGGAGAAGGCCACGGCAGCTCATGTCTACAGTCTGCAAGCAGGCGAAGGCTTGAGCGATCGCTTCTCGCGCCACTTCCATGACCTCGCCCGCTTGAATGAGCAAGGCTATCTGGAAAGAGCTGTCAACGCGACTGAAGTCGCTAACGCTGTCGCAGTTCACAAGAACGCCTTCTTCATCGAGAAGGACTCCAACGGTGAACGGATTGACTACGTTGCTGCTATCCGGGCCGGTCTGATTCTGGTTCCCACAGGAACAGCTTTCGATGCTTTGCGTGAGGACTACCAGCAAATGATCGCTGACGGCCTTCTCCTCGACGACAGCGAAACGTTCGAAGATCTCATTGCACAGTGTCTTGTGATTCAGAAGCGAATCCGAGTCCGCTAAGGCGAGTTGTCATTCGGGGCATCGACTTTGCCGTCGGGGTCTATTACTTCCGACAAGCCGACATATGAGGAGTAATCGTCAGCGACCGCAAACGTAGATCATCTGTTGATCAATGACCCCAACGCCGACCAGTTCGCCCAGTGCATACAGTCAACGGGATTTGCATCAATACCGGCTTGGGCGTCTGAGACGAGTGAATCTGGAACCCAGCAGAAGATCGTGCCGTCTTTGTGCCAAAACCACGTATCCCAAGGAGGCGCATCCTCCACGTCGAAAAAGCTGTGCGAAGCAGCTTCGGCTGCGCCGTCCGACACGGTTTCCATTGCCTCATAGAGGAGCAGCCGACCGAGTGCCTGCGCCTCTGCCGGATCGACCGGCTCAGTGGCGGCATCTCGAAGAATCTCGGAACGCTTTTGCTTGATTGACTCCGCGGCTTGCCGATAGCTGTCGCGTTTCACTTTAACGAAGGCGTCTATTCCAAGTTCATTAAGAGAAGGGACAGTGAGAATCGAGGTTGGGTCAAGTATCGAAGTGCGCAGATCTTCTGCCCGAAGCTGATGGCGACTGAACCACGCGGCGGTCTCTCCAAGTGCACGTAACACTTGAGCGGGCGGTTGTGAGTCGCCATTCATCTCGACGTTGGAAAGCACCAGAGTCTGGTCGAGCGTACCCACCTGTTTTCTTGCAATGGCAGCCATAATCAGCAGAATCAATGCCAAGGCGCCGAGCGGGAGGACAAGCATCATCGTTATTGCCGACGGCCCGTGGACATTAATTCCATCAACGGGAGCGCCAAGGAGAAGCGCAAACAATGGCGCAGCGAAAACGGAGGCCGCCATAATCGCCCTATATTTCGAATTGCAAAGCTTGGCCCAACCGATACAACCCACGCTGAAAATAGCGGTCCCAAGCAAGATGCAAATTCCGAAAACTGTGTAGTGCTGCTCAATGATGTCAAACCTGAAGTGAGCCGCAACATCGACGTAGAAGGCTGCGACCCCAAAGACGGTGAGAAAACCACCTAGGAAAGTTCTGCACAAGTTTTCTACCCATGCTCTGATTGGATAAATTTGTAGGTGGGGGCAGAT
>Ga0193742_1002518_pt1 | contig 10528 bp, 11 predicted proteins | sample L2c1metaG_FD_165511 | JGI IMG/M metagenome (GOLD analysis project Ga0193742, IMG submission 165511) | Soil microbial communities from a riparian zone of the East river system, Colorado, United States - L2c1 | ecosystem: Environmental > Terrestrial > Soil > Riparian zone | place: USA: East River... | reverse complement strand
TAAGTTCCTCTATTCGCATTCTAATTGATATATGAGGTAAGGTTGAGGATTGCACGCGTCGGTGCGACTTGTCAGGTGCTCTTTTGTTGATGGAACAAATTGAAGAAAACACAGATCTTGCTTGATTGGGAATCCGATGATTTCCTGGACTAGATCTGTCGCGTCCCTATTAGTAAATATAATACTTTCAGGGTACTTTTATTTCATCTTGTGCAACAGCTAGAGAGCAACCACGTCTAGATGGTCCTTTTCTGGGATTCCCTCCAATATGCACAACATCTCGATCCGGAGGAGCTTTATATATATAAATTACTCTAGCTATTTGACAACGCAGCCATTGTCAAAAAAACAAGGCTATTGCTAATTACAGTGCACATGGCATCCACTAGACCGTTGGAAAGTATTCAATTTCAAAATGACCCTTTCCTCGGACTGTTGCTTGAAATCTCTTCCACCTTCAGAGCTCTTTACAATCCACCACCAAAGCGCCAATCCAAAATCGCAGGCCAAAAAGTTGGCTGAGCAGGCTGAAGGCTTACAGGGAGGACCTAAGCTTCTTATTCCGAACGAAGATTCAAACTGGATGGAAGTTGGCTTCGAGGAGGCGCTACAACTCCTTGACAACTCCTTACTGTATACATCTTATATGAGATAACACCTCCCGCTCCATCTACAAAACAGAAGTTTAGCTATATGACAACGTCCGCGCTTCGATATCGTCAGGATGATACTTTCTCGCGCTATCCGTCTGAGCAGATTGTGGAGGATGAGGGCGGGAATTAGATGAATCACGAACCACCTCAGACTCTGCGTCAGGTCGTAGGTACGTTGAAGTTAACACTTTTCGGAATCATCCTCTTGTTGCGTGGATCGAGCAGTTTTTATCTATTTACTACAAGTATCCAGTTCTTTGCATGTGTCAATGATCCTTTGATCGACCCACGTGTCCCATCCCTATGGATCGTTATTTTGGTGTGAATATTTACAAGTTCTTCCTGTCAAATCTCAAAATAAACTCCACAAACCCAACCTCCTCATGCCAAGCTGCGAGGGTCAATATATGAGGAGACGATGGAAACTATATATATAATCGATCCGAATCACCCCGACAAACCCTTATTAGGTTCTTGAAGTTGAACGTTCGAACCTCCACAACGCCTGGAAAAAAACAGTTATGTACACTGTACAAAATTTTATCGAGATTCAATCTTATCTCTGACAGATAGCTCAGCGGTGTGTACAACACTTTTTTCTTAGCAATGGCTTCCTTATCATAAAATGAGTGCCTACGGCACTCCGTTGGACCCGAGACCGCTCATCGCCCATGGTTTGTATGATTAAAGTAGAATACTTATACTAAGACTAATAGAACTGTCTTCCAGGCCTTGTCGGTGTAATATCGGATCACACCTCTAGGGTTTATCTTGAACCTCATAATTTTACCATGGGAAAGGCAGCTGCCATAACGTTTTTGCCACCACGCCTACGTGCGCTACACAGCTGGTCTTTCAGGGTTCTAGTTACTTACAACGCCAACAATGGAATCATCTTCCACCACCCGGATTCCCTACGACATCTTTATTCCCATTATCGAGGAGCTGGCCTCGCAACACTGTTATGAGGGCCTGCGTGCGTGCTCACAGGCATGTCGTATGCTTCTTCACCCCTGCCGTGTGCACTTGTTTTCGACCGTCAACATTGACAACAATGCCCATCAATTCGCAGCTTTACTCGCACGAAATTCTACGATACCAAATTATGTTCAAAATCTTACTTATCAACCCACAATCTTGAGTGAAGATATAGCCAACGCACTCCTTCTGCTCAACAACATCCGAACGTTTGTTCTAAGTCATTGTGACTTCCATTATCCCCGGGGATTAACGCCTCACATACAACATGCCCTCATCCACATATTCAGCTCTCTGTCAGTAACGCATATCTCCATAAGCCAATCCTCCCATTTACCTGCCATTCTTTTATCGAGTTGCTCAAACCTTAAGCACTTGGTAATACGCCGTGAAACTTCTTTTACGTCTGAAATATGCAATACCATTCTCGACACTCATAGGCCACCAAAATTATTGTCCCTCGATATCTCAAGAGCCACCATACCAACAGTAGAAGAATGGCACCCAGTCAGCAAAACGCGTGCCGATGGACTCCCGTTGCTGGATTTGTCCGACCTTCAATCATTGGCTTTCCGCACGGAGGGAATGCAGAAAGTATTTTTGGAGAAGATTTTAGGCGCGAGCCCTAAACTGGAACGTCTGAGCATAACAGGTATTATTAAAATTGCTATCCCTATTATCATGCCTTCCCCCCAACAATATTCTCATCAAACGAATGCCTTACTAGTGATTCAAGATCCAATTCCGGACGACATGCTTCAAACAATTATAAACATATTGCCTACTTTACGCTCACTCACGCTTGAGTGGTGGCTCCATGCAGACCTAATTTCTTTCGAATTTCCCGAGGTAATCAAAGCGTTACAGGCATTGGCTCATCAACCGAACAGTATTACTGAAATCCAACTCTTCATGTGGATTCCAGGGTCTCATACGTGGGCTGACCAGGATTGGGAGAGGATCGATCACATTCTAGCCGATCGGTCCAGCTTCCAACGACTTGAGAAGCTCAATCTCAGGTTATGGGTACATCAAGGGCCCAGTGGTCACTATAAGAAACAAGTGAAAAAAATGGCACAATTTAAAACCACCAAGCTTCCGTCCCTTTGTTTGGCCGCTGATGACTATCTTGACTTCACTATTGTATACTTCTAACGTTGGTACTTACTTAAATGTCGATAAGTACAATTGATTAATGAGCAACAAAGACAAACAGATCATTGACGAGTTATAATAGCGGCAGTGGTTTCTTGACAAAGCTTCAAGTACTCATTTCACATCTACCGCTCCCCATATATTCTTCAACTACCCAAATCATGGCAAAAACTAGGTCGCCTGACTGCATGCCAAAAAATTTGGCACCTCGCCGGGACCCAAGCATTTGCTTTGCTCGTTAATACATCATTGATTTATTACTTGCTGAGATGTTTCCTTTTTTGCTACAGGGCACATATTAAAACAAGTCAAACTACACATGTGAATGGATGTCGTGTGGGCGCCCCATCTCGTTTTTGCTTTGATATCCTACATTCGTTCACATACTGGCGACCAAGTTTTTCTTTCTTTCTGGATGCGTGACGACCTAAAGACCTGCCTAGAATGCGACACTCGCTCCGATGTACTCGCCAAGCACATGAGACTACAACATAATCTATCTCCTCCTGCTGGTCTGGTATGATGTCTCTCATCTCAAATCATCGTTCATTTCCCCAGTACAAACCCTTTTCGCAGCGTATGTAAAGTAGGCAATATTTGAACTTGAATCTCGTTGATGATATATTGTTGCTTCAATTCGGTAGTTGCTGTTGGCAAGCGCGACTGCGAATTTCAAGCTCGTTTGGGGTCCACGAGCAGACCATGGTGGTTAGCTTCAACTATCCCACGGTCGAGTGTTTGCGTGTTCACTAGTCACTTGTCATTCCATGAGCTTTCTTTACCGCCCTCAAAAGGATACAAGCCAGTTATTACCTGCAATCGAAAATGTACCCATCCGTTCGAGAAGAACTGCAGACACTAGGGGTGCTGGCCATATCATCAGACGTGTTTCCTCCATCTTCCTATCGAGAAAAAAACAACGACCTGATTTAAAACTTGCTAATCCTGTGGCAAGCTACCATACCACCGTGTCTTGTACTTCTTTTTCTTCAGATTCAATCGATTCTGAGGATGATATTCGAAGGCCTAGTGGGTTAGGTCGAGCAGTATCGAACATGTCCAATCTCTCACTCCCACCTTCACCTTTCTCGCCTTCCTTCCCAAACTCTTCATATCCAAGTCAGGACTATCAGCGGACTCGTGCATTGAGCTCTCCCAACCTTCTCCACACTTTCGATTTTAATAGAGGCAAAGTCAAACCAAAACCAAAACGTTATTCTATCTCACTCATCAACGACCCTCTTATGGAACTCGAATTCACACCTCCACCACCAGCCTCTTCCTCCCTGCCAAAGGAAGTTATAGTTCATACATTATCCTACCTCTCAAGAGGGACTAAAGCATCGTGTTCTCAAGTATCCAAACTATTCGCAGCAGCTGCCCGTTACAGCCTTTACGACACTCTCAATTTCGACTCGCTTTCCCTCTTGCAATTGGAACAACTCGTTGTTTTACTAGCTTCACGACGTGATCTCACAGAACTTGTATCAACTTTCATATGTCACAATTGGCCTCCTTTCTTCATATCCGACTCGCATTGTCGTGGCGGACACCCAACCGGCTACGTTTTCCAACAGAAAGATGCACTCCTCACAGCTACATTCACACTCGCACTCGACAGAATGACCAACATCACCTCTCTCACTCTTCCCGCATTCGACGCCTCCCTCCTATCTCATCATACCGCGTTCGGACTGACGCGATTGACGTTTATGAATTATACAATGTCAGAATCGGATGCGAGAGCTTTGTTTTCTTGGTTGGATGGTCAGACAAACATTGCTTCCTTGAGATTTATGAATCTTGAAGATGTATCTACACCTATCAAGAATTCGGATACCGTGCCTTGCCGCAGCAGTAGCAGCGATGGAAGACCGGGCACGGCACCTTCATTCCTCATGCCGTTCTCTTTTACTGTGTCACCACAGTCGTCTCCCCTTTCGACCAATTTTCAGCGGCAATCTCCACCACTTGTGCCAACAGTTATTTCACCATTCGACTCTCCCAATCTGCTGCCCAATCTGGTAGAACTACACGCTACACCTTCCATTCTGACATCACTCGCACCCTCTCCCCCATCAACCCCATCCACACCTTCTCATCCCCATCCCCCATCCCCCCAGCCCCTCCTCAGACCTCTAACTACTGTCTTCCTAAACATAACCACAACCCTCTACACCGGTCTCCGTCCCGCAACACTTATGAGCTCACTCCGTGGGATCTTGCATTTGTGTTTAAGGTTTGGGAGGGAGGTTGATCGGAGGACATTTGAGAAGGTTGTGGGTGCTGCTGGAGGTGTTTTGGGTGGGGGAGAGGGAGGCACTGAGGGTGAAAGGGTAAAAGAAGGGGAGTGGATTGGATTACGATCGCTTGAAGTGGGTTTCCAGGATAGTTCTGCGAAACGATCTAGGAGAGATGAGGTTCGTTTCATCTGTCGTTTTTCTTCTTCTATCCCTACCCTATCCATATTTTTGTACCCAAACCTAACCACTACCCCCCCTGTTGACATCATTTCTAGGCCCTCTACAAAGCTTTACAAATTTCATTACCGCGATATAAATCACTTCGTTCTCTACGTCTTTTCGTGTCTCAGCCCGACCATCAGTATCAACCCTTCGTCGATGACCATGGCCACCGCCAACGCACCATCTCGAACAACACCACCACCACAATGGTCTCACCAACGACAACGACAACGACAACGGTCCCGCTGACGATGAAGGCGACAGTGACGGTAATAATGGCAGTATGAACGAAACCGGTAGGAATGCGGGTGGTAATGACTCGGATACCACACCACCCTCAGGAGTCGAACAAATATTGATCGATTCGTGGTTAAAACTATGTCCTTCCTTGGAGGTTGTGACACTTTTTTCGGGTGCCCAGTGGAGGAAGGAGTTGGACGATCGACGGTTTGTCTAAAAAAAAGCGTTGTGTGTGTGTCCATTTCTCATTTTTTCGTTTCTCAAAAGTTTTTTCTCTCTTCCTTTTTGTTTCGGCTGTACATACCTATAATAGTTTTACCACATGCAAACAATTTTTTGCGACTTTTTTACAATTTCCTATCCCCCTTCCTCTTTGAATCATATAGTTATCATCGTTTCATTAATTATAACTACATACCAGATCGTCCCTTATACCCTATACCCTTCTATACTCCATTCCATTCTCCTAGATCTATATATATACCCCGCCCCCACAAGATAAAAACAGTTTTTCTTGTTTAAAAATTTGTTCACTTAATTCCTCCTTTTTTTTTTTTTTTTCGTGTTACATATTACTTGTAAATTACTTGGACTCCCTTGCATTTTGAAATTCGGCACTAGTGTTTGTACTTTTCTGATACCATAGGCCTGCATGTAACTGTGTATATTCAATGTGGATTTCTCGGTCCTTCGTCGCACCTCCTTGACTTTGTTGAATCATTCTTCTTGTGGGTTATTTTATTAGTATGTACATGAAAGTTCACTAAGCGCTCAAGCGCTCCAACGAATCGAATACAAGTACATATACATACATTGCGTGGTAGACCTTTTTTTTCCTTTATTCAGTTACATATAATTCCCGCGTACAACCAATTCTACTCCCTCCTCCCCTTCTCTCACTCCCAACCAACCAACCAAAAACAAACAAATAACTAAATCAAAGTTTAATAACCAAATGCCTACTCGTCAAAACAGCCCTGGCACCCGGCACAACCACAATCGTCTGTGTATCGTCAATAATCATAGCAGGACCCACTACCATATCGCCAATCTCCAGTTTGTCGAGGAGATAGACGGGGGTGTGGGTTACCCGACCCACTTTGTCAAAGTAGACGCTGTGGTAGGTTTCTAGTTTGTTTTCAGGTGATGGAGGGACAGGGTCGGAGTGAGGAGGAAGACTGATGAGGCTGGGTGTCAGTTGAGCTAGTTCGGCGTAGACGGATTGACCGAGCGAGTCGAATGTTTTGCCAATTCCGCGGACCTGTTTTTATATTTTTTTGTATGTTTTGGCTCGTTGGGCTCAGTAGTAAGGTTCCGTACCTTGATATCATCAACAATGATACTCTTCGTATCCAACAAAAACCCGAATTCAGTTTTATAAACCCTATTAAACGCAGCCTCGAAATCCTCTCCATCCCCATCCTTTTCATTGGGAACAACCATCAATGCTGTATCCGTACCTTCAAATCGCATATTGAGCATCCGTTCAACATGAATACGATGGTCCTCAAAGCCTTGTTTCTGAAGCTCCACGCGGACCTGTTGGGTCATCCTGTCTAGTCTGGAGATGAGTGTTGGTTTGTTTTGTGGTGTGTAAAATGTGGAACAAGGTTCTTGCAACTCGAATGCGCTGGTTTAACGTAAGAGTACGTTTTTTGGAGTAAAAAACAGTTTTTTTTTCTGACTTACCGGTCTGCAAGAGCTAGTCCGTATGCGGAGAGAATGGAGCTGTACCGATGGATCAAAATGGTTTTTATGCCTAGAAGACTGGCAATTTCGCATGCGTGTTGGCCACCTGCTCCACCGAAACTTGCAAGACTGGAGAGAAAAAGTATCATTCTCATTGATTTCTTGGGAGCGAGGAACAAAAAAAAAAGCCGTACATATGTTTAGACGTCGCATGACCTCGAGCTTCTGTAAGAGCGCGGATCGGACGACACATAGTCTCATTCGCCACCTTGATAAATCTAATGAAGAGGAAAAAAAGAGGTCAGAATGAAATCAGCCAACAAAAAAAAAGAGAGAAGATTTCAAAGCTCATATAATCAAATAAGTTAAAAAAGAACCATAACAAGTACCCATAAACGATTTCATCCAACGATAACTCTTTATCGTTGCTCGCATTGATTTCCTCAGCCAATTTCTCAAACGCGGTTCGTGAAGCATCTACGTCTAATGGTTCTTTCTCAGATTTACCGAATATTTTCGGGAAGTAATCTGGGATGAGACGACCAAGGAGGAGATTTGCATCTGTCACAGCCAGTGGTCCTCCTTTCCTACAATCACCCATAAAAAATGAGTATGAAAGTATAAGGATATTATGAAGAGAACGGGAGTACCGATAACAAGCAGGTCCCGGTTGAGCACCAGCACTGTGAGGGCCAGCGTAGAAGAGACCATGCCTGAAGGTTAGACAGGATCCACCACCTGCTGCGACCGTGTTGATGTCTAATTGAGGCGATTGAATCGTTACTCCTGCTGTTGTTGTTTCGTAAACAACGTCATAACGGCCGTCAAAACGTGATACATCTGTGGAGGTACCACCCACATCCAGCCTAGTAAAGTGGGAAGAAAGTGCATGTTTAGATCTCTTTTTTTTCCCCCGAGAGGGTGTAAATGGGGGAGATTGCGAACCCGATAATAGGATGTTTCTCTTTCTCATCCCAACTCGTCAACGCATAACCTACAACGCCTCCAGCTGGACCACTCAGGATGCTTTTCAACCCCGAAAAATTATTGAGGTCAACTAAACCTCCATCACTTCCCATAAACTCAACTCGAGGACTCCGCAATCTCCCATCTTTCAATTTCTCATCGAAACCGTTAAAGAAACCATCCAAATATTCACGGAGGATGGGTGTTAGGTATGCGTCTGCTGTGGATGATACTCCACGTGGTACCATTTTAATCATGGGTAAAAGTTGAGCAGATTCCGATATGTGGGTGAAACCGACTGAACGAGCTATGGATCCTGTTAGACGCTCGTGGTCTGGGAAAGTGTAGGAATGAACTAGAACGATGGCTAAAGAACGGTAACCTTCGTCGTATAGTTTCTTCAGGTCACGCTCTATGACCTCGGGGTCTACGACATAAATTTAGAGTTGAAGCAATGATATGGACTTGACTGACCTGGCCTTTTCATGATTCGTACAGCTTCTCCAGAAAATCCCTTTACTATTTCTCCAGGACCTTCCGCATCACCTTCTTCATCCCAACCCCTACCTCGATATCCTCTGACAACTTTACCATGTTCATCGAATTGCACGGCGTGTGCCTCTGCCTTCGGATCAGAGGTGTATCCGACCAAAGTTACGCGTTCATCCACTTCGAGAACCGTTGAATATAGTGGTGCTGGTCTTCGGATGTTGAGATCAAATATTTTGGGACGCGACTGGTTCCCGATGAGCAGAAGATCCTTGAACCCACGAGTGATGAGAAGCGCGTGTTTGTGTCCTTTGCGTTCGAGGAGGGCATTGGTAGCCACCGTTGTGGATAAACGGATGTAGTCTAATGGAGATATGAATATCTCCATGATTTCAGGGAGGTGTTGGAGCACAGCACACCGATTTTGTCAGTCTCAAGCACGGATTTCCTAGGAATCTTTTGGTCCGTTACAATTTCTAAAACGCGTCGAATGCCTTCTGTGGGTGCGTCCTCGTAATTTCCTGGATCCTGAGATACTATGAAGAAAGTAAATGATTATCCATATACATGACCTGTCGTACTCACAGAGTTTCACAACCAACTCTTTTCTCTGGTTTGAATTTTCTGGATCTGGATATGATCTACAGATAATAAGAACTGCGCCACAGTAGATGATGTGAGAGTTCATCCTTACGCATGCACATCACAAAAAGTACCGCCTCTGTCAGCACAGATGCGAATGGAACGATCTGGTATCTGCGCAGGTGCAGAAGACATGGTGGCGATAAGTTATAGAACGGCAAGGAGGCTAGCTGGGCCAATTTGTGGACTGAAGTTGGATTATTTGAAGGGTTGAATTTTTTTTTGGGGTCAAACCTATTTGAGTAGAGTTCGGAAGAGAGACGGAACCACCATGAGTACGCCACGCTCTGACGCCATCATTGCCCCAAAATAAAGGATTCCGCAATTCCGTAGACAAGTGCTGGGGTTAGGGTTGTTGACACTCCTTCGCGTCACTCGCGTCAAGTCAGCCTGTGGATGTTACCAAGGTATTCTATTATATGCACGACTCGTTGCAAGATCTGAGTCAAGGGCAATCTAACTTTGAGATAAAATATACATTCCTTTATGTTTTTATTTTCTCTTTTTCGTGTACTTTCATATCCCATTGATGGATATATATTCTTCATATTCTTTGTGTTATCTACTTATGGCCGAGTAGTTTACGGAATTTGTAGTATAAAAACTCGACTCTTTCGTAGCTACACCTCAGTCGTTTGCCCGTACTAATACTAGGTGAGATCCAGCGTAGCAAAGCTTTGGTTGGGCAGACCACTATCATTGCCGGATCTTTTGGAAAATTTGACTTCGTCAAGTGCAAGAACTTGGATCGAGAAATTGCCATGGTTGTCAAAACATCCTCCCCAGAGTCCCTGTCCATTGCAGGGCAGATACCTCAATCTTGTAATCATGAGGTTCAAACGAGGGTGACTGAGGACTTTCCGAACCAAGGCACGACCTGCTGGTGTATTATAAACATAAAGGAGTGGAGACGGTTGAATAGGAATTATGTGATGTGTAGCAGCTAAGTCAACGAGCAGACGCGTCGCATTTGTTTGGTGCTGTATTTTTCCTCACGATCTTATGTAACTATCATCGTAGTCTGGTTCCCATTCCACAAGCCATGAACCTGTGCCTACGGCACGGATTCGGGGCTTGCTGGGGGCTCTGCCCCCAGACCCCTGGCTGCATCACAACAGTGGAAGCAGTCTCCACTCCCAATAATTAACACAGTCTCTAATCCCAATAGTCCACACAGTCTCCAGTCCTAATAGTCAAAAATCCTAATAGTAGACATACCACAATATCCCAACTGTTGAGATACAATTATTT
>Ga0193742_1002517_pt1 | contig 10528 bp, 12 predicted proteins | sample L2c1metaG_FD_165511 | JGI IMG/M metagenome (GOLD analysis project Ga0193742, IMG submission 165511) | Soil microbial communities from a riparian zone of the East river system, Colorado, United States - L2c1 | ecosystem: Environmental > Terrestrial > Soil > Riparian zone | place: USA: East River... | reverse complement strand
ATGACCCCGTTGGGCTTCGAGCTCACGGCCTGCAGGGCCGCCGGCAGGTTGGGGGCGGCGAAGTTGCCGGCCGTCACGAGCGCCACGAGATGTGCGCCGGCCGAGTGGCCGGCCACGATGACCCGGTTCGGGTCGACGCCCAGCGTTCCCGCGTAGGCCCGCACCCACCTGATGGCCTTGTCGACGTCCTGCGGGAGCGTCCTCGGGTGCCACGAGGTGTTGAAGGTGCCGTCGGCGTTGTAGCCGGCGGCGACCGTGTAGCGGACGCTGACCACGGCGAACCCGAGGTCGGTGAGCGCCTTGGCGCCGCCGAAGACGTTGAGGTCGTCCTCGTTGGTGCCGAGCCAGCCGCCGCCGTTCACCGCGATCAGCACGGGTGGCGGGGTCGCCGGGTTGGCCGGCAGGTAGATGTCGAGGACGTGAGGGTCCTTCGGTGGAGGTGGGTTGCCGGTCGGATCGGGCACCTCCACGTAGGGCGGGGCGTCGTAGGAGACGTTGCCGTGCGTGGGCGGGACGCTTCCACAGCCGGTGAGCGCCAGGGCCATGAGCGCGACGAGGCCCAGGGCCAGAGCCCGACGAGATACGGACATTCCGCCTCCAATCCCCCGACAGTCTCCCGGATGGTACGCGCTGCCGGCCACGTGGGTTCCCTGGCGCTGGATGAGCGCCGTCGGGAGATGACGGTCACCTACGTTGGTGCGATGGCGGTCAGCAGAACCCGCAAGGCCAAGGCCGCCCGCAAGCGCAAGCGCCGCATGGATCGCGTCGACCACGACCTCAGCGCTGCGCAGTGGACCGCGCTCAAAGCCGCATGGGGTGGTTGCGCGTACTGCGGCGAGAAGGACAAGCCGCTCCAGCGCGACTGCGTGCTGGCGCTCTCCCGTGGCGGGCGGTACACGCTGGACAACATCGTGCCGGCCTGCCGCTCGTGCAACACGAGCAAGTGCAACGACGAGGTCACCGGTTGGCTGCGGCGCAAGCGGTTCGACGAGCGCACCTTCCTCCTGCGCCACCTCGAGATCAACACGACGCTCGCGCTGCAGTTCGAAACCGAGACGCCGGACACGATCGCCCCCTGACTGCTCGAACCAGGAGCGTCTCCGCAGCCGGACTCGCTGCGCATCGTCGGGCGACCGAGTTGCTCAAGGACCAGGCCGACCCATCGCCGCTTCGCGGCCCCGGAGGTTGGTGACGGTCTGACGACAAACTCTCCCGGGTAGGCGCCACCGTGCCGACCACACCGACCCGCCGTGCTGAGGGGGGCGGAGTGGCGGTCTAGAGCCCTCGGAGTCTGGTGCTCTCGAGGGGTGTGCGCAGGGAGGTGTTGCCGGCGTCCCAGCAGGCGAGGAGGTGTTCGGTCAGCTCATGCTCGACGTGCATCAGTGCGGCCGCTCCGAAGACCAGGTCGGGAGCGTCGGCGGGGTACTGCTCGACGAAGCCGTCCACGAGGCGTTCCATCGCGAGGCGGGCGTGGAGGCCGTCAGCGGCGACATGGACGTCGAAGAACCGGGCCGCCGCGGTTGCGTCCTCGCCGTCGAGCACTCTCCGGATGGCGGCGGCGTAGCGGGCCATGGGCTCGACGGAGGTCATCTCGAACACGGCGAGATGCCCGATGCAGGCTCCGACGAGCCGGCGGGTCCGTCCCAGCCGGTTCAGCAAGGTGTTCGTGGCCAGGGTCACTGCGGGAAGTCGCTCGATGTCGGCGCCGTCGTCGGGATCGATGCCGAGGGCTCGCATCGTCTGGGCGAACAGCACCGAGTGCGCTTCGGTGGGCTCGTGGCCGCCGTACTCGTCCATCTGCAACTCGAGGAGCGCCGTCTTGGCCTTCCCTGCCGCCAGGCGAGGGATGGCGAAGCTGTGGGGATCGGCTTCCTGTAGCTGGTAGGCCGATCGGTGCACCGCGAACTCCTGGAGGTGGACCAGGGTGCCTCGCGAGTCCAGCCAGTCCGACAGCGATGGCCCCTCGGCACCGTCGATCAAAGCCAGCAGCGCATCGGGCACCGCCGCGGGCGCGCAGACGGGGACCATGAGGAGATCTCGCAGCCGCTGCTCCATGGCCTGCTCGAGCCGCTCCCGGAGCACGAGCAACGACGGTTGGTCCTCCCAAGCCGGGTCGACACCGACGATGGGCCGGTAGCTGATCTGCTGGAGCAGGAACAACGCCAGCTGCTCGTCTTCGACATCGCTCGGATCGTCGACCGGCAGAGTGCTTCCCTCATCCGGAGGGCGACCCAGCGTCCTGATCACGTGCTCGCTGAGCGGTCCCCGAGGCAAAGGCATCTCCACGGCGCGTGCCTACCCAGCCCTCGCGCCCACCAACGACGCGATGAGGGCAGATGCCGCCGGTCATGACGGAATGGATCATTCGCTACCGGTCTGATGATGCGGGGCGTGGACCGGCTTGGACTCGGGCGAGCCGCGCTGGCGCAGGAAGATGCTGAGCACGACGAGGACGCCGACGGCGAGGAACTCGGACTGCCAGTTCTGCAACGACTCGAACCAGAACTGGGACCTGAACAGGTAGCCGACGGTGGACACGGGGGTTCCCCCGTGCTCGAGCTGCTCGGCGTTGAACGCCCGGGCGCCGGTGACGAGGTGCCCGAGGAACGCAAGTAGGAACAGGCCGAGCAGGGCGATGCCGAGCGAGCGCTCGTAGACCTGGAGCACGAGACCACCGCGACGGACCGGCCAGGGACTCTCGGCGTCGTCACTGTGCTCGCTCGGATCCTCGCCGAAGCTCCCGTCGCCCTCCGGCGGCCTGGACTCGGCCGAACCCTTCTGCACGAGCCAGGCGGTGAGCAGCACGTACACGCCCATCTGCAAGAACTCGGACTCCCAGTTCTCGAAGGTCGCCTCCCCGAACTCCGCACGCGTGAGGTAGTCGGCCACGCTCACAGTCGGCTGCCCATGAGAGCGTTGCTCGTCGTTGTAGGTCCGATGACCAGCCCACACCTGCCCACCGAGCCAGATCACCAGGAACATCCCCAACGTCACGATCGACAAGCTGTGTTCCCTGACGACACGCCGCATGGCAGTCATCGTCGCGGCTTCTGGCCGTCTGCCATGGGAGGTGATTACCCGGGCCTGGTCCTCCGAGCCCGGCCGGTTGGACCGGGACTCCCGAGGGAAGGCCACTGGCGTCGACCGTGAACTTCGCGGTCCGACCCATCCAGGAGGTTCTCTCGATGGGACTCGTCGTGCTACTCGTGATCGGGCTCGTCGCCGGTGCGATCGCCCGCTTCCTGGTTCCCGGCCGCGACAACCTCGGTCTGATCGGAACCCTGCTGCTGGGGATCATCGGCTCGTTCGTCGGCGGAATGCTCGCCGTGGCCCTGACCGACCGCACCATGGACGACTTCGGAGGCTCGGGACTCTTCGGTTCGATCATCGGTGCGGTCGTCGCACTCGTCGCCTATCGCTTGATGCAGCCCCGAGGCCGGCTCACAGGTCGCCCCGGCACCCGAATCTGAGCAGCCGGGTCGGACGACGCCGATCAGTCGTGTTGGCCGGGGAGCACGTCGCGTTCGGATTTGTGCCACACGGGGGAGTCGCCTGCGGTTTCGACGTTGAACCCGTAGTCGTAGACGAGGGTGCCGCCGAAGGTCGCTCCCACCGACACCAGCAACGCGATCACCACCGAGAGGGCCACGATGCCCACGGGCGTGTAGGCGTGGGTGTTGTAGCCGTTCAGTCGCCATCCGATGTCGGCCAGCGCGAGCACGGTGACGGTGGTCATGATCGTGGCGTGGCTGTTGATCGTGCGGCGCGCCTGCGTGCCGGCCTCGGACGACTTCCACGCATCCCACAGTCCTGTCAGCGCGGCCAGCACCGATACCGCGGCGCCGCCGACGAAGACGTAGGTGCCGGCGTGCCAGAAATCCCGAGCCCATGCGTTGTCGTCGCCGCCGACGATCGAGATCACGTCGAACGTCGCGGCGAGCACGTAAGCGGCGATGGGGAAGTCGGTGAGCGGTGGGTGCAGCGGCTTGCCCGACCAACCCCGCAGCCCGTTGAACCTGCGACCCCGGAACGTGAGCGACGGCCGCACCGAGAAGCGCCTCACCGTCCGCTCCCTGCGCCGCCGATGACGACGAGTTTCATGATGGAGCCTTTCATCCGTGTGCCAGAAGCAGTGTCGGATCTCCTGACGAGCTTCGCGTAGGCCGCAAGCACGTGCGGGTGATGACCGGAGCGCGTGCTCGACACGGCTTCGGCGCGGGCAAACTGTGGCCGGAGGCAGTGACCCGTGACCACCTTGTACAGGTATTCCTTCGACAAGCGGCTGGTCCCCTTCTGGGGTGTCTTCGGCGTCCGTCCATCGAGAGACGGGGTCACCCTCACCGACGACGGTGGCCTGCGGGCGACGTTCGGCCTCTTCAAGCTCGAGACCCCGCTCGGGAACGTCGACGGTGCCCACATCACCCGGAACTACCGCTGGTGGACGGCGGCTGGCGCCCGGGGCTCGATGAAGGACGACGGCCTGACGTTCGGCACGAACGCGAACGCGGGCGTCTGCATCCACTTCCGCGAGAAGGTGCCGTCGCCGCTGAGTCGCAAGGGCCACTCCGCGCTGACGGTGACGGTCGAGGACCTCGAAGGGCTGACGGAGACGCTCACCCACCGGTGACGCCGAGCGGCGGCTCGGCTAGCAGGTCGCTAGCAGGTCGCTAGCAGCACCTTCGTACGGTCACCCGGTCACCACCGGGACCCGCCATTCGTGGTGGGCAATCGACGTCACAGGAGAATCACCATGCATCGAAGCATGCGAGCGATGGTCGGGGCTGGTGTCCTGGCTGTTGCTGCGGTCGTCCTCCCCCTCGGAGGAACGGCCCTCGCCGCAACGGGAGGCACGGCCCCCGCCACGACGGAGGACTCCGCCACCACGGCAGCGACGTGGCGGAAGCGGGGTCCCTTCACGACCTATGCCGCATGCGATCGGGTGCGGAGCCAGATGGTGAGCCTGGGCTATGCCACACAGCCTTGCTTCCACCTGACCTGCGGCACCGCCCCCAACTGCGTCGACGGCTGGTACTACAGGATCTGGCAGTAGCGGAGCACCGGTCGGCCGTCGTCGTCGCCGCCGGGCAGACCTCGCTCTGCACGGCGCGGCGGCCGACCGTTCGTCTGGCTACAGCAACTGTTCGACGGTGCAGGTCATCGGGCGTTGGTTGTTTCGCTGCGGAGCTGCCGGAGCTCCACACCAACAATCGTAAAGCACGATTGCTGTACCAAGAACTATGTATTGCTTCGCTTGACCTCGGCGGGCATCCTCGGTGCGATGGCAACCGACGCTGACCTCGCCATCGACCTGCTGGAGGGAGCGGCCAACCGTGACGCAGCCCTCGTCGGGGAGCTGACCGGCCTCATCAACGACGTCTACGCCATTGCCGAGCGCGGCCTCTGGCGTGACGGGGCCACGCGAACGACGACGACCGAGCTTGCCGAGGTCATCGCCGCCGGACAGATCGCCGTCGCCACTCAAGAAGGGCACATCGTCGGCAGCGTCCACGTCCACCAGGTCGCCGATGACGTCGGCGGGTTCGGGATGCTGGTCGCCGCCCCCGACCACCGCGGGAGCGGCATCGGCCGGGCCCTCGTGGAGTTCGCCGAGCAGCACAGCCGCGAGCACGGACTGCACGCGATGCGGCTCGAGCTCCTCGTCCCGCGCGGTTGGCGGCACCCGACCAAGGAGTTCCTCACGTCGTGGTACGGCCGGATCGGCTACCGGCTCGTCCGCACCGGCACCATCGACGATGCTCATCCGCACCTGGGGCCGCTCCTCGCCACGCCGTGCGACCTTCAGGTCCACGAGAAGCCACTCGACGCACACGACAGTGACGCCGCTGGGAGGCGCAGGTGAGGGCGGTCGTCTACGACCGGTATGGAGGCCCGGACGTGCTGCGGGTCGACGACGTCCCGATGCCGGCTCCGGGCCCGGGGCAGGTGAGGGTCCGGGTGGCCGCGACGTCGGTCAATCTCAGCGACTGGGAGTGCCTGCGCGGCTCGCCGCTGTATGCCCGAATGGGTGGGCTGCGCTCGCCGGCGCGCCCGACGCTCGGTTCTGACATCGCCGGGTGGGTCGACGCCGCCGGCGAGGGCGTCACCCGCTTCCGACCAGGTGACGAGGTCTATGGCGACAACCTCGCCCTCAAGGGCGGCTTCGCCGAGTACACGGTCGCGGCCGAATCGGCCCTCACCTTCAAGCCCGCCGAGCTGAGCTTCGCCCAGGCATCCACGATCCCCCAGGCGGGAGCCATCGCTCTGCAAGGAACCGACGGCGCCGCGGCCGGGAGGCGGTTGCTGGTCAACGGGGGCGGCGGCGGTTCGGGCGCGTTCGCCGTACAGCTCGCCAAGCGACTCGGCGCCCACGTGACGGGCGTCGACAACGCCGGCAAGCTCGATTTCATGCGGTCCCTCGGCGCCGACGAGGTCATCGACTACCGCAGCGAAGACTTCTCCCGCCGCACCCCGCCCTACGACCTCATCCTCGACCTCGTCGCCTACCGGTCCGTGTTCGCCTACCGCCGAGCTCTCGCCCCCGGCGGTCGGTACCGCTGCGCCGGCGGTTCCGTGCGCGCGCTGCTCCGCATCCTGACGGTCGGCTGGGCCGCCGGCCGGCTCACCGGTCGACGGATCGGGGTCCTCGTCGTCAAGGAAGGACCGGCCCATTTCGAGGCGCTGACCCACCTCTGCGTCGCGGGTGACGTCAGCATCCGCATCGACCGCACGTTCGGGCTCGACGAAGTTCCCGAGGCTCTCGCCCACGTCGGCGAAGGCCGCGCCCTCGGCAAGGTCGTGGTCACCGTGGACTGAGCGGCAGCTGGGGACGGCGAGACGTGCGGAAGTGCTCCGGAGGGTGGTTGCGGGCCCGGATCATCGGGCAGCCTTGGGGCATGGCCTTCAAGCTCTGGCACGTGCCGGTTCGGCTCGCAACCGGCGCCTTCATCCTCAACTCGGGACTCTCCAAGCGCAACGCGGACAAGGAGACCGCCGAGCAGCTGCACGGCTTCGCGAGCACGGCCTACCCGCAGTTCCAGGAGACGCCGCCCGAGCAGTTCGCCAAGATGCTCTCGACGGGCGAGATCGTCGTCGGCGCTGCCCTGCTCACCCCGTTCGTCCCTACGGGCATAGCCGGCGCCGCTCTCACCGGCTTCGCGGGCATGCTCGGCCGCCTCTACTGGCGGACCCCGGGCATGCACGAGGAGGGCAGCGTCCGCCCCACGCAGCAGGGCACCGCGGTCGCCAAGGACGTGTGGATGCTCGCCATCGGCTCCGCCCTGGTCCTCGACGCTCTCACCGACCGCCTCCCCGGAAAGAAGACGTCGTCAGGCTGACGTCGTCATCGTCGTCCGCGAGCAGTGACCGCGGACGACGGGTCGCGGGTTCATCGGCCGAAAGGTGGAACGACCCGCCAGGCACATCGGTCCTTCGGACCGGGAGACACCCCACGTGCGACCGATGTGCCCGACGGTGTCGTGGGTGAACGTGAAGGGATGCCGAAACGTGTCCCCGAGGACGATCCGCGCCGGACGCCGGTGCCGCCACTGCGTGCGCGGCGCTTGTCGAGCGCGATCGGCGCCGTGGTCGACGCCGGCGACCTCGACGAAGCCGGGCACGACGGCCCGTCGCAGCTCCGTCAGCTCGTCATCGACCACCACGTCGTGTTCATCCGGGGGTTCGGCCGGGACGAGGGGCGCTTCAGGGAGGTGGCGACGAGCTTCGGCACCGTGACGGTGCACCCGCTGCAGCGGTTCACCGGACGCGAGCAGCCGATATCGGTGATCGAGGACACCCCGGCCCATCCGCCGGCGGAGTTCCCCTGGCACACCGACCTGAGCTGGCTCGAGGTTCCCCCGCGGTTCGGGATCCTGCAGGCCCTGGAGGTACCACCCAGCGGAGGCGACACGTTGTGGGCCAGCCTGCCGGCGGCCTACGAGGCGCTGTCGCCCGCCCTCCAGGCGCTCTGCTCGACCCTCACCGGCTGGCACGGCGTCGACGCCTCGCTACGTCGCACCGTGGTCGACCGGCATGGCGCAGAGCTGGCCAGCCGGTTCGAGGAGGCCCACCCTCCGGTCCGCCATCCCCTCGTCCGCGCCCATCCCGACACGGCTGCGCCCTGCCTGTTCGTCTGCCCGATGTACCTCGAGCGGATCCCCGAGCTGCACCCGGACGAATCCGACGTCCTGCTGTCCCACCTCCACGACGTGGCGGTGGATCCCGACTGCTCACTGCGGTGGCACTGGTCCGAGGGTGACGTCGCCATCTGGGACGAGTCGTGCACGCTGCATCGGGCGTTGGGGGACCACCACCCGTCGGTGCGGAGGATGCGTCGATGCACCACCGACGGCGAGCGGCCCCGGCCGGCCCACAGCATCTCGGACGAGGGAGGCGGGCGATGAGCGCCGACGTCGGTGCCGACCTGAAACTGCTACGGAGTCGATCGAGCTGGGTCGCCCTTCACCGTCCGCCTTCCCGCCTGGGACCGAAGCGGCCGTCGCCCGGTTGGACCAGGCCCGATTCGTAGGCGGCGATGACGGCCTGCACACGGCTGCGCAGGCCGAGCTTCGTCAGGACGCTGCTCACGTGGGACTTCACCGTGGCCTCGCTGAGGTGCAGCTCGGCGGCCAGCTCGGTGTTGGACCACCCGGCGGCGAGGCCCACGAGGACCTCGCGCTCGCGGTCGGTGAGGCCGGCCCGGGCGACGTTCTCGGCCATGGCGCTCGGGCGGGACCGGCCGGCGGCGCCGTCGAGCTCGACGTAGCGCTCGATGACCCGCCGGGTGACCGCCGGGGCCAGGAGGCTCTCGTGGCGGGCGACGGTGTGGATGGCCGCGATCAGCGGGTCGGGGCCGACGTCTTTGAGCAGGAAGCCGCTGGCCCCGGCCCGCAGGGCGTCGAACAGGTACTCGTCGTCGTCGAAGGTCGTGAGCACCAGCACCCGGGGCGGGGCGTCGGACGACGCGACGATCCGTCGGGTCGCCTCGAGGCCGTCGAGCAGCGGCATGCGGACGTCCATCAACACCACGTCGGGTCGGGCGCTGGCCGCTGTCTCGACCGCCTCGAGGCCGTCGGCCGCCTCGGCCACGACCGCCAGGTCGGGCTCGTTGTCGAGGATCTGGCGTAGCCCGACCCGGATCATGGCCTGGTCGTCGGCCACCAAGACCCGGATCGTCGCCGCCCCCTCCGCGCTCACGGCCGGCCGTTCTGGTGGCAGGGCAGGGAGGCCCGCACCGACCAGCCGCCCAGGTCGCTGCGGGCGATGTCGAGCCGCCCGCCGCAGGCCGCGGCCCGCTCGGCCATCCCCCGCAGCCCGTGGCCGGAGGCGCTGAGGGACGGGGCCTTGCCGCTGCGGCCGTCGTCGTCGACCGCGACCACCAGGTGGCCCGCCTCCTCCGCCACGCGGACCACCGCCCGTCGAGCCTCGGCGTGGCGCAGGGCGTTGGTCACGCCCTCCTGGGCGATGCGCACCGCGGCCAGCTCGACCTGGGGGCCGAGCGCCGGGAGCGGGTCGGGCAGCGCGATCTCGACGTCGAGCCCGACGGGGGCCAGCCGCTCCACGATTCCCTGCAGGTCGGCCAGCGTGGGCTGGGGCGCCAGCTCGACACCACCAACGCCGTGGGGCGCCAGCTCGACACCACCAACGCCGTCCGCCTCCCGCAGCACCTGCACGGCGTGGCGCATGCCGGTGAGCGCCTCCTTGCCGGCGTCCGCGATCCAACGCACCGCCTCGACCGCCACCTCGGGCCGGCCGGGGGCGAGCCGCTCGGCCGCCTGGGCCCGGATCACGATGGCGCTCACGTGGTGGGCGACCACGTCGTGCAGTTCGCGGGCGATGCGGGTGCGCTCCTCGACCACCACCTTCTGCGACTCGACCGCTCGCAACCGCCGCTGCTCACGCACGAGCGCACCCAGGAACGTGGTGCCCACCACCACGAACAGCGCGAACAGCACCCGCGACCAGCCGAAGCCGGGAGCCAGCGTCAGGCCGTCGAGGTCGCCGAACAGCAACCCCGTGCCGGCCAGGCACACGGCGCCCGCCACCAGCGGGCTGATGGCACCCGACTGCGCGACCAGGTAGGCGACGGCGAGGATGGGCAGCAGGTGGAACTCGGTGGCATGGGCGACCTCGCCTCCACCGCTACCAGGTGGGCCCAGGTCGTACAGCGGCAGGCTCAGCCCCACCACGTAGAGCGGCACCGCGAGGAGCAGGGCCACCGGCGGCACCGTGCGCCGGAGCGCGAGCACCGCCGCCGTCGCCCACATCGCCACCTGGTTCTGGCCCAACGGCAGAGCGAGGCTGCTTCCGTCGCCCACCGGGGGTAGCTGCACGGCGAGCGTGGCAGCCGTCCAGCCCACGACGACCAGGACACCCACCATGAGGTCCTGACCGCGGTCGGGGAGGCGGCGCCACCACGCTTCGAGCTGGCCGGGCATCGGCTCACGGTAACCAGCCGGGCGGTCGCGGTTCATCGGCCGAAAGGTGGAACGACCCGCCAGGCACATCGGTCCTTCGGACCAGGGAAACGCCA
>Ga0193742_1002516_pt1 | contig 10537 bp, 11 predicted proteins | sample L2c1metaG_FD_165511 | JGI IMG/M metagenome (GOLD analysis project Ga0193742, IMG submission 165511) | Soil microbial communities from a riparian zone of the East river system, Colorado, United States - L2c1 | ecosystem: Environmental > Terrestrial > Soil > Riparian zone | place: USA: East River... | reverse complement strand
GGCAGCCTTCTGTGTGCGATTGAAAACACTCCCGTAAGCATAGCCTCAGATACCGCCAACGCCATTCAGGCGCTGTCATTTGAAGCTGCCGAAGTTATAAAATAGAGGAAGTTATAACCGCTATAAAACTAGAGTTTGCTTGGTTTTAGGGTTAATGACATTACAAACAAACGCACTCATCGCTAACCCTTATAGTTGTCTGGCTCTTCGTAATAATACGATTGTTCTATGCCTTTCATGAATACTTCACGATCATCTACTTTATCAGTTAATGCCGTACGCAGTAATTCACGTAGCTCCGTAGCCTTAACGTGACTGCGTATTATAGCTTCTAGGTAATCGTTTTTGTTTATAGTTGCCCAATCGATGCACTTGCCCAATTGCTTTTTTAAAATCAAGTCTAGCCAAATTCGCGTGCTTCGACCATTGCCCTCCATAAACGGATGGGCGACATTCATTTCTGCATATTTTTCAATAATTTCTTCAAAGGTTATTTCTGGCATTCTTTCTATACTCCGCAAAGCATCTTCCAAATACAATGGGTTCGCAAAACGAAATCCATCTTTACTGATATTTAGTTTGCGGATTTTTCCAGCAAAGTCGTATAGACCACCAAAAAGATACTCGTGAATTTGTTGTAAACCCTTTATTGTGCCAACCTCAAAAGATGACAAATCTTGGCTACCAAAGAGCTCTCTGGCTCGTTTTTTGCTTAACTCGTCAATGTTTTGCATATCTATATTATAGCATAAAAAGACAGATTTTTTTAGGATTAACCCCTGTTAAATTGAGTAGTCGATCCAGAAACCGATCAGGGTTTGTCACCGCTAAGTCTGGCTCGGCATAGATAACCACTCGTGAGTTGAACTTGGCCTATATAAGAAAGAAGTTGTTGAGCAACTTCATCAACCTACAAACACTTGGCTCGAGGAATTTAAGCAGCTGTTCGCAACCGTCGATACACTACATAGCCAATGAGGACCAGAATCAGTAACGAGAACCCACCAATTGCCCAAGGTATAAAGTGAGTGCTAGTAGTATCAGATTTTTTGATGTCATCGTTGGAATTATCAGTTTGCACTACGGAATTCGGATTATCATACTCTGCAGTGTCATCGATGTTGACGCTTGCGCTACATCTCTGCGTAGGCTGGCCTTAGTAGCACCACCAGTACCACTATTTGTCGTCAAACTAGCGGCAGAGTTCGTTATGGTTGTAGTTGGTGCTGCAGGGTACTGGTCGGCTAGGTACGGATAGCCCTGATTTATGAAAGGGTCAATACTCCAAATATCGTCATTAGCGGTGTCATCATTAGGGTTACCTACAAAGTCCCAGGGCGTCATTGGTCCGATAATTACGGAGTCGGTAAAGGTTGCGACGTTCTTCAGTTCGGCCGTCGTTTTACCGATGCCGTCTCCTCCGCTGACATTAATACCGGAAGTCTGTGTGTCCCAGTAGGTACCAGGAGATCCCCCACTATCGGCGTCATACCCTATGATGCCACCCTTTCCAGGTCCGCTAGGCACAATACCAGTCGAGTAGCTACGAAGTATAAACCCGCCATTTTCGCCAGCTAGTCCGCCACCCGTCCCCGATCCAGGCACGCCGCTTATAGTCGCATGTGAATACGAGTTCATAACGAGATAGTCATTTCTGCCAACAACACCACCAACCGCCGTTACCCCGCTTACTTCACCAGTGATTCCAACCTCATAGATACCATCGCCGCCGGAGATTTTACCAGCTACCCCGCCAACGTAATTTTGGCCAATTATCGAAACATTATCAAATCTGATGTTCCGAGCTAAACCACCTCCACTAATATACCCGAGTAATCCAACGTAATCGGTACTTGGGCGATTAATAGTCAAGTCAGAGATTGCATAGCCAGCACCGTCAAGCGTGCCCTGGAAAGGTGTTAGCAGGCCACCTACCGGAACAAAACCGGCACCACTATTCCAGCTACTGGTATCAGAACAATCAATGTCGCTCCCTAAGCGGTACGAAGCAGCAAGATCGTTTGACATTTCTTGCAACTGCGCACAAGTAGTAATTAAATAAGGATTATTGGCCAACCCACCGCCAAGACCACCATAGGCGTAGGCATCCTTAGCGTGTAAAAGACCGAGAATTACACTCGCCAACAACACAAGCACAAAAATAGTTTTGAAGATAAATCTTCGCGATTGCGACAGTAGCAGTTGTATCATTTCCCCTCACAGTAATATTTCGTTTCAGTATAGCGGTCACGCTTACGTTTGTATATGTACCTTGCGATAAAGACTTCGCGCTGCGGTTGCTGGCCGGAACTAGCGCGAAGCCATAGAGGAAGTTATAGCCTTTGCTAGAGATAGTTAAATGTATTTAAAATAGTTAACACTTATTTAAATCATAAGCTTGTCTTATTTAGACTCTAACTTGTCTTATTATTAACGTCACCTCTGTTAAAAATAGAAATTAGTGCTTTTCTTAAACGTTCTTAAATTTTCTTAAACCTGTATATTGCGTCTTTATCTCTGATCTTCTCGCTATGACGCTCTAATATTTCAAGCTCTACAAGTTGCGCAAGGTTCGAGCGTATCGCCGTTTCACTTATGTCGATCTTTTCGATCAATTGAGGTACAGTACATATAAAGTTATTTAGTAAATGATTTATTATTTTCTTTTCAGTCTCGTTAAGCGATTTCCAATTGTCTGTGATCCTATCGAGAACTACATTTGGTATTGATTTTTCGTGTTTTGCAACTTTATTAGTAAGACTGAGTGTAACAGTGTCATTCCTATCGCTATAGCTTGGCTCGGACAGCATAGACCTTTCCATTGACTTGTAAATACGGTTTACACCTTCATTTAGCTCACGAATGTAACCCATTTCAGATAAAACACGTCCGATTCTGGGATTACGAGAATAACGCTCGATCCTTATATTTTCAACTGTTACTTGCGCTGGAAGAGGTCCGCTATTTGAGATTTCTAACCTATCATCAAAATGCTTAACATAAATACAATTTCCCTGAAGGTTGTACGATCTATGGAACATTGCGTTAACAAGACCTTCCAGCCAAGCATCTTCCGGATATTCAGAAACGCTAATAAACTTTCCCTGTTCTGGGTCTAAATAGTAATAATCATCAAGCGATGCGTAAATAAACTTTCTCACTGCTTTGATTAGTGATGGTATGTTGCCGTAAAATTTTTCGTCCTTAGTAACATTAAACTCTTTACCTGAAAGTGCTTCTTGACCCTCATATCTTACATATCGGATATATGCTGATGGAATATACTTATCGGGATCATCAGCAAATAATAAAATCGCCGAGTTTTTTAGGATGACTTTGCCATCATCAATCTTTGCTAAATTACGCTTCAATAATAGTTCCTCATTCGTACCCTTGTAGTATATCTGCTCCCTATATTCATCAAGGGTTTTCGTATCAAGATCTGTCATTTCAAAGTCAAACCTTAATGTTTCTTCAAAACTTCTAATAGACTTATCATATTGAAGTTTATTTACCTCATCGATAGAAAGAGGGCCCTTATTCGAATCCGCTACACGACGGTACACCTCTTCATTATCTGAACGGGAAAACATTCGTTCATAGTCCTGTTCAACATGATACAAAAATAATAGCTTTCCACCGTAGTCAATCTCTTCAAGCTTTACATAAGCAGGAGGCTTAATCATGTCAAAGACTAATCTTCGATAATCATTGCGCTTTTCTTCTGTCAATGTGTTCAAATCTTCAATCATGCCGTCATCCGCAATACCCAAGACAAGTATTCCGCCGTCCGCGTTCAACATTCCGATAATCTCGTTTGCAACTTTTGTCGGCTTAACACCTTGCTCCGTAATACCCTTTCTTTCTAGGTATTGTGTTTCAGGAGTGTCGGCAAGGTAATCGATTGTAGCTATCGAGTTGTATTTTGAAATACTCATTGCATTGATTATACCCCTTTAACTCTTAGTCGTCGAGATAGTTAGCTGTCACCCATTAGCTCAAATACAATCGTGCGAAGCCAAGCAAAAACCACCCTTTTGGGTGGACTTTACTTGGCTCCGCACGGTTAACGAAGTTAGAATAATTTTAATTAGCGACCTTGCATTCAAAAATAATCTAAAAAACTAACTTTGAGCCTCAGACCATTCTTCAAATGTCTCTGGTACAGAAATCAAATGTTGCGGACTAGACGTAGCCTGAAATTCATTATTTTCAATCCAGCAAAAATACCAGTCACATCGCCTTTGTCTACCTCTACGCGTTCAAATTTTTTCGAATCAAGGATTGTACCAGCAAGCGATAGCGTTACGGACCAGCCAGGATTGTCTAAGGTGTCGATTTTTATACCGTGTTCGTGCTCCCATTCACCATCAGCTTGAGATAGGTATCATTTCTGCAACCATTCGAGTACATCATTTTTCATGATGGTATTATAACAAAGAAAAAAGTCCTAGCTAAAAACTAAGACTTTTTTCGTGGCTCGAAGTTGTGAACGAACTACGAAACGTAACACGTCTCTAAGAGACTCCGTTAATTAAATGTATAACGCAGATGGTGTGCTAATTGGTTTTCCTGAGCTCCGTCCGACGTGATAGTAACTTCCGGCAGTTCAACATCAAGCTCATGAGTATCCGCGGGTATCTCAGTTAATTTTGGCGCTAGCCAAGTTACTGTCTCTCCCTCTTTTTTATACGCAACCGGATTAGTAGGATCATAGAGAATTCGCTTTCCATTACGACTAATTACGACATACGCGTGAAGTTCAGATTCACCAGGTACCCCTTCGACCACTTGGGATAGGGTGCCTGTCGCAAACTTTGAGTCAATCCCAAGAATGCGAAGTGTATTATGGACCGCTGCAGCCCTCTGGTGACAGACCGCGCCTCCACCTATCTCTGCAATTGAAACATAAGGAGATATATCCCCTTCGTCGCTTATGATATCTGCAGATGCTTGAATAAGTTTTTTCATGCTACCGGCGTATGACCCAAAGTATGCCCACTGGCCGACTTGTGTTCCGCGTATTGCGGCATTTACGTATTTTTTCTCTTCATCAAAGCCTGGGTTAGCAGCTTGGAGGTCACGGTACTGTTTTCGTGTCCATTCAATTAACTTTATATATAGTTCAGGGTCATCCATCAAAAATGGTTTAGTCATAATTCCCATGATCTGCTGCGGACGTTCAGGTACAATGAATTCTTCCGTGCCTTTCGTCTGGGCTGTCATGACTTCTGTACTAGCACCATCTGCGAGTTCCGTCATCCGCTCTGCCACAAATTCAGGTAGTGCTTCTTCAAATTCTTCATCAGAGAGTTCAAATATAGGCACTATACGACTCATCACTTCGTGCAGCTCCCCTTCGTGAGCTTGTAGGTTTCCAGTGTGGAGTGACGGATCTAGAGAGTGGGTTTGTTCTGTTGTAGTCATCTTTTTGTTTTATTGATTTAATCTGTTTAAACAATAACATAATAGTTTCAAATAGTCAATCATTGGCTCGAGGTTGTAAGCGAACTACGAAATACTAGCTTCCAATGAACGATATTTCTCTGAGCTTAAAAATTCCTTCATTCACTACTTAACTATATCAAAAGAACGGTTCGAAAACCGTTCTTTCAATACCCGTATTGGACGTACTTCGAATTTGGCTCCGGCAGCTGGGCTCGAACTAGCGAATAACCGCCTGATTTTAGGCTCGCCTTACTTTTGCTTATACCTGTTAATTGTCAGATGGTACGCGAAAATACAAGGTCACTTACACGGACATTTACAAGGACACTGGACGCAAAGCATGGTATAATACAAGTATATGAAAGACTACTCGCCCGTTTATAAAATAACGCCAGTAATAACCAAGGCGTGGTAGGAAAGTCCCTCGATGCCCCTTTGCGTAAAACCGAGCAAGCAGTACTCGCGGCGATTATGAGCAATCCATACGCTACCTATCAAGAGATTGCTGATAAAATTAGTAAAACGTCGAAGACCGTACAGCGTACATTCGCCAGCTTAAAAGATCGCGGACTTATATCCCGGGTAGGTTCGGACAAGACCGGGCATTGGGTAAGTCATGAGAACTAAAAAGTTGAGTGTATTAGTACGGATGGCACAACACCTTACCGAGGGAGCTCAGCTATGAGCACCTTCGTAGATAAGGCAATCAATCCAAAAACCGGCAAACCGCAGCTAGCCCTGTTCCTTGATGATTTCTTTGGTTCGCACCAACATGGTGTCGGCTTCAAAGACGATGGTATTGATGCATCCCTGTACGATACGGCGAACAAAGATTCCGGGTATACGATTTATCCTCTCGAGGAAGTCACAACAGAGCCGGACGAGCAGCACGGAAAGTTATAGCCATGCAGTCCAAAAGTGTTGGTCGACTACCACGATAAAAGTATCCCTTTTCTGGATCGGCAGCTCAAACAGCGCCATCGAGTGTACAAGAAACTCTCATTCGCCCCTGTAGACAGGCTTTTTCTTTGACCCAGTGCAGTTTTAAGCAATGCGGTCAAAAAGAACCTGCTCTATTATGATATAAGCTCGAAAATAGCTAAGATTAAATATTCCATAAGAAAACCTTGGCACATGAGAATATAAGCACGGTAACAACAGCGATGGCCTTTCCGTAGAACGTGAATTGGAAAATACACGCTGGAGGGAGTCTTATGCCAATCATTCTATTTCGGTAGAACGTGAATTGACTTTTTCACGTTCGAGAGAAAATACACATAAATATTCTTTCTCTCGAGCGTGTATTTACAAAAACACGCTCTACCGATACAATAGTAGTCATGAAGATCCATCTATCATTTGGCGATTATCTACGTAATTTTGAGTCGTTCCTCCAGTCTTTCGACCCGTCCGAACCTGATAAACTGGAGATATCGACCCATGACAAGTGGATCAGCGTCCATCCTGTCGTTCTGACAATGATTGCCGCACTTGGACACCGAGTTGGCCCTGACAACATAAAAATTGATGCCATTACAGCTGCCTCAGGACACTATTTAGCTCGTATGCGCCTATTTGAGGTACTCAAGAAGGACTCTCCATACACAATTGCAGAACATGAGTCAGCCGGAAAATTCATACCTTTGACCCAAATACGCACTCAAGAAGAACAAACAAAATTTATTACCGAGATGATCCCTCTGCTACACCTCGAACCTACCCAAGCGGATGCAATCAAGTATATGGTTGGTGAGTTAGTACGAAATGTTTTGGAACATTCATTATCCAAAGATGGGGCTTTTGTTGCAGCACAGTACTACCCTAAAGCAAACATGGTCAGGCTTGGCATATGTGACGCGGGCGTCGGAATTTGGAAAACAATTCATCATTCATGGCCCGCAAGAACTGATATCGATGCTATAAAGCTGGCTCTAACCCCCGGAATCACCGGAACAACTAAACGTGAGGGTGGGACCGAAACCAATGCCGGAGCGGGATTGTTCTTTATTAAATCCATGGCAATGGTCGCGAGGGATTATTTCGTAGTGTACAGCGGAACTGCTTTATATAAACTAACGAAACGCGATAAGCGCACAAAAGGTTTCCCCCGATTGCGCGCTAACCCTAGTAACGATAGACACGCCGAAACCAACAGCGCGCCAAATTTTCCAGGAACCCTTGTTGGCATAGATATATCATTAGATCAAACACTGGAACTTACTACCCTTCTATCGGTTATCCGAAATGCTTACACGGAAGCATTGAAAGAGCGAAAGAAAATTAAATATAAAAGACCTCGGTTTATGTAAAAGGGTAATCTATCACTATGAAAATCATACATATAGTAAAAATTGCGGGCACTTTCGCAGAGAATAAGGATGTTGCGAGAGATGTTAGACTCAAAAATATCATGCCGGCAGTTAAGGATGGAAAAGAAATAATTTTGGATTTCGAGGGTGTCACTGGTGCAACGCAGTCATTTATACATGCTCTTGTCAGTGATGTCATGAGAAAATACGGAACCGATTGCCTCGACTTAATTGGCTTCAAAAACTGCAGCCCGATCGTTAAGGAGATTGTTATAACCGTCACCGAATATATGCAAGAGAGCTAATCCTGTATATCGATAAACATCTCGGTGTTCTGGATTTTCATCATATCGATTCACTTTTAAAATCATTCGCTATTAACAGTGGTGGTTTTTCGCGTTCATAGGTATCAATCGAAGCCGAGCTTAAGAAATGTATCCTTGTTTGCGCCAACTGCCACCGTGAGATTGAACTCGGCCTCCACAAAAAAGAAGCTGTCGAACAATTACATCAACAACTTCTTTCTCGTACTTCATCAACCTACAAACACTTGGCTCCGGCAGCTGGGCTCGAACCAGCGACCTAATCGTTACACGTACCCGCTATTTTCATAGCGGCGTGGACTATCTCATCACCCACTTTAAAAGCTAGGGTGCGGGGCGCTTCCCGCCGACAATGTCGGAGGTACTTCCTCGCGGAATAGTCTCTGAACCTTCAATATGATTACTCATAGAGCTTGGCTGCGGATTCGCATATCTATTTCTAGACGTAGCCTTCCCGCAATTCACCCCGTTCTTCACCGCCAGATTTCGCTGACGGGCTGCAATTTACAGCGATCCGCTCTACCACTGAGCTATGCCGGATTAAACGCCAAGTGTTTGGATGTCGATTTTTCAAAGTACAAAGGTTATTATACCTGTCAGACCTCAATTCGGTCAAGATGAAAAGCTATTCTTTGGATGTATCCAAAATCGCGAGGGCTTGCTTCAAGACCACTGCGTCTTTTTTAACCTGCTCCAGATCATTCTCTTCACGTTTTTTGATCTCCTGCTGTAACCATTTAATATGCGGGTCAGTCGTAGATGGAGATGCGACCACCACTTCTAATGACCTGGCTGAATTGTCTTTTTTAAGCAGTAATCCCCTCGTAATTAAGCCGTCGACATGCACCGCCACAGTTGAGACGGATTTATAGTCAAGCGCCCGCATAATCTCGCGGTAGCTTGGGCCGTACCCATTGCCTTTAATGAATCCGTCGATAAAACTAAGAAGTTCGCGTTGTTTTTTGCTTGGTCGTGTCTCTAGCATATTTTCCCCCGGTGATTGCGATTGCCGCTAATCCCCACCATACAATTGATACCGTATCATCTACCCATACAGGCTGCAGTAGTCCGATTAAGGCAAGTCCTATTCCACTTGCAAAAACCCCGAGCGCTAACCAATCCTGCCTGGATCGCCATAGTCTCATCATAATACAAACGAAAATGGCAAGGAATAAAATCAGGCCAAGCCAACCAGCTTCATGAGCGATAAATAAATACTGATTCTCAATAATAAACGGTTTGTCGCCGTAAAGTGACGCCGAACCCGTACTGCCAATACCCGCTCCTAATGGCTGTTCTGCTATTTTATCCGTTGCAGCCACAACCGAATCAACATGACCATCATTCGAAGTTGTTGCGCTTCCGCCATTTGGATTTTCATGCAACAAGATATTTGATACGAACGTACTATCACGAACAAGGAATAACGTACCAGCAAGGGCAACCGCAACCACGCCCAAAGTAATCCATGTACGGCGAGTCAGGTATTTAGCAGCACCAATCCCCACTACCACTCCAATGATGATCACCGCAGCAGCAAGTGCACTCCTTGAATAGGTAATCCATAGCGCAATCAGCGATGCAATAATTCCTAGTCCGACAATGACTTTATTCTTTGTCCCTGCAAGTACCGATCGTCCACTAACCCAGACCGCCGCAAGACATCCAAGCACAATACCGACATACGCCCCGAGTGGATTCGGCCCGCGAAGCGTGCTGTTCACCCGTATAAATTCATGGTTCAAATCAACCGTTAAGTATGGTTGGATTGTGTCTTTACCATACCCTATATACTTCAATATATCCGGAGGAAGGAAGAGCTGCACGACGGCAAAGCCAACAACAACGACCGCGCCTGCCACGCCAACCTGTAGTAATACTTTTCGATAGCCAGGTACTATTTTTATAAGTACATACACTAGGCTAAAGAAAAGAACGTATCGAAGATCAATCGCCAGACCAGCAACCGTTTGAACTGTGCTTCCATAAAAAAGCATTGCCAGTACAAGGTGAAGCGCACCATATGCAGCGATTAGGCGAAATATAATGTCCTTGCTTAGTTCACCCCAAAGCTGGCGGCGAGATACAATAACGACAGCTAAAACCGTCGCAACCAGCATCAATATCTCCTTCCAGGACTTGATCAACAGATCATAATCAGGGAAAAGCGTTCCAAACCCAACGCTAAGTGGCGCGTGCAATACGATTCCTCCCAGGATAACGATGAGAATCCAGGCATAGATCTTTTCTAGAATTGTCGCTTTCATTACCTCTAGTGTACTAGATAAAGTGGTATAATAGCAGCCATAGATGCCATCAAAGAATACGAAATTTTATAGCTTTGTCTTAGTTATTGCGGACTTCCTGATACTCCTTCTTGCATTTGGAGTTGCCTATGTCCTGCGTGTGCAATACGACCCCCGTCCTCTACTGAATCAAGTATACGCATAGATCGGA
>Ga0193742_1002515_pt1 | contig 10542 bp, 10 predicted proteins | sample L2c1metaG_FD_165511 | JGI IMG/M metagenome (GOLD analysis project Ga0193742, IMG submission 165511) | Soil microbial communities from a riparian zone of the East river system, Colorado, United States - L2c1 | ecosystem: Environmental > Terrestrial > Soil > Riparian zone | place: USA: East River... | reverse complement strand
AAGAGATAGGAGTAATCCGCGCGATTAGCTGAAGTAATCGACACATTGGCATGTGTATCCTTATGACAATGTCTGTAATGTTTCTGAACCGAATCACTTCTAACTCCCATGGTGACGTCGCATAGATTGCATCCACTTCTTGTGTTATGTCCCAAGAGGTGATTCGAAAGCGTCGCCTTTGTTTTAAACTCTGTACAGCCTTCCCAAGGGCATGGAAATCTGTGGCTACCACTTTTCCCTCGCATGATGAGATGGTCCTCTCGGACGTGTACTTGGTATGCGTCACCAGATGTGAAAAGCTCTCCGCAACCACCGATTTTACAGGTGGTTTGATGGGCTAACCTGCTCATGGCAGTCGCCGAAAGGATGAACCCGGATCCCAAATTTATTCTAGAGAGAAAAAGTGTAAGGAAAAAAAAAAGGCTAGGAGGTGACGAATGCATAAACGTACGTTTCGGAGGAAGATGTCGACGCAGCTGGGCGTGTATAAGGTGTTGGTCGCCGGTTGCGAGAAGTCCCACGAATGGGACCTCCGGTAGTAGTGTTCTCAACCGCGCGATGCATCCGAGACCGAGCAGACTGTCCAATCCTGTCCTCTACGGATGTTACCGGTGCCACTTGCTGAGTGGCAACGAGTTCATTCATGTTCAAAAAATGCTGAGAGTTTGGTTCTGGGATATAGTTGATGGAATGAGAATGGATGGCGCTGTATATATCTGGGGTGGTACTCGCGGTGCTCGAGGGAGTGGCTTCTCTCGATGGAATCAGAGACGGAGGCAAGTAATTGGGATAGTAGAGGTTGTCGGTGGGTAGAGCAGTGTAGGTATTCGGTATAGTTGGGAGCTGTAGAACAGGAGGTTGGTAAAATTGAATAGGTGTCGCAACATCCAACTGTTGAAGCGGGTAGGGGAGCATATTCTGGGAAGCATCGTAGACTGGAACTGAAAGACCGCGCCAGCCAAATAACGAACCAAAATTGGCAGTGACGCGGACTTTTCTACAGTCTTGGGGAACCTCAGAAGGAGACGCGGAGAAGGAGGACCTAAATGGGAAGATAGCCATGAGGATGAATTCAGGTGGAATGGAAAAATGCCCACATTTTCAGATCAAATCAGTAGGGAAAGGGGAGTAGAAGATGATGATATATAGGGAGGGTCGTTAGTGGCGCAAGCAAAGCGCCAGGAATGAGATGGTTGGGGAGAGTCGAAATTAATATATTTTAATCCCGACGCGCTTTGGAGACATCACGCGTGACGGTCGCAGAAGGACCAAACTTTAGCCAACTCAGTGCATGATGGAGCTTCCTGACCTGCTAGAACATAAAGTTAAGGAGATGCAATCGGTAAGACCGTGAACAATGGCCCGTAGGACCAGTTTGCCGCCAAGAGAAACAAACAATCTCGTCGACGCAAGATATCATTTCAGATTCCTCGAATCTACGGAGAAGACGACGCACACGAAGAAAGCGGAGGATACTCGTTTCGATTTCAGCCTATGTGGTGGTGTACTCGTTCAAAAGGAGAAACGGATAGGGCAGTTCTAAGTTCTCTCGCAAATCCAAAGGAAGGAATGTAGACGATCATTTATAAAGACTTTACATTCCGAGCAGTGTCCTGACTCCCGAGCTTCTCGCCATTCGAGGCCATGCCAAGGACCGGATATTTTTCCACGCAAATGAAGCAACAAAAAGCACCCCATTGACTCTTGGCTATTGCCCGCTTTGTTGATGAGTGGCTACCACCGTCACCCACATCACTGGCATGCCAGACCTTTTTTTGTCATCCCAATAGAACGATTTAAATCACCAATAAAAGACGTCCGTGGTCCATGGAGAAATAGTAGGTGACTAGCAAAATTGGGATGTGTCACCTAGCGAGAAGCCCAGTTAAAGGATTAAAATCGATTCAAAGATTGCATCTGATAAGCAGAGGATCCAAGTCAACTCTCGATTGGCGAACCTGGCTAGCGTTCTTTCAGTTTAAACATGACGAAGACCTAGATATGCCAACAGGTTTTGAGTCGTATTGACGTGGCGACCACAAGGATTTGACCGATGTGATTTTTGTGAAGAGATCAAGGGAAATCTCCATAAATGGGACGGATCAAGTACGACCGTGACGCACAATACTGAGATCTGAGCTTGCATTATTCTCATTCATTTTTTTTATGGACGCTAAGGTTTGAAGCACTCCGCATACGAGGAACGAACGTGTAGGGGAATGTCGCGATAGAGGATGGGTGGTAGGATGGCATGTCCAAATTCAGCACGGTTATACGTTCTTGCTAATTTAATTCGGCAAAACTGAATAACTCGCGTTTAGGCAGGAGGTCAATTGAGAGAGTTCAAACCTCGGCTTCTTCAAACTTGAGACTGGCGTTCCGTCGACCCGTTTTTAGCACTTTTTCAAGGCTAGCTGCTGTCAGATATTTATTATTCACTTGGTCTTCTGATACAAACGACTCTGTTAAATATTAAATAATGACATTGTGATGGAAGAACAAAGATAAAACGCGTCTCGAACGCCAGCTCACCAGATTTAGATATGGCTTTATGTTATACGGTATCAAAGCATTGAAATTGCAGTCCAAAAAACTCTCAATGAAATTGTAATTTTTAAATGTGGTACTTAGTACTACGTGAGTAAACTTTTTTGTAAGTAACTTAAAAACCCCCAAACGGAACCCTTTGACGCGACAAATGTCCAAATTCCATGATCAACTAGTGCAATCAAGGAATTGTGGGGAGGGTCTGATACTGTCTGATAACGACATAACAGAAGGGAAGTCTGTCAAAAGGCCTTCACTAAGGAATTTCGTTTTGAACGACAGGAGACCATATGGCCAATTCGACGAAAATGTAGAACAAAAAATTACCCCCTATCTTGTGATGACCAGGAAATTCATCGACAGTGAGGAAGGCGCTCATGAAGCTCAAGAGTCTCTCCATCCAAAATAGTGCGGAAGGTATTCACGCCCAGCTTCCCATGTTCCATATAACTCGGAGGTTGACAAGCAGGAGCGGGGTTATAACCAGGAGGAGCATCAGAACAGAGGACAGAATTCTCCACAGCGGTGCTCGCAGATTCTCTAGCATCATCTGTGGTCGAATAGGTCTCCAGATGGGTCTTGAACCAATCAAAGGTGGAAGGTTCAATATTTACATATCCACGTAGATCTTTTCGAAATTGAGCTTTCATCTTGAGCAACTCTTCGCGCGAATACCTATCACCCGATACTTTTTGCCAGAACGACATTAAGCGAGGACAGCCCATAACCTTGGCGGCGTTCATGTAAGCTTCGAGGAACAAACGAGGAGCTTCACCGTTATACGCCACCGCGGTTCTATATACATCTTTGTACCTGTGCAAGAGAGTCATGGCAGCAATGGCGACAGATATGTCGAGTTCGGATTGTTGGAGGACAAAGGTAACAAAAGCGGGGAACTCAGCTTGCCAAGCTGAGCAGGCGGCTGGGAAGGGGTATTTCTTGGAGGCGAAGAGATGAATAAAGTAATTGGCACATGTTTTAGAAAAAAAGGTAACGTTGAGACCATTTGGGTCCAGTTCGCTGTATTGAGGAAGCTGAACCTATTATTCCAAGTAAGCTGCAGATTGGGCTAGAGAGCGGATGAGAGTCGCACCGAAGATGACATTGTGAGGTTCATAGGAATTGGCGTGATAGTATTTGTAGTCAAGCGCAAATTTCCAATATGGTGGGATGGTGGTCAGGAGACAAGTTGGTTTAGCGTAAAATGAGGGCCTTTTGAGCAGTTTTGTGAGCTCCTTTACCGGTGAAACAACTCAGAGACATTATACTAATTTATAGGAGAAGGATGATTTCGATCAGACACCTGTAGAAGGTAAGCGCATAAGCCTGTGCACCTGCGCAGAAATTCGATGGGTTCCAATATCCATGCTATGCTTGAGCGAGAAAACGAGAGGAAGTTATTACGGTTTGTCGGGGGTGAAAAATAGATCGGAGTATGTAATCGGCAGACGCCGGCATCACCTCTTCTAATTTTCAAACTCTTCCAGCCTTTGACCTTTGTCATAGAGAAAAATACTAGGTGTGCCTGATTAGGATGACCAAGGACAGCGATACCCCTATGTTCAATTCTCCTATCTTGGGATGCCCAACTGAGACAGTCTGGAACCCGAAGTCCACACGTCGTCAGATATCAGACATCATAGTACGTTTCCGTAGATAAGAATAACTACTGAGCTACTTACTTAACTAAACTCTCGGAAATAAAATATAAAGATATTAACGCCCACATAATTATGACAAAGATTGTCCGAACAACACACATTACCGCCCGTGCCGCTTATTTATCGTAGGAACTGTGCGAGGTATTCCTTACCCCTGAATCTGTTCGGTAGAATCAAAATAATGAATTCTTCGGATACACCTGGGTTGAGGCTTGATCGAGTCATCAAAACTTGAACACTGTAACGGCCGGTCGGGGTGATGAAAAAGGCTATGAGGAGGAGGTACATCTCCAATCCCACCTGTGAAAAATGGCCAAGTGGGAAGGTAACATATCTCCTAATATACAACCGGTGATGGATTGAGGCAGTTAGAAACCGTTTGTGTTATTATAATTATTTGACCAAAAGGATTGTCTGGAAAAACTAACCTCATCTCCACATGCAGGTCGGCAGGTTACCCATTCGCTCCAATCTAACCATGCCATCAGTTCATCAGTAAGCCCTTTCCATCGTGTCACCAGCTGTTCATGAGCTGAACGAGTGCCAAGACCTTCCTTCGATACAGTATGTTCCAGACCTTCCGCCCACATCCCGACAATGACACGGCATATTTCTTTGGACACCGATTTGGTCGCATTAAGAAGCAGATGTTCGGAATAAGTCAAGGTTTGCGATAGCGAGGCATTTGAGTCGATGTATCTGGTATGTGTCGTTGCACACGCTTGAAATACAGGTATAGCCCAAGCAAATTTTGGAATAGAATGGACCTCGGGAGGAGGAGGGGCCGAATATATTCTATAAGGAGAGAGCATCCCGGAAAAATGGCTATGTGCTTTCTTCAGAGCGAGTGTAACATCGGCCTCGGATTCCAGCACAGTTGAATTAAGCAGATGGTTCAGAACTTGAAGTCGATCCATATACCGGTCCACGATAACCCGTAGAAAGGTTTTCCAGTCAATTCCGCTCACTGGACGGTCCCAGGCACCTTCGACGATGCTTCCCAAAGTTTTCAGGAGCGTTTCAACATCTTCTGAGCTGATGCCTTCCAAACGGTGCTCCCATCGTTCTTTATCGAAACGAAGGGTATTTAAACTCGGGAATAGTATTGTGTCATAGAAGGACACCACACCGGCATAATTGAGGTGGATACGAGTTTCTCCCGGAAAGTAATTGTGCCAACTGCCAGCTTCTATCACCCTGAAATCCGTCGGTAATACGATGGGGTTCAAATTATTCCAGGAATTATCTTTCTTCTTCTTCTCATGAATCAAAATTTGTCCTTTGGGTATGTGACCAAATTCCCTTGGGACCAGATGGTGAAATGATACCACTTCGATGCCGGCAGTAAAGTTGCAGAGCATTACCTCGCTACCAGTCTTTTCAGATACAACATGAAGCAGCGAGTCGCTCAGGCATACAACTTACAAATCCATTTCCATCCTTTGGCAAGTGATTATAAACAAAAAAAACAATTGGCATCATTCGAAAAGCTGATACACACCTAACAAATCCATCTATTCCGTATCCTATTCCCCACTCACAAAGACCAACTAGTCGCTTATATTCCTCGCCTATCCAGTCTGACTTCACCTCTCCCCACGCCAAGATATCTTGGCTGTCCATCGAACCTCCGCGAAATTTTGCTGCACTACTTCCGTCAAAATACAGAATTTTGAGTGGGCGGGTAACAACCAAGGTGAGATGCCAACATCCCGAGTCCTCAGGCGTGCTGAAACAAAAGAAGTACGAATGCTCAGGGTCTATGGCGGTCCATTTTGGTGAGCTAGGGATTTCTTCTCTGGGTGCACTGCGATAAAGAAGAGTGCCGATGGGAATCGTTCCGGGTACGATGGTATGTCCTAAAAAATGATAATTAATTTTTTTCGTTCTCGAGTTATATATATATATATGTTGGAAGGAAAGAAAATAAATAAATTATCCTGAGCATTCCGGTATCGAGTATTTGGCCAGTGCTGCAAGAAAGAATTAACGGTGTCGAAAATGAGGTGACTCGTTAAATCTCGACTTGGTTTTTCGAGGAAATTCCATGATAGATGCTCTTTTGTCAGCTTGGAGAGGTTGTTTTTCAGTGGGATCTGTTGTGCATCGCCCTGGATTAGAATCCAGGCCACCCCCAGGAAGAGAGCTCTTAATGAAAAGTGTAGGGTAGGAAAGAGACCCATTGGAAATGTCAATGACGCGGAACCAGATGTGTATTATGATACTTATCTGAAAGCATATCCCCAAGGAAATACATGCCATGGAGGAGAAATGACTCAGAGGACTGGACAGATCGGCCGGTATCATCTTGGCCAAAGGTCGATCCCCCACCGACCCGCCCTCGAGTCATAACCATAAACATATATCTTTAAGAAGTTGTCACACTGATAAGACAAGTTTTTAGAAGTCGAGGGATTCTTCAGTGACTTGAATGTTTGAAAAACCACTTTCAGCTGCAGAAGAGGTAAAAAGCCCAGACGAATTTGCTCATTTTTTTGGCATTTAAATCAGGTCGTCCCTTCTTTGGAAAAAATAAATGGTGGAAAGGCCGGCAGACATTCTCGGGGCCGACATTTGAGCCATATGTCATTGTCAGGGGGTCCTCCTTGATGGCGGATAAGCACATATGGCGACTCTAAGTATAATTTCTTATCAACCATGAACCTGATTATTTAAATAAGTACCTACTTATTGAGAACATATTTGATCCTGTTTCAGCATTGAAATATTTGAGATAAATCAATCCGTACCAATGCCCCCCTTTTAATATTTGAAGATGAGAAGGTTGAACGTTGAAGAGTTGGTTGAAGATGAGAGAGTTCAAGTTGGCCGGCATTGACCAAAAATAGATCGGCAAGGTTTGAATGACAGATCGGAATATCGCGGATGTTAAAAAATAAAATTGTTCACCTCCTCACAAACCGTCCTGCTACAAGGCCTAGAATATTACAGGAACCGTCCTTGGATATTCAATATTTTAGAATTGAATCCAGGGGTCGAATTCTCCACAACGTCTTTGCAGGGTTGTCACTAGCAATCCCAAGGGGAATGCTTTCGTCATCATTTCGTACACTCGTACGAAGGAAGCAACCAGTAACTCTTGGTTCATGTCGCTGCGATTCCATTCGTCGCTTTTCTCGGACCTGTAGACGTTTTCAAGCAGATGTCGTCGATATCCTTACACCGACAGATAGAATACGAAATATTGCCATCATCGCCCATGGTGGGTGAACCCAAAGTTCGGTCAATATATAAATTGATCGTTTATTTCTGAAAAAGTTTTGGCTAACGTTTTCTTTTTTTTTATTTAAAAAATAAAATTGCTTTCATTAGTCGATCATGGAAAAACGACGCTAGTCGACCAACTCTTACGCCAATCTGGCACGATAAAACCGCTGTCAGCTACCGAGCAACTTTTATACACGCCAACGTCCAGTTCAAGTTCAACAACGACAGGACCAGGATCTACAACAGCTGATAGCCAAATAGACGATGGTTTCGTCACGCGGGTGATGGACTCGAATGACCTTGAACGCGAACGTGGTATCACTATTCTATCAAAATGCACCAGTGTGATGTATAATGGCAACCTTATCAACATTGTCGATACTCCAGGCCATGCGGATTTTGGAGGAGAGGTTGAACGAATTATGAGCATGGTCGACGGTGTAGCTCTCATTGTAGATGCCACGGAAGGACCAATGACTCAAACCCGGTTCGTGTTATCAAAAGCGCTACGTCGGGGCCTCAGGTAAAGTCAATCAATCGTTAGTTTTTTTGGTGACGACATTGATGTTCTTTTTATCTTTAAACAGACCCTTGGTTGTGTTGAACAAAGCAGACCGTCCGACTTGCCGACCAGAGCAGGTAGAAAGTGATCTTTTCGATCTATTCGCCACACTAGGTGCTACGGATGACCAGGCAGACTACCCCCTCCTTTACGCTTCCGCAAAACAAGGTTGGGCTCGAGACACCCTGCCTCAGCTTGCATCTCCTTCACCAGACATGACACCACTCTTTGACCTGATAATGTCTCACGTTCCGCCTCCGAGCCACTTGGAACGTGCAAGCCCCTTCTCCATGCTTACGATCCAGATTGAAGCAGACCCATATGTGGGCATGCTATACCTTGGAAGGATACACAGCGGGGTTTTGAAGATCGGAGATACATTGTGGGCATTGAATTCTTCGGGAGGAAGAGTTGGTGAAGGCAAGGTGAAGAAAATTTTTGGTAGACGGGGATTAGAGAGAATCGAGAAAGATACGGCGGGTGCAGGAGAGATAGTCAGTATTGCGGGCATCAAGTGTCAGAGCAACGGCGGGGGTGGAGTGAATGTTACCTTGATTCATCCTGAAGGTTGGGGTGAGAGCGGACCCCAGGCGTTACCTGTATGGTTTTCTTCTTTCCGAATAAGGTTTTTTCCCCTAACTCGTTGCTTTCTCTAGACAACTCCTATTGATCCACCGACTATCTCGATCCATGTGTTTACCAACGACTCACCACTTGCTGGGAAGGAAGGAACCAAACTCACCTCGCAAGTAATCCGGGACCGCATCTACAAGGAAGCTGAAACCAACGTCGCACTCCATGTTCTTCCTGGACCTACTTCCGAATCTCTAGAACTCCGCGGTCGAGGTGTCCTCCACCTCGGCGTCCTACTGGAGACTCTTCGTCGAGAAGGCTTCGAACTAGGTGTTGGACCACCTAAAGCTGTGATGATCCCTGACCCCGACCTGAACCCAGAAGGACACAAAAAGGGAGCCTGGCTAGAGCCCATCGAGGAATGCACGGTAGTTGTTCGAGAGGAGTACGCAGGCGGAGTCGTGCAGAAATTGACGTTAAGAAAAGGAGAGATGAAGAGTTACGACGCTGGAGATCCTGAGGAGGGATGGGTAAAGGTGGTGATGGATGTTCCGGCTAGAGGGTTGATTGGATACATGGCAGGAGAGTTTGGGAATGATGTACATGGCCAAGGGACGATCAACCATATTTTCAAGGGTTATGAACATTACAAGGGGGCCATCGATACTGGGCGTAACGGTGCTCTGATTTCCATGGCTCTGGGTGAATCATCGGGCTACGCTATGGCTCCTCTTCAAGCTCGTGGAACTCTATTCATCCACCCTCAGACTCAAGGTAAAAACACCCTTCTCTTCTTATTAAAAAATATTCCACTCTTACCGTCCTCGTATACACAGTGTACCCCGGCATGGTCATTGGCGAATCATCCAAAACTACCGATCTTTATCTGAACCCATGTATAAAAAAGCAATTGACCAACATTCGGGCTGCTGGCGCAGATGAGAAGATCGTCTTGTCGAGCCCCAAAGTGATGGGTCTGGAAGAAGCGTTGGCTTATATGGGCGATGATGAAATCGTGGAAGTCACTCCAGGAAGTGTGAGATTAAGGAAGAAAGATCTAGAAGCGGCGAAGCGAGGAAAAACGGCAAAGGCGAAGAATTGAGGGACCCATCGTTGATAAGTTCCCTCTTTCATGGTGCTCATGTCGGGTAATTTAGGTTGCGTTGCCATACATATTAGACGGGATTGGTTTATGTTTTATTTGGCTAATGGCACTCTAGAGCTAAATCCTAGTATACATATGGCCACTGAATCTTGACGTAGAATATTACCTACAACCCACTCCTGCATTATAATTGTAATACGAGAACATGTTGGTCTCGAAGGAAAGATAGCAAAAGTTGATGACATCGTAGGGTTTATTGGCCTGCCCCTTGCCGCGTGCAATAAGGAAAGATGAAAGTGAACGTATTGGGGCAAAGATACTATGAACCATCCCCTGCGATCGTGTAAGGTTATTTCCAGTTTTTTTTGCTGAATGTACCCTTCTAGTTATCAAACCAGATAGGCCTTACACCTGGCACCTCAGTGTACGTTTCGCGCCTGTCTTTTGACACAAATGTTGGATCTGGTTAATGAAATGTTGGTGGAGTTTCCTCAAGACCGCCAGGCAGCCAAGAAGGGTGAGCGCTAGCTGCCGCCTAGCCGTATTTAGATTGGATTGCCTTTTTCAATAGATGAGTTGGCAGGAGCAGGGCTGGTGAAAGGGAATCGTATCGGCGGGCTGTGTGCCTGTTATTCGCATCCCGCAAAGTGGATGGCTAGGGCATCCAGCTGAAATAGATTCGGCCGGCTTGCTCGTTCAAATGTTACGAAAGGTGTATAAGAACGACCAGGGATACGAGTAAGATGTAAAAGTGTCAATGAAATGATAGCGTAGCGCTTTTGATTGACAATAAATCAAACAAAAAATATTTCAAGAATCACTTTCCATTGCTTCGCCTCTTTCAACAGTACATGCAAGAGGCGAAG
>Ga0193742_1002514_pt1 | contig 10542 bp, 9 predicted proteins | sample L2c1metaG_FD_165511 | JGI IMG/M metagenome (GOLD analysis project Ga0193742, IMG submission 165511) | Soil microbial communities from a riparian zone of the East river system, Colorado, United States - L2c1 | ecosystem: Environmental > Terrestrial > Soil > Riparian zone | place: USA: East River... | reverse complement strand
TGCTCAATCGGCTCGACCCCAATCACACACCTCATCCGCGGCACTCAAATCCCCATAGCGCACGCCGCACCACCCACGTATCCCTTCCCGCGGTTTCCTCCCTTGGAGGTTTGCGGACGCCGGCCCCGTGCCCGCGGCGCTACCGTCATGGGGCCGGCATCCGAAAACCTTCACAACAGCGGATGCCGGTGGAAAAGCCGGTGACGCATTCAGACAAAGCCACCGGCCGTTACTCACCCAATCTCGAGGACCAGGAGCAATTTCACTCAGGTCACGCGGCGCGAGGATTGACGATAGTGTAACCTCGCAGTGAGCGCGCGTGAACTCTAGTGGCGTGCCCGCCTGAGTTAGCATCATACGCCATCCAGGTGTCACCTTCGAGGTGTTGCTCTAGAACGAAGACATGCCCTCGCCGTGCGGCAACCATTCCCGGTGCCGGAGTCGTTCGTGGAAACCGCAGCCAGTTAGCTGCCAAATTCAATCCCGGCACGATACGACCGAACACACGGATGGATGCGCCGCAACCACAGAAAGAACGCGGGCAACCGGCCGGGCGACCTCCGACAACTTGACCAACGGCGTTCATTTCCGCCATTTCGGTGCGACGTGGAATGGCACGCTGCGCAAAGCCATGTTGTTGTCGCCGGTACGAGGTGACCCTATCGCCCGGGATTTGCGAGCCTGAAAAGTCGCAGGGCATCGATACGTTGCATTCGCTAACAGAAGGTCGGGAAGGACGTGCCTCTGAGGCGCTCGATGAAATTACAACAAAGAAAGACGCAGCAAGCAAGAAACTACGCATTGCAAGCTCCACTGGGAAACCTGCCCCTAAGTAGAGACCAATCATTTTTTGGCGAAATTATGATTTTTAAGCACTACTCAGATCAACGCAGGATGAAGCTCTTTGCTAACTTGGATTAAGTCCCGCTCATGCCGGCATAGAGTTGCGACAAAGTGGCGTTTTCGTTTCTCAATACTATGTAACTCAGCTTAGCCGACCGTAAGAACAGATTAGAAACAAAAATAGGCAAGGCCGACTAAGCCAGCAGGTGCGGGCCACTTCCGTGGGCGCCGATTTGTCGGAGCCAACTATCTCACATGTCCGAGCAGGCACACGCAGCAATTGGTTCTAAGCCCATCAAGGCTGTTGCCGATCGCGGGACTATAGTGGCGAGGAACTTCTGGCCTGTGAGGAGGCCAGCATCACGGTCTTTCTGCCGAAGCCGATGACCTCCGGCATCAATGCCAAACGGCGTTTCGGCAAGCAGGACTTCGTCTATCCGAGGACGATGTCTATCTTTGCCCCGCGGGTGAGAAGCTAACATATCATTATACGAATGAAGAGGACGGCAAGACGCTGCGTCGCTATTGGACCACTGCCGGTCAGACGTGCGCGCGTGCAGGCGCGGCTCGATTGGAACTCGGATAGATGCGCATACGCCGCCATACAGTCGAGCATCCATTCGGTACATAAGGTCTCTTGGATGGGATCGACGCACTTCCAGATGAAAGCGCTCAAGGACGTCAGTACCGAAATGGTGCGACACGTCCTGGCCCACAACATGAAACGGTTGATGCGCATCCTGGGCGCTAGCGGTTTGATGGAAGCGATCGGCGCATGAGACAGGCCGCAGACCAGTTCGTCCGGCTTGCATAACCATAAACGTCCGCGTTTTTACAAAGCCTGGGTCATTTATGGACTTCAGCGCGCGCAAACGCGATGTCTGATTTGCCTCAATGAACAGACATCGTCGGGTCGCTTCGGCAGGTCCGAAAAGTGCCAGTTTCAGACCCGTGCGCCGCGACGAAGAGCCCCTATTCGATCACACGGTCCGCTCGCGCGACAAGGACGGGTGGAAGATCGAGGCCAATTGCTTTTGCGGTTTTAAGGTTGACGATCAGTTCAAATCGGCGAGGCCTCTGGATCGGCAGGTCGCCCGGACTAGAACCCCGCAAAATTTTGTCGACCGAAGCGACCGCATTCTGCACAAGCTCTCGATTTGTGGGTCCGTAAAACAGAAGGGGATGGGGTGGGGCGAAGCGTGTCCAAACATCAACATCGGCGATAGTGGGCAGGCCTTTGCCCACGGCAAACTGCATCACGACCGACCTCGCCTTCTCGGAAAAAAAAGAGGTCAGCAGCAGGCCGCCTGGTTTCAATTCGTCGATCTCGGCGAGCGCAGCCTGTGGCTGATCGGAGTTCGCGACCTCGACGATGTGAAGCTCCAGGTTAAGCAAGCGTGCGGCGCTATTGAGCTCAGCGTAGGCTGGCTCGATCTCCTCTTTAGGAAACGCGGGTATGACGTAACTCCACAAGGCGGCGGCTCGTTTGATGTCCGGCTTGGCCTCGCGGAGCAGTTGCAACATCTTGCCCCAGATCCCCGTCTCTGTATAGATCGCGTTGCCTGTGACATTCCTTCCGGGCTTGGCGAGGCTGTCAGCCGCGCCAGCCTCGACCGGGTATCCAGAACCCAGCATTACAATAGGAATTGACCCCGTTGCGCGTTGCAGAGCGAGCGCATAGGCGGTTGTGGTAGTGAAAACGAGGTCAGGCTTGTTCTCTACCACGCGCTGTGCGGCTTCATCTAATGAGCCGCGGCTTCCCAGCTCTTTCCCTGACTGCATGATGACGAAGCCCTGCCCCTCGATCCAGCCGAGGACGCGCATTTCTGCCCGCCAGGCTTCGAGCGTTGCCGGGTGGAGATCAGGCAAGAAGGTGATCCGTCTGGGAGCTTTGTTGGTATTCTGCGCGTGAGCGACAAACGGGGCTGCGAAAGTTGCACCCGCGAAAAGCGCAATAACGTCACGTCGTTTCATGCGGCCCCCCGGGGGCTCAGAACCAAGCAGCCTTTCGAGACTGATTACCACACTTGAAAAGGGTGCACGATAGCTGGCGAGGCCAAGGGCGGATAGCTCGCCGACCTCCAGACCGAGCATAGCCTCGTGCCATCCGGCGTTTAGGGCGAGCTGGTTGTCGGCCAGGATAAAAGGCGCGCTTGGCGGCATCGGATAGTCCGGGAAGCTCGATAACCGGGACCTGGGCTCACTCCGAGCGCTTTCGAGTGAAATGTGGAAATTCCCGTCTATAAAAAGCTGACAGATCGGGACAAGAGGTTGGCAACGGACGATGGGTGCCAGGTTCCCCCCCGCGGCGATTTGATGCCCCGGCGATTGAGTGCCTGAGCGATCGCTCTATGCGTAGTTGCTCCTTCGATCCGAATTGAGCGCAGGATCGGCGCAAGCTTCTCCGCAAGGGCGTCAGCGCTTTCGGTCAAGACGACCCGCCCCAGAGAGCCGGCTTGAGCCAAATTACAGGGATTGCCAAGGTTGCGCCCGCCGCCTTCTTCGTCGCTAGCGCAGCTTTGGTTCGCTCAGATATCAAACGGCGCTCTTTCTCGGCCAGCGCGGCGTAAAGATGCAGCATGCGAATAGCCGCAAGGAAGTTATCCGCTCGATCATCGATGGGATTGACGTCGATGCAACCGAGCCTATCGCAGATTTCCTGTTTTGCCGTTTGCACGGTTACGAAGGTCAGTTGGTGTGGCGAAACCCCCGCCGAAACAGCACGGTCTTACCACAGTTGCCTCACGGTAAGTCGGATGGCTTGCGAATAGGGCTCGCTCGCTGGTTTGGCGACCACGCGTTCGTAGTTTAGCGCGAGATCGGCGCCACGCCACAAGCGCAGTCCCATTCCGCCGCCGATTCTTAGCGTATTGGCCATATTGTTCTGCTCAACACCGTCAATGCTCGTCTCTCCGCCGAGATTGTAATAGGCATCCAGGGAAAGCCATAACTGGTCGGTGACGTTGCGGCTCAAGTGCTCCTCGAGCCGCAGTATCGGCTTCTGCGAAAGAGTTTGCGCTCCGTTCACGAGGTAATTGCGGTTGTCGCTGAAGATTCTCCCTGAGACGTAGGTCTCGATCCAGGTCCAGCCTTGATCGGGCGTATAGCTGAAATTGACGGTGGGAGAAATCATCCAGCGGTTAGCGCTAGGATTGATCGGAGAGGTCGGATTGTATGTCCCGAGCGGGGTCGTCACTAAAAGATGAAAGCTTGAGAAGGTCTGGGGAATAAAGAATTGAAACTGCTCGCGCGTTAGCGCCGGTCCACCAAAAATGTTCATTTGCCAAAGGAAGCCGACATCGGAAAAGCCATTCGTGCTTGCGCGGAATGGGCCAGCGCTGGTGTCTATGAGCGCGTAAGGCAGAACGAGCGAGAAGCCCCCCGTTCGGCCCCAGTAGTCCATGATGCGAGTGAGAACGATCGACTGTGCAACCACGTTCGAGCGAACGCCAGGAACCGTATCCGTGCCATCCTGGGGTGTCACGGACGTCGTATGGCCCGCATTATAGTTGAGTAGCCAAGTATCGACCGGCGCATTGAGGTAGTCACGCGCCGAACCGGCCCGGGCGGTCGCACCCGGACACGCGACCGCAGCGACTCCCACGCCTGCCAGAATCCACCATCGCTTCGCGATACACATGCTTCCCGCCTGCGTCGCCTTTCCTGCAATCGCGCCGATGCACGGCCGGCGCGGGTTTCGATGAGATGCGCTACGCAGACCTCGAAAAGCCGATGTCGTCGTCGATCACCGCGCCCGGCCCGACGGGAACCCTTCCCGGTCTTGGCTGATTGAGATTGTGGAAGACGATCTTGTCGCGCCACACCTTGCGGAGGAAATCCGCGAACACGTCGATTGTCAGTTGCTCGCCGGGACAGCGTCGATAGCCGAAGCCGAACGGAGCGAACCCGGCATAATCGCAGACCGGTGCCGGCTTCCCTTCCGACACGGCGAACACTGTGCCGAAGCCGCTGTTGGTAATGCCGGCTTTCCGCCCGTCACTGACCGGAAGCGTTGTTATGTCAAACGGGCAACGAGGCAGGCCGATCTGCTTGCATTTAGCCTCGTCGATCTGGGCGCTGGTCGGTACACCCAGGTACCGCTGGGGGTCGAACCGCTCAGGCTCCTTCCACAGCCGCGGATCGAAGCTCGTGTCGGTGTGGGGCGTATTCATGTAGGAGTGCCGCTCGTAGGGCACGCCGAACTGGGCGAATGGAGAGCCGCCGTAGAAGGACGAAGCGCGCGTGTCCGTGATCGCTGAAATGCTGCCGCCGTTCGGCGAGATGGTGCGGAAGAATTCCATCACCAGAAGCTCGAGAGGCGTGTAGGGCGCTCCGTTCGCATTGTCGAAGTCCCCGCTCATCGTCTTTTGGAAGGCCGCTCGCACCGCTTGGTCCCCTCCATTCTGGTTCAGGCGCGTCATGATACCGAAGATGGAATTACCCCATTGGCTGAACGCTACGAAATTATGGAAGCATTCAAAGACAACATCCTTCTTGGCGAAATACTTTCCGTCTCCCGCATTCCTGAGCCAGTAATAGGCGATGGTCTTGTCGGGATCGGAAATCCGTCCGTTTGCGATGTCGTCCAGCTTCGCATCAATCCATTTCGCAAGGAACGGTCGAAGCGCCCTCACGGTCATATAGTTTTCGTATACGATCTCCTGCATTGGATTGCGAAAGGCGAGCACCGTGTTGAAGGCCTCCCCGATCGCGCGGACTTGAGGCGGCACGGCATCCCCCTTCACCCCGAGGTGCAGATCCCAATAGATATCCCAAAAATTGTCGAGGTAGTGGCGCATGAAAGGCTTGTCGGCGTACTTAGGGTCGAGAAGCTTGTCGAAAAACGAGACGACCTTAGCCTTATACTTCGAGGCATAAAGGTCGGGAGTTACGCCTGTGAAATAGATGCGCTTGCGCAAGTTATTGGCGCCGCGGTTCTCCAGCCCCTCAAGGAAAACTGTCACCCCATCTGAAGGGGTCGGCTTCCACTCTTCGTAAAGCATCCCCCAAAAGTCCCAAGGGATTGCGTCCTGTTTGGTGAGAGGTAGGTCGATCATGGGGAGGATCGGCCGCTCGCCGGCGAAGATGCTGCCGAGAAAGAACGGGACCACTGCGTTGTCGACGTAGTCGCGGTTGAAGTGGCTTGGGATCGTTGCGCGGAATTTCGCCAAGGCCGCGGAGAGGTCAGGAGCCTGAGGCGCAGCAGACGCTTGAGTGGAGAGCCCACCTGCAGCAAGAGCCGCGGCGCCCAAGAGGAGCGTTCGTCTTTCTATGGAGAGAGGAGAAAGATTATCCGCCGAGCCTTCTAGGGACTTTGAGTCTGCAGAGGTGCTGTCTTCGAATGGTTGATGCTGGGGCATAGGCGTTTTCCCTGGTGGCAACTCCTCGCGCGCGGTCTAACGGTTCTTACACACTGGTACGCCGGAATGAGGCGCGCTTGAAGATGCCGATTCAATCGAACTCCGGAAGGTGGGGACATCAGCAAAAACCCCCGGCTTCTTGCGATAAGCACCACTGACAATCTTGAATGCACGGGGTGGCCCCCCCGCGCGTCTGCCGTGGCTGGTTGCCCTTCATTGGGCTTTTACACGGTTTTGGCTTCGACTTTTGGCTGGTTGAGCGAACCTCGGCCTTTTTGGGTCAGGTCCGCAAAGGTTGCTCAGGCGACCCCAGAAGTAAGGCTGACCACTTCCGGTTTTGGCACCTTTGAGACATGCCGCCTACCGTTGGAAGTCCGTTCATAGGGATAGACCGGAAGTAGTCGGCGCAGGGTCAGAACGACGCGAATGACTCGAAACGGACCTCGTTATGTTTTGTTAATCGATTGTCGAGACGCATCGTAACCGGCATCGGCGTGGCCGTCACTACTTGCCACTGTCGTTGTTGCGTGCGCGCCGACGGTAGATCGCACCCAGCTGAGCACTTATGCTCCGAGGACACGTTGCTACACATCGAAATATTTATTGCGAACCGCGTAGCGCACCAAGCCTGCAACGGATTTTACATCAAGCTTCCGCATGGCTGCCGCGCGATGCGTCTCCGTGGTCTTGATACTGATAGTCAGGATCGTGCTGATATCCTTGTTGCTGTATCCCTCCGCTACCAGCTCACGACAGTGCTCTCTCGCGAGGACAGTATCTGGTTGATTTCACGCTTTCCGTTTACAAGTTTATCGGGTTCGTTCGAAAAATTGTAGCCCTGAAAAGGCTTGCCAGCCAACGAGGATTCAACTGCCGCCACGAGCATTTTTCGCGCATCAGACTTCAACAGAACCGTAGGGGCACCTGCACGCAATGCTTCCCGTGCCAACCAAATTGAGTGATCAATCGTAAAGAGAAGTATTCTTATTGCAGGCCGAAGCTCTTTGATCCTTTTTGTCGCTTCAAGTCCGTTCAAATGCGGCATTGAATAATCAATGATGGCCAAGTCAGGCTGTATTGTAACAGCAGCTCGAACTGCGTCGTTGCCGTCAGGTAGAAAGCTTGCCTTTCAGTTCTACCGCGGCCTCCTTGGCCACAGTGTTTCCCCAAGATTGCGCGACCTCGGCGGACTTGCCGCACAACTCTCTCAGGCGAACAAGCACGCTGGGAAGCAGTTCGCCAAGTTCATAGTTACCGTCCGCCTTGAACACCGGCCGTGCGCCAAGATTGTCGGCCAAACGGCGCGATGCGTATTCGAGGTGGTGCCGCAACGCTGCGGCTGCCGCCTCAACCTTGCCCTTCGCAAGCGATGCCGCGATCTCGTCCCATATCTCTTCATTAGATTCCACTAGCGGCCCGGTATCCACGGTCCAAGTGTGAAACGCGACGGAGGTCTTGGCTGTCACCAAGCCAGCCGATCGCATTTGCTCCGCCCACAGGCGGTCATGCGTTGTGATAATGAACTGCGTATTTGGGAAGTGAGTCTTCAGCAGCTTGCAAAACTGGTAGCGATGCCCCGCATCCACGGACATTACGACGTCGTCGAGCAGCGCGATAGTAAAGCGATCGGCGAAGAGCCGCTTCATAAGAGCTAGGTATAAGCAGACACCCATTCCGTCCTGGTGGCCTTCGCTATGGAAGGCTGCAGGCGGAAACAGACCACGCTCGTAGAAATTCACCGCGAAATCGAGCTTGCCTTCGCTCGGGATCAGTTTCGCGCTAAATTTGACCTCGTCACCTTCGTTTATAGTCCGATAGAACTCGCTGAAATCCTCCTGCACATCTTCGTAGAGCGTGTTCAATTCGGTTTCCATCGCCGCGCAGTATGAATCGTAAACCGATTTTGCTACCTTGCTTGCGGCCTCGGCGCTTTTGTTCAGGCGCATAGCCTCGCGGTAGTCTGTCAATCGTAGTTGAACGGTAGACAAAAACGTCTGGGCATCGACCGCTGCGGACTGGTCGGGTTTGGCTTCGACGGACGCGATCAGCGTGGCCAGCCGACCTGTGAACGCGCCCGGCATGGCCGACCAGCCAGCGGCCAAGCGCGGCTTGAGGTCAAGCAGGCTCTCGAATGTACCCAGTTGGACCTTTAGCTGATCAAGGTCCTTCAACCAGACATCGAATAACAAACGCGCTGGTTCATCGGTTTCGCTGGCTGCAATTTTCGCAGCTAGACCGAGAACGCCCGTTAGCTTTGTCACTTCAGTTCTTAATTCAGCACCGGCCTTGAGTAACGCCGTTTGTAGGGTGGCCGCTTCGGCAGATTTTGCAAGTTTGGCCTGCAGGTGAGCGCGAAGATGGCTTTCGTCATCCCATGACTGGTCGCAAAGGGGGCAATCGGGACCATCGACAAGGTCGAGACCTTTCTCGATAAGTACCCGGCGATGTAATGCATCAAGCAACGAAGGATCAACCTCAAGCTTCCCAAGTCCGGCGCAAATTTCCGAAGCGGCGCGTATACCCGCGCCCGGAAGCGCTTCGATCACGCTGATAAGCGCCTTGAGGTCGCGTAGCAGCGATTGCTTGTTGAAGTCGGCGGCCTTGCTCGCGTCAGCGAGGCCCGCATCGAGCGTGGTGTCGGCGGTCAACGCTACAATCTCGGCTAGGCCGAGCACCTTGCGCCGTTTGTTGACGGCTTCCAGAAGGTCCGAGGATTGGAAAACTGCGATTTGGAGATGGCGCTGCAACGTCTCGCGACCTTGGCGTACCTTTGTCTCCGCATTGTTGTGCTGCGTTTGCAGCCGATTCTGGGCCGTACCGAGCGCAGCTCGCGTTTGGCCAATATTGTCTAGCTTTAGGAGCGTTTGAATCTCTTCAGATCGCTTCGTCGGTTCGGCCAAGATGAAGCGAAGAATCTCCCGGCGAGACAACGTGATCTCGGGATGATCGGCGATCTCGGCAAGCGCGCCCTTTATGTCAGTATCGGCGGGCTCGATCTTGGGCTTTCGTGGCGCGGATAATTTTCGCGTGATCGTCGCATACTTGTTCAGCGCCGGAATGAACACCTTCAGTTCGACAAAGGCCGCGTCGGGAAACTTCGATCTGTCGACATGCGGACCATGATCCGCAATCGTCAGGCCTTTCGTCCCGGGTCCCATCAATCGGCCGATCTGGCCCGTTAGACCGAACTCGATGGCATCGATCACGCCGCTTTTGCCCGATCCGTTCGGGCCAGAAATCGCAAACGTCGCCTTGCCGAAATCGATATCGAGCTTGCGGATTCCCCGAACTTCTTCGATGTGCGCGGCCTCGATCTTGATCAAGTGACGTCACCGCCATCGGCCGTGAAAATCTTCACGAAATCGTCGGCCTTCACCTTGGAATCTTCAGCGAGCAGCTTCCGCAAGGCTTCAATCTTCCCTTCGTCGAGTGATTTCGTTTTCGCGAGATCCGCGAGGAACGCTTCCAAAATTTTCTGCTGCAAGGTCGCCATAGCACCATTCTACATTCTCAACCATAAGTGTACACGGGCATCGGGTTTTGCCGGACGCGGCTGCGAAGGGGCTCCATGCCGCCGATATCATCGCGACGATCCCTTGCACCATATTGGTTGGCAGCGCGGGGGATTCGAACCTGCCGTGTTGAACTGCCTCACCTGCCGTGCCCAAAACCGGAGTTCTAGAATACCCGCCGGAGACTATCCGCGATTTCGGTCTGAGAATGCCGAAAAATCAGAGCCTGGAGACCGGGTGACCAGTGTGCAAAAGTCTGTCTTTCGCGGACCGGTTTCTCCTATTGCTATTGCCGGACTGCCTGACTGGAGTGGCAGGATTGGTACTCTAGATGACGAATTGGAATTCGGACGCTCTCGCCTGTTCGACAGAAGCAGCAAAACCCATTTCCGCGATGTCCGTAAGCAGCTCGAAACGTTCGAATTTCGAGAACCGTACCAAATCGGCGAAGTCCAGAGCTTCGGAGAGAAATGGGCTTTTTGGAGATAATACGCTGACTCTATCCCATTGAGAGTCCAAAGCTAAAACGTGAAATCGCTACTGTTATTGGGCTTAATTGCCCACTAGATCGCCTGGAGAACGCACTACCTTCGGCAAGTTGGCGGAGGGAGAGGAACTGGGATCTAACCTTCTCCGCGTAGCCGAGCGTAGTTTTAAGCGATGGAGCGAAAAGATCACAGCTGGCCAATGCGCACCCAAACCTGCGCCCATTCATCGGCCTCAGCCAGGCAGTAATCCATCTCCTTTGTTGCAGCGGCCGCGCGCTCATGGAACGAAACGCAAGCATCAGCTTGGATCTCGGCTCTCTAGCAGGTCGTGGGATGCCT
>Ga0193742_1002513_pt1 | contig 10546 bp, 9 predicted proteins | sample L2c1metaG_FD_165511 | JGI IMG/M metagenome (GOLD analysis project Ga0193742, IMG submission 165511) | Soil microbial communities from a riparian zone of the East river system, Colorado, United States - L2c1 | ecosystem: Environmental > Terrestrial > Soil > Riparian zone | place: USA: East River... | reverse complement strand
CCTATTGCGAGTCGATGTGCGTGTTCCTGCTGCTCTCGGGCAAGACCCGCTACGTGCCTGATGGCGCGCATGTCCGGGTGCATCAGATATGGATGGGCGACCGCGCCGACGACGCCAAGGCTGCGAGCTACAGCGCGCAGGATCTGATGATCGTCGAACGTGACGTCGGCCGCCTCGCGAAATATACCTTCGACATGGGCGGCGGGGGCGATCTGTTGTCGCTGTCGCTGAGCGTGCCGCCGTGGGAAGATCTGCACGAATTGTCCCGTGAAGAATTACGGCTGACCAACCTCGTCACCACCGACGCGGTGGCCGAAGTGCTGCCCGGGATGTTGCCGAAGACCTACAGCACCGCCTTGCCGGTGGCCGAACTCGCACCCAAGCCGATGCAGGATCGTTTTGTCACCAGCGCCGTGCAGGCCGAGGTGTCGTTGCCGAAAGAACCTGCGTCGCAGGAACATGCGTTGCCGGAGAAGTCGACCAAGACGGCCGAGGCGACCGGCGGCTTGGTCGCGGCGCCGGCGAAGTAGCAGCCGCGCCTCGCGTCATCATCCGCCACCGGGTCTCGCCTTCGGCGAGCCCGATGACAGGCTCCGGCGGATGATCCAGTATTCCGTGAGGCTGATGATCGGCCGAGAGGCCTCGTCTTACTGGATGCCCGCCTTCGCGGGGACGGCTTGGTGTGGGTCTCGGTTATCAGCCGGCCTGAACTCGCTGCTTTGCCTTTTCGCCGGCCTTCGCTTCGATCTGGCCGATCGCATCGACCACGGCATCGAAGGTCAGCATCGTCGAGGCGTGCCGCGCCTTGTAATCGCGTACCGGCTCGAGCAATGCGATGTCGGCCCATTTGCCTTGCGGAGGGCTGCCGTTTTCCTTCAGCATCTTGCGGACCATCTCGCGCAATTCGCGCAATTCGTTCGCGGTCGAGCCGACCACATGGCTCGCCATGATCGAGGAGGAGGCCTGGCCGAGCGCGCAGGCCTTCACGTCATGGGCAAAGTCGGTGACCAGGGGCCCATCCATCTTGAGGTCGATCTTGACGGTCGAACCGCACAGCTTGGAATGCGCCATGGCGCTGGCATCGGGGTCGGCCAGCCGTCCCAGCCGGGGTATGTTGCCGGCCAGTTCGATGATGCGCTTGTTGTAGATGTCGTTCAGCATAGGATCGGGCTCTCTGGCCGGTCGCGCGATCGCCCTTGGCGAGCGGGGCCTTGAGCCCTATATATGGGCGTCGGTGGCGGAAAAACAGTCCGTCCATTGGCCGGGTGGCCCCAAATGGAAACCAAACGGGCCGCCCCGACATTAACATCGTGACTCAGGCGTCCGGCGGCAAGCCGCCCCGTCTGCCGGTGACACTCCGGTCTGAAAGACCGGTCGAACGGAGTAGACATGGACGCCTTGATCAAATCTCTTCGCCCCAACCAGCCCGCCGACGCGAAATCTGCTGATTCCAAATCTTCGGATTCCAGATCCTTGGATTCCAAGACGACGGCCTCGAAGATTCCGGAAGCCCGTCCCGCCGAACTGGACCCGTCCGAGTTTCTCGCCGCCGCGGTGCGCGCCGATCAACCGCGCCCGTCGCGTGCCGAAGCCGAGCAGGCGGTGCATGTCTTGCTGAATTACATCGGTGAGAACCCCGACCGCGAGGGCCTGGTCGATACGCCGCGCCGGGTGGTCGAGGCTTTCGACGAGCTCTATCAGGGCTATCATCAATGTCCCGCCGAAGTCCTCGACCGCACCTTCGGCGAGACGGCTGGCTATGACGATTTCGTGCTGATCCGCGACATCGAATTCACCTCGCAATGCGAGCATCACATGATGCCGTTCTACGGCAAGGCGCATATCGCCTATACGCCGGTGGAGCGGGTGGTGGGATTGTCGAAGCTGGCGCGCCTGACCGATATCTTCGCGCGCCGGCTGCAGACCCAGGAACATCTCACGGCGCAGATTGCGGCCGCGATCGACGAAATCCTAAAACCCCGCGGCGTCGCCGTGATGATCGAGGCGGAGCATACCTGCATGTCGGTGCGCGGCGTCGCCAAGCATGGGGCGCTGACTTTCACCAGCCGCTTCACCGGCATGTTCCGCGATAATCCGGCGGAACAGTCGCGTTTCCTGTCGATGGTGCGAGGGTCGCAGCGCTAACCGACCCTCGGTTGAGTTGAACGAGGGGCTGCCCGTGTCCACATCTCCGCACAACCATGACGTCGAGGAAGGGCTGGATTTCCGGCCCAGATTCGACGCGTCGGGCCTCGTCACCTGCGTCGCCACCGATGCTGCGAGCGGCGACGTGCTGATGGTCGCCCATATGAACGACGAAGCCCTGCGCAAGACCATCGCCAGCGGCGAGGCCTGGTACTATAGCCGCTCCCGCAAGGCGCTGTGGCGCAAGGGCGAGAGCTCCGGCCACACCCAGCGCGTGGTCGAAATGCGGATGGATTGTGATCAGGATGCGGTCTGGATCCGGGTCGAACAAACCGGCGCGGCATGCCACACCGGCCGCCGCTCGTGTTTCTACCGCAAGGTCGGTACAGGCGACGGCGGCGTGCAATTGTCGTTCGTCGATGCGGACAGGATGTTCGATCCGAAGGCGGTTTATCGGAAATGATCGGTCGTTCGGTCGTTGCGGGTCCACGCGAAGACGCGTGTGACGGCGGACGGGACTCCCGATTAACCTGCCATTAACCATAGATGTCCCAATGTAACGGCGGCATGAGCGCTCTTTTGGGAGAAAGGCGCGTGAATAGGCCAGGCGGGCGTTTCGCGGGGAGCGGGGCACCAACAGATGACGACGGTCGATAGCTCAAGCGCCACGGCAACGGCAGGTGTCGATCCGTCGCGCGCGCGGATTGCCGGCGCGATCAAGCAGGCCGCCAACACCACCGGCACGAGCTTCCAATATCTGCTCGCCACCGCGAAGATGGAATCCGACTTCAATCCGAAGGCAACTGCTTCGACGTCGTCGGCGAGCGGGCTGTTTCAATTTATCGGGCAGACCTGGCTCGGCACCATGAAGGAAGCCGGCACCGCGCTCGGCTACGGCCAATATGCCGACGCCATCTCCAAATCCTCATCCGGCAATTACTCGGTCAGCGACCCCGGCGCGCGAACCGCGATCATGAATCTGCGGGACGATCCTACCGCCAGTTCGGCGATGGCGGGGGTCCTGACCCGTTCCAACAGTTTCAAGCTCACCGGCTTGATCGGCCGCCGCCCGACCGACAACGAACTTTATATGGCCCATTTCATGGGCGTCAGCGGTGCGGCCAAGCTGATCACCAGCGCCGAGGACGACCCGCAGGCCTCGGGCGCGAAAATGTTTCCGAACGCGGCCGCGGCCAACCATTCAATCTTCTACGACAATTCGGGGCATGCACGCAGCGTCTCCGACGTCTATTCGGTGCTGACATCGCGCTACGTCGCGGCCTCCAATTCAACGGCGACGCGCACCGCGATGGCCGCGGTGGGCGAGGTGCCTCCAACCACAGCCGTTGCGAGCGCGGCACCGTACTCCACGCCGATCGACAATGCCGCCTATCTCTCGAGCTTTCCGAACGCGGCGTCGGCGAGCCCGGTTGCAGTAGCGTCAGCATCGTCCACGGCTAATGGCTCGACGGCGGGCGATACCAGCTTCCGATCGTTGTTCCAGGCCGGCGAGCGCGGACAGCCGGTTTCGGCGACGGTCCATAAACTGTGGGGTGAATCGTCCTCGCTGACATCGGTCGCGGTGGCGAGCCCGGCGCCCGCGAACCAGACGTCCAGCAGCAGCGCATCGCAAGGGCTCGATCTGTTCAGCGATCGCAGCGGCACTTTCAGCAGCTAGGCTAGCGGCTGCGACAGCGAAGCCAACTCCTCACGCCCGAGATGACCGTGCCCAACGACGTCAAGATGACTGACCCGTCGTCACGCTGGACGACGCCGCTGCGGCAAAAATGCCTGTGCCGCAGATATCATTTGCGTGTGTCTATGATATTGTACAATCTTTGATAGATCGATAGAATTGCGGCGGAGCTTGTGTCCCCGGCGACAGGAGTTGGCCCATGTCCATCGACGTCAAGGTCTACGACAACGGCGATCATACGTGCCTCATATGGCTGCCCAGTGACGGCAAGCCGATCGCGGAATGCCGCGGCTTCACGATCCAGCGCACGCTCAAGGTCGGTAGCAAAACCACCGAAGCCTATCTGCACGGCTTTGTCGGATTTTCCGACGACGACAAACTGGATCCCGCGGCGCCGTGGAAATTCGCCCTTCAGCGCTTCATGTGGTGGGACTACGGCGTCAAGCCAGGCGACGTCGTGCGATATTCGGTCATTCCGGTGGTCGGGTCGGACAAGGATCATCTGCAGCTCTCGACCGCGGATGCCAGTGCGCTGACGGCGACGATGACGATCTCCGGCCAGGCGACATCGAATGTATCGGCGTACTTCAATAAAGGGATCGTGGCGGCGCAGTGGGTATCGCGTGCGCTCGCAGCCCTCGGCAAGAATCCGAAGATCGCCGAACTGATTGCAGACACCACGCCCCCCGGCAACGCGCTGCGCAACGAATTGAGCGGACTTTTGCGGCCGCAGATCTTGACGCTGCTCGACGACGTGAAGAAGAGCGGCGGCGAAATTTACGCGGCGCTGTATGAACTCAACGATCCGGAATTGATCGCCGCCCTGAAGGCGCTCGGCAAGAAATGTCACCTGTTACTGTCCAGCGGCGCCTTCAAGAAGCCGAGCAATGATGAGAACAAGGCGGTGCGCGCGGAGTTGCGTTCGATCGTCGATCTGCACGATCGCCTCGTTTCGGGCAACCACTTCGCGCACAACAAGTTCGTGGTCTTTTGCGATTCCAAGGGCACGCCGCAGCGCGTGCTTTCCGGCAGCACCAACTGGACCATGACCGGGCTGTGTACCCAGGCCAATAACGGCATCATCGTCGACAGTCCGGATCTCGCGGCGGATTTTCTGGCCGAGTGGAAGTTGCTCGAGAGCGCCGGAAATGCCTATCCGCCGAGCCTGGCGAAAACCAATTCGGCGTCCAAATCATTCAACGTCGATGGCGGCCGCATTACGCAATGGTTCGCGCCGACCAGCGCCGGACAGGATCTCGACTATGCGCGCACGTTGATCAACGGCGCCAAGGAAGGCATCCTGTTCCTGTTTTTCAATCCCGGAGTGTTCGTCCCGGCCGGCAAGCCGGAAGAGAAATGGACGCTGCTGCAAAACATTCTGTTTCGGCACCATCCAGGCACAGCCAATTTCGACGGCGGGCTCTATATCCGTGGGGTCGTGAACCAACAGATTGCCAGCCTCACCACGGACTCGACAAGCAAACCGGCTGCGAAGCCCTCGACCCAGGCGGCGCTCGATCCGTCGTCCGGCACCCCCGTTACTTTGTTCAACGGCGGCAACCAGCCGCCGCAGCACCTCGGCTACGAGTCGATGGTGCCCAAGAATATCAAGGACGTGTTTCACGACTGGGCGACGGAAATCCTCGGCGCAGGCGTTCACATTCACAGCAAGGTCGTCGTGATCGATCCGTTCGGGGAGCACCCCGTGGTCATGACCGGCTCGCACAATCTCGGCTACAAGGCTTCCACCGCCAACGACGACAACCTGATGATCGTCGAAGGCAACGCGCCGCTTGCCGCGGCTTATGCCACCAACATCATCGCGATCTACCAGGCCTACCGATGGAACGCCTATGTGGAGGCGCATCGACAGGATCCGAAAGTCTGGCACGGTCTCGTGGACAACGATTCATGGCAGGGCGGCTATCTCACCGGCAACGACCTCGCTGAAATCCAGTTCTGGCTCGGATCCCATCAGGGCGTCGCGGGCGCCACCGCCACGCCGCAGCCGCCAAGCGCGGTGCCGGCACACGAGCCGACTGCGAACATTGCTCCGCCGGTGCCTGAGCCGGGTCGCAAGCCGGTGCGCCGCAAGGCCGCCGCGGCGAGGAAGAAGTCTGCTGCGAAAAGCAAGGCAGCCGAAAAGAAGAAGTCAGCGAAAAAAGCCGCGGCAAAAAGCAAGGCGCCGGCGAAAAAGAAAAAAGCGGCCAAGAAGAAGTCAGCCAAGAAATCAGCGAAGAAGAAACGCTGAGATCGGCGCCTGCCGCGCTTGTTGCGCGCGAGCGTGAGGGCAGTCCGGCACCCTTAATAAAACGTCAATAAAACCAGCCGCTTATGGTGAACGCTTTGTTAAGCGTCGTGGTTTATTTTGTATGACAGTGGCATCGCGCCGCGGTGTCGTTTCAAGTTGCGTAAGCCGGCAGGACCATGATCGTTCGGCAGTTCATCAGTTGGGTAAGGACCGCTCCGGCAGGCGAGCGGGCAGAGGCCACGCGAGCTCTAGCGCGGGCCTGGATCATTTCGGATTTGAGCGAAGAGGATCGCGCCGCTGCGGCGGGCGCGCTGCTGATGTTGCTCGACGATCCGTCGCCGTTGGTTCGTCAGGCAATGGCCGAAGTATTCGCGCGCAGCCTTGAGGCGCCCGGCGCCATCGTGCAGGCTCTGTCGCTCGACCAGCCGTCGGTGGCCCTTCCGGTGCTCGAACATTCTCCGCTTTTGATCGACGCCGATCTTGTCGACATCATCGCGACCGGCAATTGCGTGATGCAATGCGCGATCGCCCGTCGGGTCAATCTTCCGGCCTCGGTATGTGCCGCGATCGCCGAAGTCGGCAGCGCCTCGGCGGCCCTCGAACTGATCGAAAATCCCAATGCCGAACTCGCGCCGTTTTCCTGGGACCGTATTGTCGAGCGCCACGGTCATCTTGCCGCGATCCGGGAATCGATGCTGGTGCTGGAAGATTTGCCGGCGGCGACGCGGATCGCGCTGGTGGCCAAGCTCTCGGACACGCTGGCGCAATTCGTCGTCGCGCGGAATTGGCTGAGCGCCGATCGGGCGGGGCGGATCGCAAGCGAAGCCCGTGACCGCTCGGCGGTCAATGTCGCGGCATCTTCGCGCGGCGAGGACATGAGCGGGCTGGTCCGGCATCTTCGCGCCACCGGCCAGCTCACCGCCGGGCTGATCCTGCGCGCGCTGTTATCGGGCAATCTCGAACTGTTCGATCATGCGCTTGCGGAATTGTCCGATCTGCCACCGGCGCGGGTCTCCGCGCTGCTGCATGATCGCGGCGGCGCCAGCCTGCAGGCATTGCTGACGCGCGCGGGATTCCCGCCATCGACCTTCGCCGCGTTCCGCGTCGCGCTCGAAGCCAGTCAGGAAAGCGGATTTGTCGACACGCCGGGAGGTGCCGCAAGATTGCGGCGCCGGATGGTCGAGCGCGTGCTGACGCATTGCGAGACCGACGGGAGGGCCGCCGAGCCGCTACTGATCCTGCTGCGGCGCTTCGCGACCGAGTCGGCGCGGGAAGAAGCCCGCATGTTCTGCGACGAACTGGTGGCGGATGACGCCGTTGCGCTCGCGCATGAGGAACTGATCGCGGCGTAGTTCCCGACACTCATTCTGTGTCGTCCCTGCGAACGCAGGGACCCATAGGCCGTGTCGCCAATGATTTTAAAAAGACGTTGAAACGTTCTGCTGCAACATAACTGCCAGGGGTTATGGTCCTCGCGTTCGCGAGGACGACGCCAGAATTTTTTCTACTCCCCCGGCACGATGCTCGGGGCGAGGATGGCTTCGAGATGTTCGGGGCGGTTGCGGTTGGCGTGCTTGAGATATTCGTCGGCGATGCCGCGCAATTGCCGGCTCAGTTCGTTGGCGGTCGAGACGGTGTCGAGCCTGGTGCGCTTGCGCACGATCGCCTGGATGGCATTGATGTGATGCGCGATCAGCGGCGCCGGCACCTCGGCGAGATTGGGCGCGTGCTCGATGATCCGGCACAGGCTATCGGCGGCGGCGCCCGCGGAAGGGAAGCCGAACGTCGCGGCATCGCCCTTGATGTCATGCGCGGCGCGAAACAGCTCTTCGCGGGTGACGCCGGTAAAGCCGTCCTTCAGAATGGCCGCGTGGGCCGCGGCGAGCCTGTCGCTTTCGATCGTCATCCAGTTCTTGAATTCGCCGGACAGGCCGGCGAGCGCCTTTTCGGCGCGCGCTACCGGATCGTCGAGATCCTTTTCGGCGACGCGCCGCAACACCTTGCGCAACGGATTGGGCTGCGTGATCACATGATGGTCGGCGAATGTCTCGATCTGCAGCGCTGCGGGTTTTTCTCTCGCCATGTCAGTTCCTCGCGTCTGGCGCGCTAGATAGGGGTCCGGGCTTTGTCGAGCAGCGAGGGCTGCTGCATCACTTCCATCTCGCCGCCGACGCGGCGCTCGGGACCGATATAGGCGGTAGAGGTATTGCGGCGGCGGTCCGGGCCGAAATAGGTCTTGGTCTTGATGAACGGGCGCGGATTGGCGACGACGTTGAGGATGCGCTGATAGAGCCCCTTGGCCGAGATCGGCTTGGCGAGAAATTCGGTCACGCCGGCGTCGCGCGCCACCGTGACGCGGCGTTTCTCGGAATGGCCGGTCAACATGATGATGGGTGCGTAGGGATTGCCCTTGGATTCCGGCTGCCGGATCATCTGCGATAATTCGAGGCCGTCGAAAATCGGCATCGACCAGTCCGTGATGACGATATCGGGCACGTAGTGCGTATACATTTCCAGCGCGGTCGCGCCGTCCTCGGATTCATAGACCTCGCGCGCGCCGAACGAATGCAGCAGCGTGCGCAAGATGCGGCGCATGTGCGGATTGTCGTCGCAAATCAGAAATCGCAGCTTGTTGAAATCGATGCGATACATGGCGTGGCTCTAAGCACATACCGAAGGTCTCGGTATACTCCACGTTAACCATATGCCGGGCGCGTTAACGAATGGTTGCGATCCGGCGTTTCGCGGTGCACCCGCGCAGGCCAAAACGGCCCGAAGCGGAGCGATCAATAGCCGAATTGCTCTCGCAAAATGCGTTCTTCCAGGCTGTGGCCGGGATCGAACAGCATGCGCATCGAAATGGTCTTGTCGGTAAGCACCTCGACCCGGCGGACGTCGCGCACCTCGTCATGGTCGGCCACCGCGGCGACCGGGCGCTTGTCGCAGTCAAGCACCTCGATGACCACGAAGGCGGTATTGGGGAGCAGGGCGCCGCGCCAGCGCCGCGGCCGGAACGCGCTGATCGGGGTCAGCGCCAGCAGTGCCGCATTGATCGGCAGGATCGGTCCCTGCGCCGACAGATTATAGGCGGTGGAGCCGGCGGGCGTCGCCACCAGGATTCCGTCCGCCTTCAACTCCGCCATGCGTTCGTGTTCGTCGATCAGGATGCGCAGGCACGCTGCCTGATTGGTCTGGCGAAACAGCGCGACTTCGTTGATGGCGTGATGCAGATGCACCGTGCCGTGGATATCGGTGGCGCGCATCAGAAGCGGGTGGATCAGGGATTCTCTCGATGCCGCCAGCCGCGTATGCAGATCGTGCGCGGAGAATTCATTCATCAGGAAGCCGACGGTGCCGCGATTCATGCCATAGATCGGCTTACCCGAATGCATATGCGCATGCAGCGTTTGCAGCATCAATCCGTCGCCGCCGAGCGCCACCACGACGTCGGCGTCGTCGGGATCGACGTTGCCGTACATCTGCGTCAGTTGCGCCAGCGCCTGCTGCGCCTCCATGCTGGCGCTCGCGACGAAGGCGATCCGGTCGTATCGCTTGGGGCTGGTCATGGGATCGTGAACTCATGCTGGCGCTGACGGAGCAGGTGCGCCGGGGTCGTCTATACGACCTCTGCGGTCTTTGTCGAGGTGGACCCGCGATCAGCTTGCGAAGGACGTTAACCTGTCGCAGCTTCGGGCTAGAAAACCGGTCGTCCGCAGCGGATCGCGGTAAACGGGGGCGGGGAAACAGGGAAGGCACAAGGATATGGCCAGATCGTTCGCTGCACCTCGCCATCGGCGTCTTTTGCGGGTGGCGCTGGCATTCGCTTTGGCAGTCTCTCTTGATATGAGCGCCCGGGCGCAGGATACGCCATCATCCGAGCCGCCACCTGCGGCGACCCCGCCGGCTGGTCAGAAGTCAGGCGAACAGAAGCCGCCCGAAAGGGGCGGCCGCGCCGACACGCCGGCTTCGGCGGCCACGGCCGTGCAACATCGCCTGCCACCGGATTCCACCACTCAACAAACCCTGGCGCTTCCCGGACGCACGCTCGCCTTCGCGGCCACCGCGGGCTCGATCCGGCTGTTCGACGACAAGGGCGAACCGCAGGCCGACATCGCCTATACCGCCTACCAGCTGGATGGCGCCGATCCGGCCACCCGTCCGGTGACCTTCGTTTTCAATGGCGGGCCTGGTGCGGCCTCGGCCTATCTGCAACTTGGCAATGCCGGACCGTGGCGGCTATCGATCACGGGAGATGCGGCGGTGCCCTCCGCGTCGCCCGATCTTCAGCCCAATGCCGAGACCTGGCTCGATTTTACCGATCTCGTCTTCATCGATCCCGTCGGCACCGGCTACAGCCGTTTCGTCGCGACCGGCGAGGACGTGCGCAAGCGCTTCTTCTCGATCGGCGGCGATGTCAGTTCGATTGCGGTGACGATCCGCCGATGGCTCGAAAA
>Ga0193742_1002511_pt1 | contig 10548 bp, 12 predicted proteins | sample L2c1metaG_FD_165511 | JGI IMG/M metagenome (GOLD analysis project Ga0193742, IMG submission 165511) | Soil microbial communities from a riparian zone of the East river system, Colorado, United States - L2c1 | ecosystem: Environmental > Terrestrial > Soil > Riparian zone | place: USA: East River... | reverse complement strand
AATCCGGCATCAGGGTCGGCCGCCGCACACAATCACTCTCGATGGCTATACGGCTTCGCATCGTGCCATTCGCGAAATGCACACCGACAGGCTGCTGCCCAAACGAACGAAGTTGCGGTCTTCGACGTATCTGAACAACCTCATCGAGCAGGACCATCGCAGCATCAAGTCCAGAACTCGGCCAATGCTTGGCTTCAAGAACTTCACATCTGCCGCAACTACCATTGCTGGCATTGAACTCCTCCGGCGCATCTACAAGGGCCAGCTCGCCGTGACACGCTTCCGAATCAAGAGCCAAGCTGCACCTGCGCTTTGGAATGTGGTGCTGGCTGCTTAGATTTTAGCAAGGCTACTCGCTCGCTTCCGCCCGACCCGATCTTGGCTATTTGCACCCGAGCCTTCGGCCGCACGCCATGGAGCACGATTCCGGTCGAGCTCGGCGTGATTCGTCAGATTGAAATGATCAAAGGACCGAACACCGCCTTGTTTGGCTTCAATGCAGTCCGGCGGCAAGATCAACATCATCACCTTGAAGGAAGGGAAATTCATGGGCAAACCATGTGTATTGTTTTTCCCATTTGACTTGCATAGTTGACAGAGTAAGACAGCTTATCTTTATTTTTCCTCGAAAGTAAGGATGGCACGTGAGTTGCACTGCTAGGGCTAGGGAACGTCAGATTCCTGAACTTGCTTGCAAAACGCATCAGTAGATGCGTTGTCAACGGCTTTTGGATCGCTTTTATCTCTCCCACGCGAGGTTCCGTGTATGCCCGCAACAAATCTCAATTCATGCGGTTTAGCTCTTCCCTATGATGCCCAATCAAAATTACCGACTACTGTGAGCGCCGATGGGGTGCAGAAGACGCCAATGGCTTCACAAATCGGGGCACATTCAGCAGGCGAGTCTAGATCGTCAAAACCCAGGTCTCCCTGGCGACCAAACGTTTCCACCTCAACCGATTTTCGAAGGGATATCGGCAGCCGCTTTGGCTTACGTGTGCGCGCTCTGCGCCGATCTCACGGGATGACTCAGATGGATATGGCCATCGATTTTGGCATCGACCGCAGTTACATTAGCGATTTCGAATGCGGAAAAAAAGGAATATCGCTGGCAACACTTGAGGTCATCGCCCTCGGTTTCAAGATGGAACTTTCCAACCTGTTTGAGGACCTGTAACGCTGCCGCGCGTTTTGTAAATGTACAAACAATCCGGATCTATCACAGAGATCGCGCAATATCGGATGCTTTTCCTCGTGTTGACAACGGCATTGTTGGTGAATCGTTACTCGACCACATCAGACTACAAGCAGCAATCAGCCGAGAGCGCAGGGTCCAATGAATCGTTCATATAAAAGAAACAATAAGTTTGCAAATAGTGTCAATCATCGTACTTAAAATCATCGCGATCGACAGCTTCATTTGTTCCAGCAACCTCAGAAGAGTCACGTAAGAGATTCTCGGTCGTCGCATCAATGTGGCGTCGAACCGCGCCGAAGTATTTCACGATAAACTCAAAAACTCTCACCAGCTACTTTCGTTTTTCCTAGTCTTAAAGATCGAGGCTGCAATCGAGGTGTTCGGCGCTGATTTTCCTCTCTCGGTTACACGTTTGACACCGGCAGGCGGGGGATGGAGGGATAGGTACGGAAGGTTTCGGCGGCCAGAGCAATTTTCTCAGCGAGAGCTTCCTGAGGCTGCAAAGGAGTTTGCCGTTGGCGAGATTGATGGATCCGATGGCCATGCTGCTTAACAAGCAGATTAGCAAAGATGGGTTCAATGGTTTTCAGGTAAGCGCCAGCCGCATCGTCCATCTACGGTAAGCGGATGAGAACGATGCGTGCAGGCTGGAACCGTGGTTAGTAGAGAAGTTTGAGGGACATCTGCATCTGCCGCGGGAAGTTCTGCTGGGTGGAGCTTATGGTTCCGAAGCCAGACCATGCTCCGGGTTGATTGGGATCGGCGACGCTGGTGCGTACGGGTGCGGTCTGTGGGGAACTGCTGCTGGGCGCGCCGAAGATGGCTGTGTTGGTTGCGTTGAAGGCCTCGGCCTTGAACTGGAGTTTGATTGACTCCCGGATGGCGAACTTCTTTTCTACAGCCAGTGCTGTCTGTTGCGCCCAGGGATTTCGGACGACAGTTGTCCGCGGAAGCTGGGTCGTGGCGGTGTACTCCGGGAAGGATTGGAAACAGTTGCTTTGCGTGTTGTTGAGGTAACTCTTATAGCTGCGCTGTGCGGAACGAATGTTGTAGTTGCCGTAGTTAAAGAGGCTGGCGTTGGGATAGCTGGCTGGGATTCCAGAGTCGTTGGTAAAGGTCCAATCGAGTTGCCAGTCGTTGATGAACTGACCGAGGACGCCGTGCGCGTCACCGAGCAGGGCGCCGCCGCGGCCGACGGGAAGGTTGTAGAGACCGCTGAGGGCGAAGTCCCAGGAGCGGTCGTTGCCGTCGATTGCTTTATAGGGCTTGTCGTCGACCAGCCCGGTGGCTGTGTTGTTGAGGTAATCGGTCGTGCTCATGAGCTTGGACCAGGTAAACGAGCTGAGGATGCTGAGGCCGCGACTGAGAGCGTTGCCGCCGCCGGAGAAGCGTTTTCAAGCTTGGCGAGCAGGGCATCGTAGCGACTGGAGCCGGATGCGTTGGTGTAGTTGTAGATGTTTCCATCGAACGCCGGGTAGGGAACCATGAGGTACTTGGCCTGGATGGTGGGATTCTGACCCATCGCCACCGTGGAGGGAAGCACGCCGTAGAAGGGATTGGACACCTGTTGGTCGAGGTAGTTTGGGTCGTCGTGGCCGCGTTGGAAGTCTGCCCCGCTGAGGCCGTTGAGCTGGCGGCTGGCGCGGAGGTGATAGGTGCGGGCGCCGAGGTAGGCGACGTTGGCGATGATGCCGAGAGGAAACTGCGTTTCGAAACCCAAGGTCCATTGTTGGACGATGGGGATCTTGCGATCGCGGAAGTCGAGCGAGACGTTGGAGCCGACGAGCGTTAGATCTCCCTGCGAGTTGCCGGGCGGTGTGACGTAGCCGTTCGGAAAGGGCGTTCCATCGTGGAAGCTGTTAGAGGGATGCAGGCCACCGTCGGGCGAGGTGTTGTAGGGGGTGCTCTGTGTTCAGGCGGAATCTTCTCCGAGCTCGATACCGAGTGCTTTGGAGAGGGTATAGCCACCGTGGAAGACGAGCATGCGGTTGGGGCTGTAGGAGAGGCCGAGTTTGGGTTGGAAGAAGCCGGTGTTGTTTTCGTAGGCGGTGAGCTTGTCGCTGGCAAACTGTATGGTGCCATTCATCGGATTGGCAATGGCCGCTCCGTTGGGAAGGAGATTCCCCGCGGGGTATTGGATCATGCTGGTGATGGGATTGACGCAGGTGAGGCACATGCCGGCGAGAAGGCGATTATGCCGCTCGGTGGGGGAGAGCTCTTTGTCCCATCGCAGACCGGCGTTGATGGCGAATTTGTCGGTGACCTTCCAGTCGTCCTGGCCAAAGAAGCCGAAGTACCTGTAGGACTCGTAGGGTTGATTTTTGTACTGAACACTGCCGCCGTTGGGTAGCCGAGAAGAAGATCGGCGATGGCGGAGCCGTCGTTGTTCTGAACGAAGGATCTTTCGAGGTGAAATCGCGGTTGTTGTTGTTGCTATCGGCACCGAAGCCGAAGGTTCCGTTTGGTTGTCCGATGCCTCCGGTGACGTCGTGGTAGAGAGAAAACTCGCCACCATAGTGAAGGGTGTGGCGGCCGATGGTGTGCGTGAGCGAAGGTCCGATGTCGTAGGTCTCAAAGATGGAGGGTGAGACAGTGTTGCCGACGACGGAGTTGTAGCCGTCTGCGAAGGTGAATTCGGGAGCGTAGTTTTTGTTGGTGGTGGGAAGCTGCGGCATGGTGAGGCCGAGGTTAGAGGCGGAGAGAGACGCCTGGCCAGCTGCGACTAGTCTTGGAGGTGCAATGTGCCACTTTTACGATAAGGACTGGAACGCGCCGGACTTCTGGCGCGAGAACTGGCAATTCGCTTCGGTCATCTTTTGACAATATGGCCCGACGTAATCACCGCAGTAAAAACCTGGCTTGACACCCATCGGGCGGCTGGACGCACATAGTGACAGGGCCGGAAGTCGGGCCGAGTACCGGATTGAGGATCACGAATGTTCAGCATGTTCAAACAAGATGTGAGATTTGCTATCCGATCCTTTGCGCGCGATCGGGTTACCACGGCAGCAGCGTTGGTCGTGCTGGCCGCAGGAATTGGGGTGAATGTCGCCCTCTTCAGCGTTATCAATGCGGTCTTACTGCGCTCTCTACCTTTTCGGGATCCTCAAAGCCTGTTGTTTCTGCACGAGACGAATCCTCATGTCCCGAGGTTTGGTCTGTCCTACGCCGACTTTAGGGACTGGCAGGAACAGAACAACAGCTTTGAGGCGATGACCGGATACGCTTCGAGCGGTCACAAAGATTCCGTGCTGACGTACAAAGGTGAGCCGATTCAGATCTCCGGCATCGCGGTGTCTTCAAACTTTTTCTCGATGTTGGGAGTACATCCGGAATACGGTCGTGACTTCTCCTCCCTCGATGAACATGCGGGCACGGACCAGGTTGTGATGCTCAGCCACCGCTTACGGCAGGAGCATTTTGCATCCAATCCCGGGGTCGTGGGCCAGTCGGTGCAGATTAACGGAAAGGCATTCACGATTGTCGGGGTGATCAGTCAGGCCCAGTTCCAAAGGACGCCGACCTCTGGATTCCGCTATCCCAGATGAGCCGGGCGGACAAGGCCAGCCGACGGCGTCGCGCCGTATGGGTCATCGGCCGACTCAAGGAAGGAATCAGCGCCGGGCAGGCCCGAAAGGATCTTGAGATCATCGCGAACCGCCTGGCAGCAACATATCCGGCAGAAGATAAGGATGTGGGCGTCGGCATGACGACTCTGCTGGACTACTTTACCGGCGGCGTAAAGGTTCTGCTGATGGTCCTGCTCGGTGCTTCAACTCTTGTGATGGTGATCGCCTGCTCGAATTTTACCCATCTACTTCTTGGGCGTGCTACGAGACGCAAAAAGAGATTGCGCTTCGAGTGGCGCTGGGGGCCACGCGCCAACGTATTTTCAGGCAACTCCTAACGGAAAGTCTGGTGCTCGCAACCATCGGCACCATCGGCGGCCTGATCATTGGTTTTGTCGGTACAATCCTGCTCTGGAGGTGGGGCGCCGACTTCTCGACCATCGCGAGACTGGACGAGACGAGGATCGATCTGACGGTTCTTCTCTACAGCATCGGAGTCTCTTTTGGTCACCGGTACGCTCTTCGGAATTCTGCCGGCGACGCAGGCTTCGAGGACAGACTTGGTCACGTCGCTCAAGAACACGGCAACCTCACAGAATCAGAGGAGGCCGTGGTCCTTGCGGAATCTTCTGATCATTGGGGAGATCGCGATAGCGGTGACCGTGTTGATCTCAACCGGCCTCTTGGTCAAGAGCCTGAACCGTTTGGCCAATGTCGATCCTGGCTTCCGTGTTCATCGTATCTTGACTGTTCAACTAGCGCTGCCTTATCAAAAGTATTCTTCTTACGGGGCAACAAAAGCCTTCTACCAGGACCTATTGCAGCGAGTGAAGGCGGCACCCGCAGTCAGAGATGCAGCAACCATCAACATTCTTCCGATTGTGCCCTCAATGGGTCTGATGCATTTCGGAGTCGAGGGCCAGGCACCTCGCAGCCTTACCGATTATCCCGTGGCTCAGACTCGAAGCGTCAGCCCTGGTTATTTCGAGACCATGAATATACCTCTCCTTCAGGGTCGCAGCTTTCAGGCGTCGGACCTGATGCAGGGCGCACCGGAGGGATATGTCATCAATGATCGACTAGCCAAGCTCTATTTCGGAAATCAGAATCCCATCGGAAAGAAAATCCTCGTCGTCGAAACTCCCACGCCCTATACCGTGCCGGTGATCGGGGTCGTTGCCGACGTCAAGGATATCGGGTTGGACAAGAGTGCCGATCCGGAGATTTATGATGTTGGGTTCCAGGGCAAGAGCGCGCTCATGATACGACCTGAGCTCGACGACCCGTATTCACTTGAGCCGACGATCCGGAACATCGTTCAGTCGATTGATCCGGGACAGACGATCGGAGATGCTCGAACGATATCGAGTCTCATCGACACTTCGTTATCCCAGCGGAGACTCCTGGCTCGTTTGATGGAACTGTTTTCGACGCTCACGATCATCCTCTCCGCTGTCGGTCTGTTCGGAGTAGTGTCATACTCTGTGGGGCAGCAGGTAGCGGCTCTTGCTGTGAGAATGGCCCTGGGCGCAGGTCGGACAGACATCTTCCGACTTGTCCTAATCCAGGGGATGAAGCAGGTGAGGATCGGCCTCACCTTGGGGATCGCTGGAGCCTGGTCTCAGCGCAAGATCATTTCAGGGTTGGTGTATGGCATTTCCATCACGGATGGCTGGACCTATGCACTGACCTGTCTCCTGATCGTTCTGACTGCTTTGGTTGCGATGGCCGTGCGGCTACAGCGTGCGGTCAGCATTGAACCTCAACAGGCGCTACGAGAAAGCTGAGTCAAGACGTATTTCGCAAGTATCGAGTCCAGGTCGTTGCCCACGCCATAGCCGAGGTTGTGGCTGAGGTGCGCACACGATCCAAAAGAACGATCATGGTGGCGCGGTCGCGCGGAGGTAACTGGGGAGTGATCTTAACAGCCTCTTCGAACATTCGGATTACGGGTAAACCCAACTTGCAGGCAGCACAAAGTTGAGAGAAACCTAGCCGAGCCCCAGCCCCGGTCCCGCGAAATCGTCATCCCAATGAACTAGCAGCGGGGTTCTTGCAATCAAGAACTCATTTATGACAAGGGATTCTCACCTGCGGAACCCAAATGGCCCATATTGTCGCGAATCGTTGCCATACCCCGTGTTCGGCCGTTCGTTCTTTCTGAAATGCACAAAGCCGTGAAGAGTACCGTCCTTTAGAGCACATGCGCCTGAGATGTACATTGCTCCTAGTCTGATGCGATGATGGGACGGTCTTTTTACCCCTTCCAAGCGCGTACTGAAGGCCACTTCAAGGGAGGTCAGCTGTAACATGAAGATCGTGGAACCTTCGCGACTGCGAGCGACGATCACCTCAGTAGCTACTCTGTTTGTTGCTATTGTTGCGATCGGCTTCGCAAGACACGCTCTACACAGCCGGCAAATAGCCGCCTCGCCCGTAGGCCAAGTCAACTTCAGTCGCGATATACGCCCCATCCTCAATCAGAATTGCGTAGGTTGCCACGGCGGAGTACGCCAGAAGGCTGGCGTCTCCTTCATCTTCCGGGACGAGGCCTTAGGGACTGGAAAGAGTGGACATCGCACCATCGTCCCGGGGAATCCCAATGGCTCCGAGCTCATGGTGCGAGTCCTCTCCCCCGATTCCGAAGCACACATGCCCTATCACGGCCCCAGGTTGAGCGATCATCAGATCGGGCTCCTGCGACAGTGGATCAAGGAAGGCGCTCAGTTCGACGATTACTGGGCGTTTGTACCGCCAAAACCACAACCTCTACCCGAAGTACAACGGAAGGGTTGGATTCGTCAGCCGCTGGACACCTTCGTTCTGGCCAGACTTGAAAAAGAACATCTGTCTCCTTCTCCGGAGGCAGGCAAGGCCGAGCTATTGCGTCGTGCTTCACTCGACATAACCGGACTACCGCCTACGCCGCAGGAAGAAGCTGCATTTGCTGCGGACAATTCTGCCAATGCTTACGAGAAGCAGGTTGATCGGCTCCTTGCATCACTACGATACGGCGAGCGCTGGGCCAGCATGTGGCTCGACCTCGCACGCTACGCGGATTCGATGGGGTTTGAGAAAGATCTGTCTCGTAACGTATGGCCGTATCGCGATTGGGTCGTCAACGCATTCAACAGCAACATGCCGTATGACCGGTTTTTAATTCGTCAGCTCGCCGGCGACCTCCTTCCAGACGCGACGATGAACGACCGCATTGCAACGACATTCCATCGCCTGACACCGAACAATGATGAAGGCGGAACAGACGATGAAGAGTACCGCATGATTGCCGTGATGGATCGGGTTGCAACGACCTGGCAGATTACAAGCGGCGTCACGATGAATTGTGTGCAGTGCCACTCGCATCCGTATGACCCTATCCGTCACGCGGACTACTACAAATCGCTGGCCTTCTTTAACACGCAACGGGATTCCGACCTGACAGAGGATACCCCCGTATTGCCCGTTCCCTCGGATCACACGCAGTATGCTGCAGCGGACAAACTGGAAGACGATGTGCGCGCTCTTGTGCGTTCCATCGAATCTTCGGATCGCGCCATGGAGGCAGCATCCGCATGGAAACAACTCCCCATTGATAGCGCTGGTGCGGACGACCTTGTCATCCTGAAAGACAAGGTTCCGGCGCTGGAAAAAGCTTTGGAGAACGCCAAGAAAAACACGCGACTTCCTGCTGAGCAGGTGGCCGAACGTGTCGTCTCCACGAAAAAATCTCTTGATGAGTCGCGCGCGCAGATGGCAGCTGCAGAAAGACGTAACGGCCCGGCGAAGACGTTCACCCTGAAGAACGGTGAAGCCTTCGCAAAGCCGGAGACCCCTGCGCAGTCGATCTATCAGTTAGCCGGTAAATCTCCCGTGTCGCAGATTACCGCGTTGCGCATCCAGGTTCCTCCCATTGACGCGAAAAGGGCATCCCATACTCCCGAAGATGGCTTCATTGTCAATCGCCTTCAGGTGTTTGTCGTGATGGCGGAGGGACAGAAAAAACCGGTTCCCATGGCCTACTTCGCGCAGGATTCAGAAGATAATCTGATGGCTGCCGAACGAGAAGGCGAGAAGCCAGGAGCACGGGCAACAGCAAAGGACGCTGCCTCGGCAAAGGTTGCGCTGAAGCCTACTGCGGCTTCGCACTCAGGAGGTGGTCGGGCTGCGACGACCTCGCAACATGGCAAGAGAGTCGAGAAAGCAAACGCGGTGCCGGCGCCGCCGATGAAGGCCGCTTTCGCCGCTGCCCCGCGCACAATCCAGGAAGAGATTCCAAATCCATTCGCAGCGCTTCCAAAGCTCTTTCAAACCCGATGGATGATTGGCGTGCCTGCGGAACCTGTCACGATTGGGAAGGATGCTCACCTTGAAATAGATATCAAACAGGTTGGCGATATCGACAGTAAACCCGCCAAGGTCACGCGGTTGCGCATCGACGTGAGTGACGATGCAAAATGGACGCAGTCGATCGGCCAACACAAAGCCAATACAGATCACCTGTTTGCACTGGACAATCAACTCCACGACATCTTAACCGTGCCCGTTCCGGTCATGGTCGAACAACAGCCGTATGAGCGGCGCGCCACACTTGAATTTGAACGCGGCAACTTCCTGACCAAGGTTGGCCTTGACTTCGAGCCGGACGTTCCCGCAATCTTCCCGAAGTTTCCAAAGGGAGCGCCACGGAACCGCTTGACGCTGGCGAAGTGGTTCTTTCAGCCAGACCAGCCGCTGACTGCACGCGTCGCGGTGAATCGATACTGGGAAGAGTTATTTGGAACAGGGATCGTAGAAACACTGGAGAACTTTGGAAGTGTTGGAGAATTACCAAGCCATCCAGAGTTACTGGACTACCTGGCGCTGCACTTCCAGAACGATCTCCACTGGAACACGAAGGCGCTTATTCGTGATGCCACAGGCTCTAACCGCTATCGCCGCGCAATCTATACCTTTGTGAAGCGTACCTCCGGATATCCGAGCACCCTGATCTTCGATGCTTCGGACCGCGATGTCATGCTTCCCCGCCGCATCCCGACAAACACTCCCCTGCAGGCTCTCGTTACCTTGAATGACCCTGTGTATCAAGAGGCATCCACCGCCCTCGCATTGCGTGTCATGAACATGACACGGCCGCTGGCAGAGAACCCAACGGGAGAGGATATCCTTACAAAACGGCTCCGCAACGCGACCGAGCTCGTGCTCTCTCGCCCGCCAACAGATCGAGAATTGACATTGCTGCGTCAGGCTTATGAGCGCGCACTTCGCGATCAGGGCTCAGACAAACTTGTACGGGCAAACTATCCGTCTTCCACGCACAGTAGTCGCAGTGCCGAGATAACCGGCTTAACCACTGTTGGTAATATTCTCTTCAACCTCGATGCAGCCCTTGTGAGGTGACATAACGATGCGCGAACACGATCATGACGATCCGAAGACCTACTGCGATCCACACATCGCCGAAGAGCAGGAACGAGCCGCGTTCACCGGGATGTTCCCGGCGGCGAAGTTCGCTTATCTGCAGGCGCAGACACGTCGCCACTTTCTCCACAACTTCACGGCAGGTGTCGGCACGATGTTCCTTGGAGCATCGCTGCCCGAATTATGTCGGTCCGTCCACGCCGCAGATCGCAGCATCGATGGAAATCTCCGCATCGATTTCGCACGCGACCCATCCCATCCGCTCTCTGTACTTCCTCCTCAGTTTGCACCGACGGCAAAGCGCATCATCTATCTGCACATGGCAGGGGCTCCAAGCCAATTAGAATTGTTTGATTACAAGCC
>Ga0193742_1002510_pt1 | contig 10549 bp, 14 predicted proteins | sample L2c1metaG_FD_165511 | JGI IMG/M metagenome (GOLD analysis project Ga0193742, IMG submission 165511) | Soil microbial communities from a riparian zone of the East river system, Colorado, United States - L2c1 | ecosystem: Environmental > Terrestrial > Soil > Riparian zone | place: USA: East River... | reverse complement strand
TTGGATCAGGCATCAAAGGGCATTTTCGGGGGTCCTTACAGAGGTATGGCGTCTCACTCGCATTCGGCCTCAATAGAATCCAAGCTTACCGTGACGGTTGTATTTTTCAGATTGACATTGCCCCTGCATACACCGCAAAAATGCCTTTATAATCAAAAAATATGGCAGCGGTCATGTGTTTTCAGAGATTTCTCCACCTGGTAATGGTCAACATCGAAGGCTGGAAAACATAGTTAGCAAACCTCTTTTAACACCTTGGAACCAGGGCTAATGGGAACCATGTAGCTGAAAGGATGATGACTGCATGCCGTAGCATATGATGACAATGAGATATTTCATGTTTATACCAGGTGCCTAGGAGTTTGGAGGCGACATGTTTGGCCACTTGGGGATGACATTCCAGGCCAGTTGGAGATAACTTGTACCTGCAGTACCGAACAACATGCTAGCTGTTTCTGGAAGCCGGATGGTGCTAGAGATGGCCAAAAGCTCAGGCTGACAACTTGTTGTAGGGTTGATTTACAAGTGACTACAAGCTGATTTTGGTTTTGAACTCAACATGTTCTTCATGTCGGTAAAAGATACCCGTACCTGTGAATTATCAATGTTGGAAATCAGGCATTTCAGTATTGTATGCTCACGTCAGACAGCTATGATCATCCCTATGTTCTGAGCAAAATTGATTATATTGATGGGATGCCATGACTATCTATTTGTATCTACTGACTATGCTGAATGCCAGACATGCTCCAATGAAAGAACCGAATAGGATGCAAAAATAATAAGTGAGAGACAGCCTTAACTGCCACAATTAGAGTGAGTGCGCTATGTATTAGAATGAAGGGATATCGCAGTTGGGTGAAGATATGTGAGGAAAAAGAACGAGAGGGAGAACTGTGACAACTTAAAGGGCTGCAGTTCCATCAAGCAAATTGTCGACCTCCGTTTGCCAGGCATCTGCTGACGTGACTGACGTTGGGAGGGTATATGACGCAGAAGGATCGTCGCCGCGATAAGCTTTCTGGTCAGCTTCGAGGATAGCCTTGAAGTAACTGAATGCCCGAAAATTTGGTAAATTCACAAGAAAGAAATAGAGAGGAAGAACGGACCGCGTAATCTTCACTGGGTTATTCTGTGCCTTTGTTCTTATCTTTACCAACTCGTCATCAACTGTATCCCAAAAACTATCATTAGGATCAATTGCAAACATTTTGCGCTGCAGAGAACAATTGTTAAATGGGAAATAATCAAACTTTTAGTGTTCGCCTTTCAGTGTTTGCCAATCAATGACGTACGAAAAGGGCAACACGTCCGCAGAGTTGGATCGTTACTGTGCACGACGTACCATTGACAAGTGAGGTGGCAAGGTCAAATACATTCTTATCATTGCCCGACTTAATCTAAAGAACCGATTAAGGCAATATCAGGGAAGACAAGAACAAAAGACTTACCAGCTTCTTAAGTTTCCCTCGGGCTTGGGAAAGTTCATAGGTAACACGTTCCTTAAGGAGTTTTGCGGCATGTGGGTCTCTATCAAATGTAGGAGGGATATGAAGTCGATCCTTCATGATGAGGGACTACCAATACAAATAAGTAACAAAGCAGCCTGAGAAATCATGAACAATTCACCAGGACATGGTCCCGAGGGATGGTGCCTTTATATGCAGCCAACTTTGCAGAGAGGAGAACAGCAATGATGAAGCTCTTAATGTTAAGCTGAAGAGGGTAATTAGCTCGCTATTGCCTATAATGCAGGACAGAAAACAAGTACATACATGGAGAGCTTCGCTAACCATGAATGGTGGTGCTGCCGCAGCTTGTTTCTCAAGCCTATTGTCGACAGCAAAGATAGCCATCATAATCTGGGCCTCACGTGCTGCTGGACTACACTGCAAGAATGGTAGTTGGGAGGTGAGAGAAACTAGAATTTTAAATGATAGTGCACCTTAACAAAATCCTGAAGTAAAACACGTTGGTATGGATGCACTTTGAGCTTCTCTGCTGCACGTCGTAGAATGGCCTGCTCATTTCGAGAGACACCAGACAGCGGGAGGCCATTGCCATCTTCATCTGGCTGCGAGGCTGAGGTAGACACACTTGGCTCCCCGGTTGCCGCACCACCAGGAAGCAGTTGGTCTGGCAGTTCGTCGTCCTCAGGAGGTGGGCTTGAGCGCATCAATTTGTCAATTTCATCATCCTCGGATCCTGAGCTAGGCGAGGAAGAGTGGGCAGGTTCAGACATTGAGTTGGGCAGAGAGGTAAATAAAAAAGAGAAGAACGAGCCCAGAACAGGCAAAAAATGAAATGAAGGTGAAAGAAGGAATGAAAGAAAGAAAATGAACCATCACATTTTTAATTCCGGGACAGTCAGGGTTCTGGAAAAGCGCACACAAACACTTGATGGCTGAGATCATGAATCTGACACGGCTGCTGCTTCCGAGCTGAAAATTTATTCTAAATTCCATTCAACGATCTCCACAGGATGCAAGGGCAGCGAGGGGCAAAAAAAGCCCCATTACCTCCAGGTGAGTTACAGAGTTCTGGGGGAAAAATAAGCAAATTTGACAGGAAAGAACAATAGGTGTTGAAGCTCGCCTGGACAACAACAAAGTGCGCTGCAAAATATGTGTCAAACACAGTCCGATCCTGTCCCCGCCAGACTGGATCACGTTGAAAACATTTAAGAATAGCCATCAGACAACTGCTACTCATCTTCACTGTGTTGGGCTTCAGACGAGGGAAGACGAGGCACAAGAACAACAGCAGCAAAATGCACCAAACTTCTTTGCAACACCAAATAACATAACGCCCAGAATTCCACCTTCTCATCAAGAATGTCAACAGCAACATGAGCTATCACGAGATATAATGCAGGAATTGTGGGACCAATTCGACGGGACTTTTGAACTCAATCAAGGTTTAAATGAAGCTCACGAAAAGGCACGAAAGGACTTCCATGAACATGGACTCTGGGATGGGCCAGAAGTGATGGCTGCTGATATCGACATGAGAGATGTTGAACAGCTATGGGACGAAGAGGATCAGGATGACTTACTATCGGAAATACTTGAGCAGATGGGTTTGTCATGTTGCTTTTACTCATCTGAGCGTAGAACTAATGATCAAAATACCAGGAATGAACCTGACAAATGTCGAAACCACAACTGCCTCAACAAATACAAAATGGTCACCTTATCCATCAAAAGTAATATTCTTGCTCGATGTGATTGATAACTTACCTCGGCTACGAATATCCGGTTCATTCATGAAAGTTCTCCTTTGGCTCCTTTGTGAGCTTGGCGTCAAAGAGATACCCTCGTTTGATGGGCTAAGGAAGGTGCAGAAGTCATTGCGTGAGAAACAGGGGATTCCAACAATTAGCTGGATGACGCCAAAAGGAAATGCGTTCTCTTTCAATGATCCAAGGACTCTGATCGCAAATGTGAGTATCTGGAATGAAATACATGATCCTCGAGCTCACCTCTAGTTTTTTGATAGGATTGGGCAAATCCTCTCGTTCGACCTCACATTCGCCGTTATCCAGTCATCCCTAAAAATGGCATTATATCAGAGATCTGGCATGCCCAGAAATGGAGGAAAGACCTAGATCGTGACTGTTTGAGCCCAATGTATGATGCAGGTAATCAACTCCACTACTTCCTCAATGAACCTGCATGTCTTTCTGATGGCAATATTGTCATTCCTGTGCGATGGTTGGAAGATGAGGAAAGAGATGTTTGGGCTGAGGTGTGGGAGGTTAAGATTGATATGACAACGGTGATTTTCCCACTTACGTTTCAGCCGTGATAATGTGATACTCACAGCAACCCAGGGGCTGTCAACTATTCAGGATGATAAAGTTACCTTGATACAAGCAGCAAGCTTGCAGAAAAATATTCTTGATCTTGAAGACGAAGGTTTGATTCCGGAATGGTCCCCAGAAACCGTTGCAAAAGGCCATCCTTCGCGCATCCCAAATCCTGATCGCGCACTTGCTGATGGAATTCCATTGTATACCAGCTTCATCGATGTCTTCGGTGATGATGTCTCTGGCAATCGTTCCAAAAGCTGGAATAAGCACTGGAATGTGTACATGAATCACCGAAATCTACCTCGTAAACTTCTCCATCAACAATATAACACACACTTTATCTCAACGTCAACACATGCCAGCGTTCCAGAACAGTTCCAGGGGATTAAGAAGAAGATTGAGTCAGTAATTTACCTACTATTCCTTTCCCACCACCTCTATAACTATCCAGATTGACGCATGTAGAACCTATCCAAACCCGAGATGCACTCACAGGACAGGAGGTAAAGTTGAAGATATACTGCAACTGTGCTCCAGGCGACAACCCTGCTCAAAGTGAAGCCTCTGGTCATATTGGTAGCAAAGGAAATCACCCATGCCGAAAATGCAATGTGGGGGGCTCCCAGAAGGAGAAAGAAAGCAACGAAGGCTTCCATGCAATGTTCATTGTACGTATTCACGGTGCACCGTGCACTTGTACAAAAGTCTCAAATCTAACACCTTGATTTCTTGCTGCAGCCAGATCGAGCTCGATCGAGTACGGAAACCCTTAAGCTAGTGGAGGAACAGGTTCATGCCGCCTGTTTAGGTGTTGCGCAGACTGTAGAGAATATGCAAACGGCAACTGGCGTCAAAGACGCTTTCACACAACATTGGATTGATGACCTCATTGAACGGTCCCGAAATCTCCGCAAAGCCCATCCTGAGCGTTCGGCAACCGATATCCAAGAAGAACTCATGGCTTGGGTTCTCGAAAATAAAGATGCAGTCTACAACCCCTTCTTGACGCTAAAAGGTGATGATGCAAATGTATCCTGAGAGGCTGAGACACTAACTGACGACGTAACCGTTTCCAGGGTTCAATGTGTCTGTTGATACTCCTGTCGAGATACTCCATACCATCCTGCTTGGTATTGTCAAATATGTGTGGCACGGCTCGCATACATCTTGGAACGCGTCAAAAAAGAAGATTTACTCTGACCGGTTGCAGGCCACCAATGTCACTTCATTGTCGGTCCCGGCAATTCGTTCAAGCTATATAACCCAATACGCAAACTCTCTAATTGGTCGTCAGTTGAAGACCCTGGTCCAAGTCAACAGTTTCCACGTATACGATCTTGTCAGCGATCTCCAGTTTGAACTTACTAAAGCTATCAGCGAGCTATCAGCACTTCTTTGGTTTGTTGAGATACAAAATCTTGAGGAATATCTGGTAAGAATCTTCGCAATCATCCTTGGATCTTCCTTAAATTCTGACTGAGGTTGGTTTTAAAATAGTCAGATGTCGAGGTAGCGGCCGCAAATGTTCTCGACATTGCAGCGGAACTGGATCCGTCGAAAATTATTGCAAAACTTAAATATCACCTCCTCGCACATCTTCGCGAAGACATTATTCGTTTTGGTCCACTTGTGGGAGTTGCAACCGAGATTTTTGAATCCTTCAATGCAATATTTCGCTACTGCTCAGTCTTTTCAAACCACATGGCACCAAGCCGTGACATCGCCTACCAGCTTTCGGAACAAGAGACTGTGAAGTTTATCCTGTCGGGCGGGTGGTGGCTTTCGGAATCCGGACAGTGGCAACAACCTGGTCCAAGTGTGCGAAATTATGTGGCAAACCAGCCTGTCCTTCGAAAGCTGTGTGGTTGGACTGAGAATGAGTCGTCTACTTGTCCGGGTAATTGTCTTTATGCTGCTTATAATTTTTTTGATCTAACCATGGTCCGTTAAATAGGATCAGTTAAACTGGAGACTGTGAAGCGTGACCCTACAAATAAGAATAAGACCACTCTAGAGGCCCTAACCTGGTCGAAAACACATGCTGCTAAGGCAATAAATGTTCCGACAACAATAAAGAATGCACCATTGTTGTGGAATCGAGGAAAGCATGTCGTTGCTCAATCTCAGGACATATGTAAGGTCGGGTCCTGGATATATGCAAACTCTCCTATTTCAGTGACGTCTTTTCACCTTCATTGCAAGTCTCCAATCAAAACTAATAACAATCTGAACAGCCAACAGATGCACCTGTAACAGGGAAAATTCATGAAATACTTCAAGATTCAACGAGCGCATTCAGGTTTGTAGTACTTGACGTCTTCTCTGTTGTGGCCCATCGACATGAGATCTTTGGAGTACCAACTCTCCTCCGAGCATTTGACGAAGTAAAGTACGTTCTTCTCAAGGCTGATGTAAGTCAAATTGCAATTCTTCACGGCGATTTACCGATCAAAACAGACTATCCTTTTCAGTTATAACGTTCAGCATGATTGCAGGCTTGCCAAATGCACTGCTTCTGGCAACAGAGGAGTCATGCAGGAACGTATTCTGTCTGAAAAAACAGAAGCCTACATCGAGCATAAGCCCGTCGACCGCTACTTAGTCAACACCCACGCTTTTCACAATGCTCACCTTATCCGTGCTATCCTTCCTCGGCATCTCACAATTCCCATACCATATGCAGAGGACCGTCAAGCTCACCATATTCGAATCGCCGCAAAGCTGCAGGTATCTCAAGAAGCCAGGCGGATTAAAACAGCCCGCAAAGCAGAAGAAAGAAGAAAATTGAAGGGAACGGCAAAGAAGAGCAATAAACGAAAGCGTGTCAGCGGCCTTGAAGATTTAGACCCGGACGAGGGCGAGCAGGGTGAAGAGAACGGTCGGCGAGATGCTGAGGCTATGGAGCTTGACGGAGACAACGCAGACGAGGAGCTATCAGACGGAATGGAAGACTGATTGTCTCACATAGTTTGTCCAAACCTGGATACATGATGGGTGCTCGTATATTTGTGGTATGGACTACAGGCACAATGAACATATAATGATTCACAAAATTCCGAGGTGATGCTACAGTAAATGTTCAGATGGATCATTTGAATGGGTATCGTATGCAGGAAATGTAATTACTGGATGAATTGTCTATATAATGGTCACACAGAACGTACACCTGGAAGTTGTGTGAGTTCCCTTCATCTCCAGGCATGGACAAAAAGGGTGTCCGGCCTTTCTTAGCCATATCGGGGCCACTAAACGTCCATCATCAACCCGTCATTTCCCAAAAACCTGGCTTCCAGGTCGACGACATTGCTCCTCCAAGTGAGAACCCTACCTTCGAATCATCACTGTCGTGCTCACTGGCTGCCGTGTTTTGACCAATTAGCGGTGTAGGCTATGGCCGGCGATGATCTTGTCAAGTCAGAACTCTAGGCTTTCACTTACGCAAACAACGGTATAATCGAAATTTAATCCCTCAACGCACCCCCATTAAAACTTCTCGAAGAAATGGTGATCTTCTCTCCCAGCCCCAGCCACGATTTGCCCCCCAACCAGGGTTAAATACTTCAGACAAGAAAACTGCCTAAACTTTCTAGTGCAAGCTACTCCTTCAAGACCCTCCCTTTCATCCGTTTAGCAGGACGAAGCTGTTCCACAATCCGTATATTGGCATGCGATTGACTTCGATTTTGGGCAGAATTATCCGCTTATGGGTGGGTTGATAGTAATGTACAGTTGGAGGACAGCTATTGGAATTATAAAAAAAGTCAGTGCAAGGACGAGAGCGTCATTGATGATCAGGTATGACTTTTTCTTTTTCAACCACTTGGTTTCCGAACCTGCGTTAGGTCATTATCGCAGAGGTTATCTTGGGGCGAGAAGTATCGCGTCTTTGAATCTGGGTTTGACATAGCCTTTCATTGCTATGCACACGCGTAGGTGCATTTTATTATGTATATCTACCTTATTTTCTGTCATTATTTTTTGTGCTCCGTCAACATCAACGGCTGGAACATTCTAGACCATTACACCTTCCCCTTTTTCTTCCCTTCGCCTTCCCACTCTCCATCCCAATCATCTCTATAGCCGTTCTCATCCAACAGTTGACGCACACCATTTCTCTGCACTAGATATCAAGGCCATTCATGCTTCCAGGGATAAATAGGTTTCCCAGGATGGCCTGAGATTATTATAAAGCAGGGAATGGTGGGGCTGGAAACGAAGGATCCGCTTCTTGGGGAAAGTAAGATTGTAAATCGTCAATCTTGTTGTCTGCGCCAAGAAACGAGTATAATAATCTCATCCAACAAGGATATGTATAGGGAACATACTGGAGAGGAGGTTCACAGCGCAGAGCCCATACGCCTCCCTGTCTCCGGTGTAGGTACGCAAACTATGAAAGAAATACATTATGCGCACAATCTCGATTTTTCCTTCCAGATTTCTTTGAGGGGGGTGGGGGGGTTGAAAGTATAAGTTTGTACTTACGTCTCCTTTGTTACTGAACATGAGGCACAGAATAAAAACGGACCCCAATCAGAGTGGCTCGTTTTAATCGATTTGCCTTTTTGAAAGGACTATGGGCGCTTATCCGATTGATATAATTCTTTCAGACATCCATTCTTCCGCTTGTCTCATCCCCACCCCCAACTTTCCTTACCAGATCTTCACGATACCCATTCTGAATACTGTATATGACATCCTTCCATCCTCCCGTTGTCCGAACAATCGAACCTCACCACTCAAATCTTGCGAGTGGCTCAGCCATCAACGATGAGTCAGACATGGAGACGGCGGCACTGATCGCGAAACTAGCACTCGACGATCTTGCTGATATCCTAGGTTACCGCAAAGGCAAAGGCCGCGCCGATTCCTTACCATCGGATGAAGAGATTGCCCATCATCTTCAAACTGAATATTACAATGAATGGCTTTCTATTGCGGAGGATGCCAAATTCGCCAAAAGTATTGATGATGCTCTGGTGGCTGACGCTGCCTACCTTGATGCTTTCATCATTGCTGAAGAAGCGGCCGTGGAGGACCGAATTGCTGCTGAGCTTCTATCTCACGGCGAAGCACTCCCAGTTCCTAAAAGCTGTCAAATGCGATTGGAAGATCCAGCTTTCGTCATGGATCCGGTGTTCATCACAACGTACTTATGTTTAGATCATATCCTGTTGGATCTTTAATGAGCGCTGCTTTTTCACAGACCACAAATGGATGCTATGTCGTTTGATCACTCAGGGCAAGATGCGTTGAACTGTGGCATGTTTTTAGATAAAGCCATAGTCAATGAGTGGATGAATGGGGAATCTATAGAAGGCGAAGGCGACCACTTAATGCAGAGCCTCGTGGTCTCCACTTCTCGATTTAAGCAGTCCAATATCAGTAAACGATCTGTTGCTGGACCGAGCGTCGATCGCAAGAGACGGTAAGCTATCATTGCAGTTTACAACAATATGTTTTCATAGTTGACACTTTTCCCAGAGTCAATTGCGTAACTTGCCAGGACTCTTGCCGATACCACGAAGTGCTCAACACACCCTGTGGCCACTACTATTGCAGGGGTTGCCTCGTATCATTGGTCGAAGCATTTACTCATGACGAATCCCTTTTCCCATTGCGTTGCTGCCAGGATCCGATTCCTATTGAAGGGCTCTTACCGGTTCTTTCTTTGGGATTACGCACCCTCTTCCAAAAGAAACACGCAGAATTTAGCATCCCTTCGAAGAACAGGTTATACTGTTCGAGTGCCATTTGTTCCACCTTTCTAGGATCATCTGAAGACATATTATTCCTTTTCGAAATCGAATGCCCTAGTTGTCTTACAGATACTTGCCCGAAATGCAAGGAAGTGGCTCACCCAGGCGAAGGTTGTGGCGTCCGCGAATCTAATGAAGCATTCCAAGCACTCGCGAGGAGTCAAAGGTGGCAAACGTGCCCAGGCTGTCATGCTGTTGTACAACTCAACCTGGGATGTTACCATATAACCTGCCGGTGCAGGACTCAATTTTGTTACTTGTGTGCTGCACGTTGGAAGACTTGTAATTGTGTCAAAATTTAGATCGACCAAATTTTTGACCAAAATCAATGACATTTTGGGTACCTAAGTTGGATAGACAATGACATCTACGTGCATCACTGCGCTCTAGCAACTTGTGTGATATCCAGGCGTAGAATGCCACGGCATTAAGTACTTATGTCCCAACTCTTCCTTGGCATTGGCACAGATATAAGAAAGAACGCTGATAGGTGCACTGTAGCAGAGAAGGACAACACAGGAAGCGACAAAAGAAGGAAAAAACAATTGTTTGTTGGGGAAAACTGGTAAGCGCTTAAGCCCCAACCTTGGAATGGATAAAAGTCCTGTTCGTAATTGGCTTTGCCTGTTCTTGCGTGGTCCCATTCTGGATCCGTTAGAGGGACGGGGACGGTTGGGACGGTTAGAAACAAGGTCGACGAGAGATTTGGCCGAATATATGCAGAAGAGGGAGGGATCGGATGGATGAACCGCCATTCGTTATGCCCAGCTAAGGAAGATGTCCCCGATCAAACATACGATAGTTTTTTCAGAGCCGTATCGTGCAATGATGTCGAGATGAAGGTAGGCCAAAAATCTTTGTGGTACAAAGAATTGGAACACCTTGAGTGAGAGCATAAGGCCATAGAACAAGAATACTAGAATACGAAATTTGTCCTGAGGAACCTAAGGTGGGTTTCGAATTTCCCGTAGTAATATTGGTC
>Ga0193742_1002509_pt1 | contig 10550 bp, 9 predicted proteins | sample L2c1metaG_FD_165511 | JGI IMG/M metagenome (GOLD analysis project Ga0193742, IMG submission 165511) | Soil microbial communities from a riparian zone of the East river system, Colorado, United States - L2c1 | ecosystem: Environmental > Terrestrial > Soil > Riparian zone | place: USA: East River... | reverse complement strand
AGCCTCCACTCGAACAGCAGCAGCTCGACCGCCAGCAGCGTGGCTGACATCGGACAGCTGTACGCCGCCGCCATTCCCGCCGAGGCTCCCGCCACCATCAGGACGGTCCGATCCGCGTCGGTGAACGGAAGCAGCTGGCCCAGCACCGATCCCACCGCGCCTCCGGTGATGATCACCGGGCCCTCCGCGCCGAACGGTCCGCCGGAGCCGATCGAGATCGCGGTGGCCAGAGGCTTGAGAATCGCAACCCGCGGCTGCACCTTTCCGCCCTGAAAGACGATCACCTCGACCGCCTCGGGCATGCCGTGACCACGAACCTTGGGCGAGCCAAAGCGCGCGATCAACCCTACGATGAGACCGCCGAGGATCGGAACGAAGACCGAAAGCCAGCCCAGATGATTTCCACTGGGCTCGATCGCAACGAAGGAAAAACGCTGGTAATAGAAGAGGTTTGTCGCCAGGTCGATCAGCTTCAGCAGAGCCCATGCCAGCACGCTGCTCACCGCTCCCAGGATCGCCGCCAGCAGGCTCACATAAAGCACCCGCGCATCGACCGAGTAATCGCGAAGCTTAATCGTCTTGGCGTTCACGGTCGCGTCTCCTCACCTCCAAGGCGCTCGTCGATCACCCTCTGCAACGAACGCACCAGCTCGGCACCCTCCGCTTCGATCTCTTTCAAGTGCGCCTCCGCAAGCCACACCAGGCGATACTCCCCGTGTTCGGTCATCTCCACCAGCGAGCGCCTGTGATCGGCCTCATCGGGGATACGGCGCACCAGCCCGGTACGCTCCGCCCGGTCAACAAGCTCCACCGCGCTGTTATGCCGCAACAGCATCCGCTCCGCAATATAGGAGACCGGGCAGGCCTGCCCCTCCGGGGCCGTCCCCACCACTTGCAAAAGCTGGTACTGCTGCACCGAAACTCCGAACTTCTCCGCGGTCGTCTCGCTGAAGCTCAGGAACCGGCGCAGGCGGTAGCGGAACTCCGCCAGAGCGGGGAGCTGGTCGGGCATCGGGACTATGTATTTTCGCCTTTTAATCGTTTCCATAAATATATCGTTATACGATTATATCGCATCACGATATAAATAGGACTGACCAATTATCCCCTTCTCCGGCGTAATCGAGCAGCGGAATAATTACCCTTCCTCCGGCGTAATTGAGCAGTAGAATAATCTCCCTTCCTCCGGCGTAATCTGAGCAGCACGTAATATGGAAGAGAAATTACTTTCTGGAAGACATCTATGATCCCCCGTTACACGCGCCCGGCTATGGGCCGCATCTGGTCTGACGAGAACAAATATCGCTGCTGGTTGAAGGTAGAAGCCGCTGCTTCTCAAGCACTTGCGCGCTTCGGCCTGGTCCCGCAGGAGGCCGCCGACGCCATCCGCGACCACGGCGGCTTCACCGTCGACCGTATCAACGCCATCGAGGCGGAGGTCCGGCACGACGTCATCGCCTTCACCACCACGGTCGCCGAACACATCAATAATCCCGAGCACTCGCGCTGGCTGCATTACGGTCTGACTTCGACGGATGTTGTTGATACTGCACAGTCTTTGCAGATCCGCGAGGCCTCGGCCATCATCCGCGACGGGATCGTCTCTCTCTCCGACGCGCTCAAAAGGCGCGCCCTGGAGTTCAAAAACACCCCCATCATCGGCCGCACCCACGGCATTCATGCCGAACCCTCGACCTTCGGGCTGAAGCTTCTGCTCTGGTACTCGGAGATGCAGCGCAACCTCGCCCGCTTCGATGCCGCTGCAGAGGAGCTTCGCGTCGGCAAGCTCTCGGGAGCCGTTGGAACCTTTGGCCACCTGAAGCCTGAGCATGAAGAGGCGATCTGCGAGGAGCTTGGCCTTCGTCCTGTGGACGTGGCGACCCAGGTGGTCCAGCGCGACCGCCACGCCGCTTACATCGGTACACTAGCCGTTCTCGCCAGCACGCTCGACAAGATCGCCACCGAGATTCGTCACCTGCAACGTACTGAGGTCCGCGAGGCGGAAGAGTTTTTCTCCGAGAACCAGAAGGGCTCGAGCGCGATGCCGCACAAGCGCAACCCCATCACCAGCGAGCAGATCTCCGGGCTGGCGCGGGTGATGCGTTCCAACGCCCAGACTGCGCTCGAGAACGTCGCCCTGTGGCACGAGCGGGATATCTCGCACTCCTCGGCTGAGCGCGTCATCTTCCCCGACTCGACCATCCTGGCCGATTATCTTCTGGCGAATACGACGAACCTGATCGAGAAGCTGCTCGTCTATCCCGCGCGCATGCTGAAGAACCTGGAGTCCACCGGAGGTCTGATCTTCTCGGGCCAGTTGCTGCTCGATCTGGCAGAGTCGGGCATGAGCCGCGAGGATGCTTATCGCCTGGTGCAGGGACATGCGATGAACTCGTGGAAGAACGATCTGGTCTTCCGGGATGAGATCGCGAAGGTTCCGGAGATTACGGCGCGGCTCTCTCCCGCCAAGCTGGCCAGGGCGTTCGACTACAACCGTCAACTGGCGAATGTGGATGCGATCTTCAATCGGGTTTTAAGAAGCACTAAGAAGTAGTCGCCGGGTCTGAGCGATAGCGGCAGTTTGAGTGGAAGAGGCTTGCGGGCGGCGGTTGGAACCGCAGGTCCTTCGACTTCGCTCAGGATGACACTTTTGTGTGTGATGCTTCGCTCTGCGAAGTGGCGGATGCAGGTTCTGCTTCGCGCGGGAGAGGAAACTGGCTTGCCTCAGTGGCTAGAGCCGCTCTCCTCGAGTGATCTTGCGGCATAGCTGAAGCCGTGCCCTTAACGAGGCGGATTGTGTCGAAGATGTCCTAATGAGCCGGTTTGCCCCTAAGAGGAACAACCTTGCGCCCGTCAGCTGGAACCGCAGATCCTTCGACTTCGCTGCGCTACGCTCAGGATGACACTTTTTGCAGTAAGGACCGATCAGGCTCTAGGTTTCCCTGAACGGAATCCAGACCTGCATCGCCGAGGGCTCGCGGTTGGCCCATGCGTAGTACGGGATGAGGGTGAGGGTGGTCGCGGCGTTCTCGTGTACGGGGGCAGCCGCGGTGCGGTAAAGATCCGCCTTCTCCTGAACCGAAATACTGCCCGGGTGTTCGAGGACGGTGATGCCTCCCAGCATCTCCGGGTCAAACCGGACCCTGGTCTCGCCTTTCAGGTCGGCCCGCAGGTTCGAGAGGTTGGGGCCGTGCTGCTGCGCCTTCTGGTCCAGTCCCTCCATGCAGAAGACCACCGGACCGCGCTGCATGGCAGCCTTGCCCACATCCTCCATGACGGCGGGATTCGCCTGCAACATCTGCGGTGTCATGTCCATGGCCAGCTCGATCCTGTCGCCCGCGTTCCAGGTTCGGCGAAGGGCCAGATACTCTCCCGGCTTTGAGCCTTCGATTGCTTTTCCGTTTACGCGAACCTTGTTGTTTGGGGACCAGCCCGGGATGCGCAGGAAGACCGTAAACTCATGCGATTTCTCCGGAGAGACGGTCAGCTCGACATCGCCCTTCCAGGGATAGTTTGTCTTCTGCGCAATTTTGAGGCCGGTGCCGTCTTCAAGATGCCAGTCCATCTCGGAGGCGTCGTAGAAGTGAACATAGATGCCGTCCTTGCTGGTGCTGTAGAAGTAGCCCGGCAGCGATGCGAAGGTGCGCTCGATGTTGGGCGGGCAGCAGGTGGTGTCGTACCAGGGATTGCGGATGACGTCTCCTGTCGCCGGCTCGAAGGCTAGCGGATTGCGGTAGCAGTAGAGCTTGCCGTCGAGCGACATGCCGGAGTTGATGCCGTTGTAGAGCGCTCGCTCCATGACATCGGTAAAGCGCGCTTCGCCCGTGGCGGCCAGCATGCGCGCATTCCACATCATGTTTCCAATGGCCGCACAGCTCTCTCCGTAGGCTCGCGCATTGGGAAGCTCGTATGCGTTGCCGAACGCTTCACCTTCTGCGCGAGCTCCGACTCCTCCGGTGACATAGAGTTGATGCGAGACAAGATCCTGCCAGAGTGTCTCGAGTGTCTTCCAGTAGGCCGGATCACCGGTCTCGAGGTAATAGTCGGTTGCGCCGCAGCAGGCATACATCGCCCGAACCGCATGTCCTTCCAGCCTGGTTCGCTGCGGGAATGGGATTCCGCAGAACATATAGACGATTGCACTTGGCTTGATCGTCCATCGGGAGTCGCCGTGCAGGATATAGCCGGCGAGATCCAGATACTTCCTGTTTCCGGTGGTGCGATAGAGCTCGATCAGCGACATCTCGATCTCGGGATGCCCGGAGACGATGGGCGTCTGCTGAGCGCCGGGGCCGTAGTTCGGAAGCAGGAAATCATCGACGAAGCGGATGCCCGCGTTGAGCATGGTGGGATCGCCGGTTGCGCGGTAGTAGGCGATCGCGCCCTGCAGATAGTGGCCCATGTTGTAGAGCTCGTGGCCGATCTCCTGCGTATGCTGCTGCATCCGCAGCGGCTTGCGATCTTCGATGTAGAAGGTGTTGAGATATCCGCTCGGCTCCTGCACGGCCACGATCTCTCGTATCTGCGCGTCCGTCATCTTTTGCAAGGCAGGATCAGGATCGGACTGGAGCGCGTAACCCACCGCTTCGGTCCACTTGTAGATGTCGGAGTCGGAGTACATCGACGGAGCACGGCTATGCCTACCAGACCCATCCCCGCACCAAGGGCTCCACAGGATATCCCGACAAGATTCTTAACACGGCATACTTTCGCGACCCGCTTTATTTTGCGACAGGCTGGAAGGCGATGCCCTCCGATCTCTCTTCCCCGCGACTGGGAGAGAGAGCCTTCAAGACCATCGATGACGTAAACAATCTCGGTCTTCATAAAGTCATGATTGGAGAGGTGGACATGTTCCAGATCTCCAGAACCGACGAACTCTACGCCCACATGAACGTGAACTACGTTCGACTCAACCACCTCCCCGACTTCGACCACTACCAGGCGCTTCTCGATGCCGTCGCTCGCGGAGAGAGCTTCATCTCGACCGGTGAGGTTCTCATGCCCCGCTCCAAAATCCAGGGCGCAGGCGCAGATTTAATCAAGGTAGAGGCCGAAACCTCCTCGACCTTCCCCTTGCGTGTCGCCGAGATCGTGTGGGGTGACGGCAAAACCACGCATACCGAACAGTTCGAGCTGAATAACACGCACGAGTTCGAGAAACACACCTTCGAGCAAACGATCAGAATTCCGAACTGGAAGTGGGCGCGCGTGGCTATCTGGGATGTAGCCGGCGGGCGGCGCATTTTCGAATCCAACTTGGCGAAACTGATCGTTCAGGCGCTCGGCATCCAGAGCTCTGGATCGGTTCAAGGCGCGAACAGGAGTGTCGTTTTGCTAAGAGGGTGTTTGAAAAGTCCTTTTGAGATTGGTTATGTTCGGTTGCATGTCATTGGGAGTGGATGCGAAAAGGGTTTACGCTACCGATTTGAGCGATGACGTCTGGACGCTCATTGAGCCGATGTTGCCGGTGCCGCGATCTGGCGGCCAACCACGTACAACAAATGTTCGTGCGGTGTTGAACGCGATCTTTTATCTACTCCGAACAGGTTGTCAATGGGGCTTGCTTCCGAGAGAGTTCCCGGTCTGGGGCACGGTGTATCACTACTTCCGGAGTTGGGACAACGCAGGGGTTTGGACGCATATTCAACGAACACTCTACGAGATGACAAGAATTCAAGCCCGTCGCAATGCTTGTCCATCGGTGGTCATCATGGATAGTCAAGCGGTGAAGACAACAGAGCGCGGCGGCGTCCGTGGATTTGATGCGCACAAGCGTGTGAAGGGGACGAAAGCGCCACATTCTGGTAGACACATCCGGGTTGCTGATCGCATGTCGTGTTGCACCCGCCAATTTCTCTGACCGAACCTCTGCCACGCAACTGCTCGGCGGTTTGGGTCCATTGTTCCCTAATATTCGCACCATCATTGCCGATGCTGGCCATGAGAGCCGGAAGCTTTCGCGTCAGCTCATGGAACAGGACGGTTGGAACCTACAAGTCGTCAAGCGTCGCCAACGAGCATTCAAGATCACAGGCCTGACCTGGATCGTAGAGCGAAGTCTGGCTTGGCTCGGGCGCAACAGACGATTGGGCAAAGACTACGAGTTCAAGGTCCAAACCTCTGAGACGCTCATCGATATCGCCGCCATTCGCATCATGCTGAACCGTCGGGTCAAGCCATAACACTTTTCAAACACCCTCTAAGGAATCCACGTCGCTTGACGGTGTCTCCCGCGCAATCCCCAGAAAGCGCTGGCCATCAATGCTCACCGCATAGTTCGCATCGTAGTTCGTGTGCAGCTTCAGGTTCGCATCGAAGAGTCGCTGCGGCTCCGCTGTCAGCCGACCATCGACGACTGCTATCTTCGCTGCCATCATGCTGCCGTCAGCGGCAACGTAGAACAACTCCTTACCATCGCGCCGCCATCTCGACTTGAACCCACCGGTTGTCGAAACCCGCAATCGCTGCGACCCACCGGGAAAGTCCATCACATAAATCTCCGGCCTTCCCGTCAGATTCGAAGGGAATGCCAGCCATCTCCAATCCGGAGAAAAACTCGGCAGCATCCCTGCGTTTCCCGGAGCATCCATCGAGTGCCACTGCGGTGCGTCCTTGCTCCCACCCTTCATCTCCGTCCATACTGTCTCGACATGCGAGACGTTTGCAATGAGTTCAGCCACCGCATAGCGCCCCTCGGGAGAGATACCACCAACGTGCGTGCGCGGATTAATACCCAGTTCCATCACCGTCTCCTCCGGTCCTCGTGGAGAGACGTTACGCCGCAGCAGCACTCCTCGCCGATAGTCGTTGTAGTAGACGGTCCTGCTGCCTTCCGACCAGATCGGGTTCACGGCGATTCGAATCCGATAACGGCTCCAGCAGTCCATCCGACAGCGAAGCAATCCATATTCTGGTAAGTGTGCTGACCGGCTCGTGCCTGGTAATCGCAACGAACCGATCATCGGGAGACAGGTGAACGCCCCAGTAGTCGTCCGGAGTTCCCAGCACTCCCAACTCACGCCCGGTCCGGTCGCGCCATACCAGCCGTGACGTGTACTGACCAAACTTTCGTATCACCAGGGTTCCTGTATCCGAGACACTGAGCATCCCGGGCCGGCCCAGCAGAATGCGCGACGGCCCCGATAGCTCTCCGCGATCCACATCAAAGATCTGCGCGGCGATCTTCCCGGCCTGCTCGCTCAGAAGATAGTAGATCTTCTTCTCCGGGTCGAGAGCATAGCGTTGCAAAAACCATCTGCGACCACCAAATGCCGCTTAGGCTGTCGGTGATCCAGTGATTCCAGATAGAGCCCTCTCTTCTCCGCATCATCCGTTATGACGCAGTAAAGAAACCGATTCCGATCCGGAAGGAAGAGAGGATACCAATGGGAATCCTCTCCGGCAGCTTTGTCTACCTGCGTCACACGAGTCACTTTTCCACCCGAAGCGGAGACGTGAAAGACAGGTCCGTCGGCAGTGCCAAAGAGTATGTCCCCGCGGCGGCTCCACGTACCCCGCGTGCAAACACAGCATCGCAAAGCACCACAGCACTGCCACCGACCGCCGGCATGCGGTTGAGTTTGGTTCCTTCCGCCCCGAACGCGATATGTTGGCTATCGGGCGACCAGAACGGCGCGTAAGAGTTCTCGCTCCCCTCTAACCCTATGAGCCGGTTTGAATCGAGACGACGAAGATAGAGATGGCTCACGGTTGCCGTCTTAACTGGAATGGCGATCGCGCTTCCATCGGGCGCCACCGCCACAGAACCGATTATCCGCAGCGGATCAGCGTTGGTCGCACCCTCCGTCAGAGGTATGACGACGGTCACCGCCTTCGGAGACGAAGTTCGCCGATGCGATCGGGCCAGCCATGCCCCTCCGCCAACCACCATGCAGCTACCGCCGCAGCCGACCACGCAAACGTCCGGCGGGTCACCGGCCCCGGCGCATCATGTACCGTCCCATGCAGTGGCTCAGGCTCCCCCGCAACTGAGCCCGTCTCTGCCGCTGACATCGGCGAAACTTCCCATACCACATCCCCAACGAACCGATACCCCTGCTTCGGCAGAGTATCGATAAACTTCGGGTCCGAAGCGCTGTCATTCAGGACGGAACGAATCTGCCGGACGCAGAAGTTCAAGCTCTGGTCCAGATCGACATTCACTCCGTTCCCCCACACGTAGTCGCTCAGTTCCTCGCGTGTCACCACCCCCGGAGCCCGCATCAGCAGCAACTCCAGCAGCCGCAACGGCTGCGGCTGCGGCTGCGGCTGAATCTTTAGAGGCATTCCGCGGCGCGACAGCACCCCGCGCTTCGGGTCGAGTTCATACTCGCCGAATCGGATAATGCCACTACTCGATTCGCGATGATTCGCCTCTGGCATGGGAGCACAATTATAGGTCGCAACAAACCCGCAATCTCAAAGTCCTCACATCTCCCCGCAAATCACTCTTTCCAAGCCTCTTCCCTCCTCATCTCGCCGGAGAAAGATCTCAGAAGACCTCATGCTCGATATCTACTCCCCAGGCTAGCTTCCTTCTGTCGAGGTCAAAGGAGAATCCCTTGAAGATCAACTACAGCGCACTGACGGTGGTTTTCGCAGTCGTAAACTTCGGCACACCCGCTCCGACCCAAGCCCCTCACCGTACCAGACCCACCATCCCCGTACCTGGGACGACGCCGTCATGCCCACGCTCGAAATCCCTCTCTCCCATCCGGTCAGCTCGCCCAAACCTGTCTCCGCTGAGTACTACTACAAGATCCCGTCCGCCCCAACTACAAGCAATATCCCGTCTACGCCCCCGGCCGTGAGCCAGTCGGCTACATGGAATGGCTCCAAAAACAGGACCCCGTCATTCTCTGGGACGACACCGGCCACAAACCGAAGCTCAAGACCGAAGCCGATTGGATTAAGGCCGGCGAGGACGTCTTCAGCGCGCCTCTCCTCACCGAGGCGGGAGATCAAGGCTTCATCGCGATAGCCGATGTCAAAAAAATTCCGCCTGGTACCAGAAAGGCGGTAGCCCCCTCTCCAAAGCTGGCGTTCTCCCATTCGTGCACTACGTCATCCGGGAAAGAGGAAAGATCGAGCTGGGCAGCTTCTCCTGCGCCATGTGCCACACCCGGGTAATGCCCAACGGAGATGCCATCAAGGGACCTCAGGGCAACTTTCCCTTTGAGCGATCGGTCGAATTTTCTCCGCGCCCTACGCCCTTCTTGCACAGCTTCTATCAGGCACTTTACGCCGCACCCTGGCTCCATCCGGATCCGATAGAACGCGAGATGACCATGTCCGCCGAACAAATTAACCACGAAGTCCTCCGGACAATTCCGCCGGGCGTAGTCTCCCGCCACCGGACCAGCAACTTCGATCCCGTCCAGGTCCCCGACCTCATCGGTGTCAAAGACCGCCGCTACCTCGATCGCACCGGCCTGCAGCCGCAAAATTCAACGGTCGATATGATGCGTTATGCCGCGCTCAATCAGGTGCCGACATGCTCTCCAGCTTCGACGGATTCATCCCCGCGATATCCCCGACTTCAAGAAGCTCCCCGACCCCAGTGACCCTCTCAAGGTGGGTGGACGCTACAGCGACGAGCAACTCTACGCGCTTGCCCTCTACGTCTACTCGCTCAAACCCCCGCCCAACCCCAACAAACTAGATAGCGCTGCCGCCCGCGGCAAAAAAGGTCTTCGCCAAAGAAGGCTGTACCGCTGCCACACCGCGCCCCTCTACACCAACAACAAGCTCACGCCCACCCCCGGCTTCACCGTTCCCGAAGAGGCTCATGCCAAATACGACATCTCTCCATCTCCGTTGGCACCGACCCCTCCCTCACCATGAACACTCGCCGCGGAACCGGTTACTACAAAGTTCCCTCCCAAAGGTGTCTGGTCGCCTAGCTCCAAGGGTTTCTGAATGACGTGGCTATTACCTCAACCGGCGAAGCCTTCACTACTAATACCGGCACAGGCATGGTCCTCCACGCTTCACCGGATCATGATGTCCTTGAGCCATTCTTACCGCCGAACTCGGTAATACGAGCGAACGTCATTGCTGTTTCGCCGGATGACAAGCTGCTCTTTGTAGCTGGATGGATCGGGGTGGCGCGGGTCGAGATCGCCACTAGGCAAGTGCAGCTGCTAGCCAAGCCCCTGAACATCGCCGACGCAAATATGGACGACTTTTGCTTCTACAAAGATTCGCTTATTGGAATCCAGAAATCCCGACGTTCATCCCGGCAGGGTTGTGCGCTATTACCTAAATCGGGGCTAGAAACGGCATTAAACGCACCGAAGTCCTCGAAGCTTACAGTCCGATATTTGATGTCCCCACTACTGGCACTTTGGTTGGCGACTTTCTCTACTTCGCCGCCAAGCCGCAAATTGACAAACGAAGAGAAGACGGCTCTATGCCGCCACTCGATGGGTTACACGATATCTACATTGTCAAACTGAAGCTGTGATTGTTGCTAACAGGACAATGCACGTTGGAAACGTGCAGCCGCTCGCTTTGATACTAGGCGAGTGGGCACCAACCTAGTCGGT
>Ga0193742_1002508_pt1 | contig 10550 bp, 9 predicted proteins | sample L2c1metaG_FD_165511 | JGI IMG/M metagenome (GOLD analysis project Ga0193742, IMG submission 165511) | Soil microbial communities from a riparian zone of the East river system, Colorado, United States - L2c1 | ecosystem: Environmental > Terrestrial > Soil > Riparian zone | place: USA: East River... | reverse complement strand
CAGTCGGTTTTTTCTGTTTCGAGCCGCTGAACATCGGTAATTTCGGGCGCGACAACCTTTTCAAGTTCGGGCAGCATGATGTAGGCTGCCGGGAAACTTTCGCGGCCGTTACCGTTACGGGTATGTGAACTTAGCAGGAGATTTTGTTTCGCCCGTGTCATGGCAACATACAACAGACGAATACGTTCGTCACTTGTGTCACCGGCAATGCTGAACGGCAGATTATGCGGGAAGCTGAGTAGCCGTGAACGTGAACGGACGGTTTCGCCCCATACGTTATCTGTCAGGCTGATAATGTACACGTCATCAAACTCGAGACCTTTGGATTTGTGCGTGGTCAGGAGTTCGATTGCCTGCGTATCTGATCCGATCGCGCTCTTGCTTTGGATGCTGATGCCCAGGTCATGGTGCATTTCGACAAATTCAATAAAGTCTGATAGTTTCAGGATTTGGTCGGGGCGGTATTCCCGCAGCGCCCGGCGAATCGTCCTGAGCGAATTCAAATACGTGACGTATTGGCCGGGATCGTCAGTCAAGCTATTGCCGGTAAAAAAATAGGCGCGGAGCGGGCTCGAGAACGTATTTTCAATTTGGCCTCCATCGCCGTTTGCGGTTTCTTCTTCGGGGCTGTCTGGGACCTGGATCTCGTCTCCGCCGAATAAATAATCCAGCATAAATTCGAGCGGTTCGTATTGGGCGTGCTGCGATGCTTCGATAAGCCACTGCGCAATGTCCTGTAGCCGTCCAGGTGTCTGCAGCATGAGTTCAATCCAGAACACGTGTTGTTTGTGGGATTGCAGGCTCAATTGCCATAGTTCGCTTGCTGGAATCCCCCAGGCCGGATGAGCGAGCAACTGTGGCAGCAATGCGTTAAGTTTCGAAACGCGTTGGGTGGCAATTGCTATGACGACTTGGGAAGTGAGCTCCAACGCTTGGACGGGTGCACTTTCCAGGACATTTTCCTGACGGTCGTAACGAAGCGGCACATTATGTGAAGCCAAATATGGCAATAATGCCTGTAATTGCCGGTGATGACGGGCGATGACTGCACGCGTACGTTTCGGGTTCTCGCTGAAGTCAGCGGCGAGATCACGGGCGAGCGCGGCATATTCAGCCGTTTCACTTTCGTGTGTCGTCAGCTCGACGGTTGAATCCTGGATGCCGGCTCGCGGAGTCAGGGTTTTGTCGATGCCTTCGATTGATGTCTCGAGACGCTCCTGTGCCTGCACAATGACCTGGCGCGATAGTTGCAATACCGGTTCACTGGAACGGTAGTTTTCGCCCAGAGCGATTAATTTCACGTCGCGATAAATAGATTTAAATTCGAGAATGTTTGATAAGTTCGCGCCCTGGAACCGGTAGATCGCCTGGTCATCATCGCCCACGACGAGCAAGTTAGGCCGGCCCTCTGTCGCAGGATTATTTGTCAGGTTCCATGCTACGCGCATCTGCGCATCGTTCGTATCCTGGAATTCGTCGATCAAAATATATTGGAACTGTTCCTGTAGGTTCAGTCGCAGATCGTCAAAAACTTCCATGGCATGCACGACTCGCAGAATCATATCGTCGAAATCGTAAAGTGAACGTTCCTGCATGGCGACCAAATAGTCGTAATAGACGCCGGCGACGGCCCGGAGTTTTTTGCAGTGCTTGACATCACGTAAGACGGTTTCGCCGTCAGGCTGTTTTTCGCACCATTCCCGTTTCCAGGCACTGATCGGTTTAGTTGAACCTTCCGACTCGGCTTGTTCAAGCGCATCGGCGAGCGATGCTGCTAATAATTCATCAAGCGGTTGGTAGCTGATGAGCTCCATTGGGTCACCTGTATACGTCGACAGTTCGTCCACTAGCCCGTGCAGGCCCGCGAAACTCCTTTTGCTCAGCCGTTCCCCGAAAACCGCGTGCAGTTTTGGCTGAAGCCACTCGCAGAACCTGTCGTTGCGACTGAGGATATCGAGCAGTTCATCTGGCGTCAGGCCGCTCTTTTTCAAATCAGAAATCATCGTCTGTAAATCACGTAAGTACGTAAATTGGTCGTTCATCTTGCTCGACAGGATGTTATCGTGCGGCAACTTTTCTAAAAGCGAACGCAATACCTCGTAGCTGCTTAATTCGTCGGCAGGGCGGAAATGTGCGCCCTGGAAAAAATACTCACCATTCTGATTGATGACTTCTGCGCCAAAACTATGGAATGTGTGGATGGCGATTTTGTACGCCTGGGGACCGATCAGTCCGATCAGGCGCTCGCGCATAGCGGCAGCGCCGGATTCGGTGAACGTCAGACATAAAATGTTGCTAGGCAGCGCGTCACTCGTGCGTAGGATGTTGGCGACGCGCATGCTGAGCAGTTCTGTTTTGCCAGTTCCCGGACCCGCGACGACCATCACTGGGCCATCAATAGTATCGACTGCCTCTTTTTGGGCAGCATTGAGTTGTTTGTACCGTCGCTCAAACTCATTCATTACTGTTTATTGTAACAGTCTGATCTGTCGTTTGTTATGCTAATACTATGAGACCATGGCTTTTTAAATTTGATTCAACAATAATCGGTTCGGTTCAGTCTGGTCCACTATGGCTATATGGCCCGATGTTGTTCATCACAAACGTTGGACAACCAATCGTGTTCATCGGTATCGCACTTATTTTTTCTGCTATAGCGGTATCACAGAATAATACGAGGTTACTCATCGCAAGCGGTATCGTGCCGGCCACGATCTGCTTGGCGGCAGTGCTGAAACTGGTGTTACAGCGGGCACGACCTGAAACCGAATATGTTCAGAATATGCTGATACACAGTTTTAGTTTTCCAAGTGGCCATGCGGCTGGCGCGATGATAGGCGGTGGGTTTTTGGCCTATTTGGCTTGGAGTTCCCTGCCCCAGCCGTGGTCAACGGTTATCGTTGCGTTGCTAGGTTTCATTATTGTTGCGGTCGGGATATCGCGTATCTATCTGGGAGCGCATTATCCGAGCGATGTACTCGGCGGCTGGATTATTGGCGCACTCGGGCTCATTGTCATCGTATTTTTCATTAAGCCAGTCTTGGCCCTATGAAAAATTTGGTCGTCGTCTATAACTCAAAATCCGGGGGTTCGTTTACAAAGGCGAAACTAGAGCATCGGTTCGAAGCCGCGGGGCTCGAGCCGGTCGCATTTATTCCTACTGATAAAAAATTAGGCCGCCGGTTGAATGCATATATTACATCCAAGGCGACAATAGCTGTCGTCGGTGGCGATGGCACGATGAGTCTTCTCGCGGATATGTTAGCTGGGACTGGGGCGACGCTCGCACCGCTACCCGGTGGAACGTTGAACCATTTTGCAATTGATCTGGGTATCCCGCACGACATGGATGAAGCGCTCAAACGATTGCCCGAAGCACGACGTCACAAAATTGATATAGCGAGCGTCAACAACGTGACGTTCATCAATAATTCATCAATCGGTCTCTATCCTGCATCGCTTCAGACGCGGCGCCGGCTCGAGGATTATTTTGGTAAATGGCCAGCAGCGATTATTGGCGGCCTGAGGGCGTTGATCCGCTTCCGGGTGTATCAGCTAAAAATAGACAATCAGCCACTCGCGAGCCCGTTCGTGTTCGTGGGAAATAATAGATATGATGTGGACAAGTTTGGCACGCCAACCCGTGGCCGGTTAACCCAGGGCGTATTGTCGGTCCATGTTGCTCGCGCCTCATCCCGCTGGCGATTGTTCATCATATTCCTGCATGCACTGTCAGGCCGCGCTCGTGTGGCGGAGGGCCTCCAGTCATTCACCGTTCGCGACCGGTTAGTCATCGAGGGTACCACGAAAAATATCAGAGTATCGCATGACGGTGAATCTGAACTATTGAGCAGTCATCTGACGTATAAAATTCATCCGAAAAGTCTGTGGGTACGATAGCACCCGTTGCTATTCAACGGTAACGCCGCGCCAAAACGCGACATAGCCGGTGAAGTCTTTGCGGACACGGGTGATTGCGCCGGCAAGCGGAACGGGGTAATACCAGGCGGCAGCGTCATTGGTTTTGTCCCCGACAACGATATCGTAATAGTTTGCGTCACCTTTCCAGGGGCAGATTGTGCGGTGATCGCTGATATGAAAGAAATCTTTGTGTATTGATGACGGAGGGAAATACCAATTTCCCTCTATGTAGATTAATTGGTCTTTGTCAGCCTCGGCTATGACTTGGTCATTCCAGCTTGCTTTCATCATTTCCCCCTATTTCGATTTCAAAAAATGTACAACTCGTCTAGCATACACCGTTCGTCGTGCAAATGGCGACCCTCGACCACATTACTCTTATTCTACAGAGGTGGTACAATACATTCATGAACGTTAGAGTCCATCCCTTTGCCCTACTTTCGCCTGCAAAGAGTATCTTACAGGCTGCAAAGCCTTTATTGCTTCTCGATGTAACTGCTGCTACCTCTCATCACAATTCAGCCTTTTCGCTCTCCAATATACTCTTTTCGGCACGAAAAGGGGCAACGCGATGAACTCCGAGATCTATGATGATATCGCGCTCGAGGAACTCGCCCGTGAGCAGTTTGGTAAACAGTTGGATATCAAACAAGTAATCGTGCGCAATGTCCCGACATCCCACACAACCAAAGCGTCGGTGTTTTTGACGACGAAAAACCAGTTGTTTACGTTGATTGATGGCCGTGCGCCATTGACGCTTGGCGATGTCCGTAAAATTATCCGTCGCATGGGCATGACAGCTGATGCGTATTTACCGCCCAAGCACGAGCCGCAATATTTCGAGAAAGTTGCTCAGGAAAAATTCCGTGATGTCTTCCCTGGCCGTAATGCTGTAAGCGACCAGGATCTGCTATTTTATCGTCTGCTCGCGCCGTATAACCCGGCACTTGTCCGTATTGCGGGCGTTGATGCCGGGGTCATCCGCCAGTTTGATTCAGCCGATAGTAGTAATTGGCGGGTCGTAGCGAAGTTTGCGTATAAACGCATCAAAACTGTTTAAGATTCTTTTTTCAGGTCAAGAATGACTAAGTTTTCGATGTGCGGGGTGCGCGGGAAGAAATTGTAGCCTTGGTGATGACGGATGCCGTAGGATTCGGCCAGGTATTTGATGTCACGGGCTTGGGTGACAGGATTACAGCTCAAATAAATAATCCGATCAGGTTTTACTTCGAGTAGACGGTCAGTCACTGCTTCGTGCAGGCCGGCGCGTGGCGGGTCGAGGATGATAGTTGAGCCACTGGTGATGTATTCGACTGACGCCTCGGAACTGGCTTCGATGATGGTTGCTTTTTTCTCGAGTGCGAAACGGTTTTTCTTCATTTCATCGATAGCTGCTTTATTAATCTCGACCATCGTTAATTGGTCGCCGCCGATGGTAAATCCGATGCTGCCGACGCCGCTGTACATGTCGACAACCGGGCCGTCATTCACCCACTGCTTCATATCACGCAGGGCTTGTTCGTAGACAGGAATGTTTCCCTGGAAGAATCCTTCACAGGCATAACGGAACGGTACGTCGAGCACGGTGTCGGTGAGGATGGTGTCGCCGAATGATGCCATTCGCTTGGTGATAACAGACGCTGGTGAACGGTGATCTGAATAGATGACTTCCCCGCCCTGGGCACCAATAGAGGTGAAATCTTCCTCAGTCAGTGGCTGGAAATCTTTGTCTTTTAGGTAGAGCTGGAATACGCAGTTGCCCTGTTGGTCGCAACGGACGATCAAGGTTTTTAGTGCGCGGGCTTCGAGGTCTTTGGTACGCAGAATATCGCGGACTTTACGGGCGACAACGTTGATTTCGTTTTTCGCTAGGCTCGTCTCCTCGACAGGGATTTTGCCTTGGGTTCCACGCTGGAAAAATGCGAGGTCGAGTTGGTTTGTATCGTTGTCCCACCACCAGCTGAATTCAACTTTGTTGCGGTAGCCATATTCGACGTTGTCGGTGTATACGGTAATAGGGTTCGGCAGGACGATGTCGTGGAGTTCAAATGCTTCTTCGATGAGCGCTGATTTGTAGTGTTGTTCGGCGTCAAAACTCATGATTTGCCATGGGCTGGTCGACACGAAGCTGGTAGGGTCTTTCGGCGTGGCGCGCTCCCCCGAAGCAGTTTCTACCCCTGTTACGATACCTTGCACGTATTTGCTTTTTTGTTTGGTAAATTCAACGCTAACGGTCTCGCCCGGTAATCCGCCCCACACGAAAGCCTTGCGGCCATCGGCGAGCGTACCAAGGGCTTGTCCGCCGCCAACTATCTTGTCTAGTTTGAGTGTTTCAGTAAAAGGTTTCTTCATCAGTGTTCTAGTATAACGGAATATGGGGTCAGAACCAGGGGTAAAGTGGACTTTACTAGATACGTATACTTGCCTTTGGTATGCTCGGCACAATAAAGTAAGGAGATACTATGAGTTATGAAGCCAGTGCGCATGACGCACAAATGAAAATTCTGCGGATGTTATTGCTTAGCCCAAGTGCTAGTTTCGCGTCGTTGCAGAAAAATACCGGACTGACGAGCGATCATTTTAATTTTCATATCAAAAAGCTTGTGGATGAGGGCTATATTAAAAAAGGAACCGATGGGCGCTACACGTTATCGCGTGCAGGCAAAGAATATGCGAACCGTATGGACACGGACGAGAATGTCATCGAAAAACAACCCAAACTATCTGTCGCGTTAATTATCGAAAACGATGAAGGCAAGTTTCTGGCTCAGCGCAGGCTTAAGCAGCCCTATTACGGATTTTGGGGACGCCCGACCGGCAAAATTCGCTGGGGTGAGAAACTCCTAGATGCAGCCGCTCGGGAACTAATGGAGGAAACTGGGCTGACGGCAGATTTACGGCCAGGTGGGTTCTATCACAAAATGGATTACGACCGTGATTCTGGCGACTTTCTCGAAGACAAATATTTTTGTTTGGTCTATGGAAACAATCCGCAAGGTACTTTAATTGAAAAAGACGAGGGCCACGAGAATACCTGGCTGAGTGATGAAGAAATAGAGGGCAAAGATAAAGTATTCCAATCGGTATCGGAAATTACTCAGATTGCACGCAGCGAGCATATAGGTTTTAAAGAAGGCGAATACAAGTACTCTGTTGAAGATTACTAACTAGTTCCCTGCATGCTACAATTCGATAAATGAAATCGACAACCCAAAAGCTTTGGAAGCGTCTGCATCGCGAGTATGTTACTAATCCTGGATTGTTTTCGCTACGGGTAACGGTATTGTTGCTCGCAATTGCATTACTTGCCGCCAAGCGTAGTATTTGGACGCCTGATACGCTACTCATCATTGTGTTGGTCGTCGGTGTGGTGTTTGGACGCGCGCGCGATTTCGTGGTGCGGTTTGTGCCGTTTCTGGGACTACTGATTGCTTATGATTCATTTCGCAGCATTGCTGATGACCTAAACGGCACTGTTCACTACATGGAAATGATTCATTTCGATCGTTGGCTGGGATTCGGGCAACTGCCGACGGTGTGGCTACAAAGTGTGCTGTGGCATGGCAGTGTGCAGTGGTATGACTTTTATTTCTATTTCCTCTATACGATCCATTTCCTGGCACCGGTGACGTTTGCGTTTATTTTATGGCGCTATCGTCCGAAGTTTTATTGGCCGTTTGTCTGGTCATTCGTTGCCTTAAGTTTTGCAGGATTCATTACCTACGTTTTGTTCCCCGCTGCGCCGCCATGGCTTGCCAAGGAATTGGGGTATATCGCCGAACCGCTTCATCGTATTTCGAGTGATATCTGGTGGGCAATGGGCGTGACCAACTACTCGGAAATCTATGCCAATTTATCACCGAACGAAGTCGCTGCCGTGCCGTCCCTCCACTCAGCCTATCCATTGCTTGGTTCCATGTTTATGATTGCAGCGTTCGGATGGAGAAAGGCTTGGTGGCTATTGATCTACCCATTGTCCATGTGGGTCGGCGTCACCTATTTGGGCGAGCATTACGTCGTCGATATTTTGGTGGCAATTCTATATGTCGTATTGGCCTATGTTGCAGTCCAGAGGTTTTTTGTTTGGTACCGCCATCCGAAACGACGATTAGCCCGGGCCGTGAACCGTCTGCTCACCCGGCTTCATTTAGCCTAAGCAGTAATTATCGTGCCGACAAAGGACGATTCTTTGTCTAAAAATGCCTGCAAGTTGTCAAAATCACGCCCCATGATCGCAACGGTCAATGATAGTTGAGCTGCTTTTTTGCTAGCAATCGGATCGAACGGCATGCTCAGACCCGGCGTCCACTTGTCGCCAACAATACGCTTGAAGTCTGTCCACTGAATGTGATCAATCGGTTTTGCGTCGTCGAATTTTGCGGGGTCCTTGTCGTACGCCTGGGTAATATTACTCATATTTATGACGAGACTCGCATCGTAGTCTTCGGCAATTTGGACGGCGACGAAATCACTTGACCGGCCTGGTTTCCAGCCAGCTGCAACAGTCACTGGCTCGTTAATTTTGCGAATAACGTCGAAATCTTTAATCATCACGGGGTGAGCGATGTCACGGAAAATAGTCCGTACTAAATGGCCGTTGAGACGCGTACTATGAATGCCGAGCCAATCCATGTCGTCGTCAGCCAATTGGTGACCCACGACCGATTTTCCAGCGTCAATGTATTCTCTGGCCGTTGCGCCGCCGCCAGTGATCAAAAAAAATTGCCGGTCTTTGTGAGCGGCAATTTGGCTTCGTATGAATGTATTTAATTGACTTAAGAATGAAGTGTCGATTCCCCCATTTGGCACGATGAGTGAACCGCCGACTGATATGATGATGCGTGTTTTGTGGTTGGTCATTAAAATCCTCTTTTCAGGTATTGTAGCAGGTTCGATTCAGACGCTCACGATCTTGGCGATGAGTTCGGGTAGACTGTGAGCGGTAATAGCCCCTGCTTTATGTAGTGCGGTAGTTTTTGCGGCCGCGGATTCATGTTCACCGCCCATAATTGCACCAGCATGCCCCAGTTTTGTTTTGGGCGGCGCGCTGTGGCCGACGATGTAGGCGAACACTGGTTTGGTGACATGTGATTGTATATATTCTGCGGCGAGTTGCTCGTCCTGGCCGCCGATCTCGCCGATCATGACGATCTGCTTGATTTCTGGATCTGTTTGGAAGGCTTTCAGACAATCAACGAATGATGTACCGATGAGTGGATCCCCGCCGATGCCGACGATGATACGCTGGCCGATTCCGGCAGCGCTTAGGCTAGCCGCAGCTTCGTACGTTAACGTACCGGAACGGCTTACGAGAGCGACATTTCCAGGCGAGCCAACGGTCGCAGGAATGATACCAAGTTTTGTGCTACCGGGGATGAGTATGCCTGGGCAGTTCGGCCCGATGATCCGTGTTCCCTTTTCGTGGGCGAGATGTAGCACGGCGAGCATGTCATGGACCGGTATACCCTCGGTGATGCAGATGATGAGTTTGACGCCGGCATCGATGGCTTCGCACAGTGCTTTCCGGGCAAATGGTGCAGGCACAAATACGATTGAAATGGCGACATCATGGTCTTTGCGCGCGCTGGCCACAGAATCATAGACAGGAATGCCATCGACCTTTTGGCCACCCTTACCGGGTGTGACACCGCACACGATGTTCGTACCTGCTTTACGCATTGCGCGCGCGTGGAATGCGCCGTGGGTACCGGTAATGCCCTGGATCATTACGGGTGGATGAGCGAATAGAGTATCAAACATTACGTACCTCACTCGCCGCCGCTTGGACGCACGATTTCAGATCAGGCAGAATTGGTACACCAGCACTTTCCAGGATTGCTTTGCCCTCGGCTTCATTTGTGCCAGTCAGCCGGATAAATAGTGGCGGCAGTTCGGGCACCGACCTACGTGCTGCGACGATTGCATCAGCAACCTCGTTGCAGCGTGTAATGCCGCCAAATATATTCACGACGATTGCTTTGACGTCTGGTAATTCGCTTAACTTTTTGAATGCTGCGACCATGCCGTCCGTGTTCGTGCCGCCCCCAACATCCAGGAAGTTTGCCGGGATGGCTCCGGCGGCCTGTATCGCGTCTACGGTTGCCATGGCAAGCCCCGCACCGTTTGCCATCGAGCCGACCGTTCCGCGTTCGTTTAATATGACGAACTGCGTGCTTTCGGGCATGTGTTCGAAATTCCAGTCGTGACGGAATGCGGCTGCGTCGTCGAGTTCGATTTTGCTATCAGCACAAATCAACTGGCCGTCGTCTGTCACGACTAGCGGATTTACCTCTACGAGGAGTGCATCTTCGTGGGTGCACGTTTTCCAAAGGCTGCGGCAGATATTGTGTAATTGTTCGCGTAAGTTTTCAGGTAGTTTGAAATAATCAAACAGCTGTTGCTGGGTTTTCTCGTCAGGCTCGCCACCACCACCATCGAGTGAAATTTGTAACATTTCTGAATCGTGCGCTGACGTTTCAATATCTATGCCTCCCTGCGTGTGCGCGAGCAGGATGAGACTGCGACTAGCCCGGTCAATCGTGATGGCGATGTAGAGTTCACGTTTGATTCGAAGAGCCTCTTCTGCCAGTAGCGTGTCAGCCTGGTATCCTAGGGTCGGTTCTGATAAC
>Ga0193742_1002507_pt1 | contig 10552 bp, 9 predicted proteins | sample L2c1metaG_FD_165511 | JGI IMG/M metagenome (GOLD analysis project Ga0193742, IMG submission 165511) | Soil microbial communities from a riparian zone of the East river system, Colorado, United States - L2c1 | ecosystem: Environmental > Terrestrial > Soil > Riparian zone | place: USA: East River... | reverse complement strand
ATCGGCCGGCAGTGCGGCCGGGAGGGCCTGGAGGTCTTCACCGAGACGAAGACCGTCGGCTGGCCCGGCTGACCGGTCCGAACCCCTACCGAAATTGCGTGGGAGATGGCGCCATAGCGGCCACCTGCCACGCAATTTCGGGGTTACGGGATGCCGCCGTCGACCCGGAGGGTGGCGCCGCTGGTGTAGCTGGAGGCGTCGCTGGCCAGGTAGAGGGCGGCGCCGACTATCTCGTCGGGGGCGCCGATGCGCTGGAGGGCGTGGCTCCGGGCGCCCCTCTCGAAACCCTCCATGTCCCAGCCGGCGGCGGCGTCGGTGAGGAACGGCCCGGCCATCAGGCAGTTCACCCGCACGGTCGGCCCGAGGGCGCCGGCGAGCGCTGCGGTCATGGTGTTGAGCCCGGCCTTGGCCGCGGCGTAGGGGATGATCGCCTCGTTGGGGCGGATCGACCCGGTGCTGCTCACGTTGATGATCGAGCCCCCGCCGTCGGCCACCATGCGGGGGCCGGCCAGGGCGCACAGCCGGAACGGGCCCTTGAGGTTCAGGTTCACCACGCTGTCGAAGAGCTGCTCCGACACCGAGCCGAGGTCGGGGTACACGGGTGACATCCCGGCGTTGTTCACGAGCACGTCGAGGTGGCCGAAGTGGTCGTAGGTGGCGTCGACCAGGCCCGGCAGCTCGTCCCACCGCCCGACGTGGCAGGAGTAGGGGAGCGCGGTCCGTCCCGTCGCCTTCTCGATCTCGGTCGCCACCCGCTCGCAGTTCTCCAGCTTGCGGCTGGCGATCACGACGTCGGCCCCGGCGGCGGCGAACGCCCGCGCCATCTGCTCGCCGAGGCCCCGGCTGCCCCCGGTGACGAGGGCGACCTTGCCGGTCAGGTCGAACAGCTCGGCCGGCGTGCGCACACGGGCGTCGTCGTCCGGTGCCGGGCTCACCGGGCGTGCACCGAGCCGAGCAGGCCGCGCTCGATGAACAGGGCGGCCGCCTCGATGACGGCCGGCGAGCGTCGCTGTGCTCCCATGGCGTCGAGCACCACCACCAGCAGCAGGGCCTCGGTCTCGACGTCGCCGAAGCCCCGGGGCTCCAGGACGCGGACGAGCCGGGTGCGCCCCCAGTCGAGCGCGGCGGCGGACTCGAGCGTCTGCTGGGGGTTGTCCTCCGCCCCGTCGACCCAGACCCGGACCATCGCGGCTTCCGACGCCGACGTGCTGGCGTAGCGCCGCAGCCAGCGCCGCAGCGCCGTCGGGCTGGCCGGACCGTCGGCGGTGGCGATGTCGGGGATGTCGGCGAACGCTTCGCCCACCCGGGTGATCGCCCGGATGGCGACCGCCCGCACGATGTGGTCCTTGTTCTCGAAGTAGCGGTAGAACGCGCCGTGCGACACGCCCGCCGACGCGGCGATGTCGTCGACCCGGGTGGCGTGGTAGCCCTGCGTGATCAGCACCTCCTGCGCCGCCTCCAGGAGCGCGTCGAGCGTGCGCTGGCTGGTGGGGGAGAGGTTGGCGGGGATGCGGTCGTCCTGGAGGCTCCCCAGCAGCGCCCCGCGCGTCCGGAGGCGGACCACCGGCTCGTCCGGTGCGGCGCGCACGTTGACCGCCTCGTCCAACCCGAAGAGCGTGCGGTGGACGACGTCGGCGAGAGCCGTGTAGATCCGCTCCTCCGGCAGCGCCCCCTTGGGCAGCGCGGCCCGGAGTACGTCGCAGAACCGGTGGGTGCGGGTGATGCTGCTCAGCAGCAGGTCGAGCACCGCGTCGACGTGCCGGGGCGGCAGGGTGTCGGTGGGGACCTTGGCCCGCAGCGCGGCCGACTGTCGGTTGGCGATCCGCGCCGCACCGCTGGCGACGGCCTCGTCGCTGGCCTGGGCGGCCTGGAACGCCTGGAACACCGGCTCGTAGGTGGCGTAGATGGTGGCGTGCTCGTCGATCCACTCCCGCAGCACCTTCCAGCCCGCCACGTCGGCGGTGATCTCCTTGAGCGCCTCGGTGGACGCCATCAGCTGGTGCGCCACGTCGCCGGCGAGGTGGCGGAAGACGTCTTCCTTGCTGGAGAAGTACTGGTAGAAGGCCGCTCGGGAGCAACCGGCGACCTCGGTGATGCGGATGACGCCGGTCTGGTGGTAGCCGAGCTCGCCGAAGACCTGGAGCGCGGCGTCGAGGATGCGCTTCTGCGAGCGCAGGCCGCGGGTGCCCACACGCGGGTTCTCGGAGAATGGAGCCCGCCGGAGGATGGCTTCCTCCTGGCCGCTCACTGGCGCATCGGGCACACCACACACCTTTGAAACTGACGACAGTGTCCGAAATCTAGCAGGGCCCGACCCAACCTCCGGCGATCCCGCGGCGCATCGCAGCCCGGCTAGGATTCTAACGTTTGCGTCAACTCTTGGAGGGTCCGATGGACCGGCACGAGCTGTACGTCGGTGGCGCCTGGGCCGCGCCGCGGGGCGGGGAGCGACTCACGGTCGTCTCGCCCCACACCGGCCGACCGATCGCCACCGCGCCCGCGGCCTCGACCGACGACGTCGACACGGCGGTCGCGCTGGCCCGGCAGGCGTTCGACGAGGGCGAGTGGCCCCGCACCCCGCCGGCGGCGCGGGCCGAGGTCGTCGCCCGGCTCGGCGCCCGCTACGCCGGGCAGCTCGACGAGATGGCCGCGGTGATCTCGTCGGAGAACGGCTCGCCGCTCACCTTCTCGCAGTTCGGGCAGGTCGGCGCCGTGCCCCGCATCATCGACGGCTACCTGGAGGCCGCGGCCGCCCTCGCCTGGGAGGACGACGTGCCCGGCGCCTTCGGCGGCGCCCGGGTGCTGCGCGAGCCCGTCGGGGTCGTCGCGGCCATCACCGCCTGGAACGTCCCCCAGATCCTCATCGTGGCGAAGCTCGTCCCCGCGCTGCTGGCCGGGTGCTGCGTGGTGGTCAAGGCGGCACCGGAGTCGCCGCTCGACGCCCTCCTGCTGGCGGACCTGATCGACGGCTGCGGCTTCCCGCCGGGCGTCGTGAGCATCCTGCCCGGCGGCGTGGAGGCCGGACGCCGGCTCGTCGCCCACCCGAGCGTCGACAAGGTGACGTTCACCGGCTCGACCGCGGTCGGGCGGGAGATCGGGGCGGTCTGCGGCGAGCAGCTCAAGCGGGTGAGCCTCGAGCTGGGCGGCAAGTCGGCGGCGATCGTGCTCGACGACGCCGACCTGGCCCGGACGGCGGCCGGCCTCCGCTTCGCCTCCTACATGAACAACGGGCAGGCGTGCGCCGCCCAGACCCGGGTGCTGGTGCCCCGCTCCCGCCACGGCGAGGCCGTCGAGGCGCTGGCCGACGCCGTGCGCAGCTTCGTCGTCGGCGACCCGCTCGACCCGGCCACCGAGATCGGCCCGCTCGTCAGCGAGCGCCAGCGCGACCGCGTGCAGGGCTACGTCGAGCTGGGCCTCGCCGAGGGCGCCCGGCGGGTGGTGGGCGGCGAGCCGCTGCCCCCGGCGGCCGCGGACGGCTGGTACGTCGCCCCGACGCTGTTCGCCGACGTCGACAACCGGATGCGCATCGCCCAGGAGGAGATCTTCGGGCCGGTGGTGGTCGTCGTCGCCTACGAGGACGACGACGATGCCGTGCGCCTGGCCAACGACTCGATCTACGGGCTCGGCGGCTCGGTGTGGACCGCCGACAAGACCCGCGGCCTCGGCATCGCCCGCCGGGTGCGCACCGGCACGTTCGGCGTGAACAGCTACGGGCCCGACGTCGTCACCCCGTTCGGCGGCTACAAGAGCTCCGGCCTGGGTCGGGAGTACGGCACCGAGGGGCTGCAGTCGTTCGTCGAGCTGAAGTGCGTCCATGGGATCTGACCGGGTCGACGCGGTCCGGGCCTGGTACCGGCACCGGCACCCCGGGGCCGGTGATGTGACCCTCACGGTGGAGGACCCGCCGGGCGGCGGCTACTCCAACGAGCTGCTGTTCGTGCGGATGCACGGGGCGGCGCCCGCGCCCGAGACGGCGCTGGTCGTCCGGTGCGAGCCGACCGGCCCGCCGCTGTTCCCGGCCTACGACCTCGGCATGCAGGTCGCCGTCCAGGAGGCGGCGGCCGCGGGCGGGGTCCCGATCGCCGGGCCGGTCGTGCTCGAGGAGGACCCGTCGTGGCTCGGGTGCCGCTTCCTGGTGATGCCCTGGGTGCCGGGCCGCCATCCCGGCGAGGTGCCGACGGAGTGCTCGTGGCTGATGGCCGCGACCGCCGACGAGCAGCGGCAGGTCCACACGGGCTTCCTCGACGCCCTGGCGGCGATCCACCGCCTGCCGTGGGCCGGCACCGGGCTGGAGGCGCAGCTGCGGGGCGCGCACGGTGGCCTCGGCGACGAGCTGCGCTGGTGGGAGGACTACGCCGTCTGGGCCTGCGGGCCGCAGCCGGCCGATGCCCTGCAGGAGCTGTTCGCCTGGTGCCGCACGCACCTGCCCGCCACCGAGCCGCCCCGCTCGGTGCTGTGGGGCGACGTGCGGCTGGGCAACGTCGTGTTCGACGAGCGGTACCGGCCGGCCGCCGTCGTCGACTGGGAGATGGCGACGATCGGGCCCGCCGAGTCGGACGTGGCCTGGTTCACGGCGCTGTCGGCGATGACCGAGCGGTTCTTCGGCACCCGGGTGCCCGGCTTCCTCGACCGCGACGAGGTCGTCGCCCACCACGAGCGCGCCCTCGGGCGACCGCTGCTCGACCTGGGCTGGCACGAGGTGTTCGCCATGGCCCGCGCCGCCACGGTCGTGGTGCGGACGCAGGTGGTGGCAGCGCTCGCCGCCGGCTCACCCGACCCCGATCCCGCCGACCACCCCGTCGTCCGCTACACGTCCCGCTACGTCGAGCGGCTGTAGACGCCGGCGGTGAACTAGAGGAACGACGCCTCGGCCGTCAGGCCCAGGTCGGGGTGGGCGCCGGTGACGATCGACTGCACGGTCCCGACGCCCGTGTCGCCGGTCGCCGGGTCCTCGACGCGCACGATGCAGTCGCGGTGCTGGTGGAGCCGGTGGGCGACGTCGACCCGGTCGCAGCCGACCACGTGCTCGCCCTCCACGTGCAGCTTGCCGCGCCACTCGCCATGCCAGTGGTCCTCGAAGCCGCCGTAGAGACCGGTCCCCAGGTGGAAGCCCGTGTCCGACACCGGGCGGACCGTGAAGGTGCGCTCGCCGCCGTCGGCCAGCACGCAGCGCAGCGTGCCGCCGAGGAGGCGCCGGTTGCCGTCGTCGAAGCGGAGGTCGGGCACCACGTCGCGGAACGGCTGGGGGCGGCCGGCGCCGGCGGGTCGCTCGATGCCGCCCTGCACGCTCCCGGTCGACCAGCCGCGCCCGACGAAGCGCTGGTGGTAGACGAAGAGGCCGTAGGGGGTGCCGTCGGCAGCGGTCATCGTGACGGGCATCCACACGACCAGCCCGGCGGCGTCGGCCGGGGTGCCGGTCGGCTCGACGTCGTCCTCCGGTCGTCCGACCCCGTAGCGGACGCCCCACGAGCGGTCGCGGGCGCCGACCCACGAGCCCGGGTCGATCTCGTGCCGCTCGCCGTCGACCTCGACCCAGCCCTCCGCCACAGCCGTCTGGTGGAACCGGACGACGTCGGCGTCGATGCGGTAGCGGCTGCGGCTGACGTGCGTCTCCTGCTCCTCGACCGCGGGCGGGACCACCCCGCGCAGCTCGCACTCGAAGCTGATCGGCGCCACGTCGTTGGCGTCCAGGGCGATCCGCACCCGGGAGAGCGGCTCGACGACCTCGTAGCGGATCGGGCCGACCCCGGTGCGCTCCGGCTCGGGCGCCAGCCGGCGGCTGCCCCGGACGGTCCACTGCTCGGTGCCGCGGGAGACGCCGGCGAAGGCGTCCATCACGTTGCGGTTCGTGTACTTGCCCAGCCCGAACGCCAGGCTCAGCGAGCCGTCGCGGGCGGCGGCCATGGCCCACACCTTCTCGGTCCAGGCCCGGTCCGTCGGGGCGACGCGGGCGAAGGTGGTGGCGATCTGGTGGGTCAGCGACTCGTCGGCCGCCAGCAGCGGGCCGGAGGACGTCATCGTCGGGTGCCGGCGTCAGGCGCGCTGGAGGATGGTGCCGGTGGCGAGCCCGCCGCCGCAGCACATGGTCACCAGGGCGGTCTCGGCGTCGCGGCGCTCCAACTCGTGGAGCGCCTTGGTGAGCAGCACGGTCCCGGTGCTGCCCAGGGCGTGTCCGAGGGCGATGGCGCCGCCGTTCGGGTTCACCGTGGCGTGGTCGGGCTCCACCTCTCGCTCCCAGGCGAGCACCACGGAGGCGAAGGCCTCGTTGATCTCGGTGATGTCGATGTCGGCCATCGCCATGCCGGTGCGACCGAGCAGGCGCCGGGTGGCGTCGATCGGGCCGGTGAGCATCAGCGTCGGGTCGGAGCCGACGAGGCAGGAGTCGACCACCCGGGCCCGCGGCGTGAGGCCCAGCTCGGCGGCCTTCTCGGGGGTGGTCAGCAGCACGGCCGCGGCGGCGTCAGAGATCTGCGAGGAGGTGCCGGCGGTGTGGTAGCCGTCGGGGCCGACCACGGGCTTCAGGCCGGCCAGCGCCTCCAGCGTGGTCTCCCGCAGCCCCTCGTCGCGGGCCACGAGGTGGGTGGTGCCGGTGGGCTTGCCGTCCTCGCCGAGGTCGGGGGCGTCGACGGGCACGATCTGGCCGTCGAAGCGGCCCTCGTCCCAGGCGACGGCGGCCCGCTGCTGCGAGTCGACGCCCAGCGTGTCGAGCTCGGCGCGGGAGATGCCCCACTTCTCGGCGATCTGTTCGGCGGCCTCGAACTGGGTGGTCCACTCGTACTGCGGGAAGTACGACCTCGGGATCGCCTTGCCGACGCCCTTGCTCAGGCTCGACCCCATGGGCACCTGGCTCATCACCTCGACGCCGCAGGCCACGGCCACGTCGACCAGGCCGGAGGCGACGAAGCTGGCGGCGATGCTGGTGGCCTGCTGCGACGAGCCGCACTGGCTGTCGACCGTGGTGGCCGCCGCGGTGATGGGCAGGCCGGCGGTGAGCCAGGCCGTGCGGGTGACGTTGAAGGCCTGCATGCCGACCTGGCTGATGCAGCCGCCGATCACCTGCTCGACCTCGTTCGGGTCGATGCCCGACCGGTCGACGACGGCCTTCTGGGCGACGGCGAGCAGGTCGGCGGCGTGCATGCTCGACAGGCCCCCGTTGCGCCGCCCGACCGGTGTCCGCACTGCCTCGATGATCACGACCTCACGCATCGGCCCAGAATAGTTGACGCACGTGTCAGAAGCGATCGGGAACGGGCTACCGGCTGAGGATGGTGACGCTGGCGTTGGCGCCGCGGCCGATGGTCTGGGCGAGCCCGACGCGGGCGTCGGCAACCTGGCGCCGGGGGTCGGCCCGACCCTGCAGCTGGCGGACGATCTCGACCACCTGCCCCACGGCTGACGCACCGAGCGGCTCGCCTTTCGACAGCAGCCCGCCGCTGGGGTTCACCGGCAGCCGGCCGCCGAGCCGGGTGTGGCCGGCATCCAGGAAGGCGCCGCACCCGCCCGGCTTGCAGAGGCCCAGCTCCTCGTAGGCGAGCAGCTCGCGGGCGGCGTCGGTGTCCTGGCACTCCACCACGTCGAGGTCGGTCGGACCGAGGCCCGCCTCGGTGTAGGCGTCGGCCGCGGCCATCGCCGTCGGGGGCTCGGGGGCCGCGCCGACGAGGCCGCACAGGGGCGAGCCCTCGTTGAGGACGTGCCCGGGAAGGTGGCTGCGCAGCGCACAGGCCCGCAGCCGGACGCCGCCGCGGTGCCCGGCCTGGAGCACCAGCGCCGCCGCGCCCTCGTTGGGCGAGCACAGCATGAAGAGGTGCAGCGGGTCGCACACCATGCGGGAGGCCAGCACCTCGTCGGCGGTGACGGGCGTGCGGAACATCGCGTCGTCGTTGTGGGCGCCGTGGGCCCGGTTCTTCACCACCACGGCTGCCAGCTGGGCCTTGGTGACCCCCGACTCGATCATCAGGCGGCGGGCGCGCAGCCCGAAGTAGGCCGGCGCCGCGGTCAGCCCCAGCTGCTCCTGCCACGGCTCGAAGTAGGTCGAGCGGATCATCCCCTTGGGCATCTTCTCGACACCGAAGACCAGCACGGTCCCGTGCCGGCCCTCGCGGATGGCGCCGGCGGCCAGCGCCAGCGCGGCGGCGCCCGAGGCGCACCCGGCCTCGACGTCGACGATCGGGGTGCCGGTCAGTCCCAGCCGGCCAAGCACCCGGTGGCCGGAGGCGATGCCGCCGTAGGCCGTGCCGCAGAAGGCCGCGTCGAAGCGCCGTCCGACGCCGGCCTCGTGGAGCGCGTCGTGCACCGCGACCGCCCCCAGCTCGGTCGCGGTGCGCGACGGGTGCCGCCCGAACGGGACCATGGCGGTGCCGGTGACCTCGACGTCGGTCATCGCGGCGTGAACGCCCACGTCGACCGCCCGGCGTCGAGCGCCACGACCGTGAACGTCATGGGGTCGCCCAGGCTCAGCCGGTCGGGGTCGGGCTCGGTGAGGCGGGTGACGACCTGGAGGCCGTCGTCGGCCAGCTCCACGACGCCGAACCCGAACGGCACCTCGCCCTCGTAGCCCGGCGGGGCGGCCGTGACCGACGTCCAGCTCCACAGGGTGCCGTGGCGGGAGAGCTGCACCCGGACCGGGTCGGGTTCACCGCACCAGGGGCACCACTCGGCCAGGGGGAAGTGGCGCCGGCCGCAGGTGCCGCACTCGCCGCCGACGAGGCCGTCGCCGGTGAACAGCTCAGGTCCTGACACGTCCGTCATTTTAGTTTCACTTGTCCCGGGGGAGGCCGAGGACGCGCTCGCCCACGATCGTCCGCTGGATCTCGTTGGTGCCCGCCCAGATCGACGCCGCCTGGTAGTAGAGCCACGACCGCTGCCAGGCACCGTCGCCCGGGTTGCCGTCCGCGCCCCGCCACAGCGGCGACGCCGGCCCGAGCACGGCCATCACGACGTCGTGGAACCGCTGGCTCATCTCGCTCCAGTAGAGCTTCAACGTGCTGCCCTCGGGCCCGGGCTCCCGGCCCTTGGCCAGCCGCGACAGCGACCGCCAGTTGTTGAGCTGGAACAGCCGCACCTCCACGAACGACTGCATGAGCTGCTGCCGGAGCCGCGGGTCGTCGTAGCTGCCGTCGGCCAGGGCCCGGCGGAGGAGCTCCTCGACGAGCTGCACGTGGATCACCAGCTGGCGGGGGTTGGTGCCGCGCTCGTGCGAGAGCGTCGAGTTGGCCACCTTCCAGCCCTCGTTCAGCCGGCCGACGAGCTGGTCGGTGGGCACGAACACGTCGGTGAGGAACACCTCGTTGAACTCGGCCTCGCCGGTCAGCTGCACCAGCGGCCGCACCTCCACGCCCGGCGCCGACATGTCCACCGCGAAGAACGAGATGCCGGCGCGCTTCGGGGCGTCGGGGTCGGTCCGGGCCAGGCAGATGCCCCAGTCGGCGAACTGGGCGTAGGAGGTCCACACCTTCTGGCCGTCGAGGCGCCACCCGCCGTCGACCGGCGTGGCCCGGGTGCGCAGGCCGGTGAGGTCGCTGCCGGCGTCGGGCTCGCTGAACAGCTGGCACCACAGGTCCCGGGCGTCGAGGATGCGGGGGAGCCAGCGGGCCTGCTGCTCGTCGGTGCCGTGGGCCAGCAGGGTGGGGCCGGCCAGGTTCACCCCGATGCGCCCGACCAGCTCGGGGGCCCGAGCGCGGGCGAGCTCCTCCTGGACGATGAAGTGCTCCAGCGGGCCGGCGCCCCGGCCGCCGTAGGCCTCGGGCCAGGTCACGCCCACGAGGTGCTCGCCGGCGAGCTTGGCCTGCCAGGTGCGCCCGAAGGCGACCTCGTCGCCCAGGTCGTCGTGCTTCGGGGGCAGCCCGACGCCCCACTCCCACGGGAGGTTCGCCCGGAGCCAGGCCCGCACGTCGTCCCGGAAGCGGCGCTGCTCGGCGGTCGGCATGAGGTCCACGAGAAATGACGCTAGCGTCAGAAACCTATGGACTTCGAGCTGTCCGACGACCAGCTGGCGTTGCGCGACGCCGCCCGCGCTCTGCTCGACGATCTCGCGTCGCCGGCGCGGGTGCGGGCGCACATCGGGGCCGGCGAGTCGCACGACGCCGGGCTGTGGGCGGCGATGGTCGAGCAGGGCTGGCTCGGGATCGACCAGGGCTTCGGCCTCGGCTTCGTCGAGGCGGCGGTGCTGATGGAGGAGGTGGGGCGGTGCGTCGCTCCGGCGCCGTTCGCGCCGACGCTGCTGGCGCTGTCGGCGCTCCCGTCGGGATCGCCGTGGGCCGAGTCGTTGCTGGCCGGGGGCATCGGCTGCGTCGGGTGGAGTCGCGGCGACGCGCGCCTGCTGGTGCCGTACGCACCGGTCGCCGACGTGGCGGTGGTCGCCTCGCCCGACGCCGTCGTCGTGCACGACCTCCGGGACCGCCGGCCCCCGCGGGAGTCGGCCATGGACCTGACCCGCTGCGTCGGCTGGCTGTCGCCCGACGCCCCGGGCGGCGAGCAGGTGGGTGGGCCGGCCGAGGGCGCGGCGCTGGTCGACCGGGCCGCCGTCGCCGCGACTCCACCCGACGCAGCCGAT
>Ga0193742_1002506_pt1 | contig 10554 bp, 10 predicted proteins | sample L2c1metaG_FD_165511 | JGI IMG/M metagenome (GOLD analysis project Ga0193742, IMG submission 165511) | Soil microbial communities from a riparian zone of the East river system, Colorado, United States - L2c1 | ecosystem: Environmental > Terrestrial > Soil > Riparian zone | place: USA: East River... | reverse complement strand
AGTTATAATTTTCATTTTGCTAGAAAGGGAGTTTGTAGGTCATCAAATATTTTAAATATATTTTTTTCCTGCAGGTTGTCTGATAGTATAAATTAAAATTACTTTTATACAAACCTTTCTATTTAAAATATTCAATTTGCTAAAGGACTTAAGTTAAAAACTTCTTTTCAACTTCTTTTAATCTCGAGCCTCCCGAAGTGTAAGTAATTGACAGGCAGGAAAAAAAACAAATGTACCACCACTTTAGTTACTCATTGCTCTTTTTTTGTTTGTAACAGTATTCTGGCTTTGGTATTGGCACTTGGCCTTGTCTTTTCTATCAATAACTTTGCCTCCAAAATCATCACTCTCTGTTACTTAAAGGCCTTCACTAAAGGCCTGAAGCAATGACAAGTTTGGATGGGAGTCGTCGTTCCCATTTTGGGTGCCTATTCCAAGTTATTTCCATCAGAACAACAATCAGATTCTCAGATACGGAATTTTGCATGTCTATGGATGGTTCAACTGTTTCATTAACTGAACATGTAGGTAAAACAGAAAAACAATTGTGATATGACAACAAGGGCATGCTGTTCACTCGTTGCGATGGGAAAAATCCTGCTCCTCAACCTCCGCTGTCGGCTCCAGATGTTTTGCATCGAGTTCCACAAGGCGATCCTCCAGTAGGTCTGGAGGTCATCTATACTCAACTCTCTGATGTCGAATCGGGTAGGACAGTCGGGTGCCTTGTGCCCTGCTTTTCTGCATCGGTAGCAAGAGAACAGAAGCGGCTGTGCCTTCCAACTTACATCAATATCCATCGGAACTGGGTTTCCGGGAGTCAGAGCATGTTGGTGATTTGCACTCCACTCCAGGGCCTGAAATCAAACAGTGTTGAAGGTGGATGGACGGGTCTGAGTTGGAGCAACACTCGGAGTTTGGTAGGAAGATCAGAAGGCTTCATTGGTGGCTTGGTTCTGGTCAGTGGTCCTGGCTGCAGTGTACCAGTCCATTGGAACCATGTCGGAAGGACGTCCAGAAGGCATGGTTGCTATAGCATTCTGAATTTGAGTGTCAAGTCCTCAACGGAATTTCACCACTATGGTCTTTGGATCAGAGTAACCAGCTTCCGTGATGAGGTCTTGGAATTAATTGAGGTATTCATCCACGGAGCGACTCTTTTGGAAATAGGCTGTGGATTCCAGTTGGTTGATGGCCGCTGAGTCTGCATAGCCTGGACAAAACTCCCTCTTGAACTCATCTCGGAAGTCTTCCCAATCAATGAATTTATAGTAGCCTACATTTTCCGGTTGCTCCTCCCATCAGAATACATGAGCGGACCACTTATCTGCTCGTCCTGCCTTCATATATGACATGCTCAGATAAATTTGGCTTGTTTGTCCATGAAGGAGTTTGGACAGAGACAGATATAGACCTGGCAGAAATTAAGGAATGCCATTCCCTTGGTGCGGTCTCCGTCAAACTCCAACAGAAGGGCTGGTTTCAAGCTGTGGGCCTTTGGAGTGACAGGTGTGAGTTGTGTAGATGGGATCGGATTTTTGGACTGAGGAATATGGGAAATAAGGATGTCTAACTTGTGTTGAGTGTTTGCATCCTTTGCCTGTAATTCAGCAAGGGCTTGCTCCAGGGTTGCGAGTCATTCGCCTTCCATAGAGTGCAACGGGTCCTTGTCGGAAAATACGGTTTTGGGTAGTGCTGAGGAGGGATCAAGAGCGGAGGAGTACACAGAGTCGGCGGAGTCCAAATTGGAACTGCGAAAGACGACTATGGTGGACTAGCTATCTGCTAGGATCAGTCCTCTGGGAGATCCTTTTCTGATGTTAGGGCAACTGCGGCTGCAACTTAGTTGAGATCTAGCAGGGGATCCTAAACATATATATAAACATAAAATACGACAGGAAAGCGCACCTAGCAGGGGATCTTAAAAGAAAAATATAAAGCCCTGCTAAGGTGGGATGCATGTCTATATACCAAAAATCAGAGTCAAAATAATAAAATGATGAAAAATAATAAAATGATGAAAAAGATGGAGAATGGTGAAAAGGTGATAAGAATGCTACGTCACGTGACCATCGGACTCTGATATTGGAGACGTGAGTGTACTCCGTCTTGGGCTAGCGATGATGAGGAGGGATGTACAGAGGTGACGGAGAAATATTGGAGGAAACGTCGGACGAAGCAGAGCATCCCCTAACATTCACCTCATTTGGTGCACCATTACCTATGGCATTGTTGTTCATCCCACATGTTGTGGCTAGCCCTCAGTTTGCTTCTTTTCCAAGCATTCCATTCAAGGACTTTAGTGACTTTATTCTTGGAAATTTTGGCCCAACAATATCTCTTTCAACAGTCATAAATAACACTTTTACTGTCAATGACCAATAACACTAAGTTGCTCTCTTTACATTTTAAACAAGCTGAGAAAGGAGGATCAACAGCTTGGATGAAGTGTTTAGCTTGTGCAATTAAAGAGAAACTTGGGTCTGATGCCACACAAACTCTCTTCTCAGCCTTTGAGCTATCTACCCTTGAAACTACAACTACCAGAGACTCTGATATTACATCTTTGGCAAAAAAACTGAGTCAATTTTCACAGATATTGGACCTCTATCCATACAATCAAAAGCAGAAATTTACTGGAACATTGAATCCAATATCTCATAATTCTATTCAACCAGTTTTTCTGATTTGCCCAAGATCCCCTTTTTGTCTAACATCTGGTTGCAATCAATCCTCTTTAAAGCAAAATACCAGATCATGGGATATTCCTCAGGTGACTTTGATTAAAGGAACTGATGTCTATCATAATGTACAATTACTCTCAGCACGTTGTGGTAACTGTGGAACAATATATTATGCAGATCATGAGCACATACCTGCATCTAAGGATGCAGAAGCCATGAAATTCTTCCTAAACTCTGCATATTATCTTAAAGTTGGGCAGAAACTTTGGGTCAATTGTCAGTTCCCAGCTGCAGTGTTGAATGCAATGTATGAAATTCATGCATCTGCATCTGGCTGGACAATTTTTTTCAATGATACATATGGTAATGAGGATTTCAAGCTTTCTCGTCACCACATTTGGACTGCATTTGTTAATGAATCTATCCGACAAGTCTCTGATGCATCTGGGGTTTATTTTCCATACGAGACATTTCATCAATGGATGAAGTTACACAGACTGCTTTTATTGCTTTAGGAAATAATGGTATTATCCAGTCAGCAGAGAATCATTCATGTGATGAATGCTCCCAATCCTACAGAGCAACATCAAATGTAATTTTAAATCCCAATGATCCTTCTGCAGTACTTGATGTTGATGATCCAGCAATAGATGAAGTTATCCAATCCAGTTCCAATAACCCAACATTTCAGAACTCAGAGTCTGAAACAGATGTTGAAGTGAAAAATGTAACAATGGTAGTAGTAGATGGAATTGTTGTTGGCACAAAGCATTGTGCTTATGATAAATGTACATCAGACTTGGCAAATTACCAAGGTGGTTCTTTTTGTCAAGTACATGAAAATGTGTTTGGAAATAGATGTCGTGTTAGAGATTGCACAAGCACTGTGGTTGCTTCTACTATGGCCTGTGCAGCTCATCAAGCTCTTTGGCAGAAATATAAGCTTGATCACTCATCTGGAAGTTTAGCAGGATCAAAAATAATGATGAATTGTCGTCAAGAGGATTTACCATGGAATTTAACAGGTGACCATGAACATCAGCCTCATGATAAGCCTGCTCCAGATCTCAGAAGGTTAAAGCATTTCTTTGGTCCTGCAACCTTTTATTGTGTTGAAACAATATGTGCTCCATGTGGTACTGTTATTGCATGGGCCAAATGTGCAAAGTCTGAATTGAATCAAATATATTGGCATTTTTAAACAAAGTTTATCCTTCAATGGAACCACACCCTGACTATATATGCATTGATAAAGCATGTCAATTACAATGGATGACAATGAAGATGGTGGTAGTGATGATGAGGCTGATTAGATGAGAAAATTGTACATATATACACAAATAAATAAATTAGGCCCAGATGAAAATGCATTCAATTTTAAACAGCAAGTATCAGGTAACAATAATATACAAATTCATTGAAATTCATAAAAATATCACAGAAGTCTGGTGAAAGTCTGCCAGAATCCAGTAAAAGTCCAGTGGAAGTCTGCTGGACTTTTACCAGACACACTAGTCTGCTCACTTTCCTGGCCTAAAGGTTCCTTGACTGGACTTTTACCAGACTTTTACCGGACTCTGAGTGGACTTTCACTGGACTTTCACCGGACTCTGTCAGACTTTTACCAGACTCACTGGACAATGTGGGGGAGTGTAAACTACTGCTCTTATAGGACATCAAATCACAAGTTGGTTCCTCACCTATGTTAGACACTATGATATGATTCCTCAGCAAGACCCTGTGAACCATACATGACAAGGGATGTTTCTGAACCCAAATACCAGCTTGTTTCTTTTGAAACAGGCAACTTGCTTAAATGGTAAGAGGGCTGGGGATATCATTCCCCTCAATCAGCTGAGGTTACTGCTAGACATTGCACCTCGCTTTGGCAAAAAGGCAAATCCTTGACTGATGAACACTAAACATTTACAATGGAGTTCAGGTTAAATAAGTACTTTGATAAAGAATTATTTTATGCACTCTTGCAGTAGCTACATATTTTGCATCTTATTAGTCTAATAAGAATTTCATCTTTCAATTGCAGCTCTGAGACTTGAGCCTCAGTGAATTTCACTTATTATTATTATATAATTTCATACTAATATAGACCATGGACAGTACTGATATAGGTACTACAAATGCCATCTACACTAGTATGCAGTGGTATAAATGGTGAGCCTTAAGGTACCAAGCAGTATGAACAATTGAGTCTAAGGCAGTTTGGAACAGTTTGGAAGTATGACAGGATATATTTTTAAATTCATGGTATATTTTTAGGGACCCTTGCTATGGTTGGGTATGCGGCCCAAACCCAGAACTACTGATGTTCTTTCATTAGTCTTCCTCAGACAATAGACATTGGTCCTGCTTGTTGACATGTGAGTGATGATTCTTTCAAGTGTTCCCCAGTGTGGGCTTCCAATTGGGAGGCATAAAATATGAAACACTGTGTCAGCACTATATCTAACACCTAATGTGTTATGATTCCATCTCCACACGTACGATTTCATTTTTCTTTACTTTTACTTTCAGAACAACATGCCATGAACGCATGTTCTTTCTATTTTTATTATTCCTTATGCATAATGTGCATGTTACATGCTAGCAATGCATGTCTTTCATTCATGCCTTTACCTCTCTGTTGAACACATGTAGAACATGTTCCAACCATGCGCTATGCGCATGTTTCCACTTATATAAATTGTAGCCAGACACTATGTAACCCTAGCTAGTCTTTATTTGACATTTCTTTTACTTGAACTTAGCTCGACCTTAAGACAATACCTTGGAATAAAACCCAAGGGATTCTTTTAAGTCTATTGAACTGAACATCTTTGAAATCGACTGTCTTCGGTCACAACTGTAAAGTCTGAACCGATCGAAGTCATAACAAAAGACTAGCTTATTGACATTTTGCTTTGTTTCTACACAAGTGAAGAAACTCAAAACAACTGAATGAAACAAATGTCATTAGAAGGTCTCTGACCCAGTGACACCCTCTTGTACAGACAAGACAAATTCTGAATGAAACAGTCGAGCAAGTTCTGTCAGAACAAGCTCGCCATTGATACAAGAACCAGAAGATTTAGCTTGAAGCTCTATCTTCTCACCAGGATTTTCCCCATTCAACAGTTTCTTCCACTTGATCATGAAGTGATCATCCCATTCACCACTCCTACCTACTCCCCTCTTATTTCACCCTTAGAACTCGAAGAAACAATGAATCTTGGAACTGAAACTGACTCAAAGGCCAAGAAGGTTAAGCTTAACCTTCTGAAACCTTTTAATGGAAAGCACAAGAACTTAAAGATGTTCTTGCAAGACTCTCAAATGTACATTCTGATAAATGCAGAAATATACAACACCGACCTGAAGAAGATAGCTTTAATGCTGTCTTTAATGGCAGAAGGAGACACTGCCTCCTGGAAACAACAGCTTATCGAAGAAACACTTGACCAAGCACTCCTTGCAGGAACTGATCCTGACTTTGGAACCTTTGGAAACTTCATCAGCAGCTTGAAAGAGGCCTTTGAACCTTATGACTCCGAAGCCAACGCATTGGAAGAAATGAAAGCATTGAGAATCGGAGACATGCCAATTGATGAGCATATTGCCAAATACAAAATGCTCGTTACAAAGGCGAAACTACGAGATGACAACCCAATAGTCATTGATCTATTCCAAGAGACCTTGACTGTGTCTCTACAATGACAACTCTTGAGCCTGGAAAAACCACCAAAGTCATTAAAAGAATAATACAAATGGGCTTTGAGGCTTGATAACAACTATAAAAGGATGCAATGCATCCTTGGATGAACAAACACCGAGAAATCTGGAAAGAAAGACAAGAAGAAGACAGAAGGGAGAAAATGGAATTTTGTCAAGAAAGACCCCAATGCCATGGACATGGACGTTATGACAGTCGAAAAATGAGAACAATGCATGGAAAATGGACTATGATTAAAATGTGAGAAGAAGGGACATCTTGGAAGAGACTGTCCACCTGAAGAAGACAAGAAGAAGGCACCAGTTGCTTATTTTTCACTGAGAAAGATGAATGGCAAGGACACCCATACCCATATCAAAGCCCTGGTGGCTTTAATGGATGAAGATGAGAAAGAGGCCTTGTTCAAGGCAGCAGAAGAAGAGGGTTTTTAATGAGGAGAGCCACCTCGACATCGGTCTCTCCAAGTCTGGAGTATATACCACTAAAATAGTCTCCAATTCTATGACTATTCCAATCGAAATTAACAGGAAAACTGAGAAAGAAAATGTCACCACACCTGGACTTCTGGACAGCAGAGCTGGAGGAAATTTTATAGACCAGAATTACTCAAGAAAATCTGGTTTTAAAATCCAACAGCTAGAACAACCGCTAAAAGCCTTTAATGTAGATGGAACAGAAAATAAATGCAGAACTATCAAAAGTTTTGTGGATCTTGACCTTACCATCTTTGGAAGAAGAAGAAACACCCGATTATTTGTTACCGGACTTGGAAAACAAAAGATCATCCTCAGATTCCCATGGCTAAACAAACACAATCCTGTAATAGACTGGAAAACAGGAGATTTCTCTTGGAGAAACTCCGAAAATGGAAAACCTCGATTGATGAAAATCAATAGAAAGCAAATGGACAACTCGACTTGACTTTCATTACACAAGAAAGAAGAAACTACAGATGACTCAACTTCAATGTCTAAAAAACATTGATGGGAACTTTAAGGTTTCTCCCACGCACACCAACAGTGAGAAACCTGACCTACTGGCCTTCACCAACAACAAAAATGATGAAGAAGAATTCTTAAACAGACCAATAAATCCTTTATTGGACGACAAAAATCTTATTATCCAAATGATAGGAGATATGGAACAAGACGAACCAAACATCTGGATAAATGCGAAACTGACAACTTCTCAACTTCTTCATCAGACACATGATGAGAAGAAGAAAGTTGTTCCTCTGAAAGAACAAATACCAGAAGAATATCATGAATTCCTGGACATTTTTGATGAAAAGAAAGCAGACCATTTCCCTGAAGAACAAGTCTGGGACCACAAAATTGAGTTGAAAGATGGATTTGTTCCTAAATCCTTCAAAAACTACAATCTTACACCGATAGAACAAATCAAACTGGACAAATTCCTTAAAGAAAACTTGGAAAAGGGCTATATCCGACCATCACAATCTCCTATGGCATTGCCTTTCTTCTTTGTCAACAAAAAAGAAGCAGGAAAATTACGACCATGCCATTTGGAAGCCTGGAGACATTATATTCAAGGATCTGGGCCTACGACAGTCATTCTTTCTGATCATCAGAATTTGACTGCTCACAAAGAAGCCAAGAAGTTGAATAGACGACAAGCCTGATGGTTTTTGTTCTTATCTGAATACAACATCAAACTAGTCCATACTCCAGGAAAGAAGATGATTCAATTGAATGCTTATCTCAATGACCAGATCATTGTCCTGAAGAAGATAATGATAACGAAGATATGATTCTTTTACCTGAGAATCTCTTCATCAATCTCATCGACATTGATCTTCAACAATGAATTGCCAAAGTAAACTCTATGGACAAAGATGCCGAGACAGCTCTTTTGCTGCTGCTAAATGGACATACTACTGATGATTGGACATCAGAAAATTTTGAAGACAGAAATATTCTTTTTTATCAAGAATGAAATTATATTCCTCAAGATACAGAATTACGATCTTTTCATGATCATGAAACCGTTGGACATCCTGGAGAACTGCAAACTTATAATGCAGTACCTCAACACTACTGGGGGCCAGGACTTTGAACTTTTGTACGAAACTACGTTCAAGGATGTGGAATCTGTCAACAGTTTAAAATAGACCAAAACCCCTCAAAACCTGCCTTTATACCTATGAAGGATCTTTAACAACACAACCTTTTGCTCATTTTTTGATGGACTTAATAACCAATTTACCACCTGCAGACGGATTTGATTCTATTCTGATTGTGATCAACCAGGGGCTTACAAAGGGGGTAATTCTCATCCCTTGCAACAAGACGATCACAAGTGAACAGACAGGGGATCTTTTACTCAAAAATCTTTACAAAAGATTTGGATTACCTGATAAAATCATTTCAGACAGAGGACCACAATTTGCATTGAACTCTTTGAAAGAATTATTGAAGATTCTAGGCACCAAATCTGCCCTATCCATGGCATATCATCCACAAACCGATGGAACAACAGAACAAATGAATCAAGAGATTGAAGCTTATCTGTCAATCTATTGCACATTTTATCCAGAAGAATGCCCAGAAGCTTTACATCTTATGGAATTCACACACAACAATTGATGACACACTGACTGAATAAAAACACCCTTCAAACTCATGTTTGGAGAATCTCCGATATCCCTTCCACTTTCATTTGAAAACACGAAATACCCTGCTGTAGAAGACAGGATGAAAACCCTGATTTAGAACCGAGAAGAAGCACTGGAAGCACACAAACTTGCCAGAACACACATGGCTGATCGACGGAAATCAACCTTTATTCCATTCAAAAAAGGAGACAAAGTGTGGCTTGACTCAAGAAACATGAAGACTCAATACAACAAGAAGATGAAACTAAAATGAGAAGGACCATTCATCATCACAGAAGTCTTAGGACCAGTGACTTATCGGCTCCAACTCCCTTCCTCTTGGAAAATCCATAATGTCTTCCATGCCACCCTCCTTCAATCTTATAAAGAAAACAATATATATGGATCTAACTTCCCTGAACTGCCATCGGAACTTAACAACAAAGAAGAAGTCTATGAAGTAGATTCGATCATCAATCATTGAAAACGAGGACAAGGTTATCAATACTATGTGAAATGGAAAGGATATCCTATCTCTGAAGCATCTTGGGAACCAGAACAAGCTTTCTCCGATGACAGAGACATGCTCACTCTCTACAAAAACCAACATCAACTCTGAAACTTCTCAAAAGAGAGAAGTCTATCCTCAAAAGACTTCTTCAGATCCTATCACATTCAAAGACGCTATAAACAAACAAATCAAACTTATGCAGAATTCCGTTGATGAATACGACAAATTCCTGAAACTTTTTGACAAATTGATAACAAGAATAGATTTGACCATGGATTCAACAAGGCTTACTGTTATAAAGAAAACAGTTTGTTTCACAGAACATAACAAAGTCTTCTTGATTCCCCCTCGAGAAACCCCTCCCAGAAACAATTTGACTATCCCATTTCTCGACCCCTTCTACTGAAAAATGCCTCCTACCAGAACCTCTTGCTCTTACCCAACTGCATTCTCCTCTGACAAATCATTCCAATTCTCTTCCACCACGACAGACATCTGGCATGTCTACCTACTACTTGCTGGCCATGACATGCCCGGGACAACTATGCGACTTTTGTTTTCCTTCGACAAATGATCGTTCGACAAGAAGAAGAAGCAGAACAATGATGACAGCAAGATTTAAACAAACTCAATCTTCTCCACAAGTTTGCAGAAGTGTCTTTTGAAGAAGCCTGTTTTAATGGGCTCAACAATATCCTACAACCAGTCATCTGCTTGAGACAAGAAAGGAATCACCGCCATCATCAAAGGATGAGTTTTTCTCCACCAGTCGTACCATCCAACTCATCTTCTCTTCCTTCTCCTCTTCAACGACCTCAATGACCATCCATTCCTTCTCCTATCATTTCTCATTCCCCTTTTGATCCTGAACCTTCGACTCCTCGAGCCCCAGTCGGCTCTTTTCATAATCCGATAGTCGTCAAGGATGACAACTCTGACAATGACACCACACTGCCTGTTGACAACACTCAATGTTCCAGATGCCATCGATATGTTTACAACAATTTTCATTCTAAGG
>Ga0193742_1002505_pt1 | contig 10554 bp, 10 predicted proteins | sample L2c1metaG_FD_165511 | JGI IMG/M metagenome (GOLD analysis project Ga0193742, IMG submission 165511) | Soil microbial communities from a riparian zone of the East river system, Colorado, United States - L2c1 | ecosystem: Environmental > Terrestrial > Soil > Riparian zone | place: USA: East River... | reverse complement strand
GCGCGCCACGTCGACGTAATCGGCGCCGGCCTCTTCCAGCGCAAGGCGGACATATTCGCCGCGTCCCTGAATGCCCGGCCAGTAATAGAGCTCATAACGCATCGGCGATCCCTTGTTCCGCTTTCGTCAATGCCTAACCTCCTTGAGCATATTCGGTTTCATATGCTCGCACACCGCAGCTAAGCACTGTTGGCTGAGCGTTGCGCATCGGCGGGCTCAAGTTCGACAGGCCATGGCCGGATATCTGGAGTTTTCGAGGCCTCCCGCGAGGCATGCGCGCGCGCAGCCTGTCAACGGGCGCGCCCTAGCGCGCCCGTTCTCGCAATGACGTGGCCGGTGACGCAGCTACGTCAATTCGCCGCAAAACAATAAAACAGCCCGTCGCCGCCGGTGCTCTTCAGGTCATTCTGCGAACAGCCGCCATCCGGCCCGCGCGAGGGATGCGAGGTGTTCCAGGATTTCGAGGCATCATCGTCGCGCAGGCCGATGCGGTCGGCATGCCCCACCATCGCCGCGCCCTGCGTGCTGCTCGTCCAGTTCTTGCAGGTACGGTCGTCGCCCGCGGCGAACGCAGTGCCGTCGGCCTGCGACCCCGTCAGCACGTCGTGGCGGTTCGGCGTGTCGCCGCGGCCGTTGATGACGTCGCCCTTTTCGCTCAGCGCGGTCGCCTTGGTGAGATTGTTGGCGGCGCCGTGCAGGTCGGCGACATCCTTGGCGACCACGACACCCTTGGAATTCTGCCAGGGACCCTTGCCGATGCGGTCGCGGGCATTCACCGCGGGCTTGCCGTCCGCCGGCTGCGTGGAAAGATAGGCGCGCCAGGTTTTTGCACCGGCGCCCGCCGCCTGCGCCAGCTGCTGGCAATAATTGTCGGCACCGGCGAGGCCGCCGAGATTGCCGCCATTGCCGATACCGACTGAGGTGACGAAGAAACCGGTGCCGGCCGCCTGCGCCAAAGCGGGCTGCGCCGCCAGCGTGGCGAATGAGGCGGCGGCCAGGCCGAAACACAGCCGCGAGATCATCTGGACGAGTGCGGGCATCGTATCCTCCGATTGGTTATCTGATCCGCCGGCTCGTTGAGCGCCGGCTTGGTCTGACATCAACACGACGCGGCAATGGTTATTCCGGTTCCGCGACATTGAAAAGTGACGCCGACGCCCCCGCCCTCGTCATGCCCGCGAAGGCGGGCATCCGGTAATCGCCGCCGTCAGCGATAGAGCCGAGGGGCCGCGGCGTACTGGATCGTCCGCCGGAGCCTGTCATCGGGCGGCGATTCGACGACCCGTTGGCGGACGATGACGGTGTTGCGGATGATACCCGCGCACACGAAAAAGGCGCCGCGGAATGAACCGCGGCGCCTTTGATATTAGCCTGTCGCAGACGATCAGGTCTGCTGGATCGCCGAGAGTTCCCAGTCGCTGCCGCGCGGCCGCACGAAGGTCCAAACCTCGGTCGCCTCGGTCGGCTGCTCGCTGCCCGCGACCAACCGGTTGGTGCCGCGCTCCAGCGTCTTGTCGACCAGCGAGAACCGCATCGCCACGCTGGCGTAGTCGGTTTCGCCCTCGCGCCAGGCTTCCGCGAGGTCGCCCTGCAGGAGCTTGACGTCGGAGACCTTGTTGATGTCGTTGCGGGTCTTGTTCTCCTCGAGATCCTTGGTGAAGTACGACACCATTTCGGGCGTCGCCAGCGTGTGCAGCTTGGCGACATCCTCGTTCGACCATGCGGTCTGAACATCGCCGAGCAACCGCTCGAAGGCCTCGTAGTCGGCCGGCTGGATCTCAAGCGGCGCGCTGCCCGATCCCAGGCCGAAGCCGGTTCCGGTTCGCAGGGAGTTCAGCGGTCCGCCGGGGCCGACTGCGGCTCCGGGCGCCGGGCCGGCATACGCCGAGGCCGTGGCGGGGGCGTGACGGCGCTGCCACCACGACATCGCCAGCTTGACCACGATCAGGATCAGGCCGATCTGCAGGACGAGGCCGATGATCGACGACAAGCCGCCGAGGCCGGAGAACAATCCGCCGCCGAACAGCATGCCGAGCAGGCCGGCGCCGAGGAAGCCGGCGGCGAGGCCGCCGAGCATGCCCATGCCGGGCCGGTTGAAGAAGCCGCCCTTGGCAGCCGCACCCGCGGCCGCGGGACCGGCCATTCCGGGGCTGCCCGGCTGGGTCATGGTGCGGTTCATCGGTTGCGCCGCGTTCGGCGCGGTGGCGGTGGGCGGCGGTGCGGAATAGGTCCTCGATCCTCGGGAACCCGAGCTGCCGCCACCGCCCGGCCGGGCGTCGGCCGCGGAGATCGCGACCATCACCGGAACCGCCAACGATAGGACGACGGCAAGGGCCTGGACGATGCCGCGCGTACGCTGCGTGAATTTCATGGTCTGTTTCCTCAATATCCCCAGCAGGGGGAAGCAGCCACTAAGATGGGCAGCGCTGCCCAAAAGTGAAGCCGCCATAGGGACGCACCGCTGCGGCCCTCGGTCGCGGGGATGCGTCAATTAGGCAGGTATATCCGCGGGCTAGGTCAGGTGGGCGACTCAGACCACGGTCGCCTTTTTTCCGTTTCCCGGGCACAGCGCTCTACGACGGCGCCATGGTCTCCTTGACCTTGGCGACCAGCGCGCTGAGCGCGAACGGTTTGGCCAGGAAGGCAAACTGCTCGTTTTCCGGCAGGCTCTTGTCGAACGCCTCCTCCGCATAGCCGGAGACGAAGATGATCTTGAGGTTGGGATTGCGGATCCGCATCTCCCGCAGCAGCGTCGGGCCGTCCATTTCCGGCATCACCACGTCGGAAACCACGAGGTCGACCGCGCCGTTCTTTTCCTCCAGCGCCTCCATCGCCTCGATGCCGTTGGAGGCCTCGATCACGCTGTAGCCGCGCGAGCGCAGGCCGCGGGCATTGAGCGAACGCAGGCCCTCCTCGTCCTCGACCAGCAGGATGGTGCCCTGCCCGGTCAGGTCGGTTCTCGGCTTCGCCTCCGTCGGCGCCTTGGCCGCGTCGGTGGCCGCCACCGGCTCGGGCTGCACCTCCTGCTCGGCATGATGCCGCGGCACGAAGATGTGGAACGAGGTGCCGCGATCCGCCTCCGAGTCGACATAGATGAAGCCGCCGGTCTGCTTGACGATGCCGTACACCGTCGACAGGCCGAGGCCGGTGCCCTTGCCGACTTCCTTGGTCGAGAAGAACGGCTCGAAGATCTTGTCGACGATGTCGGCGGGAATGCCGGTGCCGGTGTCAGCAACATCGATCCGGACGTAATCCGCCGCCGGCATGCCCTTGTAGGCGAGCTGCCCGGATTCCTCCGTCGTCACGTTGGCGGTCCGTACCGTCAGCTTGCCGCCGTCGGGCATCGCATCGCGGGCGTTGACGGCGAGGTTGACGATCACCTGTTCGAACTGGGAGACGTCGACCTTCACCGCCCACAGGTCGCGGCCGTGCACGAGGTCGAGTTTGACCTTTTCGCCGATCAGCCGGCGCAGCAGCATGGTGAGGTCGCTCAAGGCGTCGCCGAGATCGAGCACCTGCGGCCGCAGCGTCTGGCGGCGCGAGAAGGCCAATAGCTGCCGCACCAGCGTCGCGGCGCGGGTGGCGTTCTGCTTGATCTGCATGATGTCCTGGAACGACGGGTCGGTCGGCTTGTGCGCGTTCAGCAGGAAGTCGTTCGCCATCATGATGGCGGAAAGCACGTTGTTGAAATCGTGGGCGATGCCGCCGGCGAGCTGGCCGACCATGTCCATCTTCTGCGACTGGTTGATCTGGTTTTCCAGCGTGCGCCGCTCGGTGGTCTCCAGCAGGTAGACGATGGCGGCCTCGGTCTCGCGTTCGTTCTCCTCGACCGCGGTGACGAAGAATTGCCCCCAGCGCTCCTTCGGCCCATCGAGCATCGCCTCGACCGGCGCGATATCGCCCTGCCCCTCCGCCGCCTGGTTGATGGCCGCGATCAGCAGATGGCGGTCGCGCGGATTGACCGCGCGGAAGATCGATGTGCCGGAAGCGCCGTCGGAATTCAGGCCTTGGGCCAGCTTGGCGTAGCGGGCATTGGCGCGCACCACCGCGCCGGCGCGGTCCACGGTCGCGATCGCCATCGGGGTATGATCGAAGAAGCGCATGAAGCGGACTTCGGCGGCGCGCTGCGGATCGGAATGCTCGTCGCGGGCCCGGCTGATCACCAGCGTGCGCGAGGCGCCGGGCACGCCGTCGGCCCCGAACGCCAGCTTGTGATAGAGCCGCACCGGCATGGTCTTGCCGCCGCGCATCCGCAGGTCGATGTCGAGCACCTCGGTCTTGACCTCGCCGGGCACCGCCGCGATCGAGGTCAGCAATGAGGCGCCGTCGCCGGACACGATGTCGGTCAGCTTCAGGCCGCCATTGCCGATTTCCGCGAGGTCGTGATCCAGCCAGTTCGCCAGCGTGGCGTTGACATAGACGAGGTCGCCGCCGGCATTGACCGAGAAGAACCCGCACGGCGCGTGATCGAGATATTCGATGGCGTGCTGCAGTTCCTGGAACACGTCCTCCTGCCGCTCGCGGTCGCGGGTGATGTCGGCGATCGACCACACCGCGTATTTCGCCTCGCGCTTGCTCTGGCCAAGCGGGCGGACCCGCATTCGCAGCCAGCGGCCATGGCTGCCATCGGTGCCGGCGATGCGGACCTCTTCCTGCTGCCGCTTGCCTTCGCGCGCCGCCTTGAGCAGGCGGAATACCGCTTCCGAAACGTCGGGATTGCCGATGAAGACCCGCTCCACCGGGCGCGCGTCCTGCGCGGTCGCGGCCCCCGTCAGCGCCAGATAGGCGGCGTTGGAATAGACCACATGGCCGCGGGAATCGGTCACCGCCAGCCCGTCATGGGCGTGATCGGCGATCCGGCTCATCACCGGATCGTCGGCGGCGCGATCGGCGAAACGGATGATGCCGGCGGCGAAGGCGAACAGGTTGAACAGCCCGACCATCGCCAGCAGCGCCAGCAGGCCGAGGATATAGGGCTGCGCCTGGGAGCGGCCGATGGTCATCAGCGCGACCGCCACCGCGACCATCGCAAAGGCCACCAGCAGCACCAGAACGATGCTGCCGTTCCGCCGCGCCGGCTCGTGGGCGGCGAAGGGCTGTGGTGCGGGATCGTTGTCAGGTTCGGCGGTCATGCCAGTGGATAGAGCCTGTCGACATCAATGTTACGCGCCTGCGCGCGCTGCCGGGCGCGCTTTTGCGCGCCCGCTCCTGAGTGCCTGAATCGGGCCTGCCAACGCAAGGCCGTCACATCAGCTATTTCGCCCGCCGCGGTCATTTCCAGCCTGTCCCGGGAGCGCCGGCTAGCGCCGGATTCATGCCGGCCGGCCGGAAAGCCCGCGCTTGAGGCCCATGACGTAGCCGATAATTTCGGCGACCGCATGGTAATGTTCCACCGGGATTTCGCCATCGACCTCCACGGTCGCATGCAGCGCCCGCGCCAGCGGCACGTTCTCCACGATCGGGATGTCGTGTTTGCCGGCGATTTCCCGGATCTTGAGCGCCAGCGTATCGATACCCTTGGCCACGCAGATCGGCGCCGGCATGCCGCGTTCGTAGCGCAGCGCCACCGCGTAATGGGTCGGGTTGGTGATGATCACGGAGGCCTGCGGAACCGCGGCCATCATCCGCTTCTTCATGCGCTGCTGGCGCAGCTGCCTGAGCTTGCCCTTGATGTGCGGGTCGCCTTCGGACTGCTTGTACTCCATCTTCATGTCCTGCAGCGACATCTTCTGCCGCTCGAACCAGGTCCGGTACTGAAAGAAGAAATCGCCGATCGCGACCACCGCGAGCATCGCCACCACGGCGCCCATCAGTTGCAGCGTCAGGCTGGTGGTGACGACCATGATCGACGAAACGTCGAACCGCACCATCGCTTCCAGGCGATAGCGCTCCGGCCACAGCACCGCCATCATCACGGCGCCGAGCGCGATCACCTTGAAAAGGCCCTTGACGAAATTCGCAAGTCCCTGCTTGCCGAAAATCCGCTTGAAGCCGGCGCCCGGCGACACCTTGTTGAATTTCGGCTTGAGCGACTCGCCCGACCACACCAGCCGGTGCTGGATCATGTTGCCCGCGATCGCCGCCAGCGCGAACATCAGGAACGGCACGCCGAGCGCCGCGATCAGCGCATATCCGAGGCTCTGCGACAGCGCCATCAGGCCCGCCCCGTCGGTGCGGATCATCCATGAATTGGCGACCAGATTGCGCAACGGCGCCAGGATGCCGCTGCCGATCGATCCGTGAAAGGACGACAGCACCAGCGTGGCGCCGGCCAGCACGAACCAGGTATTGACCTCCTGGCTCTTGGCGACGTCGCCTTTTTCGTGGGCGTCATCCAGACGTTTTTGGGTCGGGTCTTCTGTTTTGTCTGAGGAGTCATTCTCGTCGGACATGGATCAAGCCTTTACCTGAGCGGTATCAGCTGATGCATGACGCCGATGAAATAATCGAGGAACGTTCCCATCATCGTGACGAGGACGAGCGCCAGGATCAGGAAGCCGGCGAGAATCGACAGCGGCACGCCGACGAAATAGACCTGCATCTGCGGCATCAGCCGCGCCAGCACGCCAAGCCCGATATTGAAGACGATACCGAACACCAGGAACGGCGCCGACAGCTGGATCCCGATCTTGAAGGCGGCGGTGAAGGCGCGGGTGGCGAGCGAGGCGACATCGCCGCTCGCCATCAGCTCGCCCGGCGCAAAGATCGAATAGCTGTCGTTGAGCGCTGCGATCACGAGATGATGGCTGTCGGTGGCGAACAGCAGCGTCACGCCGAGGATGGTGAGGAAGTTTCCGATCAGGAGCCCCTGCTGCCCCTGGGTCGGATCGACCGAGGTGACGAATCCGAGGCCGAGCTGCTGGGCGATCACCGATCCCGCGACCTGCAGCGCCGACAATGTCACCCGCGCGGTGGCGCCGAGCACCACGCCGATGACGATTTCGTGCATCATCAATACCAGCAGCGCCGTGATCGACTGCATGTCGATGTTGTAGGCGGCGCGGTGCAGCGGCAGGATCACCAGCGTCAGCAGCAGCGCGATCGCCAGCTTGATGCGAACCGGAATATTGGCCTCGCCGAGCCCGGGCAACAGCATCACCATCGCGCCGATGCGGGCAAATACCAGCATGAAGGCGGCGGCGAGTGCCGGCAGCAATGAAATGTCGATGCGCATGATTCACGCGCATAGTGCCTCAACCGCCTATGATTCGCGACGATATCCGCATCATGTAGCCGTGCAGCGACTCCGACATGAACGGCAGCGCCAGCAGCAGCGTGACGAAGATCGCCAGGATCTTGGGCACGAACACCAGGGTCTGTTCCTGGATCTGGGTCAGCGCCTGGAACAGCGACACGACGACGCCGACCACGAGGCCGACCACCATCAGCGGCGACGACACAATGACGATGGTCCAGATCGCATCGCGCGCCACGTCGAGGGTTTCAGCACCGGTCATTGTTGTTTTTCCGTTGTCGGACTTGTTTCAGTCATCGCGAATGGAGAGTGGCGAATAGCGAATGGAATTTGTCGCTATTCGCCACTCGCTACTCCCTATTCGCCCCGATCAGATCGGCATCCGCATGATGTCTTCGTAGGACTGGATCATCCGGTCGCGCACCGACACCAGCGTCGAGACCGCGACGTCGGTTTCGGCCACCGCCGTCACCACGTCCATCACGTTGGCCTTGCCTGTCGTCATCGCCACCGTCTGCGCGTCGGATTTGCGGCCGGCCTCCATCACGCTGCCGATCGCCTCCTTGAGCACCGCGCCGAAGGATTGACCGCCAGCGATTTCGGCGCCCTTGCCGGCGGCGCCAGCGCCGGCGCTGCTGGTCATGCGGGCAAGTGCGGCGTAGGCATTTGCAGCGACTGTGGGTGAAGCCATGGTCTGGGGTTTCCTGTTCAGGCCTTGAGGATGTCGAGCGTGCGTTGAATCATCCGGCGCGTGGCGCTGATGATGTTGAGGTTCGCCTCGTAGGATCGTTGCGCTTCGCGCATATCGGCCGTTTCGATCACCGAATTGACGTTGGGATATTTGACGTTGCCGGCAGCATCCGCCGCCGGATTGGAGGGCTCGTATTTGACCCGGAACGCCGACGCGTCGGGCCTGACCCTGCCGAGCGTCACGACCCTGGCATCCAGCGAGCGATCGAGTTCGGAGCTGAATGTCGGCACCTTGCGGCGATAGGGATCGCCGCCGGCGGTCTGCGCGGTGGAATCCGCGTTGGCGATATTTTCCGAGAGCACCCGCATCCGCCCCGCCTGCGCGCGCAGGCCTGATGTCGCGATGCTCATCGAGCGGCCGAAATCATTTCCATCGCTTGCCATGATCGCGTTTCCTTAAAACTCAGCGCTTGCCGATGGCGGTTTTCAGAAGCCCCAGGCTGCGGCTGTAGAGCGAGGTGGCCGCGGCGTAGTCCATCTGGTTGGCGGAGACCTTGAGCATCTGGTCTTCGAGATTGACGGCGTTGCCGGCCGGCCTGGTATGGAACCCGGCCCGGCCGTGCTGCGCGAAAGTGTCTCCGCCGCCGGCGGGCGCGATGTGGCTGGTGCTGGTGCGCATCATCGCCAGCGCTCCCATCGCCGCGGGGCTGGCGCCGTTGCTATCGAACTTCGGCTCGACCAGATCGCGCGGCCTGAAATTCGGCGTGTCGGAATTGGAGATGTTTTCGGCGAGCACGCGCTGGCGCTCCTGGTGCCACTGCATCTTGGTGCGCAGCGCCGACAAGACCGGAAGATCGTTGATAGCCATCGCATCCGCCCCGTTGCCTCCGGGGCACGGCGCCGCTGAGGTAGGCAGAATTTGCCGTGTGTATGGTTAACAACGGGTTAAAATCGCCTGATGTAACCGTGGCAACCGGCCACTGCCGGGTGCGGATGGTGTTCCCGCTGCAAGCCGAGCGCATTTTTGCCACGAAATCTGCGTTAACCCAACCGAGTCGATGCCGTTGGGGCGCTCAGAAGTCGTTTTGGCTCAAGCGATTCTTGGTTTATTAAGATGCGTGGGCGGCACTTCTCTTGCCGTGGGGAATTAAGACATAGGGCTGGGCGCGCTTCGTTTGGCCGTCGGACGGATCGGTTCCGGTCCGCATTCGCCCAAGCAGAAGTTTGACGACAGCTGTACTGGCCGGGGACTGAGCTATGCAGGGACCACTTACATTCTTCTTGGCTTTCGTGGCCGTGCTGGCCCTGATCGGCGTCGCCGCCTGGCTGGTTCGCCGATTCGCCACCAACCGCCTCGGCGCCAATACCAATCGCGGGCGGATGCCGCGGCTGGCGGTGATCGACGCCGCCGCGGTCGACGGCCGCAGGCGGCTGGTGCTGGTGCGGCGCGACAACATCGAGCATCTGCTGATGATCGGCGGGCCCACCGACATCGTCGTGGAAGCCAATATCGTGCGCGCCACGCCCGGACGGGAGCAGGCGCCACGCCCCGCGGTCGGCGGCACCGAGCCGTCGCCCCGGATCGCGCCGCTGCCCGATACCAGCTGGAGCGATGGCGAGGGCGCGCGGACCGATATGTTCGACCACGCCGAGCCGCAAATGCCCGAGCCGCCGCCGCGGCCGGTTCGTCCCTCGTTTGCCGACGAAGTGCGCCGCCCGGCGCCGCCGCCGATGCCGGAACGGCGCCCCGAGCGCATCGATCCGTTGGCCGGTTTCGCGCCGGAGCCGCTGGGCGGCCGGCCCGAGCCTCGCCCCGAACTGCGGCCGGAACCGATGCCGTCGCGGGTCACCTCGCGCAGCGAGCCCATGATGCCGCGGCCGCCGCGCCCCGAACCGCCGAAGGCGCCGCCGCGCGCGTCCGGGCCCGCGCCCGAACGGGTCACTGCGCCGCCACCGCCTCCTCCGGCGCCCCCGCCGCCGCCTCCCCCGGCGCAGTCCAGCGCCGACCAGAATCTCGCCGAGATGGCGCAACGGCTGGAAGCCGCCCTGCGCCGGCCGGCCGGAGAAACCGTGGCGCCGCCGGTGGCGCCCGAACCGCCGCAAGGCCGGGCCGCGCCGCGCAGCGAGCCGGTCGCGCCGCCGGCGCCAGCGCCGGCGCCGGCGAAGAGCGGCTTTGAGAATCTCGAAGACGAGATGGCGTCCTTGCTGGGCCGTCCAAAGAACCCTTCGTGAGGCCGCCGGCCTCCCCGCGTAGAGTTGTTTTATTCCTTGCCACACTGATAGCCGCCGGATCGCTGACAGGTCCGGCGTTCGCGCAGGACATCAGCATCAACCTCGGCGGCGGTGGCGGCGGCGTCACCGAGCGCGCGATCCAGATGATCGCGCTGCTGACGATCCTGTCGGTCGCGCCGTCGATCCTGATCATGATGACGTCGTTCACCCGGATCGTGGTGGTGCTGTCACTGCTGCGCACCGCTTTGGGCACCGCGACCGCGCCGCCGAATTCCGTCATCATCGCGCTGGCGATGTTCCTGACCGCGTTCGTGATGGGCCCGGTGCTGCAGAAATCCTATGACGACGGCATCAAGCCGCTGATCGCCAACCAGATCGGCATCGAGGAAGCGCTGCAGAAGGCGTCGGTGCCGCTGCGCGGCTTCATGCAAAAGAAC
>Ga0193742_1002504_pt1 | contig 10556 bp, 9 predicted proteins | sample L2c1metaG_FD_165511 | JGI IMG/M metagenome (GOLD analysis project Ga0193742, IMG submission 165511) | Soil microbial communities from a riparian zone of the East river system, Colorado, United States - L2c1 | ecosystem: Environmental > Terrestrial > Soil > Riparian zone | place: USA: East River... | reverse complement strand
GCCTTCGTCTCCCCCGATGCCTTCACCCACAAGCGCGACGTGCTCCACCAGCACTGCCAGGACGTCGGACGCGACCCTGCGGAGCTGCGCTGCTCGGTCAACCTGATGCTGATGCTCGGCACCGAGCCGGGCTCCCTACCGGAGGAGCGGCGTGCCAGCGTGCTCGCCGGCAGCATCGAGCAGGTCGTCGATCGCCTCGACGAGTACGTCGACGCGGGGGCGGACCAGATCAATCTCGCCCTCGGCCACCCGTGGGACTTCGACGGCGTCGCGGACCTCGCCGGCGCGCTGAGCCTCCCCGCCGCCTAGCCCGCGTGCGCTGATGGAGATCATCGACGCCCAGATCCACGAGGCGACCCCCGCGGCGCCGTGGAGCCCGTGCCTCACCGACGACCAGTCCGCTGCGGCGGGCGCCGAGCTGGCGATCGCCGCCATGGATGCCGTCGGCGTGCGAGCGGCGGTGGTCAACAGCCTCCTGCCGACCGTGTCGGCCTACCTGGCCCGACACCCCGACCGGTTCGGTGGACTGCCGCACGCCGGTCCCCAGCTGCCCCTGCAGACGTCGGTCGATGAGTTCGTCGCCGAGCTGCGCGGCACCCCGGGCATCGTCGGCATCCGTCTGGTGATCGCCCACCCGAAGGACGCGTCGCGCGTCGAGCAGCTGCGCAACGGCGCCTACGAGCCGTTCTTCGCCGCCGCCGAGGCCCACCGCCTGCCTGTGTTCGTGCTGCTGCACGGCAGCCTGCGGGAGCTGCACCACGTCGTGCGGGCCCATCCGGAGCTGGTCGTGGTCGTAGATCACCTGGGCCTCTTCCACCCGCCCTGGCGGTCGGGGCCCGAGATCTTCGACGACATCCCCGAGGTACTGCAGCTGGCGCAGTTCCCGAACGTCGCGCTGAAGCTCACGGGCGCGCCGGCGCTCTCGGAGCGGGCCTACCCCTTCACCGACCTGTGGCCACACCTGCACACGATCCTCGACGGGTTCGGCGTCGGCCGCCTGATGTGGGGCAGCGACTTCACCCGCTGCCGCGGGCACCACAGCTACCGCGAGGCGGTCGACTTCCTCCTCCACACCGACGAGCTGTCGTCGGCGGACAAGGAGGCGCTCTTCGCCGGCTCGATCCGGAAGTGGTTGGGCTGGCCGGTGCCCGGCGGCGCCCAACCCTGAAGAGGAGGACCGATGTTCGATCTGACCGGTAGGCACGCGGTGGTCACGGGGGCGTCGAGCGGCATCGGCCGGGCGATCGCCACTGCGCTCGCCGGGGCGGGGGCCGACGTCGCCAGCCTCTACCTGACCGACCCCGACGGTGCCGCCGCGGCCGAGCGGGACATCGCGGCCGCCGGACGGGCGGCGCTGTTCGTCCAGGGCGACGTGTCGGACCACTCGCAGGTGGACGCCTTCGCCTCGGCGGTCGAGGAGCGGTGGGGCGCGATCGACATCTGGGTCAACAACGCCGCCCGGCTGATGGTGCGCGAGTTCGTCGACATGGATCCGGGCGAGTGGCACGCGCTGCTCGCCACCAACCTGCACGGCTACTACTACGGGTGCCGGGCCGCCGCCGCCCGCATGGTCCCCCGCGGGAAGGGCCGGATCGTCAACATCTCCTCGGTCACCCACATCCAGCCGGTGTCGGGCATGACCGCCTACGTCACCGCCAAGGCCGCGGTCCACGGTCTGACCAAGGCGCTGGCGGTCGAGCTCGGCCCGACGGGCGTGACCGTGAACGCCGTGGCTCCCGGCGCCACCGAGACGCCGCTCAACCGGGACGCGTTCACCGCCGAGGTGCGCAGCAACTACGGCGCCCGCATCCCGCTCGGACGCATCGCCGCTCCCGAGGAGGTGGCGTCGAGCGTCGTGTTCCTGGCCTCCGACGAGGCCGGCTACATCACCGGCCACGAGGTCCTCGTCGACGGCGGGCTGGCGCTCAACGGGACGATGGGCGTCGGCGAGATCCGCAACCCGGCAGCGTGATGGGACGCACGGTCCGCGTCGTCGCCGACGGCTACTCGTTCCTCGAGGGACCGCGCTGGCACGCCGGGCGCCTGTTCCTCTCCGACTTCTACACGCACCGGGTGCTGGCGCTCGGGCCCGACGGCAAGGTGACCACGATCTGCACGGTGGCCCACCAGCCGTCGGGGCTGGGGTTCGCCCCCGACGGTGCCCTGTTGATCGTGTCCATGCTCGACCGCCGGCTGCTGCGGCTCGACGACGACCGGCTGGTCACGGTCGCGGACCTGGGCGAGCACGCCGCCGGGCCGGCGAACGACATGGTGGTCGACCACCGCGGCCGCGCCTACGTCGGGAACTTCGGCGAACCGCTCCCCGACGGGACCCACGCACCGACGACGCTGGTGCGCGTCGACCCGGACGGCGACATCGCGGTCGCGGCGACCGACCTGGTCTTCCCCAACGGGATCGTCATCACGCCCGACGGCGGACGGCTCCTGGTGTCCGAGACGTTCGCCGGCAGGATCTCCGCCTTCGACGTCGACACCGCCGGTGAGCTGTCCGGGCGGCAGGTGTGGATGCAGTTCGACCACGAGAGCGGGCGGCTCCCCCTGCCTGACGGCCTGGCGCTGGACGCCGAGGGCGCCCTCTGGGTGGCCGACGCCACGGGATCCGGCCCGCTGCGCGTCGACGACGGCGTGGTCGTCGATCGCGTCGACACGGGCGACCTGTCCGTCTACGCGGTGGCGCTCGGGGGCGAGGACCGCCGCACGCTGTTCATGTGCGCCGCCCCTCCCCTGGGCTCGGTCGATCCCCGCACCAGCCGACTGTCCGTCCTTCTGGCCTGCCAGGTCGACGTCCCGGGCGCCGGGCTCCCCTAGGTCGCCGCGAGGAAGGCAGCGATCGCGTCGGCGACGAGCTGCGGGCCGGTGCTGATGGCGTAGTGCCCATGACCCTCGAGGGCGACGATGGAGCTGTCGTCCAGGGCCTCGTCCAGTGCCCGGACGGCGGCGACCTGCTCGGGTGCGCTCTCGCTGCCGAGCAGGAGGAGCGTCGGCAAAGAGACGGCCCGGTAGCGGTCGATGCTCGTCACGCGATCGACGGCGGCGACGGTCGGCACCAGCGTCGGGGCGAGCGTACACAGCACGGGCCAGACGGGCGATGCCCGCAGCGCGGCGAGATCGGGGGCGCCCTGCTGGGTCAGGAAGACCTCGAGGGCGTCGTCGTAGGCGCCCGAGGCCACCGCCTCGCTCAGGGTGGCGAAGCCTTCGCCCGGCAGCACGGGCCCGAGGATGGCCGACGCCGGCTCGTAGAGCACCAGTCGGCCGATCGTCTCTGGTCTCGCCTGCAAGGCCGCCTCGAGCGTGACGGTGGCACCGTAGGAGTGGCCCACCACCGTGGCGACCGGACCGACCGCGTCCAGGACGGCCAGCACGTCCTCGGCCTCACGCTCGATGGCATGGGGCCCGTGGCCCCAATCGCTCGAACCGTGTCCACGCCGGTCCATCAGGACCGACTCGTAGCGGTCCTCCAGGTGCGGGGTCACGCCGTTCTGCCCGGGAGCGAGGCCACCGGCGCGCCAGTACAGGCCGGTCCCCAGCCCACCGTGCACGTACAGGACCCGCGGCCCTCGGCCGATGGCGAGGTAGGAGATGCGGGTGCCGTCGGGGGATGCCACGCTCCCGCCGCGCACGTTGCCCTCGCTGTCTGCCACCTGGTTCATCCTCTCCCGCTAATCGGAATATATAGTCCGATACTAGGTTCCGGCAGGTCGGGGGGCAAGCGACTCGGTGGGGGTGACGAGCGCTCGACCCCGCCTTCCCTCTCGCGCGGATCCAGTGAGCTCGAACTCGCCCCGCAAGCGGATGTCACGGGCGGAGGTCCCGACCATGACCTCGATCCGGCCGGGCTCCACGACCCAGCCGGCCGGCGGGTCGTAGAGAGCGAGGCGGTCGGCGGCGACGTCGAAGGCGACCCGGGTCGTCTGGCCGGGTGCGAGTGTGAGACGCCGGAAGCCCTTCAGCTCGAGCGGCGGGCGGGCCGTGCGGCCGACCGCGTCGCGCAGGTAGAGCTGCACCACCTCGTCACCCTCGCCGGGCCCGACGTTCGCGACGCGGCAGCTCACGCTCACCCGGCCGGCGGTGGACGTGCGGGGCGGGTCGACGACGAGGTCCGAGAGCTCGAAGGTCGTGTAGCTGAGGCCGTGGCCGAAGGGGAACAGCGGGTCGTGGCTCCCCTCGTAGTAGATCCGCTGGTCGGGGACGAACGTGCCCGAGGGAGCGTTGTAGGGGCGGGGCAGTGACCCGACCGCCCGGGGAAAGCTCACCGGCAGCTTGCCGCCCGGGTTGGCGACGCCGAAGAGGACGTCGGCGATGGCCGCGGCTCCTTCCTCACCCGGGAACCAGGCCTCGACGATGGCGGCCACGATCGGGGTCATCCAGCCGAGGACGAACGGCCGCCCGTTGCACAGGACGACGACGACCGGCGTCCCGGTGGCCGCGACGGCTTCCACCAGCTGGCGCTGTACGCCCGGCAGCTCGCAGGTCATGCTGTCGAGGCCTTCGCCCACCGTGGCCCCGGTCATGATCCCCGCCTGGTCGCCCACGACCACGACGGCCACGTCCGACGAGTACGCCGCCTCCAGCGCCTCGGAGAAGCCGCTGGTGTCGGTGTCGGCGACCCCGCAGCCCCGGGCGAAGCGAAGGTGGCCGACGCGCTCCCGCAGTGCATCGAGCACGGTCGGCACCGACACGAGGACCTCGGGGGCGACCAGCTCGTCGGCCGAGGCCTGCCGCCTCGTGGACGTGGCGGGGTCGAAGGCGTCGGCGACGAGCTGGAGCGCTGCGGTAGCGACCGGGTAGCTGTAGTTGCCGAGCAGAGCGAGCGCCCGGTCGGCGTTGGGGCCGATGACCGCCACCGATCGCAGGTGGGGGCCGAGCGGCAGGACGTCGCCCTCGTTCTGGAGGAGGACGATCGAGCGGGTGGCGGCCCGCCGCACCACCCGCCGATCGGCCTCGGTGTCGAGCACGACGGGTGCGGCCGCCTCGTCGGCGTAGGGCTGCTCGAACAGGCCCAGCTCGAACTTCCCGCGCAGGACCCGGGCCACGGCACCGTCGACGACGTCCTCGGAGACCAGCCCCTCCTCGACGGCGGCGGCGAGCTCGGAGAAGCAGGATCCCGGCATGTCCATGTCGAGGCCCGACCGCAAGGCGAGCACGCCCGACTCCATCGGGCCCCCGGTCACCAGGTGCCGGGTGTGGAGCAGCGTGACGGCGCCGAGGTCGGACAGGACGATGCCCTCGAAGCCGTACTCCTCGCGCAGGACGGTCGTCAGCAGCTCCGGCGATGCCTGGACCGGTACCTGGTCGATCTGGTGGTAGGTCGACATCACGCCCCGCAGGTCGGCATCGCGGATCGCCATCTCGAACGGCAGGCCGTGGACCTCGTGGAGCTCCCGGGTGCCGAGGTGTGCCGGCTGCATGTGTCGCCCGCCCTCGCTCGCCCCGTGGGCGACGTAGTGCTTGGCCACCGCGGCGACGCCACCCTGCCGGGCCCCTTGCACCCCGCGGACGTACGCGGTGGCGAGCGAGCCGACCAGGTACGGATCCTCGCCGTAGGTCTCCTCGATCCGCCCCCAGCGCGGATCTCGGGCGACGTCGAGGACCGGCCCGAGCGCCTGACGCAGGCCGAGGGACGTCATCTGGCGGCGCACGAGTCCCCCGAGCTCCTCGACGAGGTCGGGGTCCCAGGTCGAGGCCTGCCCGAGCCCGTCGGGAAGGATCGTCGCCCCGTCGACCTGAAGGCCGCACATCACCTCCTCGGAGAACAGCGCCGGGATGCCGAGCCGGCTCGCCTCGACGTAGGCGCGCTGGTGGGCGTTCACGTGACGCACGGCCTCCTGCGGGGTGAACCGGCCGGCCCGGACGAAGTGGGTGATCGCCCCCGGCGGCGCCGCCCCGGGCGCCGGCTCGGGCGGCACCGTCGGGCCCCACAGGCAGCGCATCTGCTCGATCTTCTCGGACAGGGTCATCCGACCCAGGAGGTGGGCGACGCGTTCGGCGGTCGGTGCCGTCGGATCTCCAGCGACGTCGCTCACGGCTGTGTCAGCCGTCGCACCGCCGGCACGACGCTGTGGACGCCCCGCCGTGCCGTCTCCTCCAGGTCCGCGACCGCGATCCCGCGGCGGCGGGCGACTTCGGACAGATGGCCGACGTCCTTCCGCACCAGCGCCTGTGCGTGTTCGGCAAGGTCCAGGGGGATGCGTCGCGCGAGCGCGTCGAGGGCGAAGCTCGACCCGCTGCTCGCCAGGACGAGATCGACCATCAGCGGCACCTCCAGGCCGAAGGCGTCGGCGAGCGCCAGCATGTCGCCGGCGTTCTTGAGGTTGGCGGCGTAGAGCGCGTTGTTGACGAGCTTGGCCACCTGGCCGGAACCGGCGGCGCCGAGGTAGGCGATCGCGGCGCCGAAGCTCTCGAAGACCGGTCGCGCCCGCTCGTAGGCGTCCCGATCGCCGCCGGCCATCACCGTCAGGCTGTGGTCGCGGGCGCCGGCGCCTCCACCGCTGACGGGCGCGTCGAGGACGAACACACCGTGGCGGCGGGCTCGCGCCGCGAGGGCCTCGCTCGCCTCGGGTGAGCCGGTGCCGTGGTTGGCCACGATGCCGCCCGGGGCCATCGACTCGAGCAGGCCGCCCGTCACGAGGACCTGCTCGACGTCCCGGTCGTCGCCGAGGCACAGGCCGACCAGGTCGCACGCCCGTCCCAGGCCGACGAGGTCGTCGGCGACCGTGTGCGCCAAGCCGGCGACCGCATCCAGTGACCGCGGGCGTCGCGCCCACACGTGCAGGGACCACCCGGCCTCGGCGATGGCACGAGCCATCGGGGCACCTTGGTCGCCGAGGCCGACGAAGCCGACCTGCACGACCGGGCGGGCGTTCACCGTCGCTCCCAGGTGACGTCGGCGCGCTCGCGGTCCCAGGTCGAGGGCGTGCAGCCCTCGTCGCGGAGCCGGTGCTTGAGGACCTTGCCGACGGCGCTGGTCGGCAGTGCCTCCCGGAACTCGATGTAGCGAGGGAGGGCGAAGTAGGGGACACGCTCCTTCGACCACTCGAACAGCTCCTCGGGCGCGAGTGCCGATCCGTCGGCGAGGACGGCGGTGACCTTCACGTCGTCCTCGCCGAGCTCGGAGGTGACGGCGTGCACGGCCACGTCGGCGATCGCCGGGTGGCCGATGTAGGTCGCCTCGAGCTCCTGGCTGGAGATGTTCTCGCCCCGTCGTCGCAGGTAGTCCTTCTTCCGGTCGACGAAGTGCAGGAAGCCGTCGTCGTCGAACATCCCGAGGTCGCCGGTGCGGAGCCACAGGTCGCGGGTGGCGGCGACGGTGGACTCGGGCTGCTTCCAGTAGCCGTCGAACATCACGTTCGGGCGCCGGGGGCGGGCGACGATCTCGCCGACCTCGCGGGGAGGGAGCTCGCGATCGTCGGCGTCGAAGATGCGCACGTCGAAGTCACGGTCGTTGCGCCGCCCCGAGGTGCCGGGCGCCTCGGGCTCTCCGTGGCGCAGTGTCGTGAGGGGGACCGCCTCGGTGAGGCCGTAGGTGCCGCCCCCGACGCGCCGGACGCCGAACCGCTCACGCCACGTCTGCTGCAGCTCGGCCGGGAACGGTGCGCCGTGGACGACGCGGATCTGTCCGTGGCACCGCGCCATCTCCGGCGTGTCCGGCATCGCCGCGATCAGCGCTCCCATCGACCCGAGCAGGTTCACCACCCGTGCTCCGGTGCGTTCGATCTCCGGCCAGAACCGCGACACCGAGAAGCGGGGCGCGATCGCGGCCGTCCCCTGCACCATCAGCGTGCCCGCGATGGTGTTGCCGATCAGGTTGAAGTGGTACATCGGCAGCGGGCTCCAGTTGAGGTCGTCGCCGCAGCGGTCGGTCTGCTCGAGGAACCGGCGGGCCAGGTTGACGACGTAACCGTGGGAGATGACGCAGCCCTTGGAGGGCCCGGTCGTCCCGCTCGTGTACACGAGCAGCGACACGTCCGACGCCGTCGGCTCGATCGGGCCGGCTGTCCCTCCCCCGCTGCAGAGCTCGGCGAGCGACTCGACCGCACACCCGCCGGCCCGGTTGCGGGGAACTTCATCCCCGCGGACCACGAGCCGCTCCAGCGTGCCGACGCCGCCCTCGACGGCGACGAAGCGATCGACGAAGTCGGCCTCGCAGAGCGCGACGCGAGCTCCGGAGTCGGCGAGGACGTGTCGGAGGAACTCGCCGCGCAGGGCGGTGTTGATGCCGACCCAGATGGCGCCGATCATGTTGGCCCCGAACCAGGCGGCGACGCTGTCGCTGTTGTTGTCCAGCATCGAGACGACCGTGTCGCCCTTCGCCACGCCGGTGCTCCGCAGGCCCTGAGCGATGGCGGCGGCCCGGCTCCAGACCTCGGCATAGGTGAACGACGTGCCGTCGAAGTCGAGGAAGGCCTGGTCGGGCACCTTCTCGGTGGCTTCGTGCAGGAGCCGCAGAGCGCTGTCGGTCGCATCGCTCACGCCCCAGTCGGTTCCCGTCACGTCCGTGTCTCCTCGCGTCGCTGCCATCGTTGCCTCGGGCCCCTGTCCGTCACGAGGGGACATAGCCACCGTTCACGGCGACCGTCTGGCCCGTCACCCAGTCGCCCGCGGGGGAGGCCAGCCACAGCACGGCTCCGGCGACGTCCTCCGGGGTTCCCAGGCGCCGCATCGGATAGCGGGCGATCGCCCGACGAGCCGCGGCATCCGGCTCCTGCCCGGCTGGGGCGATGGAGCCGAGCGACACGCAGTTGCACGTCACCCCGTGCGGGCCGACCTCCTTGGCCAGCGCCCGGGAGAAGCCCATCGCTCCTGCCTTGGCCGCCGAGTAGGCGGCCATGCCCGGCTCGCCGACGCGCCCGGCATCCGACACGATCGAGATGACGCGCCCCCACCGTTGGTCGACCATGTGCTCGAGGACGAGCCGGGAGCAGTGCAGGACGCCGTAGAGGTTGAGGGAGATGAACCTGTCCCAGTCGGGCCGGGTCGTCTCGACGAAGGGCGTCGCCCGGATGCCCGACGGCGGCAGGCCCGCGTTGTTGACGAGGACGTCCACCGGACCCACCCGCGCCGCGACGCTGCGGACCATGTCCTCGACCTCGTCCGGCTCGGTGATGTCCGCGGCCACCGTCACGGCCTGTCCCCCGGCCTCGCGGATCGATTCGGTCACGCCGTCGGCCCGGTCGGCGGCGAGGTCGTTGACCGCCACGGCGGCACCGCGGGCCGCGAGGGCCCGGGCGATGGCGGCTCCGACGCCCTGGCCGGCCCCGGTGACCAGGGCGACACGTCGGGACAGGTCGTCCACGGGTCAGACCCCGAGCATCCGGCGGCCGATGAGCTCCTTCATGATCTCGTTCGTCCCTCCGTAGATCGACATGACCCGCCCGTCGCGCCAGGCCCGGGCGATGGGGTACTCCTCCATGTAGCCGTAGCCCCCGTGGAGCTGCAGGCAGGTGTCGAGCACCCGCCGGTTGAGATCGGTGCACCACCACTTCGCCTCGGCCGCCTCCTCCGCGGAGAGCTCGCCGCGGTTCAGCGCCTCGATCTGGCGGTCGACGAAGGCGCTCCCCACGTCCAGCTCCGTGCGCATGGTGGCGAGCGCGAACCGGCTGTTCTGGAACGAGCCGATCGGCGACCCGAAGGCGTGGCGCTCCTTGCAGTACTCCAGCGTCCAGCCGAAGGCGGCCTCCGCGTGTGCCAGCGCGACCACGGCGATCCCGAGCCGCTCGGAGGGCAGGTTCTCGACGAGGTACCGGAATCCCTGGTTCTCCTCGCCCAGCAGGTTGGCGGCGGGGACGGCGACGTCGTCGAAGAACAGCTCGCCGGTGTCCGCCGCGTGCTGGCCGACCTTGTCGAGGTTGCGACCCCGCCTGAACCCGGGCGTGCCCGACTCCACGACGAGCAGGCTCAGCGCGCGGCCACGGTCGCCGGAGTCGCCCGTCTTGCAGGCGACGACGACGAGGTCGCTGCTGTGGGCGCTGGAGATGAAGGTCTTCGCGCCGCTCAGGACGTAGGTGTCGGCGTCGCGGATCGCGCGGGTGGCGATGGCGTTGAGGTCGGAGCCGGTGCCGGGCTCGGTCATGGCCACGGTGGCCAGGAGCTCTCCGGAGGCGAGCCCGGGGAACCACCGGGCCCGCTGCTGCTCGTCGGCCACCGACCGGAGGTAGGCGACCGCGACGTTGTGGTTGAGGATGCCCTGGCCGGCGTTGAGCATCCCGCTGGCGCCGAACTCCTCCTGGATGACGGCTTCGAACCGGAAGTCGGCCGAGCCGCCGCCGCCGAACTCCTCGGGAATCGTGAGGCCCAACAGGCCGGCGGCCCCGGCATGCCGGTAGAGCGCCCGGTCGACGATGCCGGCCCGCTCCCAGTCTCCGAAGTGGGGGGCGACCTCGCGTTCGATCAAGGTCCTCACGGTCTTCCGGAACAGCTCGTGGGCTTCGTCGTACAGCGTCCTGCGCATCACGGTGATCCTGACTCTGGGTGGCGGCGGGCGGCCGTGACCGACTCGACCCGGCGGGCGATCTCGGCTGCCGCCTCGGCCACGGCGG
>Ga0193742_1002503_pt1 | contig 10557 bp, 7 predicted proteins | sample L2c1metaG_FD_165511 | JGI IMG/M metagenome (GOLD analysis project Ga0193742, IMG submission 165511) | Soil microbial communities from a riparian zone of the East river system, Colorado, United States - L2c1 | ecosystem: Environmental > Terrestrial > Soil > Riparian zone | place: USA: East River... | reverse complement strand
CATTCTTCCTGACGCGCAGTACTTCAACTCCGTTGTGCCATTAGAAGAGGGAGATGTTCTAGCAATGTATACGGATGGCGTCTCCGAACAGGAGAACGCATCTGAAGAGCAGTTCTCCGTCGACCGTCTGAAGGCAGTTGTAGTGAGAGATGAAAAAACGACAGCCTCGGTAATTGTGGATGCGGTTGCCGATGCTGTCGCGGATTGGGCGGGTTCGATCGAACAGGAGGACGATCTCACCATCGTAGTAGCGAAGGTTCGTTAAAACCTACGGTTTGGATCCCTTTTCCGGAGGAGACTTCTGGTCTTCTTCAGGGAAGGTCACTTGCGATCCAACGGGCAACTGCTGCGATTCGCGGGGTCGATTTGGGAACCTGGCTGATCCTGAGGGGACTTGCCGTCTTCAAATTATCGGCATGGCTGCAGACGTATTGGTGGAGCGGACGTCAATTCTCTCTCATATTCGATGAAACACGGGAATTGGTCCCATTTAAGGACATTCGCAGACTTCTGTAAGGTCAACCTGATACAGTTTCATCCCGGCGAACCACAGGATCTTGCCTACGCGCTTCTTGCCTACGTTCCCAACTTTACACAAGGCAAGGTGGGAATGTTGTTACAGAAACATGGAATTGCGGGTGTTCAAGAAATAGGCTTTCTTTAGATCAGGCTTGCCGATATCTGAGGGGAGAGATCATGGGAACAAGGCGGATAGAAGCGAATCGTTTATCTTTGGCGGCCGTCCACCTTTTGATAGCCCTCTTATGCGCCGTTCAACACGCTCGTGGACAGGCGTGTGAGCCAATCCCTGTCGGCAGCGATGATGGCTTGAGTAAATCTCCTCAAAACTATTCGCTGTTGTATGAGAACGATGACGTACGAGTTCTGGAAGCAATAATTCCGCCTCGCTCGAGTCAGGCCATGCATGCGTTCACTCGTCCCGCCGTGCTCTATCTTCCCGTTAGCGTCAAGAGCAAAACATATTCTCCCGGCGTAGACAATCCAATTGAACACGAAGAAGATAAGGACTTTCGTCCTGTTGCAATGCGCATTGCGCCTGCTGGCCTCTACAGAACGCAGAACCTTAGCAACCGTCTGTTTTCCGGACTGAGGGTGGAACTCAAGCATCCCGGCTGCGGACTCAAGACAGATTCGCTAGCTCAACCACTCAGCGCCTCTTCTGCAGAAACCGAAGCTGCCAATGATCGCTTTCGTATCCTTTACGAGGACAGTGAAATTCGGGTCGCCGACGTATGGATAGAGTCCGGACAAGAGCCGTCATTGAGCGACACGTTGGGATTCTATTACTTTCCGCAAAAGGAAACCGCAAAGGCTCCATGAGCCTAAGGCTACGAGCGAGTCAAAAAGTCAAAATCTTGTGCCTATCGACTCCCTGCAGCGCACCCTGGAAAATAATGTCGAATTAAAGAAGCGGGTACACGCGGTTCTCTTCCAACTGAAGTACAGAGCAGCAACCTAATCCGCAGCCGGCTGTCTCGTCTGACCGTTTCGGTTATCGAGTGTAAGCCTGGAAGTGTTGATCCAATTGAATGCGGTGCGATCCGAATTCCTCGCTGTACCTCGCTTGAGGGAACGGAGATCTGGTGGGCCCACCAGGACTTGAACCTGGAACCAAAGCATTATGAGTGCTCTGCTCTAACCAATTGAGCTATGGGCCCTTACTCGACACCGATGTTCGCTGCCGAAAGTTATCGTAACGGACCGTGGTCAACCGTAATGTAGGGATTATGAGTCCCCTGCTCTAACCGTTGAGCTACAGGCCCGCGAAGGCGGTTTTTCCCAATGCAGGGCCAGGCTGGCGCCAGATCTGCTTTTGGTCTTCTTCAGTTTCGCATAGTGGATGGGTTTGGCGCGCGCTTGCTCAAGGAACTGTTCTGATTGCTATGGACTTTTCCCCGGGTGGAGCGCAGAATAGCGGCATCTCGCCCGTTCCGGCAGAGTCCGCGAAGACTCGCCCCTTGGCGATTTCCCCCGATTCAGATTCGAAAGATCCGATTCCTGCTGCTGACGCACCTTGTCTGCAAGCAGCCGTGGTTCCATCCGCAGTCCTTCACCCGCAAAGGAGCACGAGATGACGCATCGTCTGAACCGTCGTAACTTTCTCCGCATGGGCGCCGCTTTGCCGGTGGCCTCCTCTGTTCTTCCCGCGATGGCGCGCTCGGCGTTTGCCGCGCCTGCCGCTGCGGGCGTCCCCGCTGTCGGCTTTATCGACACGCCAGCGAATGTCGCGCTGCTTAACATCAATGAATATCCCTCGGGCCCGACTCCTGCCGCGGTCGCGGTGATGCATCAGATGGCGACCAACGGAAACCGCTACTTCATGGGCGAGACGAAGAAGGTTGCAGAGCAGGTGGCGGCGTACCACGATCTAAAGCCAGGGTACGTGACGCTGTACGCGGGATCGAGTGAGATCCTCAACTTTACGGCGCTTGCTTTTACCTCGCCGGCGAAGTCGCTGGTGACCGCCGATCCTACCTTCGAGCAGACCTGGCGCGTGGCCGAGTCCAACGGGGCGAAGGTTCACAAGGTTCCGTTGCAGTCCGATTACGGCTATGACATGAAGGCGATGGTGGCGGCCGATCCGAACGCCGGACTCTTCTATATCTGCAATCCGAACAACCCGACGGGCACGTTGGTGAAGCGGGCCGACATCGAGTGGCTGCTGGCGAACAAGCCTGCCGGGTCGGTGGTGCTGGTGGATGAGGCGTATATCCACTTCTCGGATGCGGAGTCGGTGCTCGACCTTGTGGCCAAGGACAAGGATCTGATTGTTTCGCGCACGTTCTCGAAGATCTACTCGATGGGTGGACTACGGTTTGGTTATGCTTCGGCGCGGCCGGACCTTGCGGAGAAGCTGCATCACTTCGGGGTGAACTCAATGGCGACGACCGCGGTGCAGTGCGCGAAGGTGCAGCTCGAGGACAAGCAACTGATTCCTCTGCGTAAGCAGGCGATGGCCGATACCCGCAACCGAACCTTTGAGTGGCTGGCGAAGAACAACTATGCCTTCACTCCCTCGCAGACGAATCACTTTCTGCTGGATGTGAAGAAACCGGGCGGGCCGGTGATCAACGCCCTGGCGCATCACTCGGTGATGGTGGGGCGGACGTGGGCGAGTATGCCGAACTGGCCGCGCATCACGGTGGGGAGTCCGGGCGATATGCAGACCTTCCAGACGGCCTTCCTGGAGGTAATGCAGATGCCGGACGGCAAGATGAATGCTGTGGCGCATCCATATTCGCATCTTCTCCATGAGCACAGCTGCTGAGGGTACCCCCCCCAGATTTTGTGCAAAGTCTTCAAAACATGTAGCTTAGCCTCGGACCTCCATGTCAAAATATTGAAAAACAAGGAGTTGCAGGTAAGATCTTCAAAGATAAAGAGTTACAAGTCAGAAAAAAGCCCCGGATTCTTTCCGGGGCTTTTCTGTGTCTGCTTTCATTTTAGCAGGGCAGAGGAAACAGATCGGCATTTGGATGTGGTTTGGTTTGTTTGGTTTATGCGGTTTTGACTTGACAGCGATGGCGCGGAACCGCAGGTCCCTCGACTTTGCTCGGGATGACACCTAAGAACTCGCTCTTCGATAGAGCTGCTTTCGGTTCAATTTGATGTTCACATCTTGACAATCATATGGAAGGGCGGATAGGTTCGCCGGTATGACGGATGCGAATGGGATGTCTGATGCGAATACGGATGTGATTCAGGGGACGATGGACATGCTGATCCTGAAGACGCTGAGTCTGGGGCCGCTGCATGGGTTTGGGATTGCGCGGCGGGTGGAGCAGGTGTCGAGCGGGGTCTTCAAGGTGAATCCGGGGTCGCTGCTGACGGCTCTGCAGCGGCTGGAGCGGGCGGGGTGGCTGGATGCCGAGTGGCGGCAGACGGAGAACTCGCGGAAGGCGAAGTTCTACTCCCTGACGGTGGCGGGGCGGAGACAGCTGGAGGTGGAGACCGAGGACTGGACGCGGCGGGCGGGCGCCATTGCGCGGCTGCTGGAGATGGAGGGGTAGCGATGTCTCTGTGGCGGCAGCTTACTTACGGCTTGCGCGGATTGGTGAATCGCGAGGGGCGGGACCGCGAGGTGGCCGATGAGGTGGAGCAGTACTTCGAAGAGGCTGCTGCGGAGTGGGAGTCGCGCGGACTCTCGCCGAAGGAAGCGAGAAGGGCGGCGCGACGAGACGGTGGAAGCATGACGGCGGCGCGGGAGCAGGCTGGATCGTATGGGTGGGAGAACGGGGTGAAGGTTCTGTCGGACGATCTTCGATTTGCCGCGCGGCAGCTTTGGAAGCATCCGGCGTTTACGGTGACGGCGATGCTGACGCTGGCGCTGGGGATTGGGGCGAATGCGGCGATCTTTACGGTGGTGGAGTCGGTGCTGCTGGCTCCGCTGCCGTACCACAATGCGGAGCGGCTGGCGCAGCTCGAGACTTACAGGAGCCAGATTGGGAGGGCGATTCCGCGGGTGACGTGGCCGGATGCGATGGATGTGCGCTCCCAGTCGCGAAACCTGGAGACGGTAAGCGTGTACAACGGCGGCAAGGTCGGGGTGGAGCTTCGGGACCACTCGGCGTATTCGATTGTGACCTTTGCCGATACGAACTTTGCGCGGGTCTTTGCGCTGAGGCCGATGGCGGGGCGGTTGTTCACTGCTGAGGAGCATGCCGCGATGGTGAGCGAGCGGTTCGCGCGGGACAATTTTGGCGCGGCGCAGGCGGCGGTGGGCCAGGTGGTGCGTATTGAGGGAGAGCCGGAGGAGATTGTAGGCGTGCTTCCGGAGGGGTTCGACTATCCCGGCGGCACACAGGTATGGGTGGCTTCGCATCCACAGCCGGCGTGGCAGGGGAGGACGTCGTTCAACTTCAAGGCGGTGGCGCTGCTGCGTGACGGGGCGGGATTTACCCAGACGGGGACAGAGCTGGAGGCGCTTTCGGGGCGGCTGGAGGCTGCTTATCCAAAGGACAACCGCGGCAAGGCGATGCGGGTGAAGCCGTTGAAGGAGGCGCTGACGGGAGACTCGCGGCAGACGTTGCTGTTTCTTTGGGCGGCGGCGGGCCTGATTCTGCTGATTGCGTGCGTCAATGTGATGCACCTGCAGCTGGTGCGCTCGATGGAGCGGCAGAGGGAGCTGGCGATTCGAAGGGCGTTGGGCTCGTCGCGCTGGAGGGTGATGCAGCCGGTGTTTCTGGAGAGCGTGATGGTGGCGATGATGGGAGGAGCGGCAGGCGTGGCGCTGGCGTTTCCGGCGGTGAAGGTGCTGGTGGCGATGGCTCCCAAGGAGCTGCCGCGCGCGGCGGAGATTCACCTGAATCTGTGGGTGCTGGGGTTTGCGCTGGCGCTGACACTGGGGACCGCGATTGTGTCGGCGATGTTGCCTGCGATGCGCGCCTCGAAGGTGGACCCGGCAGATGCATTGAAGTGCGACGCTTCACGCGGGATGACGCGGCATGGCGCTGGCCTTATGCGCGATGGGCTGGTGGTGGCCGAGGTGGCAGCGACGTTTGTGCTGGCCGTTGGCGCGGGGCTGCTGCTACGGACGATGATGGTGCTGAATGCGCGCGACATGGGCTACCAGACGCGGCAGATGCTGGTGGTGGATGCGGATGCTCCGGTGACACAGGAGATGGAGTCTCTGCGTGCAGTGGGGATGTTCGACGAGCTGTTTGCGCAACTGCGTGAGATGCCGGGAGTCGAGAAGGTCGCAGGTGTGATGGGGTTGCCGACGGGAAGCTACGGCTCGAACGGATACTACGAGACGAAGGGAGGAGAGACGGGAGGAGGCTTGCCGGTGGACCCGGATCATCCGGCGTGGTCGAACTTTACGGTGGCGAGTCCGGGGTACTTTGCGGCGATGGGGATTCCGCTGAAGCGCGGAAGGGACTTTGGCGCGGAGGACACGCACGAGAGTGGGATGGTGGCGGTGATCAGCGAGGCGCTGGCGAAGCAGAGCTTTGGAGCGGCAGACCCGGTGGGAAGGCAGATCAAGTGTGGGCTGGACGCGGACAAGTGGATGACGGTGGTGGGTGTGGTGGGCGATGTGCGGCAGGAGTCTCCGGCGGATGTGCCGGGGGCGACGCTGTATATGCCGATGACGCAGCATCCGTTTTATGCGAACCAGATCCACATTGTGCTGCGAACGACGGTGAAGCCACTGACGCTGATGCATGCGGTGGAGGAGAGGATAGCGAAGACGAATCCACTGATTGCGCGGCGATATACGACGATGGACGCGCTGATGGACCAGTCGATTGCGACGGAGAGGTTTCGCGCGGCGCTGATCTCGTCGTTTGCTGGAGTGGGGCTGGTGCTGGCGATGCTTGGGGTGTATGGGACGATTGCGTACTCGGTGGCGCAGCGCAGGTTCGAGTTTGGTGTGCGGATGGCGTTCGGAGCGGAGCGCGGCGCGATTCTGCGGTCGGTGCTGGGACATGCGGCTCGCTTGGCATGCGTGGGGATTGTGGCGGGAACGGTGTTGAGCGTGATGCTGGCGCGGCTGGTGACGAGCATGCTGGTGGGGGTGCGACCGGCGGATCCGGCGAGTTTGGGGATGGTGTCGGCGCTGCTGCTGGTGACGGCGGTGTGCGCGGCGCTGGCTCCGGGATGGAGTGCGACGCGGGTGGACCCTATGGTGGCTTTGCGGGCGGAGTAAGTGGGCTCGCCCGGTGCGATGATTGGGGGAGAGGGTCTTCGTAGATGGACTTGGGGCTGACAGCGGGATTGGGCGGTTTGGCGGCGGTGGCTGCCGGAGGGACGCTGGCGTGGGCTGCGCTGTCGCCGGAGTCGCAGATCTTTGGGCAGACGATGGTTGCTCCCGCGCGGCCGGAGGAGTTTGCCCTGACCTTCGATGACGGACCGAATCCTGAGGCGACGCCGCAGCTGCTGGAGGTGCTGGCGAAGGCGGGGGTGCGGGCGACGTTTTTTCTGATTGGCGGATTTGTGCGGCAGTGTCCGGAGCTGGTGAGAGAGATTGCAGCGGCGGGGCACCTGGTGGGGAACCACACGATGACGCATCCCTGGCTGGCATGGCAGACGGAGCGGAGGATTCGTGAGGAGCTGGGTGGGGCGAGTGCGGCGATTGAGGATGTACTAGGGGAACAGGTGCGGTACTTTCGCTGTCCGCATGGAGCTCGGCGGCCGGTGGTGCTGGAGGTTGCGCACGAGATGGGGATGACTCCTGTGCAGTGGAATGTGATCTGTCAGGACTGGCTGCCGGTTGGGGTGGAGAGGATTCTGGGGCATGCGGTGCGAGGGGCGGAGAGGAATCGCAGGCGTGGAGTGGCTACGAATCTTGTGCTGCACGATGGCGGGCAGCAGGGACTGGGGGCTCCTCGGATGAATACGGTGCGGGCAGTGGAGCGGCTGCTGGAGCGGTATGCGGGGATGCGGTTTGTTGGGGTGGATGCGTGGGGGTGAAGCTCTCCACTTTGCCTCTCACGATGAACCGTGAGAGGCTTCGGTCGGAATGTTTGAAGGATCCTAGACGTAGGCGATGCAGTCGATGGCCAGGCCGTAGTCGCCGGCGGGGAGCGCGGCGGGCTGGACGGTGTTGCGTGCCGGAAAGACCGATCCCCACTTGCGGGTTTTGTAGACGGCGTTCATGCGGTCGAACTGCTTGATGTCTTCGAGGAAGACGTTCACCTTGAGGACCTTTTCGAGCGAGGAGCCTGCGGCGACGAGGTTCTTTTCGATCTCGTCGAGCACCCACTTGGTCTCTTCCTCGATGGTTCCGGGGACGCGGCAACCGATGCCGGAGACGAAGAGCAGATTGCCGAAGGAGACGACGGTGGTGAAGGGAAAGGGCGTGGGTGGTCCTCCGGTGGCGTTCTTCTTGACCTGGGACCGCGTCTGCGCTGCGGCTCCCTGAGCGGCGAAGGCTGCTCCGGCGATGGTTGCCTTGGTCGCGTTTTTGAGGAGGCCTCTCCGTGTCTGTTTTTCCATTTTCTGTTCTGCTCCTTCTTCGAGATGAGTTGAAACCCCGATCATGGTACCGAAGCCGGAGGTGTGCGTGGGGCTGTCCGTTTTCGGACAGGGGATCTCGAAACTGAACAGGTGCATGCAGGTAGCGCTGAGGGATGTGATTGATTCGGCGCGGTTTTGTGATGCGAGGGATGGAGTCTGACCTGCATGATAGGAATGCAGAGTTTTATTGGGAGAGACGAATGCGTTCCTTCTTTCAGGATGTTCAGTATGGTCTTCGTCAGCTGCGCAACTCGCCGGTCTTTACGCTGACGGCGGTTCTGACGCTGGGGCTTGGCATTGGCGTGAATGCGGCGATGTTCTCGGTTGTGGACCAGGTGCTGCTGCGGGCGATGCCGTTTCCGCGCGCCAATGAGGTGGTGCAGATGGCCTCGCGCAACGAGAGCGGAAGCTTTGCTCCGACGTCGATGCCGGATATTCGGGACTGGAAGGCGCGCAGTCACTCGTTCCGGCAGATCGGGTTCTACACCGAGCAGGTTCCGACGCTGGGAGGGACGGAGAACCCGAAGCTGGTGGCGCAGGTGGTCTCGAGCGCGAACCTGTTTGAGCTGCTGGAGGCGCGCCCGATGCTGGGCCGGACGTTCTTTGCGGCAGACAGCGAGCCGGGACGTTCGAATGTGGTGATCCTGACATCGTCGATCTGGCGCGATCTTTATCACGGCGACCGCGGCATCGTCGGCCGCTCGATTCCGGTGAATGGAGCACCGTATACGGTGATCGGGGTGATGCCGGATGGATTTTCGTTTCCGGCCAACACGGGCGGGAACGCGATCTGGACTCCGATTGCGGAGAACGATAAGGAGCTTCAGGACCGGAACTCGGCGATGATGAGCGTGATCGGAAGGCTGCGCCCGGGGATTTCGATTGCGGATGCTGCGCGCGAGATGAACTCGATCCACGATCAGCTTCGGCATGAGTATCCGAAGGACGAGAATGCAGACCCGATTCGGGTGGCCGCTTACTCCGATGTGGTTACCGGATCGGTGCGTCCGGCGATTGTGGCTCTGGATGTGGCGGTGTTTGCGGTGTGGCTGATTGCGTGCGCCAACGTGGCAGGACTTCTGCTGGCGAGAGGAAATGCGCGGCGGCGGGAGGTTGCGGTGCGCACGGCGCTGGGCGCGCAGAGAGGACGGCTGATCCGGCAGTTTCTGACGGAGAGTCTTCTGCTGAGTCTTGCCGGAGGCGCGCTGGGACTGGGGCTGGCTATGGTTGCGCTTCGCCTGCTGAAGCAGTATCTGGCGACGGCAGTTATCTTCGGCGACCAGATTCATATTGATCCGAAGGTCTGCGCGTACCTGTTTGCCGCCTCGTGCGTGTCGGCGATTCTGTTTGGACTTCTTCCGGCGCTGCATGCCTCGAACGTGTCTCCGCAGGAAGGTCTGCGCCAGGGAGCTGTGTCGAGCGGGACGACGCAGCAGCAGACACGCTGGCGCGATGCTCTGGTGACGGGAGAGATTGCGCTGACGCTGACGTTGCTGGTGGCGGCCTCGCTGATGGTTCGTACGCTGGTATCGTTGCGGAATACGCACATGGGGTTTGTCGCCAGCCAGGTGGTGACCGGCGAGATCTATCTGCCGAATCGAGCCTCGGGCTTCTTTTCCGCGCCGACGGCCGAGCAGAAAGGGTCTTCGGTTATAGACACGTTTTATGCTCCGCTGCTGGAGAAGCTGCGGTCGTTGCCGGGAGTTCAGTCCGCAGGGCTGACGACAGTGCGTCCGCTGCAGGGCGGATGGGACTTCAACATGACGGTGGAGCTGGCGCATCATCCCAAGCCTGAGCAGACCGCGCACGCCGTTGCGCAGGCGCGCGCCAGCACGGGTGAGTACTTCAGCACGATGGGGATTTGCTTGTTGGAGGGGAGGTTCTTTGCTGCGACTGACAGCGCGACGGCGCCTCCGGTAGCGATTGTGAATCGCACGTTTGTGAAGCGGTTTCTGCCTAAGGAGAACCCAATTGGCCAGCAGCTTCGGCTGAATGATGCGGGCAACAGGCAGTGGACGACGATCGTCGGCGTGGTGGACGACAGCCCGCAGAAGACGCTGGGTCAGGCTCCGCTGCCGGAGATTCACTACAACCTTGCGCAGCTGCTGCCGCAGGACGAGCTCTACCCCATTCTTGGGAACTTCTATATGAACATGGCTGTTCGTTCCTCGCTGCCCGCGAGCTCGGTGGTTTCGTACCTTCGCCGCGCGGTTCATGACCTGCAGCCGGACGCGGTGCTTAATGGCGAGGAGAGTATGCAACAGGCGGTGGAGGATTCGCTCGGCAACCAGATTCTGGCGGCGCGGCTGCTGGGGCTGTTCGCCCTGGCGGGGCTGGCGATCGCGGTTGCCGGGCTCTATGGCCTGCTGGCGTATTCGGTCGGGCAGCGGACGCGCGAGCTGGGGATTCGGCTGGCGCTGGGGGCACAACGGGAGGCGATTGTCTGGATGGTGCTGCGTCATGCGCTGGTGCTGCTGGCGGTCGGGTTCTCGCTGGGGGCGCTGCTGATGGCGGCCTCGGGCAGGCTGCTGGTCTCGTGGCTGGGATACAAGTTCAACGGCTATGACGTGGTAGCGGCCT
>Ga0193742_1002502_pt1 | contig 10559 bp, 12 predicted proteins | sample L2c1metaG_FD_165511 | JGI IMG/M metagenome (GOLD analysis project Ga0193742, IMG submission 165511) | Soil microbial communities from a riparian zone of the East river system, Colorado, United States - L2c1 | ecosystem: Environmental > Terrestrial > Soil > Riparian zone | place: USA: East River... | reverse complement strand
TGCGAAGTCATCTGTTGCTACAGATTATATGACGTATTGTACGATCTCCAAGAACAGGATCGCACAACCCCTTTCGAAAATCCTGCGTATCCCAAGCAACGCCTTCATGCTTTCTTACCCCCCAGCCAGGTAACGTGCATCCCATAGATTTAGTTGCCCTTGCTCCGGTTGACGACTGTTGGGATCAGGTTTGGCCATTGGGGGACTGGGTTGCCCTTCTGCACAAAGCCAAGGGGACCATCGAAACAATGTCCAGATATGGTCCTTGGAGTGTCGAGCTCAAGGCACTATCGACAACAGGTAACGCTGGACCCGTAACCGTCCATCTATTGAAGGAACTCTTCGTATTGTCGAAGAACGACCAAGCCGTCAAAATCCTCTACAACGTCGTGACCGCAGCGCTTCATCTGGCCTGCATGCTCGACGCTGCCTCCTCAACGGGTGATCGACTGGTACTCTCCTTACCCGAATTTTATTTTTTAACGTGCTGAATTGTCTTAAAGGCGATACCCAACTTACCCTCCCAACAGGACGAATGGTTAGCATCTCTTTTTCGACTTGCTTCGTTATGCTTTGACAAAATTATCCACTAGGAAAGCTCAGCAGCATCTCACTCCCGAGGAGTCTGTCTTTTTCGAAAGGTTTATCCGATCAAGCGAGACGCAAAAGATCCGCCACACACTTTACGGAGCATTACTTTTTTCACCCTTGTACCTCCTGACGCCTCTGAAGCTTGCCAACAATGCGTGGGATCAAGAAAAAATGGTGAAGGTCAAGCTGACGATGATATCATTCAGATATCGATAGCTAATTGCTCCACTCTTTAGCTTTCGAAGGCGCTCGGGAATACCAAGCCCACCGTACTTGTGAAGACTGAACGGCTACTCTGGGAATGCGTGATCCAAATCGCTGTCGCAAAGGAGAGATGTTACAACGCGCTGAGCAATTTCATTTCTGCAGTGGATTGGGACGAGCTCGCTATGGTATCCGAGGCCGATCGCGGTTACTTCGCAGACGGTGTGTTTTTCATTGCTTTGTTGGGCACAAAACATATTATAACGCGATTCCAAATCATCTTCCAGACATGTCACTGCCGGATGTGAACTCGCATCTCCTTTCCGTCGAGGGAGAGACCGGCTTAAGAGCCTCGTGGACATTAGCATCATTGCGATCGCTGAATGCAAGCCCAAATCCTGATGCCTCGCGTAAGTTCACTCAACACCTTTGCTCACATATCATCCAATGTACCATTTAACATGCAGGGGAACAACACCGGGCACCTCACCGCGGTGACGACAAGGTGGATGCCGGGCCAACATTACCAGATGTGACAATGGGTGTAGGTAGTCTCCCAAGTGGAAGTGGAACCAAAGACGATGCTACAGCGAAAGCTCGCATTGCAACCTCCGACGTTAGAAGGTCTAGTCGAATTAGGGAACTAGCCAGTGCTCAAGAGGTTACGGACCCGGTGGAAAAGGACATTCAGCTGGTACCGAAAAAGAGACGCGAACGCAAAGGTAATGAACTCAATTTCCTTCACGATTTTGTTGTGCTCAAACACGTTACAGGAAATTCGACGTTTTCCAGGGCACTCAAGCTTATCCCCTTTCAGGCCGTTAGGAAAGGGGTTTACATTCAGCAAGTAGAGGTCAAGCCTGTCAAAGTGAGTCAACAAGGCAATTTTCCGTTTCACATCTTTAAATCACCATCGGTGTGCAGAAAGCAGAAGTCACATTCAAGATGAAGGCACGCCACAGGGTGAGGGGCGAACCGATCACCATCTTCGACACCTCAGGCCTGAAGCATTTTTGGACACCAGAGTTTCATGTATGTTTATACTATCGTGAAACTGAGTACCATTGACTGATATTCAAATCACAGTTCCAATCGGACCTGGATAAATTCAGCGGTCTGTACCGTCACGTCGAAGGGGAATATGTAGAGGGCCTTCCACGATATCTTTCAGACCCCGAAAAGTCAAGGATTAGAGTCATCAAACACGATGACTACATGACCTTGTCTGTTGCGCAAGTTCAGGGGACACTTAGACTCCAGCATATTGTTATTACGGACATCCCACTCGAGCAGGTTGTTCCCACCACAGGACCTGTCGCATTCAACGAGGCCGGACTGCGTCAACTGAGAAATCTGGAATCACCCATCACCATCCAAGGTATATCTCTCGCACTTTGTAACAAGTCAGCTCATACGATTGCCGTCTCCCTCAGATCAGTCCATCCCTGTTGACCAAGACCACTCGGTTCAGATGTGCACAGGAACCTTGGACCACGTACTCGCCAGTTCGCGCGACGCAGTGGGAGGAATCGTGAACGCATCATCATTCCCTCTACCACTCAGCGCAATCGACCAAACCGCCTACAGCAGCGATGCGGAAGCATGGCGGGTCACCGAAGGTCTCCCTTTCTGTGAAGAAGACGCAGTGTATCCCACAGGAAAGATGAGATGGGGTTTAGCGGCGACAGCAGGCGCACGAAGCTGGATCCGCATCGCTTGTAATGGCCTTTGTACGGTGATCGAGCCACTGTGCGGTCGAAAATTGTGGTTACTCTACTCACCTGCCGAAGAATACGACGACGGCATCTTTGGCGATATTGATCAGTTTTTCAACGAATTCAACGTGACCACTCAACCCGACTATTGGTCCGTCGAAGCAGTATACCTTCAGCCTGGAACGCGACTGTGAGTTATTTTTCTTATTCGTTTGGTTTGTCTTTTGGGAGGCCGCAATGCTAACCGCCATAACCAGCATTATGAGACCGAATACCCCTCATGCCGTCTTTACCACAGAGCATTCAATTGCCGTTGGAGGGCATTTCTTCTCCTTTGCCAACGTACAGGAATCTGTGTTTGGTATTGTGCACGCATTTTGTGTGGATAGCCTTGTCACAAACGCGGAGCATCCAAAGACAAGGATCCTTCTATTCAGGATGTTACAGTACCTCTACAAGTTCTACGTCGATGGAGCTGACCCAATCAGTGAGCCACTTCCCACAACCCCAAACTCTAGTGAGCTAATACACTGGGAAACAACAGAACACGGCGCTTTACACCTACCAGATCTCGATGCCATGGATATGTTTGTTGGTCTGGCCAGCCTATGCAACTATTGCATACTTTCGAATATCCTGGATCCCCGGACGTATAATTTTCCCGACATTCCTTATGGGCACCCCCCCAGTGCTACACACCTTGATCAACGTATTCAACACGACTACAACGCTCTGTCGCCGAGTGACAGGTTGCATTTCTCGTACATTCGGGGACATGCAATCAACCTCATCCACTGGGTACACAGTAAGTACTTGTTCGTGGACAAGGCTGGTCAACACCAAGAATTCATCACCATCGCACGTACATACCTACACCAGCAAGTTCGGGCCATTCTGGGATACAAGATTGGTGCGGAGAAGAAAGGCCTCCGTGGTGTTCCAAACTGCAGCTCAGAGGACTTGCGTCGCCAAATCGAATTACTCTTTGCGGAAGGTATGGCTAACTTTGCAGGTCTCTCCCTCACCGAGGTGAGGGACGCAACAAGCCTTTCTTGGACCCCTGAATTAACCCCACTACCGAGAGGACGTCCGTTGGCGTTCAATGGTACGGCTTACTTTACATTAGAAGTCCAATGTAACACACGTCACACAGCACGAGACCCACAGGTATTGGGAACCACAAAAGGTGACAAGATGTTTCACGCCGGTTCTGACAATGGGTTTCGGCTTAATCCGATCAGCAAGAAGACATCAGTGGATGATGACGTCGAGGGTGAAGATGAAGAACCAGATGATGCGAACCATGATGCAGACGTCGAGGACACAGACAGTATCGATGAAATCGAAGATGTGGTTGTGGGTATGCTCGGGGCCGAGGAGCCCATGAATGAAGACGGCGACAATGTTCAGGAAGGTGAGGATATGGGCAACGACGGTGGTAGCGATCAGGCTGCAGACTACAGAGACGAGGAACAGGATGACACCTCAGCCTCTTCTTCTGACTGGGAATACGATAACTGGGAAGACAAGGTACGCCGACGAAAGTGGAGGAGTTGGTAAACCTTCATAATGGTGTATATTGTTTACAATCTTTACAATTAAGACATCCACCTACGCCTAACAAAGACTCAACGTGAGGAAAAAGCTACTGCCGGCGGGTTGAAATGTAGTTAATACTCAGCAATATACCGAGCTAAACGCGAAGACCCCGGGCCGATCCTTCGCTGGCCAGCGAACAGTCGGATCTAGGCGGGCCGGAGCATATGTATTGCCTGCATCACGAAAATTCAATTACCATGCCCATACTACTAGTCATCTTGCGGAAACCGGGCCGATTGTTCGCTGGCCAGCGAACACACGGATACTAACGGGCCGTCTGTACTCGTAGTCGTCATGTCATCAAGACAATTCAAAACGTAGCCAAGAAAAAATGGTATTTCAATGCTACACCAGCAACAGCATAAATTTACATAAAAATGGGATGCAAAAAAAAATTCGACAACCGGCGTCGCAGAACATTCCAAGACTACAAAAATATCCTCGACAAATCAAGAATATGCGTGATCTAGCCTACTGGTCCTCTTCGTCGCTGACCCTTTCGGCTAGCAGAACCACAAAAAGAACATTGAAAAGGAGGGCTGTGTTGGCAGATGCCGAGTTCGTAGTGACGAAGGAAGTGACAGTATACCCAACAGTTACGACGGCATACGGAGGCAGGTCGTGGGCACCGTTTCGAAAAAGTGGCAAAGAGCGTATTTTGCCGAGGTCTGAACTTTTGAATTCGAATTTGCCATCGGTGGCGTCGTAAACAGGTACTGGACAAATTGTTTAGCACACTGGAGAGCGCGCATCACGAGACGTACCATTGTCACCAAACGACAAAGATACAGGGTATCCCCCCCCTGGGGTGGTGGCAGACTGAGAGGCGGATTTTTTGAAGAGTCCTTTCTTCTTAGGACTGCCCATTATACCTGAAGAAATAAATATTATGAGACTCAAGGAAATACATGGAAAATGGAGAAACTTGCTGGACGACGAAGAATAGACAGTGTGACCCTCTTTCTTTGTAGCATAGGTGACCATACCATTGCTGATCTGCCCGGCGGCCTGAGTCACCTTGAACTTGCATCCAAAGTAATCGAGGCCGTCCTGGAAGATGCCTTCGATCGGAAACAGTAACAGTTTCTTCACGGCGGCACCATTGTTGATTCCGGGGGCAGGAGTGATCAAGTTGCAGGCAGATACACAGCCTGTGGTGAAGAAAACGGCATTCAATCTGGAATCAGCCCAAACAAGGTGGTCCTTCTCAACAGCAACGAGGTCGGGACTAGCGAGCGAAGGATTAATGAACGGCGCATGACTGGTGAACTTCAACGCAGATGCAACCAGGCTTAATACAGACGTTAAACCTGGCATAGTCCCAAGTAGAATTACACTAACCGGACGTCGCGCTTGGTCAGCAACATGCTCAAGAAGTTCTTCAGATCCATCATCGTTTCGTCCTCGCTCGCCTTGGCATTGGATGAAAAGGGGACCAAGACACATTTCCTGCATTGAGCTTGAGTGACCCATCCGACGAACCCATAATGTCACTCACGCAAGTAAGCCCCTTTCAGATTCATGGACAGCTTCGGTGTCGGAGGCCGGCTTGACCTGCGGCATCTTCAACGTCTTGGGGACGGCAGCAGAATCACCAACGGAAATCGCCTGTTGAGAGCGAGGCTTCGCGGTACCTGTCGCCCTTAGAGAAACCTCTTTTGAGTTACGACAACGACGGGTTGCAAGCCACCAACCTTTTGGATGGACTTTTCATGTTGTCGCCTGCGGCTTTCGCTTTCTCTGTGGGCCTGCGGCTTGTCAAAGTCAGGTGAAAGGCGACGAATAAAATAACCACGACTCACAGACGTTTATCGTTACTGAGCGGCTCGTCAAGCGCAGCCAGGAGACTGGAACTAGAAAGTGATGAGCCAGATTTCGTGACAAGAAGGGAATCGTACCTATGACCGATTTTCGTCTTTTTAACGGTGGCGTGACTCAGGACCTCTCTGCGTCAACGCGACAATAAGAAAACAAAAAAATTCAAATGATAAGGAAATCTACGCACATATCTGAGTCGGAATCAATCTTCGAAGCAGCCCGTTTTTTGTTGCCAACATACTTTGAAAACCTGCAATACACTTCATGTGAGTCAATTCAACCCGAAGAACGAGAAGGACTTACTCAAGGAGTTGGTCGACATCGACATCAGAGCTTTCTCCATCTCTAGAACTCGCAGCTGTGGCTCTGGGTGGGTGTCAGCACGTTCAGTCAGCTAAATCGCAAAAGGCCTTACGCTACTTCCAGCACAGGTGTTGCTTGGCCAGACTGCGCCTCAGATTCATTGTCGAGACCTTCGTCAGTTTCAGAGAGAATTATAACTGGCGAACTAGCAAGAATATCAGTCTATACACAACAAGACGAAAGGAACGGGACCCACGGATCCCGACGCCCCTTTCGAGAACCACTATATACGAGATGAGCAAAACCAGGAAGAAAAAAGGGAGGTGGGTCGCGGCGCGCACCTGGGCTTAACGGGAGAAGATTTTTTAGGCATCGTCAACAGCAGGAGAACACAAAGGCAAGGCAAAAAAAAAGACGAGGATCCACCCACGTCTGACTTATATCAGGACAAAGGTATCCAACCCCCAATCTGATGACCGAAGCCGGCGAACCAAGAACCAAACATCTGCATTAAACCCAAAAGAGCCAAGGCAACAAGAAGACTCAATTTCATTTGTCAAGTAATTCGCCATGCCCGTAAAAAAATTCCAAGGAGCGCGAACTTCTGTAAACGATCCGCCAGGAACAGGAACAGACCCGTTCTGACCTCCAACGATAGGGTAATATGAATGCCGCGCGAAAAGAACGACAAAAACACAAACAAAATGAAACAAGACACGAACGCACTCATAGTAATCCTCCAGTGTTTCCCCACCAAGGATGTTCTGGGGTCGATCGTAATCGTAGAAACTTGTATAATCGGCATTGGACAAATCTCCCTCCAAGGAAACGTCTAAGGATACACTGAGAATCTCCTGTTTTTATACCAAATCCATCCATCTAGCTGCTTCTAAATCCATGGTATCACCCTGATCCTGTCCGACGAAGGGCTCTGGGTCATCCTCGGGACGTCATTGCAGACAGCTGAACAGAACACATGCCACCATAAGGAAAATTCATCAGGACGTAAAGAATCGGGAAGCCGCACCCCGCCTCGCTAATCAAATGTTAGGGAAATACAATACTCACAAGCAACACGCTGTTGAAGGCTCATTATCATGGAACAACGAGACGAAGTGTAAGAGAGGAAAAGTATATGGAGACATAAAGGTCGTAGGTGCGAGGACGTACAAAGGGGCGTGCAGTATGCAGAAAAAATCGATATCAAACTCCCAAGTCGATCCGCGGAAGGGATGCACCAAAATTGAATGACTGATAAGCACGCGCACTCAAAGTAATTTAGAACCAGAAAAGAAGGTACTGCCAAAAGAAGGTACCGCGCAACGTGTCGAACGTTGACGTCCAACAGCCGAACGATAACAATCGTGCGGCCTTCTAACAGGCAAACAATAATGATGAAGGCGACCACAAAAAAAAAGATAACGAACAGCCGAATCTAACACCATCCATTTTCCTCCCAATTACAATGGACCCCACTTACGACACTTTGAATGCCAGTAAGCTTGTCTGTGTATTCCCTTCCCCTGCGACTTAAGTTTCCACACAGAAACACGACTTTCAGATCTCATAAAAGAACGTGTGCAGAGTGGGCATAGTGGACTCCAGCTTACGACAATAAAAGAGGCAAGTGAAGAGGGCCAACTTCTAATCCTGCTCGAAGTAACATTCACCTCCATGCAGGATCCGTCATGGTTGACCGCATTTCAACCAAGTCATGCTGGAGAGCCGAAGCTTTGGCGCCTTACCCGAGAGGATGGCTCAGGCGCCGTCGAAGAGGTAGTTGCGGCGATCCAAGGCATTATATGCAAGAAGGACATGCCACCGTTTGAAGAACGGATTAGGTAAAGAAAACATCGGCATCTATATGTTTCGTAGCTTACACATGCCCAGTCCCACCAGCAAACATATCCGCTATCTGAAACAGGGTGTAACTATAACTGGACTCGGACTGGATGACTTTCAAAGCCAACTGGACATGATCCCAGACATCGTTGCTCTGTTTACGAGAGCCGTCAATGAAGACAAAATTCAGCCCAACTCAATTATTGGAGAATTCGAAGAACTGTCCACATTGCACGCATCGAACCGATACTTTACACCCAAGAAAGACGCCCCTAACGCGAAGGAGCTGACGTTCCATAAAGATGTTGATCCTTTCGGCAACCTGGCCAGACTTCTTGGCCCCGCACACGTCCACATCGAAGAGAATGTCGTCTCCTACTACGAGCGCGTGGGCAATACAAAGTATGTCAACATCAAGCCAGCATCGGTAAGTGTGGGGGACCTTGTGGAGCTTCAGGTCTCTTTTATTATGGTTCCCCTTCGTGAAAACAAATTCAAGGCGACGATGGTATTGCGCAGTATTCTCGTGCTGGAGCGCACGTTCACACAGGTAAGAAATCAAGCACTGTCATCTGAACAATACTGAATCAGCCGCCACTTTCAGAAAGCAGCGGCCTTGCGTTTTGCGCAGCAGGTTCCCAAAAATTTGGGAAAGGAAGTCGAGACCTTAAAAAGGAGAGTCGGCTACTTCGAAGAAGAACTCTCCACTACGAGGACCAAGCTGGACAGCATGCAGATAGACGGGGGTGATGATTCTGAGCAACAACACGAGGAGACCAACAACTGTTAGCTGTGCAGAGCAAAAAGTCTCGTAGAAAATACATATGCGTCGTCCTGTGAAATAATCATTCGTTGTATTACCATCGGCCCGGAAGTCCGATCGTTCGCTGGCCAGCGAACGATCGGACCGATAAATGCCGCTGTGACACCAAGTTGACCGAGAAGCGACAGGCATCAAAGAAATCCAGAAAGAAAGGGGAACGAGGTTCTATTAGATACACATCACGGGGGGAGAACCAGAGAACCAGTATAAGACGCATGGCGGATAATAGAGAACAGGACGAACACCGTCACAGCAAAAGCGCCACGATGCAAAACCACTTTCGTCAATACCTTGCAAACAACGGTGAGTTACAAGAATCGTTGAGAGGGAACAGAGCGACCACTGAGATTTGTTCATGCAGCCAATAAGGAAGGCGGCGAGGCAGACATGATCGAAATTTCAGACTACCAGCGCAAAGACATGCACGAAACGCTTGCCCAAATCCTCAAGCGCTTCAATATCGACTGGAACGTAATGCGAGCGGTCATGGTGACAACAGGAGCTGTAATTTCCGGATCAGTAGCGTTAGCGGTTCTGCAGGCAGGGGAATTCGTACCACAGGACCTCGACATATATGTTACGTCGACAAACCTCGCGGTGCTTCTCATTTTCCTTAACGAACAAGGCTACAGCCTACAGATAACAACCCCGAAGACGACACGAAACAGCTACAGCAGATCTACAGTCACGTTAACCCTTAAAAACGACGGAGGAGAAAGAATTGACCTTATCGCAACAACCGATCAGCATGTCATCCATGCTATCACCCAATTCCATTCGACTTGCGTCATGAACTACATCGCATACTACGGCATCATCTGTCTATATCCAGAATGGACAATGAGGAAAGTGGGACTTGTGACAAACGAAGCAACTGACCAACAAGCAATCGATAAATATCGAGGGCGGGGCTTTACCATGGTGTACAGGTCAGAAGATCTGCCAGGATACGAGCCGACGCACAAATGTGGCCGGCACCAATGCTGCTTGAAGACAAGGCGAGAGCTTCGTGACCATGTTACACTGTCGATTCCACTGGAAGATGCTGAGTTGAGCGTGCATACAGAGGAGGGGATAGTAGGATGGGTGCTTCAGAAGGATTATGATTGCGAATTGTCATGATTCATGAAGGCAGTTTTTTTTGACGTAGCGCGAAGGATTGGGATTGCGAATTGTCATGAAATTTATTTTTACCTAGCGTGACTGTGAACAACTAAAAGATAAAAGCTACGTGCAAGACATAAAACGCAAAGAACAATGGATAGGACTGATAGATGGGACTGAAGGGACTCTGGACACAAACCCGGTACTTACTACAGGACCCCGCGTTTCAAGGGGATATAAGAACTCATCCCATAAATGGGACTCGTATGGTCTGATTGGCATACAATAGAAAGTGGACAGTGGCAGACACTCGTAATATGCATAAGTGACTATTTTTAGAGATCACATGATATTTTGATGCCATCACAATTTTGACACCTCTATCGATCAATCCAAAAGCTCAGTTATAAGAACGAGCCCTATAAATAGGACTCGTAATCTGATGAGGGTAAAATCACCGAAAGCTTCGGTCCTAACAAACTTACTGGACAACAACAATCACGGATCGACTTCTATTTATTACGGTTTCTTGTATGTTGCTCGATCGCATTTGCAATACT